>Ga0184625_10000006_pt1 | contig 48449 bp, 62 predicted proteins | sample PLM3_30_b1_FD_133151 | JGI IMG/M metagenome (GOLD analysis project Ga0184625, IMG submission 133151) | Groundwater sediment microbial communities from an aquifer in East River, Colorado, USA - PLM3_30_b1 | ecosystem: Environmental > Terrestrial > Soil > Riparian zone | place: USA: East River... | reverse complement strand
GGCGTCAGCTCCTGCGGGACCGCCTCGGACTCGAAGCTGCGGGAACGGGGAACCATCTCACGGCCCTGTACCCGGGTTGGGAGATCGGGCTCCTCACCCGACATGAGTCTGGATCTGTAGAGGGTTTCGGGAGTGTCTGCGAACTCGGGCCCCGTTGGTCCTACACCAGGAGTGGGCCGCTCCGGCCGCTTCCGGCCCATCACGTTGCCTTCGGCGTCGATGCGTTCACCTTGGCGATTCCACCTGTACTCGCGTCTCTGCTCTCCCGTGCCCTGGACGACACGGGTCTCGTCCGGATGGACAAGGGTAACAGGCTTCCCTTCTGACAGGTTCTCCGCGTAGCGAAGGGCTGCTTCGTGGTCCTTGAACTTCTTCAGGGACGTCCCGTCCTTCTTCCGTACGACCCACGTCTTCTTATCCGTGGCGACGCGGTCCACGATGAACTCGGAGGCAGGCACCTCCGTAAGCATGGTCCGCTTCTTCACAGGGATCCCGAGAGCCTCGCCAGAGACGTCCTGCACCGGAGCCTGGACTGCTGCTGCCCGCTTGGCCGAAGGCCCCGGAGTGTCCGGACGGACAACACGGACGTACTCACCCTTCCCGATGATCGATTTGGCGTAGGCCTGGGCGTCCTTTGAATCCTCGAACTCCTCCAAGACCTCGTTGTTCTTCGTCCGGACGGTCCACTTACAGGGGCTGTGACACTCCTCATTGATCGTGATGTCGGCAGCCTTCCCTTCGACCATAGCTTTGTCGGCAGCCATGGACTCTTCCATCCGAGCCTTCGCCGCTTGGACCTCAGGAGTGCTCTGGACGTACAACTTGTTAGCGTGAGTCGTTGCCTCCTTAGCCGTCGCAAACTCAGTTGTCTCCCCCGTTGACTGCTGCACTACCCACTTGCCACCCTTCCCGTACACTCGAGTGGTGCCAGGTTCCATCCCCGCGACAGCCGCTCGTCCTGGTCCTCCGGACGCAGTAGCCCCTACCTCGAGGACCGTTCCGGTTACAGTACCCCCACCAGGTACACGGACAGTGACCGAGGCGCCCACTTCCGGAACGTTGCCACTGTGGGCCACTGTGCCAGGCTTCGGGGCTCCAGGGACCTTCCGTTTGGCCGCTGGACCGTTCTCCAACAGGTTGAGCATCCAGGAAGCTGCGCCCGCGTCCTTGGACCCGTGTGCAGCCTCGAGGATCTCCACTTTGTGACCCATCACCCTAGCGGACTCCATCTTCTGAGCCCATGAGAAGACAGTGTTCCGGAACAGGTTCCGATCCGCTCCCGTCGCGTCGGACTTGAACAGGGTGGTCTCCTCAACCCCGTTAATCCGGGTCTTGATAGTGACTCCGGAGCCCCTCTCGATGCCCGCCTGGACGTTCCAGAAGCTGGGCGAGCGCATGTTGAAGGCTTCCACGATCTTCGCGGACTGGTGGGCGAGTGGCGTGTTCTCAGCCGGAGTGCCCTGTGTCGCCTTGAGCACCTGCTCCGCAGTCTCCACGTCCTTCGTCGAGGTCCCGTTTCGAATGGAGCCCAACTTGGACTCCACGTTGTCCGTATGCTGACCTGTCTTCTTCGCGATCTCCTCTACAACCTGGTCCAGCTTCTTCTTCCCGTCCTTGATCTCCGTCCGCAGCGCGCGGTGTGTGGCTCCCATGAAGGCGCCGATGACCGCTTCACCCGCACCTCCGAGTGCCGCGTCCCGCATCATGTGGTACACGCGGTCTTCACCATTATCCGCTTCAGCGAACATGCTGAACATCCCGCCAGCCGTTGCTCCCGCCGCTGTGAGCCTCTTGATGCTCGTCGTCGCCTTGGTCACGTTCCAGATCGCATTGCCAGCTTTCACGGTCCCTACACCAGGGACGAGTGTTCCAGCGATCTCCCCTGCGACTTGAGGTACGTAGGACCCGATCGCGGAGGCCTTCGGACTGAAGCCTGGTACACCATACGTCGGTTGCGCGAGGAACCGTTCCGTTGTCGCCCGATCCTCTTCCATTACCTCTCCCGCTGCCTTGTACCAGTTTGGTACGAGAGCGGCAATCGGGGACATCACTCCGTGAGCGAAGCTGGCAAACGTTCCCCGAAACAGGGCCTTCGCTGCGTCCGGGTCTGAAACAGGGGGCACGTTCCCTTGACGTTTGAACGTGGTGGCGGAGACCTTGCTCCCTCCGAGCATCTCCCTATCGTAGCCAGGATCGCCAGGACTTTGGAAGGGGCTCTTCGTGATGGGGATCCCATACGTCCCCTCGGCCATGTTCCGTTCGTTCAGGTCCTTGATCAGGGCCTCGTCCGCCTTCTTCTCCTCCGGGTCTTGCGGCTTCGTTGAGGCTATCGCCTCAAGACGCTCGATCGTGGTGAGCGGGCGAGGAGTGGTCTTGGGATCGGGCTTCCTGGCTGCGAGTGCGAGGAGCCTTTCAATGACATCCATTACTTCTGCCCCAGTGATGCTAGAACCCTCATTATCTCTGCAGCATTCCCCGACTTCATTGCAGCGGCCAACTCTCCCGCGATCTTGGCCAACTGTGTCTTAGCCATCTCCGGGATGTTCGGGTTCTGGAACGTCTCCTCAAGGGCCGCTGCAGCCTGGTCAGCCTTCGCTGATATCTCGGGTGTGAGCTTTGCCGGAGCCTCTGGAGTTGGTAGTGCAGCCCTCGGATCGGAGATGAGACTCGGAGTCATGGTTACTGGTGGCTGTGCAGTTTTCGAGGTCGGGGCTCCAGTAAAGGCTCCACCGACAGCCTCACCGATCGTCGATGCTGCCTCTGTACCATATTTGACCGCTCCACCGACAACAGGGGCTGCAACTCCTGAGCCTATTGCCGCAGCCTTCGCTCCGAGCTTCCAGTACCCCTCGAGTGCCTCTTTGTAGTTCTTCCCGACCTGTGTGTTGACCCACTCATACCACGGCATCGGCTTTTCGTACGTCGGGCAATTCGTCCCGGGGCCCTTACACATCTCCGTATACATCTGCTGGATCAGATTGTTCCGTGCTGGTCCTTCCGGGGTCCGCTGGGCCATTGCGTTCAGTGCATTGAACTTCGGGCTACGAACCTGTGCGTCTATGTGATCATCCGTCAGCTTCAGTTGCTGTGCCTTCTTCAACAAGTCCTCAGGAACCGTTACGCCCTCAGGAGCCTGACCAGTCTTGATGATGGAGGCCGCAACCGATCCAGCCACTGCGGGGTCCATCCCGTTGTTCACCAAGTTCTGTGTCGTCTCGAACGTAGCCTTGTTCCTCTCAAATTGCTGCCGCTCCCGTGAGAGAGTGACCTCCGCCTCGCGGGACCTCTGCGCGCGCTCGTCGAGCTTCAACTTCTTCGTCGCCTGGGACTCACCGAGCCTCTTTCGCACGTCAGCGGGGAGATTCTCCCCTGTGTACACGCTCCGCGCGAACGCTTGGAGATCCTTTGCATTTCCACCAGGATACTCCTTCAACAGGTCCCCTGCCAGGTCTGCAGCCTTCTTCGAGATGAATGACTCTGTCCCAGGAACCTCCGACTCGTACTTCGTCTCGATATCCTTATGCTTCTTGAGGAACGCCATGACTGCGGTCGGGTTACCAGGGTCTAGACCCTGTACCACCATCTTGGTGGCTATGTTCCCGCTATAGAGACCCGCTAGTGTCTCACCAGTCTTCGCCTCAGCGAGGTCTGCTTCTGTTCCAGCCTTCCTCGCTTCATCTGCCGCTTTCTCTCTCGCAGCCTGGAGTTGCGGACTCACTTTGTAATCCGGTCGCGACCCCGGTGCAGTCAGGCTCTGGGCTGCGAGGAGAGGGAAGCCCAACTCGGTGCCCTTCGGAAAGGGTGTCCCCTTCAAGGCCTCATGCTCTTTCCGGTGCCGGTACTTCGTGAACAGGCTCTCGTTCTCGTGCTTCAGCTTCTCGATCCGTAGCGGATCAAGGATCTTCGCCACAGCGGGCAGGTTCTGGAGCTCAGTCGCTTTCTCCGGATCCGTCTTCGACAGTTCCGCGAGCTGCAGTTCCCACTTCGCCTGCTCGAGTTCAGCCTCCTCCTGGTCCTTCTTCTTCTTCTGGTCCAGGAGCTGCTTCTTGACAAAGGCCTCAGCGAGCGAGTTGAGAGCTGGACCTAGCGACTCCATGAAGGAGGGCTCGACGATGTACGCGTCCTTGGTCTCACGAATTTTGGGCATCGGCCATCTCCTTCGCAGCTGCGATCAGGATTCCCATCACGTCTACGAGGTGGATCGTCTTCCCGTCGCCCACTCCGAACACTCGCTTCATGTCCTGAGCCATCGGGCCGATGTGGACGGTCTCTTCACCCTTATACCGCCAAGTGCTCACATCCAACTGCCGGAGGCCCGCAAGGGTGCTGCCACGGAACGGCACAATGTCTTCCTTCTCGTCTATGTCCGACAGACCGATCGCCGCCGCGCCGAGGGTACCCATCAAGGGTCCGAGCCAGCTCATGGTGTTGCTACCCTGCACCACCGGCTTGGGGTTGGGATTCGGTGGGAAGCCCGTTGCGAGGCCGAGAGCGTAGTTCATGTACGGGTTCTCCTGCTGGCGGATGAACTCGTTGTAGGGCCTTGTGATGTTGCCTTCCTGGATACCCAGATCCATGCCGGCCAGCTGAGCGAGAAGGTTGCCGTACTGCCCGTATCCCGATGACTGCGCTGTCGTCATCCCCGGGATAATCCCCGCTCCCCCGAGCAACCTGTTCTGCTGTCCTTCCCAGGCGCTCTGCAATACGTTGCCCTTCGCCACGTTCATGTCCGCGATCGTCCGCCCCTGACCCCTGGCCACGGCCTCCGCTACGTCGGAGCCGGCGCCGAGGCCCATCGCTCCGTACTGCTCCCGGATCTGAGCGCCTACGTCCTCAAGCTGCCCCTTCCCCTGCGTGTCGATCGCGTTGAGCTGATCCTGGTACCCAGGGAATGCACCCTGCATCTGGCCGATAAGGCTCTCGAACAGGCCGCCGTACTTGTTGGTCGTCGAAGCACCCTGCGCGCCCGCAGCGGCCGCCTGGTCCATGTAGGGGCTTCCCCCCATCATCAGGTTTCCCTCGTACCCTGGGGTCGTCGCGTTGAAGTTCTGGGTGAAGAAGGCTCCGAGGGCCTTCCGCAGTGCCTGGATGTCTGGGGGAATGTTCCCCGAGGTGTAGATGTTGTTGACTGCAGTACCAGTCGGGCTCTCGCGCTCCGGTGCGTCCGGGTTGTCCGTTACACAGACCCCATTTTCTACATGCATCCCACGAGGACAGCCACCTCCTTCAGGTTTCTGCCCCCAGGTGCAGTATCCTTGACTGTTCCTGACCTGTCCAGAGGGACAAGGAGCGTTGGGGTCGTTAGGCTGCGGGCTCCCGTTAGGGTCATACGTGCTGTCCCCAGGAGGTGGGAGTTGATGACACGATCCGTCCTGCTCCTGAACGTAGCCCTCTGGACAGGGATTTGAACCTCCACGTGGAGCTCCACTCGTGTCCCCTGTACCTCCTGGGCGATCGATGATACTCTGAGGTTGGTAGTTACCACCCGTCCCCAGTGTGGAGAAGAAGGAGGCCAGATCTCCCATCCCACTGATCCCGGTATTGGAGTACTGCGTCGGCTGTGCAGTCGCAGTGGTAGTGGGTGTCGGAGTCGCAGCAGTCCGCGTCTGCGTCCCTGTAGGAGTCTGGGTCTGCTGCTGGAGCAGCGAGTCCATCTGTTGGTAACGGGACAATGTGTCCAGCTTCTGCTGGTGATACGGATCGTAGCCCAGCGTATCCAGCCCGAAGTAATCGTTTGCGAGTGCCATGTCAGAGTTCCTCTCGTATCACTCCGAGCAAGATCATGTCCTCAAAACCCTTCTCATCCAACCATCCCCGACGGATAGTCCCTTCCCAGATGAGGCCCACACGTTTGAGGAAGTCCCTCAAGACGCGGTTACTCCACTTCATCTGGGCCCCGATCCGCTGGAGGCCCAGCTCCTCGCAGGCCAAGCGGCAGGCCTCGCGGGTCACGGCCACTCGTTCCTTCCCAAGCTTCTGGTCCCAGAACACAACGTTGAGGGTCGCTCTGTTCTGGGGCAAGACGTTTGTGAAGTAGACCAATCCAGAGTCCCCTACCTCGAGGAACCAGGACGCGCGATCCTGCGTTAGGTGCCACGCGAACTGGCTGCGGTCCTGCTTCGGGACCTTGAGGCCGTCGTAGAGTGCCAGAATCCTCTGGATATCCTCCAGCGACTGGAACTCAAGGACCTTCAACGGGACGTGGACCGGATCGATCGCTGTGGTCGTCATGCTTCTCTGCCAGCTGTGCGATTATCTGTTGCTGCTTCCGACGCATCACTTCGAGTTCGCCGATGATCTTGTACAGCTCATCGAGGCTCAGTTCGTACTTTGCTTGTAGGTTTAACGGTTGCTGGTCCATTTGTCTCCTCGGGTACTCGTGCTGTGGGTACCGTTATCCCCGTGCCGACGAGATTCTGCGGCGGGAACGGGTACGTTGGGGGCTGCTGGTTAGGGTCGTCCATTGTGTCCACACTGGACAATGCGTTCCAGAATGTGGATACCTGGCTGAGGATGGCAGCATCGGACGCTGTGGTCGTCACGCCGTCATCATTCAACTCCACTGTGCCAATCAGGTTGATGCCGCCAACAACGGTAGAAGCGGCTTGCGACACCATCAACGCGGAGTTGGAGAGCACCTGTGAGGCGTACGTCGTGCGCTTGTAGTGGTACGGTGTGTCAGCGGGTTCCTCTTTCACCGTTCGCGCCGTCTGCAGCATCAGGTAGTTCAACCGATTGAGGAAGGCTGGGTCTTTTGCCAGCATCATCTGCAACGTGCTTTCGGACATGGTCATTCTGATTCTCCTTCGAACGCTGCGACACGCTGCTCCAACTCCTGAATGGCAGCGACAAGCATTGGGATCATTTCCAGATAGTTGATTTGGAACATGCCGTCTGGGGTCAAGGGTGTTTCCATCCCAGTATTCCGAACCAACTCCGGCGCGACCAGTTGTACGTCCTGCGCGAGCAACCCGAGACGCAGATGGGGATCGGCTTCAACGTCCTCTCCGATCGGCCGGAAATAGAACGAGCCTGGACGCATCTGCAACACTTTGTCAAGACTTCCTACCAGCGGCGTGAAGTCCCGCTTGAGGCGTGCGTCAGAGGCAAGCGTGATATCGCCTACGTAGCTCGCATCAATCCAGCATTGGATAGCGCCGGTCCAGTTGAAGTTGAACCAACTCCCATACCCAGCTGCATAGATACCCGCACGACAACCATACCCGATCGATTTCACGCCATGGTTGGCGTAGAATTGGCTATCTGTTGCACTGAACGAGCCAACATCCTGATCATCTGCCCCGGTGGTCGTTTTCCGGAACACGATGCCGTTGCCTTTGATGTAGGTTGGGCCACCCCACCCATAGTGGAGACGCTGCCAGCCATCACTACTGACGTGCCACACGGACCCCGCTAAGGTTAACGTACCGGTACAATTCACCGCCGCCGCCGTCAGACCTGCCGTTAGATACAGACCCGTGTTACTGAACAGTCCGTAGCTTGGATGCCCCCACAAGCCCCACGCCGACTGTTGCAGCGCCGTTGTGTAATCACCGGGGTACAACCCTCCGGTCGGGTGAAGATTGTTGCGCCATATGTTCGACGTGCAGCCAATCGACCCTCCAGCGGAAAAATCGGTGCCGCAACTCAGCGTGGTGCCGACTGTCATATACGTGCCGACCGTCATATACGTGCCGCAAATCACATGCGCGGCGGTCCACAGGCCGAACGAGAGGTAGAGGCCGGTGCTGCACCAGAGGCCGTAAGTGGTGTTGCCTTGGAGATAGAAACTGCTCTGAATCGCGGTGCCGTCCATCCCCGGATAAATGTTCCCCTTGGTCTTCAGGTGCCCACCCACATCGACCGACGCATCCGCCTTCAAGAGCAACGCGGTATTCACTACACCAGTCTCGGCATCGTTCAACCGTTCCAAACTTAACGTGCCGAGATAGTTGTTGATGCGCCACCTCTTTGCATCTACGGCACCAGCCGGTTCGTGGAGAACAATTCCGGCGTGCGTACCCGCGGCATACTTCCCGATGACTTCAAGACCGGCGAAACTCTGTCCGGAGTCAATCACCAGTCGTCCCACGAATTGGCCGGACACGTGGCCGAGGTTACCGGTACCGGCCCCGCTGACGACCAGACGTGCGCTAAGAGTCGTAGTCCCGTCACGGTTGAGCGTGAGCGGCTGCGATGCGGCCACCGCCCCAGCATCGTCCATCGCCGCCACAAGGAACTCAGTCCCGGTGGCAGCGATCCGCCATAGCTTGTTACCGGGTCCACCCGCGGGGTGGTTCAACCCGATGCGTGGGATATCCTTACTGATAGTCTGGTCTTGCGTGAACGTGTTGGCGACGTTCGTCCACACCGAGTTGACCAAGTAGTCAGTACCACCCGGCTCGTGCGTAGGATGATGCTGGCCAACACTTCCCGATGGTCCCTGATCGCCCTTAGGCCCCTGGATACCCTGCGGCCCTTGAATACCCTGAACACCCTGCGGGCCCCTGATGTTGGTGATCAACGTCCATGTGGACGCCCCCGTCTTCTCGTAGACATCGCCGTTGGTCGTGTTCAGGTACCAGTCGCCTACGGCTCCCGTTGCGCCCGCGGGGGCCCCCGCTCCCGAGAACCACTTCTCCCCCGGCGTGCCCTTGATGTTCCCTCGGAGGGTCCACACGCTCGCGGCGGTCTTCTCGTACACGTCCCCGTTAGTCGTGTTGAGGTACCAGTCCCCGACAGCACTACCGGCCAGGTTCCCGGCCGGGACTCCGGCTCCAGCAAACCACATCTCACCTGGTGTGCCCTGCGGTCCCTGTATACCCTGTATACCCTGTATACCCTGGATCCCTTGCGGACCCTGGATCCCTTGTGGCCCTTGCGGACCAACAGGACCCTCGCTCACAGGGTTCCAGATCGGGACCCACTCCGTTGTTGAAGGATCAGGAATTGCCATGGCTACGCAACCAGTCAATCGTCTCTACAGCGAGCTTCGCTGGCGTCCCGGTCTGCCACGCGACGGCGCTGAGGTAGTTGTACAGCATGTCGAACTCGTCCAGCGTGATCTCAATCTGGCTTCCAGTGAGGATCCGCTCCAGCTCTCCGTTCGGCAACTTCTTCCCACACGGCTTGGGCTCGCTGATCTCCTCAAACTTCATGAAGAGGGCGACCTCCTTGCGGAGGAGTGGCATTCCCTTCTTATCCTGTAGTGAGCCTCCGAGTACGAAGCCCACAAAGAGGAACTCGAAGTGAACCTTTCCCTGTTCATCCGTGAGGTTGAGGATCATAGCTTGTAGCAATAGACAACGTCAAAGAACGCTGGGTACGAGGTAGCCGTAGCCCAACCCGTGTTTCCGGTGACCGCAACGGCCGGCGCGGTGGAGACTGACCCGTTAATCCCCTGTCCGTAGTCCGAGGGGATCGTACCCGTGATCGCGAGGTGGTGGGAGTGTAGACCCGCGTTCGCAGTGTTATCACTGATGTCAATGTTATGGTTGTGGTCCCCACGTGACATGAACCCACTATTACCACCGTCCACGTTCATGTTACCCTGATTGTTCATCCCCGTGGTACCGTGTACTCCGAACGGGTGGCTGTGTTCCCCATCGTTATCCGTCCGCCCATCGATCCCGACCAAGCCCCCATGGTTGTGGCTCGGAAGGGTGAGGCCAGCGGCCGTATGGGTGTGGGCTGGCGTGATCAGGCCGCCATCCGCTCCATGGTAGTGGTTGTTCGCGGGATTAGCCACTCCGGTGTACGCTGGGGCTGCACGGAGGAAGTAGCCGTCCCACTGCGCCACACGAGCCCAGCCAGCGGGGCACGCTTGGAAGAAGATAGCCACAAGGTTCTGCGGGATTTGGTCCGGTATCGTCGCCCACACCCCGTCGCCCCGTAGGAAGTAAGCCGAGCTCCCATTATAGTTCTGGGTGGCCACGTTCCCACAACCCAGGTTCGCGCGGGCCTGCGTTGGCTCCGTCGCCCCCGTTCCCCCTTCGGCCACCGGAATCACGGCAATTGTCGAGGGCTCTCCATACGTCGACTTCACGTAGCCGTTGGCCAACAGGTTGAGCGCCCGCTCCTGGCTCAAGGCGGCGTGGTTGCTGACTGTCCAATACGTCGCGTCCGCAACGATCGCGGCGCTGGTGCCAGGATCTCCCTGTGGCCCTTGTGGCCCTTGTGGTCCGGGAGGTCCGACGGCTGAGGCCATCCCTACTCCCGGCCACGGTTCGGGAGGCGTGGTTGTGCCGTCAACCACGCACATGTACGCGATGTTGTCCGGACCGATTACGATGTCCCCGTCGTAGTACACTGGGCCGCTGGTAAAGTTGCCCAGGTAGTCCAGATTCATTCCTCCACCGACACCTCCGGAGGAGTTCACGATGATCTGACCTGGAACGGAGCTGTCAAGGATGACGTTGTCCCCTGCCACCAGCTGCACCGAGTTGGGAAGGGTAGGCTCACCCTCCAACGTGATAAACGTCTCGGTGAGAGGGGGCATTGGCCCCTCGGGCCCCGGAGGTCCTGCAGGTCCCGCTGGGCCGACGAACTGCCCAGCGTCGACCCAGGTCCCAGTGTCCTCATCCCAGACCCAGATGTGCCCGTCGTCCTCGTCGATCCACGCGTCTCCCGGCTCGCCGGTCGGGGGGAGGGGAGTACCTGGAGGCAGAGAGCCCTGGATGTTGAGTGGAGGACCGGTCTCGCCTTGTGGACCCTGCGGACCTGCGGGTCCAGGCGGGCCAGCGACTCCCGTAACAGCGGCAAAGGTCCCGTCGTCCCGGAGGAAGGTAGTCGTCCCACCGGGAAACCCGTCCAACTTCGTCACGTCTACCGGGTCGTTCCCCGTAACGTAGTGGGTCGTGGCGTGTGGCCCCCCACCAATGCCATCCGGTCCGCTTAGGTTGTTGACAGTCCCGGAGATCAGCTCGAAGTGCTTCTGAATGAGGACAACCATCTCCTCGAAGTACTTCCGTGTATAGGCCTCCAGAGGAGGCTCCAACGGAAAGTCGTATGGGAGCTTTAGCGCCATCAGCGCGCCTGGTAGTCCCGGATCTCGATCTCCGGGTGGAAGCTATTGATGATGATGGACTCAGTAGCGGACCAATGCGCAATACGGAACTGGACCCTGCCCCCGCTAATCTGGTCGTCTACCGTGAAGGTCCGATCCCCTGCCGTCTGAGCAGGGATCACCTTAGGAAAGGGGCCCTGCCACAGTCCGCCATCCGAGCGGTAGAAGAAATCCACGTTCATCTCGGAGCCGCTGCTCTTATAGGAGACCGTCACGCTGCGGAGGGTGATCTGTCGTCCCTGGAACTCGTTGCTCACATCCCCCGCACTAAACTCCTTGCTGCTCCAGTAACAGGGGATCGCGAGTCCATCATCGCTCAAATGCCCATGGTTCCACACGTAAACCCTGCCATCCGTGTGTCCTGTCAACAGAGCGGGGTACGCAGAGCTTAGGGATACAGCGTCCCACTCCAGCTGGAAGGTGTCCCAGGGAATGGGGAAAGCGTCCCATATAGCGGTGTTCCCTACCCTGTGTAGAGTGCTGCACTTCGGTCCGTTGACCGTCCAGGGGTACCACGCCCCACGGCCCCAGTTATAGGCCCACACCCGATCCGGAGTGCGATGATGTCCGCTGACGATGAAGAAGAGGGCTTCCTGCGTCTCGTTCAAGCACTCCCCGAACATCATGTGTTCGAACTCGGAGTTGATCTGTCGATACAACTCGTCGATTACTGCTCCAGCGACGCCAGTGGCACCCGTCCCGTTAAACTCGTACACGTCATCCGTTCCCAGATACACGTGTAGATTCCGTCGACCCGTTACAGTGTGTGGAGCTAGCAGCCCACTCTCCGTGATGATCGGCTGCCACTCGATCGGAGCCGCTGCGTTTCCCGTCCGCACTCCGATCCACACGATCTTCTCTGTGTACGCTGCGATCCGCGTCCCAATCTTCCGGAGGTTGTACACGTGGTAGGGAGACTCGGCCAGGTCCGTAAACCCGCTCCCTACTCCCGTCCAATCCGTATGGTCTCCTGCAACACACCGTCTTATCCTGAAAGGCTTCCGGATACCAGCCTCCAGTGTGTCTCCCAGCAGGAGCCTGTCCGCTCCCCTTGTCATGTACCTGGCCGGAGGGCAGTCGGGACTTAGGACGGCGTAGGTCGTGGTGAACGGTGTACGGATGACCGGATCGATGCCCTGCGAGGCGACGATGCTGTTCTGGCTTACTTCCCACGTAAACAGGTTCTCCCCGCCTCCCGTGAACGCGGGCCCTGAGCACAGCACCCAATCGTACAGGTCCCGGTCGTACTTGTACATCGCGGTCTCGGACCACGCGTATAGGTGCACCTTATTCGCCTCGTCCCTTGTACTCGCGAGGCCCATCACGCTGGTGTCAAACGGAGCGTTCGCTGGTCGGAACTGCTTGTAACCCGGCCGCTTCCTCAGACACCCGCCAACCACGCACATGTTCATCATGTCGGGCGAGGCCCCGAGCGGAAGCTCTTTCGCTGGCAACTGGGTGATCATCCCAGCTGTAGGGTAGATGTCGAGGGTCTGCCTGTACGCGACTCCAGTTCGCATTAGCCGACGCGCTTCCACATGTACACAGTGATGTACGGAGGCAAGTTGTTGTGCGCTGCTCCGCCACCCCTGTGGCCTACATGTACGTCCGCGTAGCCGATGTCCGTCCACACGGGTGAGGTACCAGAAGCAACCCATCCGGACGGAGGAACCGCTGTCTGCATGTTCTCCGTCTCCCCCCAGTAACCCTTGTGAACGTGACCTCCATCCCAGCCGTCGTGGTTGTGAGAGGGCAGCTCACCTTCCGTCAAGGTGTGGGCCTTCTCTCCACCTATCTGCTCCGGAGCCGCAAACTCCGGCTCTCCTGGATTCACGCCCACGAGCATCCGCCCCTGTCCGAACTGGGTCCACGCACCGTAGCCGAGCATCGTGACAGGACTAGTTGCCACTACGCTGAGGAACACGGCCCCTATGGGAAAGGCTTCTCCTCCCGCTCCCCCGCCTCCCACCCCCGACGTGCCCCCGTTGAAGGTAGCGAGGCCGTTGAAGATGACGGGGGTGTCGAAGACAACGGGCTGAGGTCCACCGAAGTGGACTTGTCCCGTCGCGAAGTTGGTGTCCCCATTGAAGTAGGAAGTCGCGTTCGACGTCAAACCGCCATTGAAGGTGGCGTGGGAGTCGAAGGTCGACTGGCCGACGAAGTGAGTGGTCGAGACGAAGGTGACGGGGTTGTTGAAGATGTCTGACCCACTACCTCCGCCACCTCCAACCACAAGGCCCGTCTTCGAGATAGTGAAGACAGGGGCCCCGTTCAGGGTCATGTGGATCAAGTGGCTGTCAGGTGCAGACGCCACGTCCGTAATGTCCATCCGCAGGCCGTCGTAGTGTGCGGGCCCGTTCCAGGTCTGACTTAGATGGATTAAACCTCCACCTCCGGGCCCCGTCATCACGTTTCCGCCACCTGTGATGGCAGTGACATCCCCCGCCGGCGTGAGGGTAATGTGGCGGTGCTTCCCGTCCTGCGTGAGGTCTACACCCCAGAAGTGCTCGAGGTTGAGACGCTCGCGAACGTCCAACTTGAACTTCCGGATCTCGTCGTCCCCCGAGGAGATGAGGTCCGTGCCCTTGGGGCTGTTCTCGTTCCACTGATTCGTAGCCGCCATAAAACAATACCCCCCACCAAGTTAGCGGAACTTCACCTGGACACCGGTCAGCCGGTCGTTCTTCCTCTGCTCCCTTAGTGGGAATCGCATTCCGCTCGTGTACATCCCGATCTCTTGGCCCACAGCGCCAGCCTCCTCCAGATCCCGTAGCGCCGTGAGGCCCAGCTTCGTCGCCCACATCATCACCAAGATGTCGTAATTCTCGTCGTAGGGCAACTGTGCCGCGCCGACCCATCGGAGAGGCTTCTCCACGTAGTACAGACGGATTGACTTCTGCACGTCCGCAACGGAGTTGAAGAAAAAGGCGTTGCCCCACGTATAGAAGCGGGTGGGGGTGGTGGTCTGCTTGTCCACAGCCTCGATCAGGTCCCTGTCCCCGACCGTCACGGGCCGCCCATCCGTCTCATTGTACAACCACTCAGGCCACCACATCCCGGCAGGGGTGGGCACGGTATCCGTGTCCGCGAGGAGAGGAAGGGACGTAGTCCGCTGCAGCTCCCGATGGTCGTACTGCATCCCACACTTGAACATCGCGTCGTTCAACCACTGCTCCCGCAGGGCGTCCAACGCATCACTTCTGTTCCCCAAGCGCAGGAGCAGCTCCGCCGAGGCGTCCGTGAACGTGCGTCTGGCCATCGCTAGAGGTCCTCTACCACTTCAGGAAGGGGGTCGATAGGCTGCTCGAGAGGAAGGGTCAGTCTCGCTCTCGCGGGAACCGCACCAGGCTCATCGATGCAGCCTACCGTTCCGCTGCCCCTGCACACAACGAGACCGTTTTGGACAATCACCTTGCTCCGGGGATACGGAAATCCGCACCGCTGGCAGGTGTACCACTCCTCGCCGAAGCGCCGATTCGTCTGCCTTACATCCAGCATGGCCTACGTGATCCCCAAGTTGAGGCCGAGGCGGCTAAGGATGAACAGGAGACAGATCAGGACCACCACAACCATGATTACGGTGGAAATGGGCTCCCCCACACCGAACGCTGCGGTCAAGGAACGTGTGGCCCAGATCACGATGCAGACGACGAGGACCGCGAGGAGCAACGGAATGATCGCCATAGGCCCTCCGAAAGGAGGGGGTATCAAGAAACGATACCCCCCACCAGGTTACGCGGGTTTCGGTTCGCCCGTCTCGGGCAGCGTGTTGTCCGTGGTCGGCGGCGGCGTCGTCGGCAACTCGTTGTCCGGCACGAGGATCAAGCCCGTGCAGGCGAGGTACTTCACCACGAGCTTCAAGCCGGGACGGATCGCGGTCGGCGGCAACGAGTTGTCGGGGCGTCCACCGCTCCCCGGCAACGAGTTGTCCGGTCGTCCGCCCGAACCCGGCAAGCTGTTGTCGGGACGGCCACCGCTGCCAGGCAGACTGTTGTCGGGACGCTCAGGACGACCCACCCCGAATCCGGGGTCAGTCGGATCCCACGGGAAGACTGGCAGCGTGCCAATCGATCCCGGAGGGCCAACGGGCAGGCCGTTGTCCGGGCGAACCGGACGACCCTGTCCGAAGCCCGGATCGACAGGGCTCCATCCGCCGCCCGGGCGACCGTACCCGGGGTCAACGGGAGGCTGCTGCCCGAAGCCCGGATCGACCGGGCCACCGTCGACGAACGTGATGTACGCTAGACGCGAATGTGACATATTCTCTCCTTTTACTGACACATACCAGAAACAATACCCCCCACTAATCAACGGAGGAGGATAAGGACCTGGCCCCCTGCAGGCATCGAGGTGACGACCATCCCACGACAGGAGTAGGGGTTCCCCTGCAAGAAGTCCACTTCGTCCACCGTGTTCTTCGTCCGGTAGTGGAAGATCACGTCTCCTGCTCCATCCGTGATGGTCAACGCGTCCCCTGCCACGCCAGCGTTGGTCTGCAGGACCACGCTACGACAGTGCACGACGGGGTCGTACCGGTCCCCGGCCGCGTTGAAGATGAGGCTCCGGCCCTTAGTTATAGTTGCCACTGATCATCCTTTCCAGCGCTGCCAGCGCGGATTCACTCGTAGGTCAAGTGAACTCTTGTCTCCAACGTCTTGCATGGAGTCGAAACTCCGCCGCTGCGGTCGAGTTCCCACTTCGTGCAAGCTCCCCTAGGTATAGGAGGAGCCTCCACAAGACAGTTTTCCGTTGCTCCCTGTCCTGTGGAAGCACCTGACTTCCTCAGTGGACGAAAGTGCCCAGGCTGTAGATCGTCACCCCCGTCGAGGTGACCACTGCGCTGAATTGCCGCGTGTTGTTCTGCGCCAAGGTCATCGTACCACTGAGCGTTAGCCCTGCCTGCGTTCCGAAGTTGATCGTCTCCGCAGCGTCCGCCGTGTTGCGGACGCTGAAGTTGAACGACATGCCAGGGGTAGGCGGGACTCCGAGGGAGGCCTGCAGAGCTGCAACGATGTCAGCTGCAGGAGGGAACAAGTCGTTCCTTGACGCACCGTTCGGGTCTCTGAGGATCAGACCACCGAGTAGCTGCTGCGCGGTGTAGGTGACCACTCCAGCCGTCGTGATAGTCGACGGGCTGGTAAAGGTCATCACACCAGGCGCCTCGGTGGTTACGATCGAGCCGAAAGAGGTGGCACCCATCGCCTAGCCTCCGCTCGAACCGTACACTCCCCGCCACTCCGAGAAGCCTCGGCTGTAGCGCGAGAAGGTCTTGAACATCGCGTCGCCCGTGAGGAAGTCATCGGCGTTGCCGTACTCCGGCCGCGTCCTCCACCAGAACTTCAGATCGTGGCCGCCGCGGGCCCTGCGCTGCTTCTTCGGAGCCATGAGGAACCACTGATCGGGGTCCGTGAAGTAGCGGACGACCTGATACGTACGATCACCCGACTTCAGCACGTTCACCTCGTTGTTCGCGGTGTACGGCTTGAACTCCGACTCCATGACCTCACGCGCGGCCCACTCGTTCTCCGGCCCGATCAGGAGGATCGTGGGCTCCAGGTTCAGGGGCCTGCCCCTGTCGTCGACCATGTTCCGGAAGCTGTCGATCGCAGCCTGATACGCAGTCATGCTGAAGTCGACGTCCGGACTCGGCCTGTTGGCGATGGTGCCCACGCCGTCCAACCTCGGATGCGCAGTGTGGCACAGCGGGAGACCGTCGGCACCGGGGAACGCGGGGTTGAACGCGTTGTTGAGGACGCTCCACGCATCGATCTCGATCTTGTAAGCGGCGCTGCGTGCCAGCTCCGCCGACATGTCGTTCATGATGTCGTAGAGATCGTCGTCGTACATCTCCCGCGTGATGCGGAAGCCCAGGCCGTAGCTCGAGTGGGTGTAACGGACGATGTTGCCCTTCAGGGGGTCATCGAACGTCGTTGCGGTCCCCTCGGGCTTGAGGACCATGGAGCCGAGGCCCGCCATCTTGAAGTCCTCTTCGTACGCGCGCTTCGAGTCACGCACGTTGAAGATTGGGACCCACGAGGGGGGCGTAGCCTCCATCTCGTTGAACATGACCTCGTAAAGGCCAGGGGCGAGGAGCTCGGAGAATCCACCAGTTGTGACTGCCATTTAGATCCTCCTTTCCTAGTATCCGACGTTCCCTTGCCACTTGGAGGAATTCCAGTGGAAAAGAACGTGTGAACGCTGGTCGTCGAACTTGTTGTTGTCCCCGTCCCAGAACTGCCAGATCACGACCTGATCGTTCGTGATGTCCGTTGTGCTGACGAACCAGATTCCCCCGGTGGCCGACTTCACGACACCGTGAGCCTGTCCGATCATGGCCAGCGTGCCGACGCCGGTCCCTTCCGACGCGATCGTGTCCAAGTACCCTCGGTACAGGACCCCGGGACTGGCAAGCTCCACGATCTGGTTGACCTTGCCCTCCGCGGTCGTGTTCTTCGCATCCGCTGTCGCGATGCCCATCACGAGTGCCGGCGCCGCCGCGCACTCCGTGAGCATTCCGTCTGTTCCTACGAAACAGACAGCGCCCTTCTTGAACGTCTCCGTTGCACCCTCGGGAAAGTGCTGCTTGGGTATCGGTGTCCCGAAGATGGTCCGCACAGAGCGGAACTCAAACTTCGCTTGCGTTGGCATTCAGCCCTCCTTAATCTGGAAGAGATACCCCCCACCAACTTACGTTGGCCGAAGGCTCACTTCTTCGAGTCTTCCTCGAACGAGGCTTCGCTCGAGGTCTCGTAAACCACTTGCTTGGGTACACCCTTCAGGCCTGCGGCCCGCATGAGCCGCTGCGCATTCTCGTTTGACTGCGCGACCATGGTGTCGAAGGAGGCTTTCTGCCGCTCTCGTGCTTCGCGCTTCGGGGCTGCGATTCTCTCCTCGAAGGCCTCATTACGCATCCGCATGAGGACGACGTCCCCACGCGTGATACTCCCGCCCGCTGCAGGAGATCCTGTCTGTTGCCCTAGGGCCACCGCGGTCCCTGGGGGCAAGGGTGATTCGGGGTCCGTGACGAATTCGAACCCCTGCGACAACCTTTCACGAACTACGTGGTCCCGGGTGTTCACCCACCGATAGCGCCAGCCGGCCTCGGGCTTGGGTACGAAAAGCCTGTCATTCATCGACATAGTCAAACACACTCTTTCTACCAGCGGGCCTCGTGGGACCAACACCAGTGCTATATCTGTCCACATCCGCCTGGGTAAAGCCACGGCGTTGGAGCTCCAACAGGTACTCGCCCTCGTTGAGGCCCATCTTCTTCGTGAAACGGCGGATCTTGTCGTTGAGCTGCAGGGTCGGCTTGGCCGACGCCTTGGGTTCCGCCCGAGCCCCCGGGGTCGGGGCCGCAGGTCCAGAGGCCTTCTTGGGAGGGGCCGCTTTTGCCGCAGGTTTCGGCTCGGGCGGAAGATCGGGGACCTCGTTACGAGGGGAGGGAGTAGGTTCCTCTGCAGCCTCTTCCTCTTCTGCGGGTGTAGGCTCAGGGTCCCGCCTGACCACTCGGGCCATTGCGTCCGGGTCCTGCTGAGTTTTCACCAGAATGTACACCCGCCGGTGGAATCCCTGTTGGATCCGCTGCTCGATGCTCATCCCCGCCTTGGTCTCCGCGATTACCTGCCTGTAGGTCTTCTCGGGCACGAGTCCGGGAACCGGCCGATCGTAATCCGACACCGTCGCGGCGAATGCATCCTCGTCCGCTTTCTCCTGCTGGCTTGCCAGGAGCATCATTGTCCTGTCCACCCGACCAGTGGAGTCTGCGTTGAGCTTTGCACTCGGATCCAGAGGGGGCCTGGGCGCTGTACCTCCTGGAGGCGTGCCTTCCCCGCCCGCGGAGTTTGTTTCCACCGACTCCGCGAACTCGAGCACGTCTACGGCACGGTACCCCTGGAATCGCCCCTCCGTAATGATCCCGTTCTCGTCAACCTTAGGCATCGATACTCTCCTGGGCGCGTCGCGCCACTGCTTCTAACGACCTTCTCAGGTCTGCGTGTAACTTACATAACAGGCGGCATGCCCCCTGCTCCTGCCGGAGCTCCTCCGGGGAGTCCGCCAGCCGCATTCGGCGGTAGCATGCCTGCTCCTCCTCCTGGAGCCATTCCAGGACCCATCTGTGGGCCCGCGGGGGGAGCTCCTGGAACGCCGCCAAGCTCTGGGGGTGGGGCACCTGCAACTCCCTGCAAAATTGTCTGGATGTTTGGCACTATGGTTTCGACGTTCTCCACGTCGAAGCGCTCCACGTACCTGCGGATCAGGTCCTGAGAGGCCATCATGATCATGAAGCTGGTCTGCTTGGCCTGTGGAGGCACTTGCGGGTTGAACATCATCATCGCGGCCTGCGAGAGGCGCATGTAGTAGTCGTTGAGCACGGTCATCAACATCTGCAGGTTCTGGAGCTCCAACTCCCGATTCACCTGCTCGCTGGTGACCTTCAAACGAAGTCCAAGAGAAGACCGCACGTCTCCCTGAGGGAACACAATCCGTTTCCCGGGAACGTACTCGTGCCCCTCGGGGCGATATTGCTGCTCGAGCTGGATTGTAAGATACAAGAGCTCCGCAAGAGCATCTCGCATATCATCGATTGATACCCACTGTCGGATGTTACCTTCGGAGATAAGAGCAGTTGTTCCAGTAGCAGTTGCTCGAGATCCGACAATGCTGGATTCCATGCCGAGGTTGTAGGAGGACATCCCACTAGACTTCTCCGCGAGGAAGGCCGCCTGGTCCTCCACGCGTTGGATCGCGGGACCGGGCTCGCTCATGTGGAGGATGCGGACGTCCTTGTCCGGGTTGGGCGTCACGATACGGGCGCCCGGATAGATCTCCTGCTGGGGTCCGAGTGTCGACTCCTCGCTAACCACCACGATCCCTGCGTTGGCCGCGGTGGCGGCGTCGATCTTCTGGTTGTGCGCAGTGCTGGCCTCGTCTTGGAAGGGGAGGCACTGCTCCGCGACACTCTGTCCCTGCACTTCGTGGGCCTGGTTGAGGAAGGGCACTTTCACGATGTGGTGGGCCTTCCCGAAGAAGGGGTTGTAGACCATGCTGAGGAAGCAATCCCCGTCCAGGCTGTAGGTGAGGATCAACTCCTCGAACACTGGCTCCGCCTCGTCCCCTGCATCCTCGGCCGGAGGGATCTCCCACAAGCCATGGATCTCGTACAGCTCGTACAGGGTGGAGGTAGTCCCGGTGGTCTCGCTGTTCTCCGCTCTGGCCCGCCAAGCCGGGTCGCTACGCTCCTTGGAGGTGCTGCGAATCCGCCCTACGTCCTCGAAGTCGCCCTTCGCCTCCTTCCGCTTCAACTCGGCCCAGGTGTATCGATGCTTGATCGCCTTCCAGGGAAGCTGGCCCCACTCGTCAAATCCATTGGGATAGAGCACATCCGAGGGAGAGGCTACATGCCAGAATACACCTTCGTACTCCACTATGGGAACCGTCACGATGTTCCCACTCGGATCGTACATATGGCTGTCCCGCTCCCTCTTGATCCACCGAGGAAGGACAAAGCTGTCGCCACACAGGCCCATGTCGAAAGCGATCGTGCGCAGGCCGGACTTCAGGCCACCGTTCTCCACGAACCATGTTAGCCAATCCCGTATGTCCCTTTCCATGGGCTCCCACTGGGCCGCTTTGATGGTGACCTCCACCAGGTCCGGGGTGCCCATGATCGCTTTCTGCAGCCTCGCGACAACCGCGTCGATCGTGATCTTGACGAGGGGTACTACGACGTTGCTGGCACCAGGCCACGGGAAGTCCTTCTTCTCGGTCTTGGGCCTGAACTTGTACGCACGGAGGAAATTCGCGAAGCGTTCTTCACGCTTCGCGTGAGTCTCCGTCGCGGAAGACAGCTCCTCCCGCACGCGGACACGCAGTGCGTCTTCTTGCGCGGGCTCGAGAACGAGAGGAAGTGGTTCAATCATGGTAAGTCCACGCCCGCGAAGTGCTCTGCTTGCCTAGCGCCGGCCGGGCGTTGCGGACGGCGGCCGGGACCTTCTTTACTTGCTCCCTTTCTTCCCGGACGACGCTGCGCCTCGCCGTTGCTTTTTTGGGTTTCCCTTTGGTGCTGACTTCGACGGCTTCATCTTCTTCATCCTTCTTCTCCCCTTTCGCGCCGAGGACCTTGTCCCTGACGTCTGCCCACTTTTTCTTAGCCATGGAAACAATACCCCCCACCAACTAGCGATCGCGGCCGTTGCGCCCCTTGCTCTTGATCATGTACAACGCGCCTAGGAAGAGGAAGACGAACGTGATGACGATGAGGAGGACAGCAACTTCGAGAATTGTCACTGGAACCACCGACCCCTGTGCCCAGGTGGACGGCGGAAGCCGAACCACGGCTTGAAGATCGGGCAGTGGATGATGAACGCCATTGTAAGTGCGAAAACAATACCCCCCACCAACATGTTAGTAGCCCGTCGTGCTGTTCCGAGTGGCCGCGCGGGCTCGCTCGTTCAACTGGTCTCGCCGCGAGGCCCCAGTGTCCCGTGCGTCCCGCGTGTTGCCGAGGAGCTCGATGCACGCGGCAACACTGTCCACGAGGTCATTCAGGGGCATCATTGGAAACCCTTTCATCTCTTCCCGCAGGTCCGTGAGGCCCCTGCGCACACAGAGGAAACGACTTTCGCAGAAGGGGATGAGCGTGCGGATCCGATTGTCCTTGTCCCCGACGGGACTTTGCTCCTGCACCGGGAAGTGGTACCCCAGTTCCCGCATCGCATGGTAGATCGGGAACTTGAGGAGGCGCATGAAGCCCACATCTTCCACCGCGGCCTTGTGGCAGCGCCACCGCTGATGCATACCGATAAACTTGGTCACGCAGAGCTCGGGCTTCTTGTGCAGAGCGAACGTGTCCAGCACGAAGATGCGGCCCTTCCGATCCTTTCCCACCACGGCGATGGCGTTGCGACTGTGCTTGCGGATGTCCTCACTGCGATTCGCCGGATCCCAGAAGATGACGCGCTTGAGACCATCCATGTCCACTATTTCGCGTGTGCCATCTTCCCTGTCCAACACGATATGGCCCTCTTGGTCGAAGGTGAACCATAACACGTCGTTCAGGTTGAACTCGGCGTTCTTAGGGTCCTTTGGGTCGTTCATGTACAGCATGCTGAACATGAAGGAGCCCTGCTTTGCCTCAATCCGCTGACAGGTATCGGGGGGAAAGTGACGAGGGAAGTAGTAGTACGTGTGTTCGCTGTCCGGAGCGAAGACCTCCGGGTCCATATTATACGTTGGAGGACGGGCTTCCTCCTCCGCGTTCTTGAAGTCCTGCTCCAACATCTGCCGGGTCCAGTACAACGGACGCACCATGATGTCTGTATCCCGATACTGATTTGTCATGATCTCGGAATACAGATCATCTACCCCCCACCGCGTGCCCACCATCAGCTCGTAGCCCGTGTTCTCCTCTACGAAGAGGGCCTCCGCGGTCTTGTAGAAGGTCTTCACCTTCTCCCGGACAGCGGGTTGCTCCGAGCTTTGCTTGTCCTCCGAGTCATCGCCAATCTGGATCGTGTAGTGACGGCTGACGATATGTGTGGTGATCCCGGCCGCCTCGATACTGTCCTCTCCGTACATCCCTTCCCTCGGGAAGAGGAGGTTGGTGTCGCTCCACTTGGTCCGAGTGATATCGGGAATGATCGAGGGGAAGAGCCAGCGCAAGTTTTCGTTGCGCTCCACCTGCTGCTTGATCGAGCGGATCTGCTTCACCGCATTATCTGCTGCGAAGCTGTAGAGAAGGATCCTGTGCTCGGGTCCCGGAATGCCGCAAAACTCGTCTTGGATCTGGATCCAGAGGGGGAAGCTCTTCGACGCCACGGTGCTCTTGTAGCAGTCACGAGGAACGAGGAGCAGCTTCCGCCTCTTGGCCTCTGGCCACTTGGGAGGCACCCGCTGGATGAACTGACACATCTCGAGGTGGGGCTGGGGCTCCAGCTTGTTCCAGCCAAGCACCGCCGTGGTGAAGAAGTAGAGGGAGTCCTGGGCACGCCGCCGAGTGGTCTCGTAGATCTCGTCGACCCTCGACTCTGAGTGCATCGTCAAGGGTTCCGTGGGTGCCTGGCCCACGCCGACGAGGCGGTCGAGTTGCTCTTGACGGGAGAGGATGTCCATCAGGGCTTTTCTACGAGGGAAACAGCCTCGGAAGGTATACCCCCCACCAAAATGTTAGGGGAAGAGTTACCCCCCACCAAAATAGGCTGTTCCCCGGCCTCGAGAGCCCGCTTGTTGAGCATGTCAAGGAGCTCCGGCGTGAGCATCATGACCTGGGCCCGCGTTTCCACTTTGCGGGTCGCCACGTATCCCGCCCGATCGAGCGCATCATGCGCAATCTGGGTCAGGAGTTTCTCGTCCGTCGTGTTCTCGACGATGTCTTGGAGCCGGTCGAACATGTCGATCGCGAAATCCGACAGCTCTTCCTTGAACTGACGCCTTTCCCGGACCGCGCCGCCAGGCGGAAGTTGGCTGGGAAGCGCCTGTTGGGAGTAGAACGTCTGGATGTACCAGGCCTGAAAGCGCTGAAACTCGGGCTTTTTGCGCCAGGTGCGGATTGTAGCGGGCGAAACTCCCACCGTTTGGGCGAGTTCTGGCACCGTAGCGCCGGGCACATCGCAGATTGTGGCCATCAAGATGTGCCAACCGGCCGGAACGTACTCGCCGTACACCGGGACTGGAGACTGGTTCGTCATAGAGATACCCCAAACTTGGTGGGGGGTACACCGATCCAGGTTGAGCTGGCGCGAAGCGCCTTAGGGATTATGGGATTATACCTCGTCCGTAGGTCGGATTACACCCTGAGTGTGTGATTGAGGACACTGACTTAGAGAGCCATGTGTGAAATCCCCACCGAAATGGGAGAGGGGGTAAACCAGATGCTGGAAGCATCTGGTCTGGGGGTATGGGGTAGGTTTATGTTTGTATGTAGAGATAGCGATACGTGAAAGACTGTGGTACTGGAAATATATGTATATGTGGTAGTTATGTTTTAGTTAATTGGAGGTTAGAGATGGAAAAGAAGAATTGGGTTGAAGAAGGGTTTGTGGAGAAGAGTGTTGAGATGTTTGTTAGGAGGAATGGGAAGTATTTGCAGGTTGTGGTGGTTGGGAAGGATGGAAAGGAGAAGTATTATTTGATGAGCGAGGTTGTTGAGTTTTGGGAGGTGAGGAAGAAAGAGATTGATTTGTAGGTTAGGGGGAAAAATAGACACAGAAATGTGTCTATTTTTTTGGAAGGTTGTGGTAACTCGAACGGACGTCCCCCTTAACCCTTGGCCCTATCACCCCACTCTCGACTTTGGGGTTAAATTGTGATAGTATGTGGTTATTTGTGAAGGAGGATAGATATGTACGAACTATACGAAGCTAGAGTCTTTCTGAAGGACGACGGGACGATTACGCGGAACTTCGAGTCGGCGGCACTAGCGTTGCCGTGGATCGCGAACTTGATCGTCAAGCTCGCGAGCATCGACATCACGGTCACGGGCTACTCGGTCATGCTCGACACTCCGGAGTGCTACTAGTGGCGAACAAGCGGATGGAGTACGCTCTCTGGAAGCAGTGCGTCGAGGCTCTACTCATCAAGAAGACCGGTCTAGACTCAGAGGCATTTCAGGACTTCGACTTTCAGAAGGCTTATCAGGCGAAGTGGTCGCCTGAGAGGACGGCAACGGCAACAATCGCAGCAGCGAGGAGATTCTAATGGCAAACAAGAACGGCGTGAACAACCCGGATTGGCGTGAGGCGACAGTCATTCCGGACTCACTCGTCTCAACGGACGAGATCGTCGACAAGACGGTCCAGATCCACTTCTTCAGCGACGGCGACATGACAACGGAGAGGATCGAGGCCATCTTCGCTCAGGGTCTCACGGTCGATCCGCATCGGATCTCGGCAGTCTGCGTGACGGAGACGATCAAGACCACGTTCCGGATGTCGAGGACGAAGTAGTGGGCTGGGGAGAGGGTCCTTTCTCCAGCATCACGGTCGTAATCGCGATCATCTGGCTGATCTGCATCGTCGCGAGCGGACGACAGGGGGTGAAATAGTTGTAGTATGTGGTGTTTGTGTAATGGAAGAGAGAGGATAAACTTCTCTCACTAAAACAGGAGCGTGACAGATGGCTGACATCAAGAACAAGGCGTTGCTCGAGGCGATCGCAGCGGTTGGCGAAGAGCAGGCTGCGGTGGATCTGGTACAGGGAACGAAGAATCGCGAGTACCGCAAGGGGCGGAACATGCGCGTTCAGGCGTACCAGGAAGTGCTGAAGGGCACGGCGGAGTTCAAGCAGCTCGAGGCGAAGGTCAAGGAGCTGGTGGCGAAGAAGCTCAAGAACGGCAAGTAGCTTCTGAGCGTTTCAGCGGAGACTCATCTAGAGTCTCCGCTTTTTTTTGGAAGGCTATGCCCTTCGGGCAGGCAGGAGACACGAGGCTCTTCAGGCCGCAGGCCTAGCCCGAGTAACTCTTTTCCCGACCCCACCCACCGGCGCAGGCGTTCCTCGATCCGAGGTCCCTGATTTGAGTGACGACGAAGTAGAAATGTCGCCCGATGGCCGACGGCGGAGTCATTGCCCCCCGTCGGGGTTGCCCATCCACCCATCCAAATTACGAACTGTGTTGTAGTGTGGATGTTTCCCACTTTCCAACACTCTCCGTTGTAACTTGTTGAATCTAAAGGACTTACGATGTGTTCTTCAGATGCCGACTTGCCTCTATATATATAATGGGTACAACTCAACATCCTATATATATATATAGGTCCAATGGGTTCGAGGGTGGGATCCTTTACTTTTATAAGCCCTCAGGCAATCAGGTCCACAACCCATCGGAACTCCTTTGTTTTCAACCACTTACAACGGACAGTGTTGTAGCGTGGGACCTCCCTGTACTCCAACCCGTCCCCACTTGAAATTGCAGTTGACTTCCACATGAGCCCCGGGTTATAATCCCTATATAAGATCGCAGATGGGGCCCCGCCCCGGAAAGGATCCGCAATGGCCGCGCCACCCCGTATTCCTATCACAGACGAAAGGGTCCTAGAGCTCATCGGCAACCGCAAGGTCCTAGACCCACTCTCTCCTCGTATCTCCTGGGTCAACTCACGTCTCGTCGTCCTCGATAACGGCTCCACGATTCCCCTACTCCACGTCATCGCTGAGGCAGCTCACGGTTTTTGGGACCCGAACGAGCAGTACCCTGTCTGGGCAGACAAGCACTGGACGAATGAATCCTTCGACAACACTAAGCTCATCAGCAAGCCTACTCCACGAGGCAAACGTCCAGCAAACAAGTCCGGCTTTCCTGCTGGTTCACCTGAGTACCACAAATGGCATCGAGCCCAGACAAAGGACAAGCAGAAGGAGTACTCGAAGGCCGCATACGCCCGGCGGCGTGAAGCTGCCAAACAGGTACTCGCGATGAAGGTGGAGCTCGAGGAACTTCGCGCCAAGCTGAACGTCCAGGAAGAACTCACGGCTCCCTCACTCGACTTCCTCGATGAGTACAAGGCGAAACATCTTGGTGGGGGGTCCTCGGCGCTCGTGCAAACCCCACCCATCCAGATCGGCACACCCATGGACGACGAACCCTACAACTTCAAGCCCGAGGAGAAGTAGCATGACCCCTGAACTCGCCACTTGGCTCCGCCGCCCGAAGCGTCCTCGCGTCTGGGAACCTGGCTACTACACGTGGGTTTTAACACACGAGCCGGCCCAAGTGAAGAAGTGGGAGGAAGCCCGACGAAAGGCAGATCTCCCACCCCTTCCACCCGCCGACGTCGGCGAACGATGGCATGCTGCCATCAACGCTCAGTACAGGTCCAAGTAACACCTGCCCGCGTTGGTGGGGGGTCCCCTTCACAGAACCTGTATGCGGACCCCCCGCCGCTTCGCGGCCAACACAACAAACGGTGTACAGGACCCCCCACCAACCGAACGGTGCGGATATCCGACCCAAACAGGGTTGCTTTTTGATTCTACCTGTGATATAATGTTATCATAATGAGGATTGTGACCAACACACACCGTGCCAACGTCCACAGTCCTACTTCCCTGGAGTCCAGATAATGGAAGACCTGATCACGGAGACCCTTCACAACGAGTTCGTCCTCTTCCGGCACGGCTACATCCTCGACAGCCGTTCACCCTGGTTCACCCTCATCAAGGGTGTCTCAGCCATCCGGATCGACGCCCACTCGTACCCACACGCCCTGCACCAGGCAGTAGCCTTGATCCCCGGAGTGTTCCACAATGGGCCTTCGGCCCAGCGAGGTTAACGTGGAGGAACCCTCCATCCAAACGGAGTTCCTCAACGTCCTCGTTCCCCAGGTCGAGGACTTCTTCGCCGAGCTCCTCACGAAGGACTCATCGTGGCTCAAGGAGTCCATCCTCGAGGACGAATCCGGAGACGTGTACGGCGAGCTCATCGCCCTCTTCGTCGACTGGCTGGAACAGAACTCGTGAGTGACCACCGCGACCCACTACCGCACGCACAGCACCTGGAGCTGTATCGCGCGGCCTACGAGCTCTGGCGTAAGTACCCCACGCTCACCTCGGAGGAGCTCATCGAAGTGTGTGACCTTCCACCTCGCTGGGGTGCACCACGCCCCGGCAGATGGTTCGGTGGTGGCACCCTCGACACCGTCTACGGCGTCTGCGACCGATGCTACACCATCTTCGCAGCCCGCGACCTCCGTATCATCCGTAAACCCTTCTCCGACGACGACATCCGAGTCTGCAGGGAATGTGAATGAGTGACAAATCCGTTCCGAAGCATCCACAGGCCAAAGGCCCAGCCTACTGCGAGAAGCCGGGTACGTCCTGCTTCTACGACAAGCGTGATATCTGTGTGAACTGCCTCCGCCCGAAGGGCTGGCGTGTTCACAAGCTTCACCGTTCTACCCTCGATCGCAACGCAGGCCGTTAACCAAGGAGTCCAGACAATGGAAAAACAGCAGATCCTCATCCGTTTCTCCGAACACAAGCACTCCGTCCGCTTCAACGGCGACGGTGGGCCCAACAACCTCGTCAGCTCGATCTACCTCAACCGCACCTCCGGCCTCGCGGACGCCAAGGAGATCAGGATCACGATCGAGGTTGTCAAGTGAGCTACACGATCACCCGCTACAACGCCATCGGGCTGATGTACACCATCGAGCCCATCCGGCCCGGTGTCACTCGCATCCGCCAAAAGGACCGTAGCATCGAGGTCGCGGTCGACTTCGAGGTGGTCAACCAGGGCTGGTACTACTGGCAGCAACAACGCCGCCTGATCCAGCACGCGTTCCCCTTCCTGGACGCCAACGAGCGTGGGTTCATCCAGACGGGCCTCAGCCCCGAGGAGTTCGACGAAGCCACCCGGGAAGACGACGACAGTGAATGACGCACGTACCCCCCACCAAAATGTCTTGGTGGGGGGTAACGGCATCCCAACAGGAGAGCAGACAATGCACCTTAACCCAGTCCAAGTGGCAGAGAAATTGGGCATCACCCGTACCCGCGTCCACACCATGATCAAGGCAGGCCTCCTCGTCGACGTGAAGCCCCGCGATCCCAAGAAGCGGAAGCACTTCCCCTTGATCGACTCCAAGCAGCTGGCGGAGTACATCAAGGCCAACGGGAAGCCCAACTCCACACGCTTCTCCTTCAGCAACGGCGGCGCGCCCAGGGTACCCCTCACCAAGGCGCCCGTTCCTGTCCCGTCCGTGGGACCTGGGATCCTCACCCGCATCGAGGAGCGCCTGGACCGGATCGAGTCCAAGGTGGAAGCTCTCCTCCGGATCTGGAGCTAACATGTCCACCGGCAAGCGTCAACACCACGGCTATCGCAGGGTCAAGTGCCCCAGCTGCGGCCACATCTTCCGCTCGCCCACTATCCACTCATGGATCCAGGAGCCGGAGACCAGCCTCGTGGACACAGAGATCACCTCCCACGTGAACGGTATCGCGCAGACCCACATAGAACGTATCCGCACCGTCACGTTCCCCGGCCTCCGTCACGTGAAGTTCAACCTCTGTCGCGCGTGTAGCAAACTGCCGCACGCCCCACACGATGAGAGAAGGAGCACCTAACATGCACAACGAACCTCAGATCCTCGAAGGCCAGTACCGTGAGGCCCTCCGCCGCATCCTCGAGATCGCGTACAAGGGCCATCCGGACGGCCGGGAGACCCGGCTCGAGCTCATCAGCCGCTACGCCGGCGAGGCGCTGGGAGCCGTGCCCCCTTACCCCGAGCCCCCTCTCGCGGACGAGAAGCTCGGGTGACTCTCCAGGACCTCAGCGTATTCATCCGGATGCTCGACCACGAGTGTGCCGGCTACACCGAGGACGCAGCCACATTCCTCTGCGTCCTCCACGAACTCACGCTTGCGCGTGACGCATGTCTACTGACGGGGGAACCAGTAGGCATTCTAATCATTCCCCCAGGGGGGCGCAGCCCCCAGGAGCAGAAAGATGTCTTTTGACCTCACACGGTGCCCCCAGAACGAGGAGGAGGCCAAGGCCTGGTTCTACGAAGGGATCGGCCGCTACATCGGCGCGCCGGCCCACGACTGGGAAGCCATTATGACAGCATGCGGCCTCCCACCCGGCTACGGGCCGAACATCAAGCCCAACGCCTCCATGCCCTACTTCGCCATCACGCAGCAGTTCAGCGGAGCGCCGAAGGGCCGGATCTTCCTACCCACCAGCACACCCGACGAGCTGGGCTACTACACTCGCTGCATCCAGTACCTGGATGACGCGAAGCAGACCTACTCCAGGGCGCACAACGCCGACCAGGACTTCAGGAAGCTCACCTCGCAGCAGAGCTCCGGGCTCATCTGGGCCTGGTACTGGGTGGCAGGGAACGAGTACACCCCGGTCGTCGGCCCCAACGTCCCTGGCACCGGAACGGGTGGAGGCACCTCGCCCGGAACACCCACCCGTCCGCAGGGTGGAGGGCTCACCGAGTCCCAGGTCCAAGCGATGATCGACGACACCATCGCACAGACCTGCGTCCAGATCGGCGACAAGATCGCGCTCCGGACGAACAGCGGCCTGATCGCCGGCATCGCGGGTGGAGGCCCCACGGTCGAGGACCAGCCGATCAACCTGATCGGGAAGAAGGAGATCCACGCCTGGGAATCCTTCAAGGTCGAGAAGGGCGAGTAGGAACCCTAACAGCGAGGAAAACGTGATCAAACCGGGTTGCTTTTTTGATCGTTGTGTGATATAATGGATACAATGATAGAAGCAGCCCTACACACCGGGACTACGTGGGTAGAGACAGGCAGTTCGACGTTGATTTCCAACGAGGGGTGCCATATACTATCCCTAGTTCATGAAGGTGGCCTGTGGCCAGACACGTTGGCCGCAGGCCATGTAAGGGCAACACTAACCCAGCAATACGGGCCAACGGCCCAAGGAGCGACAGACACATGGGAATTCTAGACGAAGTCACGGCACAGGTTGAGTCCCTCACCCCCGAGCAGCTCAAGGCGGAGTTCGCCAAGATCCAGGAGCAGCGGGCCAAGCGTCAGGAGAAGCAGAAGGAGTACAACGCTTCTCCCGAGGCGAAGGAGAAGCGGCTGGCCTACAGCAAGCAGTACCGGGAGAAGAACCCCGAGAAGTTCAAGGAGACCCGCAAGGCCTACATGCAGAAGCCCGAGGTGAAGGCCCGCATGAAGGATTACCGCCTCAAGCGGCAGGCCGCAGAGAAGGCGATCCTCGCGAAGGCGAAGGCCCTCGGGATCACGGCAGACGGCGGCCCCGAGGCCACGCAGCAGCCGGCGTAAGGCGCTTCGCGCCAACAAGTGGGGGAGGACAGCACACTCCCCCATTCGTTGGGCCGCTAAGTGGACTTCAATGTGCAACAAAAGCATGCCGGGCCCGCAGGGCCCAAAGGACAGCCGATGAACGGAATCGTTCTCCTCTCGGGTGGAATGGACAGCTCCACCCTCCTAGCACACACACTCAACGCATTTCCCGATGGCCGACACCACGCCATCTCGTTCGACTACGGACAACGGCACAGCAAGGAACTCCACGCGGCCCACGCTATCGCCAAGTACTACCACACCCCCCATCACATCGTCAACCTTCGCCAGGTCGGCCGAGAGTTTATGTTCGGCTCCTCTCAAACGAGTGGAGTGCCGGTTCCACACGGTCACTACACGGACGAAAGCATGAAAGTCACTGTGGTGCCAAACCGGAACATGGTCATGCTCTCCATCGCAACAGCGTTTGCCATCGCCACCCACTCCGACTTCGTTGCCTACGCCGCGCACGCAGGGGACCACGCGATCTACCCAGACTGCCGTCCGGAATTCGTGACTGCCATGGGTGAGGCCATCCGCCTCTGCGACGAACACAAGGTCAGCATCTACACCCCGTACATCGACGTAACGAAGGCCCAAATCCTGGAGGAGGGCCTGTACCGGAACGTCCCCTACGAGCTTACATGGACCTGTTACGAGGGGACCCTGCTCCCCTGTGGCAAGTGTGGCACCTGTGTGGAGCGGGCCGAGGCCTTCGAGCTCAACCACACGATCGATCCCCTAACCATCATCACACTGGAGTAGCCCATGAATCACGAGCAGCGTGCACACATCTTCCCCCACATCAAGGATCTAATCCCCTCCTACCTCCACGTCCGCACCTACATTGCAGGCTCTGCGGCGATCACAACGGACTTCCGGGACGTGGATGTCTGGATCCTCACAGACCGGGACATGCGCAAGTCCGTAGTTGAAATCGTCCTCGCCCACCTCCGCACGTTCGAAGAGTGCGTTATTGACCAATCTCCGACAGCGCTGTATGGAATCCCGAACCTGAACAAGGTGGCCACAGTCCACAAGCACATCGAGGTGCCGATCCAGATCATGGTCTGGGAGGACCATCAAGCAGATGAGGACAACGAGACGGACGTCTTGAACCTCCTCAAGGAGTTCGACCTCAGCGTCCATGCCTACGCATACGCGCTCCTCGACATCTACGAACGGAGACTGCAACTACGTGAGGCCACGCTCCCAGGCCAACCGATCGAGGTGCTCCGGTTCACCACTCCACACAGCACCCTCCGCCGTTACATCACGCTGAGCGACCGCTACGGCACCAAGCTCAACTGGGAGCACGTCGAACGCCTGGCCCGCGGTATCATTCAGATGGCCGAGCTTCGAGCTGCGAAGCAGGTCGTGGACATGGGAATCGAGATGCCCGAAAGGCCGATGTAGCGATGGAGCTGACGTGGTGGGAATGGGAGGAGATGCAGGGTGCGATCACCGAGCGCCATGAACTGTGGCGTGAACATCCGGAACGTGCTCTCACCTACTTCCGGATGGTAGACGACATCCCTGTCTACGCCCTTCAAGCGATGCCGGGCCCTGGCCGGAGCGAGTTCCGCCTGGTCCAGGTATCCGGGATCCCTCTCACGTGGGCCCAGAGCGAGGTCGACGAGCACCTCCAAATGATGCGGGAACGCTTCACCTCCTTCCCTTTCCGACAGGAGGTGGAGCAGTTCCTCCTGTCGGAGGACGTGCTCAACAACCCGGACCAGGCCCACATCATCGCTATCGTGATCGGACGGATGCAACAGGCACCCGTATCCGAGCCGATGCCAGTAAAGATCCCCTTCCCTCACGAAGAGCGTCGTTTCACCCTACACGAGGGGGGATCGATAAAGTTCTGGAGGCAAGGGGACATGCTCCGCTGTTACATGGAGCTGAGACGAGACGGGAACCTGGGCCCCACGAGTGCCAGCTTCATCCTCCTCGACGGCCACATGCGTATCAGGGGGACCTCGATGACCCGAGCAATGCAGTGGCTTACCGGGGACAAGGAGATCGAGGAGATCCTCCGTGACCCACACGCATACGCAAGGAGACGAATAGATGCCGAGCATGCCGAAAGGCAAAGTGACCTACCGCTGGAGCCCGAAGGCGGGAATGCGGGCAGCCCAGCTAGCGGACCTCGGGACACCGGTACGGGTGAAGATCGTGGAGGCGTTCTACCTGAAGACGGAGGGCTCCAGGGTCCTACAGCTGATCATCGAACCGTCGGAATCTTTCCTCCAGGAGAAGAATGAGTGAGAACCGACGACACTCTGTCCACCTTACCCTTCGTCTCACACCGGAGGAGTACAAGGAGTTTCTTGCGAGGTGTGAGTCGTGTGAACCACCAGCTACACCGACATCTGCGATCCGCTGGTTGATCGCGATGTGGTGTGAAGAAGGGTATTCAGATAAGAGGGACACGAATGTCATTCCTAGACCTTGAGGTCGACGACCAAGTGATCAACCTGAACCAATCTCGGGTTCAGACCTTCCTCCGGTGCCACCGGAAGTACGGGTGGTTCTACCACGAGCATCTACAGCCGGACAGGCCCACGTACGCTCTCAGCTTCGGAACCGCGGTCCACGCGGCCCTAGCGGAGGTGGCCTCAGGGAAGATGGACATGAACGACGCCCTCTCACACGGCATCGCGACGTTCCGGAAGCAGATGCCCGAAGGGAAGTTCCCCGGAGACGAGGGCATCGTCAACGAGCACATCGAGCTGATGGAGAAGATGCTCCCAGCGTACTACGAACACTACAAGAGTGACTACAATCCGTGGAAGCCGATCGGTCTCGAGGTAGCGGGGCGCGTGGAGATCGGGACAGGGACAAACGTGTTCCTCGTGTTCCGAACGGACGAGCTCGCACTCCAGGACAAGATGCTCTGGATCGTGGACCACAAGACCGCGGCGAGGCTGGATCCCAGGGACATGCTTAAGTACGAGATGGACCTCCAGATGACGGCCTACACGTACGCCATCACGAAGAAGCTGACACAGGAGAGTGGACGTCCGGTCCGAGTGGCCGGCGTGATCGTGAACGTCCTCGTCAAAACCCAGGTGCCTCAGTTCCACCGCGAACGTTTCATCCGGACGGACGAGGAGCTGGAGGAGTTTGAGCGGGAGTTCGTGGAGATCGCCCGGGAAATTCGGTGGCGACACCGACGGGTGAAGGAGGGTGAGGACTGGAAGCAGGTGTTCTACAAGAACACGAACGAGTGCTTCTCCTACGGCACCTGCTACTTCCGGGACCTGTGCCTCAAGGACAACCCGATCCGGCGGATGGCCTACATCCCCCGTAAGAGGGACTACGTAGACGATCCCTCGATCCTCACCCAGAAGAAGGAGGCCGTTGGTGGGGGGTAACCTTTCCATCCAGATTCTCCCGGGTCACGTGCTCATCACTCGTGACCCAATCGTAGACAGAACGCCCAGTGGCCTGATCGTGCTCCCTCCGCACTACGAGGAACTGTCAGTCTGGGGCTACGTCCATCTCCATGAGCCCGGCGGATACTGGGACTACTGGGGCGGTGAACCACTTCTTAGCGGCTGCAAGGTGGTAATCGAGAAACTGTCAGGGCGGCCATTCACGCTACACGGCCTCGATCTGTGGCTCCTTCCCGAGCACAGCATCCTGGCCGTATTGGAGGACAACATGTTCAGAGACGAGTTGAAGGAAGAAGTGGGCAAGCTGATCGACAGCGTGGTTCCGGAGAACACGACGCTGACGGATGACGACCTCGTGGGCATCGAGAACGCCCTCGAGGATCTCGGCGAGCTCGTGGCCGAGGCGGACAAGGAAGATGGCGACCCCGCAAATTAAGCCGGGCGAGGCCCTCACACTGTACGAGGACGGACACGAGGTAGCTCGTGTCCGCCTCCGCTACAGCGACCTCGGGGTGATCCTCGAGGTGGCACAGCGTAAGCCCGGCACGCACGTCTGGATTCCGTGGACAGACATGGTCCACCTCACCACGGTCGGTGGGCGGATCAGCTTCGCGGTCACGGGGAAGAGAGGGGATATAGCGTAATGCCATTCGAACTCCTGCGCACGAGCAGTCTCAAGGCGCCAAGGGCGACGATCCTCGTGTACGCACCTCCGCGCTGGGGGAAGACACATCTTGCACGGACGTGTCCCAAACCTCTGGTGATAAGTACGGAGGCAGGAAGCACCGGCGGCCTGATGACACTGTCAGACCTAGACCTACCAGCTGTGAGGGTCCGGAGCTGGGATGAGATGGTCCAGCTGATCGCCACGCTCCGGAAGACACCTGGCCGCGTGGAGCTGGACGGTGAGATCTTCGAGACGGTGTTCATCGACAGCCTCGGACCCGGGTGTGGCGAGCTGTGGATGCAGGCCGGAATGAAGATCATGGGCTGGAAGGACGTCTGGGGGATGGAGAAAGGGAAGGATCCCAGACGGGTCTACAGCTACATCAGCGAGAAGGGACAGCAGGCCATGAAGTTGTTCCTGTCGTTGGACGCACATCTCGTGATGACCTCACGAGTGACCATCCTCGAGGAGTCGGTGGGTTTCGACGACAAGGGGAACGAGATCAAGGTCCAATACGAGGTGCCCGATTTACCTGGCCAGCAACTACCGAAGAAGCTGACAGGGGAGACGGACGCCACGTTGTACGGTGAGTTCCGGGGCGCGACACGTGTCTTCCGGACGAAGAACCAGGGGAAGCGGGTCTCAGGAATCCGAGCTCCGGGTGGAACACCCATCCCGGATCCTATCCTGGCGAACATCACAGACGTGATAGCCCTGATGATGGGCGACATGACGGCTGTGAAGCGACTTGAGGTTCCCAAACCGGGAGCCTCTGGAAGGGGCACAACGCCCACAACGACCACGACACGTGGTCAAGGAGAAGCGTAATGGCACAACTGCCTGGCGGACCCGTCCGCACCGGAGACCTCGCGTCCAGCCTCATGCCGGACGCCGTTTACACCTTCCGCATCGACCGCGCCGAGATCAAGAAGGCGCAGGGCGAGGGGAAGGAGCCGTACATCAACCTCATGCTCAAGTGCGTCGACGAGGGCGAGTGGCTCGGTCGCGCGGTGTGGGACATCCTGACGCTGGCGAAGGGCAAGACCTTCAAGCTCGACCAGCTCCTCAAGGACGCCCTCGGCTGGGGTGAGGACGACACGCTGGACGATACCGACCAGCTCCTCCAGCTCGAGGTCTGCGCTGCCATCACCACCGAGAAGGGGCAGGCCGGCTACAGCGACCGTAACAAGGTCGTGAAGTACCTCCCCACGGACATCGCCCGGTAGGCCTTCGGCCTACAAACAACGTTACCCCCCACCAACGCAGACTTGGTGGGGGGTATCGTCTAGGAGGTCAGATGGATTCACGACTCACCTGGTGTCGTTTCTGGGGCCACCAACACCCCCTTTCACATTGGAGTTCACATGCCGAGAGACAAGGACCTAGACGATCTCCCGCGGCTCCGGGATCTTACTGGCTCGAGTGCCCCGACTGCCTCCGTAAGTCAAGGGGCTGGAATGCACACCTATCCTACAGGCGCGAAACGCAGCGGCCGAGTGGTCAGGTACGACCTCGTGGTCCACTCCCTGATCGAGCGTATCGCAGAGCGTGCAACTGGGCACGCCGACGAATCTGGCCAGGCGGATGGTGGGGCTCTAAAATACGGAGAGGGTAACTGGGAGAAGGGCCTCCCAACCTCGGACGTGTTGAATCACACGATCGCGCACCTCCTGACGTTGCAGGACGCTTTCCGCCGGGGCCTAGCTTACGTTGCCCAACAAGAAGGAACCTGGCCAGAGCGTATGCAAGAACTGTGCGAGGGGATGAACAGCCTGCTCGAGGTGGACGACCACATCGGGGCCGCGGGATGGGGCCTGATGGTGCTGTCGCATCAGTTGGAGAACGGGTTCTTTCACGACCCATTGTTCGAACAGGGGGCAACAATACCCCCCACCAAGGAGACGCTCGATGAATTGTACGGCAAGAGTGACAATCGCCATGGGACACAGGCTTCTGGGGCACGAGGGACTGTGCGCAAATCTCCACGGACATAACTACGTGTTCGAGGTCACGGTGATGGGCAACCCGGACGCGGTGGGCCTCGTGACGGACTTCACCGTGATTAAAAGGGACATGCGGAAGCTGCTCGACACCTTGGACCACACAATGCTCCTGATCAAGGGGGATCCGGCCCAAGCCTTCTTCGAGAACAGTGAGAACCGCTACATGCTCCTCACGAGGAACCCTAGCGCGGAGCACATCTCGAGCCTGATGTTCAACCACATGCAGGACCTCTCGTATAGCGTGAAGGAGGTCAGAGTGATGGAGTCCGATGGTGGATGGGCTACCACGGATCGGGTTAACAGGGAAGTATACCTGATAAAGGGGCGTGTATGAAGTATCCACTCGCCGAGCGCTTCAAGAGCATCCAGGGAGAAGGCCTCTACACCGGGGCCCCGATGGCCTTTATCAGGCTTGTAGGATGTAGTGTGGGACAGGGGGTGTGCACTCACTGCGACACGGACTTCGACAAGCCATATCCCGAGCTTGGTGGGGGGTTGTACGATCCCACGGAGCTCGCTACGTGGTCGCTCCCCTACGATACGATCTGTCTTACAGGTGGAGAGCCACTCGACCGGAGCCTCAAGCCCCTCGTGGACGCGGCTCACGAGGAGGGGATCGTGGTCCACGTGGAAACCTCGGGGACCGTGAAGTACGATCCCCAACGCCACGGCTCCCTTAACTGGATCACTGTGTCTCCCAAGCCGGGCTACCTACCCTTCATGATCGAGATGGCCAACGAGGTCAAGGTTATCTTGGGGGGCCTAGGAGACGATCCGACAGGGTGGCCCAGCGTGGAGCAAGCTGTCGTGTGGGCCAGGGAAGGCAAGCTGGTCTACCTGCAGCCTCGGAACCTGAAACACTTCATCGACCCTCTCGCGCTGGACGAGGCACTCGGGCTGGTGGACAGGCACCCGGAGCTCCGCCTTAGCAACCAGTTCCACAAGTTCCTGAACGTGAGGTGAAGCCATGCCGATTAACTGGTATACCAAATCCGGACTCCGTGAAGTGCACGACATCGTTCTCGCTCACATTGGCAGTCTGAAGCTCCAACCGAAGGAGATTCAATCCCGTGAGCTCTCACTCGCTGTCACCAACCTCGAGCAGGGATGCTTGTGGCTCAACAAGGCTCTGGACCAGCTTGAGGTCGAGGAAGAGCAGTGAAGAAACGGGAAACGTTACCCCCCACCAACCGGTTCGACGACAAGAAACTCCAGCAGGGGGTCAAACTCCTGCTGGAGGGAATGGGAGTGGATCTCAGTGATCGTAATTACAAGGACACGCCCGCGCGCGTCACACGTATGTACCGAGAGCTGTTTACTCCCAGGCACAACAGCTTCGCCACCTTCCCCGAACAACACGACTCCATGGTTATTCTACGGGGACATGTTGTGCATGGAGTCTGCCCGCACCATCTCGTTCCGGTGGAGATGCGTGTGTACGTCGGTTACATTCCGCATAAAGAGGTCCTCGGTCTCTCCAAGCTGGCACGTGTTGCTGAACAGCCTCTCACAGGACCCATCATGCAGGAGACGTACACCGACGCAGTGGTCGATCTCCTCCAACACGCCACAGATGCGAAAGGCGCTGGAGTCGTTGTTGTGGGAAGGCATGGTTGCATGAGGCATCGGGGAGTCCGTAGCGACGCGGACGTAGTGTCAAGCGCCATGAGAGGGCTCTTCATGACCAATCACCCCACAAGGGATGAGTTCCTCCGGATGATCGGGTATCCGAGGGTGGAAGCGAGATGAAACAGAGCAACGGGAAGAAGCGGCAACAATACCCCCCGCAAACACCTGACGAGCGATACCAGGTCCGCGACGAGTACATCGAGCGGGCACTCCGCACCCTTGCCACCCTGATCGACGAGGAGGTGCCCGAGGACTGGGGTTGGGGACTGTTCCTCGTTCCCTTCGGAGTCAACGAAGCTGCTCCGAAGGGTCGGGGAGCTGTGTTCTGGATCTCCAACAGCGAGAGGGAGGGGATGCTCGACGCTGTGCAAGGGTGGATCGAGGATAACAAGAGACGGAGGAAGATGTGAAGTGCCAAAACTCCGTCTGCAAAGCGGGGCCGGACGGCAAGGCCGCTACGGCGGATCTGCACCCGAACACAGGGCTGTGTCCCGTATGCCAGGTGAAGCTGGTCACGGGCCCCAAGCCGAAGGATTGCATAGGCTGCCCCCTCTACGAGATTGGTGAGGGGTACGCCTATGGTGTCGGCCCACCCAATGCGGACATGATGCTCGTGGGAGAAGCCCTCGGCGAGGAGGAGGCCCGAAGGGGCCTTCCCTTCGTAGGAGGGTCTGGCCGTGTGCTCACTGCGCTGCTGGGCCAAGCGGGCATTCGTAGGGACGACATCTACATAACCAATGCCGTGAAGTGTCGGCCTCCCAAGAACAGGAAGCCTGATGATGAAGAAATCCGGTGGTGTGCCCGCTACCTCGTCAACGAGCTCAAACTCGTCAACCCCAAACTCCTCGTCCCTGTCGGAGCGACTGCTCTCTACGTCACTACAGGAAAGGCAGAGATCGGCAGCTATCGCGGCATCCCTATTGAGGGCGCTGGAGGAAGGAAGGTTCTCCCCACGTTTCACCCCGCGTTCGTCATGCGTACGCAAACGTTCTGGCCGGTCGTCGTCTGGGACCTCGTCAAAGCGAAGAAAGAGAGCGAGTTCCGGGAAGTCCGTCGCGTCGCAGTGGAGTATTCCATCCTCCCTGATGCTGCGGATCACGCAGCTGCTGTTAGAAGAGAAGCCCAGGAGTCCGGCTTCATCAGCGTCGACGCCGAGACAACGAGCCTCGACCTCGATGAAGCTCACATCAAGTGCTACGGGGTCGGATCGGCCCAAGGTCGTGCTCGCGTTTTCCGTTGGACCCTTGAAGCTCAGCGCCTACTCTACGGGCTCCTCACAAATCCTACGATTGTTAAGGTCGGACAAAACAGCGAGTCCTACGACTGGCCCCTCTTCGAACGCAAGCGTCAACAAGCAACCGGAGAAAATTGGCACATAGCGCCGAACACCTGTGACACGATGCTCATGTTCCACCTCACAAACAGTGACCTTCCAAAGTCACTGGACACCATCAAGACCTTCTACACCGACATGGAGCACTGGAAAGATGACTCTATGTACAAGGGTGATGAGGTTGGACTGGCCACAGGCTGCGCGAAGGACGTCGATGCGACCACCAGGTCTTACCTGGGTCTCCGACAAGAGATCCACAATATGGGGATGGATAACCTCCTCTACAACAACGTGATGCCCCTGCAACCAATCCTCCGTCGCATGGCCGATCGGGGAATTCGGAAGGATGTGGACAAGGCGGAGATGTGGGCGCAGGGGATGCTCATCGGCGCTGCGAAGTACGAGCAGATGCTACGGGACGCGGTAGGTATGCCCAACCTGAACGTGCAGAGTCCCAAGGAACTGATGAAGCTGCTGTACGACAAGTTGGGCCTTCCAGTCCAATACACCAAGGACCAGAAGGGAGGAATGAGGCCGACAGCGAACGCCGGCGCAGTCGAGGCCCTCGTGGAGAAGTTCCCGGAGAACAAGATCCTGGGGCTCATCAACGAGGTGCGAAGCGCGTATCACACCGTGAGCACGAATTTGGAGGTAGAGACAGATGACGAGGGCTTCGTCCACCCGAGATTTGGTTGTGCTAAAGCGGCGACTGGACGTATCAATAGCTGGGACCCGAACGCTCAGAACATACCGAAGAAGCTACGGGAGATCTACATCCCTGACACACCGGATCACGTTTTCATCAGCGTGGACTGGAGCCAGGTCGAGTGGCGAATTGCGATGGCGCTCTCGGGCGACCCTTACGGCCTCAGCCTTCTGGCAGCTGGTGCGGACATTCATGAGGTTACAGCTGCCGAAGGCTTCGGTCTCCCTCTTTCACGTGTACGGGACCTCGTCCCAGGAAAGCAGTATAATTACAGATACGCCACGAAGTTCATCGTCTACGGACTAGGTTACGGAAGGGGAGCCCAATCCATAGCCCAGCAACTAGGGACGAGTAAGACGTGGGTGGAAGGGTTCCTCTTCCGCTTCTTCACGAAGTACCACGTGTACGAGAAGTGGAGGAAGGGCCTCGAGGAGCAGGTGGAACGGCAACACTTCCTGGCAAATCCGTTTGGCCGGAGGAGGTGGTGGTACACCAGGCAAGTGACAGAGATGTACAACTTCCCCCCGCAAAGTACCGGAGCGGACATGATGTACGTCGCGATCCGGGAGGCCGACGAGCAGCTTCCGAAGGGAGCGACGGTCAGATTGACGGTGCATGACGAGCTCGTGGTCGTGAGTCACAGGGACGTGGTAAAGGAGGCAACGGAATGCCTTACAGCTGTGATGCAGAGGCAATGGCCGGAAATCGTGGAAGCTTCACGAGATCCCGCTACAGTGCGCAAGTTCTATCCGCAAGGTTGGCGCGTGCCCGCCGAGCCGAGCTTCGGGCCGCGGAATTGGATGGAGACGAAGTTGGAGGGCGAGGCCCAGGCGACATTTCGGAAGGAGCTCGGATTATGAAGATTGGCGAGATCGAGAGGGAAACCCACATCCACTGTGAGACCTGCCACTGTGGCTGCTTTACCAAGGTGTACAACGTGACGCTTCTGGGACGAGCGGAGGAGACGCTCCACCCAGCGTATCAGTGCGTCCGCTGCGGCAGCGTGATGGCGTTCCTCCTGGACAAGAACCGGCATCGCGAGGTTGTGGGAAGCATCTGTGTCGAGGTAAATGTGGAGGTGGCGAAGTGAAGTTGTGCATGGAGATCCCCGTGGCTCACCTCAGCGATCTGAGCCCCCTCTGCGAGATGGACTTCGCCCTCGCTCACATGGTCCTGGACCACCGGCGCTACGCCAGCTTCTACAGGGAGATGGGAGAGAGGAAGAGGGAGGTCATCCTCGACAACAGCTTCCACGAGCTAGGGGTGCCCCTGTCGCCCATCGAGCTCCGCTTGGCCGCGAGGGAGATAAAGCCTACCGTAGTCGTTGCGCCGGACAAGTTGGGGGAACGGACGTGGAACTGGGAGCAGTGGGAAGAGACTGTGGAAGTGATGAAAGGGGAGTTTCCCGTCGGGATCGTGGTTACGGGGAATGAGCCGCATCTCAGGGCGCAGTTCATCAGTGCAGCTCTCTCGAGAGGGTGCAGCTGGTTCTTCTGGCCGTTCAAGGAAGCGAGGGAAGTGTGGCTGAAGGAGAGCCTACACCTGTTTAGCCGGGTGAAGGTGCGGCACCACTTGCTCGGTGTGAGCAGCCTCTCCGAGCTCCGCATCATCCGTGGGATGTTCGAGGAACGGGGGATCCACGGTAGCGTGGACACTAGTAAGCCGATCAAGTTCGGGCAGAAGCTGAAGCGCTTCGAGCCGGGGATCGAGTTACGGGGAATCGGGCCGTTGCGGATGGACGCCGTGTTGACAGGAGAGGAGTTGGCGTGCACGTACTACAACATAGCGTATCTTCGGAGATTCGTATGAAGACGGCACTCCCAATCAGCCAGCAGATCGCGAAGCTGATGGAGTTCCTACAGGGAGTCAACGACGTCCGTGGTGGCGCGCTCTACAACCAAGTCCTCGAGTGGGTCTTGTTACTACCCCCCGCCTCTCGACCACCAGAGCTACTCCGTGCGATGCAGCTCAGCTTTCACCTCAGCGACACGGAATTGACGACCGCCTTGGACATGAAGAAGAAGCGGATACCCGACTTCATGTCCCTGGTACCAGCGCAGACCTGGCTCTCGGACTACATGCTCTTCACCCTCAACACGGAGCCTCCTGATGTCTTCCATTTCTTCGCAGGGTGTGTGGCGATTGGATCCGTACTCGGACGAAACGTCTACTACGACAAAGGGGCCTACCAGATATACCCTAACCTTGCAGTACTCATCGTCGCACCCTCCGGCAAGTGTCGAAAAACTAGCGCCTGTAACGTTGCCATGTCCCTCTTGCGGAAAGGAGGTGGTACTGTCCTTGCTGATAAGGCTACACCCGAGGCCTTAACGGCCGCATTCCAAGACAAGACGGAAAGCATCGCCACGATCTACGCTCCGGAGTTCGCTGTCTTCCTCGGCAAGCAGAAGTATCAGGAGGGGATGATCCCGCTGTTGACGGCGCTGTTCGACTGCCCGAAGGAGTTTAAGAGCGTGACGATCACGAGGGGAGAGGTGATCCTGTACAACGCAGCGTTTAGCATGCTAGCCTGCTCCACCATGGACTGGATCCAGACCGCCATTCCGAGGGACGCATTTGGTGGGGGGTTTATGTCCAGGCTCCTCTTCGTAATCCAACACGACACTCCCCGCGTCTTCCCCCGTCCCCCGGCCATGGACAAGGACCTGGAAAGTCGGCTGGTCCAGCGCCTCCGTGAGCTGCACGAGTTACGGGGGGAGTTCCATATGACCCCGGAAGCGGAGGAGTGGTACGACAACTGGTATCTCAACAGGGTGGAGTCCACCAATACCGACAAGCAGTTCGCTGGGTACAACGAACGGAAGCCGGATCACCTGATCCGCCTGGCAATGATCCTCTCAGCGAGTGGCGGAAGTTCCTTGGTCCTCACTCCGAGTCACCTGAAGCGGGCACTCCAGATTCTGGAATGGCTGGAACTGTTCCTCCCAGGCGCCTTCGGAGAGATGAACCAGAACGCCTTCGGAGAGGATCAAGCGAGGCTGCTGACACAGCTGAAGCGGAAGGGTGGGAAGCTGCTCCACAGCGACTGGCTCCGGATGAACAGCAATCGGATGAGGCAGAGGGAGTTCAGGGAGCTGCTAGAGACCCTGAAGTCCGCTGGCCTGGTCGAGTACGACGCGCCGACTCACACCTACTTCCTCACGACCGAGGGATGGGCCTTCAACACCTAAGGACACTTATATGGCGATACAGTGGGAGAGGATAGCACAGGAGCTAGGGTATAAGGACACACAACACATGTGGCAGGTTCTCTACAACAAGCACAGCGTGGGTCAACTGGCCATGCGCTTCGCTATTAGCGTGAACACCGTCCGGGCCGAGCTGAAGCGACACGACATAAGGCCCAAGCCGCCAGGCGGGCCGAACAACCTCAAGCTGGAGATCACGCCGGCCCTGTTGGAGAGGATCCAGACGCAGGGCGTTCTAAGCTTGAGCAGGGAGCTGGAGTTGGATGAGACGACGTTGTACAAGGCTTTGAAGAGGGCGGGTTACAACGCAAGGGGACATAGGGAGGAGGTAACATCCGGGGAAGACGTTACCCCCCACCAAGTCAGCGAGGAGGAGGCGTCGTAGAAGGGAATCCGAGGAACTTCTTTGTGGCTTCCCCTATGTCGGCGTTCCACAACAGCTCGAGCGACTCAGTCGTCCGGCGAATCTGGCCCCACGGAATGGGGACGTTTTGCTGGACGATGTTCCGACCAAGACGTTGAGCCTGGAGTCTGTCGATCAGGTTCGCGTCGCTGGTTCCTACCATCGTGGGGAAGCCGCCGCTCTCCTTCGTCTTCTCCCACGACTTCCCCAAGTCAACCTGGCCACCCGCAGCAAGCTTCAGGGCGCTCCCCGCTTGCTGCGCCATCTCCATATACGGGCCCCCCGTGTAGCCGAAGGGGGAGAAGAAGCTCCACTTACTCAGGTCCACACCCAACACGCTCGAGGCTCCGGCAACCATTGCCCCGTTCACGCCGAGCCAACGGGTGAAGGCTGTGATCCGATTCTTCTGGCTTCCACGTCGATACATGTTCCCCATGTACTCCATGTACTGCATCGGCCACGTGCCGTACTGCCCGAGGAAGCGGCCCATCGTGGAATTCATCACGTAGGGATTGTTCCCCCTGGAGTAAATGAACTGGGTGTCCTGCATGAACTTGAAGGCCATCTCGTGCTGTGCGGTCTCCACGTTCCCCTCGGCCAGCAGCTTCCGGATTACCTGGGTGAAGGGACCTTGTTGGTCGTCCAGTCGATCCAGCTTGGACTTCTCGAAGAACTCAACCCAGCTCGTTTCGCCCTTCGCAAAGCGCTTCATGTGGGGGAGGGAGTGTTTCATCATCGCATCATACGCCGTGATACGCATGAAGTCATCCGCCGACTTGAACGCTACGGTCCCCTTCTCTTGGAAGAACCTGACGGCCTCGGACGCTTTGCCCGCGAGTCCGTGACCCTGGAACTGGCGGAGTGCATCACTCACTTCCCGGAACTGCTCGTGTTGCACGTTCCTTGTGATCACGCCCCGTGACTCGTAGTACTTCTGGAGGTTCTCATCCTTCAACCACTTGATCGCAGTCTTCATCCCGGACAGGGTGTTGTTCAGGCCCATGTCCGGCATCACGGTCTGAAGTGGCTGTTGGAATTGGCGTAGGACCGCACCCGGATTCCACGCGAGGTTGGCTTGATAGTTCCAGCTGACCATCATTGAGGTGAGGTCACGGAGATCACTCTTGTTCAGGATGACGGCGAGCTTCTTGAACCCCTTCTGCCCATCGAGCTTGTTGATGATCCGCCTCATCGACTCCGCGAGCGCGAGCTGCGTGCTGTCGGGAGAGTGGCGGACTTGGTGAAGGTAGCGGAGGAACAGCTCCCCCGTCTGAGGGTTCATCTGCTCCGCGAACGCCTTGAACTGGGTGACCGCGAGGTTCCAGTGTGGAGCGAGGTGTGTCTCCGTGCTCACAGCTCGGAAGAGGGTCTTCGCGATGATCTGCGCATCGAGTTCCCTGTCGACTGGGGCTTCGCCCGTCCGAACGGAGCGGGAGATGAGGCTGCTGATCTTCCCAGGGGTCTTGATCTGGCTGAACTTGCTGTAGTCCCCTCCCATCGCCCGGATGCTGGGGACGAAGTTGCCCAACAGCTCCGCAACGTCCTCCGTGCTGTAGTCGAGCTTCGCGAAGTAGTCTACGTACGTCTTCCACAACTGATCATGCATCGTTTGAACGTACGCAGCCTTCTGTGGAGGAAGGCCCTTGAGGAGTGTAGCCTTCCCCTTCTCGTTCCCCGCCATCTCGAACAGCTCCTGGACCATCTCCCGCTCTTGCCGGGTGCTCCCGGAGAAGATCTTGGGGATGATGCTGTACGACGCCTCCGCAAGGAACGTCTCCGCATCCCGCCGGCCCAGCTCGATAGAGCGATACCACGTCCAGAAGGGGATACCGGTCTCCCGTTGCAGATCCTGTAACATGTTCCCAGTGGGACGGAACATCCGAGTGATGCTAGCGAACATCCCCCCGGTATCTGTAGCCAGCTCCTTCCCGCCAGCCTTGATGCTGTCCATGATCTCCTGGTTCATCTCTGCGTCAGAGATGTCCACGTGACGAGGGCCCTCAGCGTCACGAGGATCGAACGACTCCTCCGGCGGGCCAGTGATCTCCGAGAGGTCCCGTGGATCACGAGGTCCCCTAGCAGGGGGGCAGTTTGGCAAAGGCGGCACTTTTCTCCTCCGGTGGAAACACCCGATATTGACCCTGGCTATCGGCCTGCAGCTTCCCTGCCATGAACTCTTCCTTCATGCTTTTGCTCTTGTACCAGCTGTACATGAAGGCGTCCGACGGATCCCGCCCCTTCAAGATGTCGAGGCCGTCTGGAATCTTCTTGTCGATCTCGTCGAGGATCGTCGTGATGGGTCTCATCCGCCCATCGGGAAGGCGGACGTCCACCCCGAACTGTTGGAAGCCCTTCTCCCACTGCTGGAAGAGCTGTGTGACCTTGTTCTCGTCGTACACGAACATCTTCTGCCGACCGTTCACCAGCTCCTGTGCCGTCCATGTTCGGAGGGACCGGAGTTGAGGAACCTTCTGTGCGAGGTTGTCGAGGATCGCTTGGACCCTGTTCGGAGGAGACATAACGCGGAGTGCTGTCTCCGTTAGCTCCCCAGCCTTGCCTACGGCCTGCTGCACGCCACCCGCTTCGGCGTGTGGAACTACATACAGCTCCATCCCAGGCCTGCCTGCTGTAACAACCTCTTGAAAGGTCTGGTCGATAGCCTTAGCAGGGAGGAAGGCCTTGGAGTCGATGTCCGGATCCCTTCCACGCTCCCGACCCATGTTCCACGCCCGTTCCAAGCCCCCCTCCAACTTGACCCCGTTCTTCTTGATCGGGATCTTGGCCATCGCGGCCATTGCTTCCATGGGATGAGAGAAGACCTGCTTCTCACCCACTAGGGCATTCTCCACCGTCCAGGTTCCCAACTTGGGATCCCTCTTCACAGTGTAGCCACGGAGCGAGGCCTCCTTCTCCAACTCACCAGGCGACACGTAACCCAGGTCGATATCCGCGGCCTCCCGAAGGGTCATGGAGGGAGCCTTCTTCCCTGGAGCATGGGTCGTGTGGCTCACACGGAGACGTACGGGCGTAGACTCGGGAACGCCCGCCTTGATCAACTTCCGCGCTGCGTCCCGGAACTGGACCATGTTAGGATTCGTACCCTGAGTCTTGTCGTAGATCTCGTAGCTACGGAGGGTGCTCACCCGTTTAGTGGGATCACCCTTCGTCCACTTTCCAGTTTCCGGATCCTTGTAGAGAACGTCCGGACGCTGGGTCTTGTCCGGCAAGCCCCGGGGATCGTGGACCTTCTGCACCTTCCGTCGGGCCGTTGGATCTAGGTCCTCGAGTGCCAGGTTCTCGTCATAGACCATACTCCGGTTCGTGATCCCGGAGGTGGCGCTCCGATCGTAGCCGATATCGCTCCCTGCCTGGTGCGACTCAAGCTGCTGCCGACGGGGCTCGAAGCCCGCAGTGAAGCGGTTGTCCCAATAGCCCTCTGGACCACTCGGTGCCAGGTCGCCGGTCGCAGCCTTCCCTCCGAAGCTGTGTTTGTACGCTCCGAACTCCGATGGGGCAATGGGCTGGGCCCGATCCAGCCGGCCAATGTTCGAACGTATCCCTGTCATCGACTCCGCTTCTTGGACCACGACCGGGGTGACGCTGAGGGTGAAAGTGTTGTCACGGTGAGAGAAGCCACGGACGAGCTCGTGCTCGTAGTCAGAGGAGGGATCAGCGGACGTGAACTCCGGCTCCCGCCAATACCCTCCCGGAGCGTCGAGAGGCTCAGGTTCCACGTCCCCCGTTCCGAGGTCCACGGTGAAGCGACGTTCCTTCCCACTGCGATGAGCTCGGAGGTTGAGCGTGGGTCCTTGAGTGGGGATGAGTGAGTTCACGTCCGTGAACGGAGCAACGATCTCCTTCCCTCCTACCTCGAGACGGATGTACCCTGCCTGCAGCTCCATCTGGCGGAGTGACTCAGGCATCGCTTCGGGCGGCGGCACGGTCAACTCGTTCACACGTCGAGTGACGCTCTGGCCAGCTGCCTGACGTGCAGCGATGTCAGCACTGTACGCCTTGGATTCCTCCATTAGACGTTGTGCTACATCAGGAAGGCCCGCCTTGTGTGCGAGCTGGATCCGACGAGGGTAGTCGATCCGGCTCCATTGATCCTGACTGACGTAGGGCGTCAGCTCCTGCGGGACCGCCTCGGACTCGAAGCTGCGGGAACGGGGAACCATCTCACGGCCCTGTACCCGGGTTGGGAGATCGGGCTCCTCACCCGACATGAGTCTGGATCTGTAGAGG
>Ga0184625_10000005_pt1 | contig 48866 bp, 43 predicted proteins | sample PLM3_30_b1_FD_133151 | JGI IMG/M metagenome (GOLD analysis project Ga0184625, IMG submission 133151) | Groundwater sediment microbial communities from an aquifer in East River, Colorado, USA - PLM3_30_b1 | ecosystem: Environmental > Terrestrial > Soil > Riparian zone | place: USA: East River... | reverse complement strand
CACCCCAGCCGACAAGTCACCCGCCCCCCACCCCCACGGCTCCGGCCGGGACAACTGCGACCACAAAGGCGGCTCACCCACCGGCGGCTCAGCCCAGAACGGATCCGCGCCCGGCGGCGGCTCCGACCCGGACCGCACCGGCCCACCGGGGGAAGTACTTGTATCGAACATGTGTCTAGCCTATAGGGGCCCTCCGACATTTTCCGGGCCGTAACACGCAGACAACGACAGAAATTTTGGCAGGGCCCATCCAGTACACAATGGAGCCAGGCAAATCGGGCCCCCCGACACGGCGCGGTCGAGGCGCTGCGAGCCGTTAGGTGCCTACATCGACCGACGTCGACTTCTGCGTACCCGCCAGTTTAGGTATCAGAGGCACCAAGCATGGCTGGCGCGTCACAAACCGAGGTCCGGCCCATCGTTCAGATGTCACGGTGACGTCACCTCGTTCACCACACACCCAACCTCAGTACCGTCATGCACCACCGCAGACGCGACTGTTTGCCAGCCCGCGGGCTTACGTTCCAATTGCGTTGTGCCGGGCGGAGCGACGCAATAGCGTCGGGACTGCACCGGTGCGACGCAGTACGTCAGGAGCTACGCGGCCCTGACGCGTGATCTCCCCCACCGCCTCGAAATCACGCCGACCTGAATGGAAGTCGTATGAAGTCATTTCCCAGCCTGACGCGAGTCGAAGCGGAGGAGCGCTCTGCGCTGATCGAGGTCGAACGCTATGACATCGACGTCGACCTGACGGACATGCTCGAGGGAGCGGACTTCCGGGCGGTGTCTAAAGTCCGATTCTCGTGCCGGACCCCCGGCGCCTCGACCTTCGTCGACGCGGCTCTCGACGTGGTGTCGGCGAAGCTCAACGGCATTGCTATCGGCGACGTCCAGATCTCGGGCGGACGGATCCAGCTGACCGACCTAGCCGACGACAACGTCCTCGTCGTCGAGTCGGTGCAGTCCGAGACCTCCGCGGGCGAGTGGGTACACCGGTCAGTGGACCCGTCGGACCAGGAGGTCTACGTCTGGACCTCCTTCGAGCCCGACGATGCCCGCCGCGCCTGGGCCTGCTTCGACCAGCCGGACCTCAAGGCCCCGCATGCCTTCACAGTGGCCGCCCCCGCCGCCTGGACGGTCGTGAGCAACAGCGGAGACCCGGTCGTGACGCGGCACGATAGCGGCGCAAGGCGATGGCAGTTCCCCGACACGCCTCCCCTATCGACCTACGTCCCGGTCATCAACGCCGGCCCGTTCCACGAAATCCGCTCCGAGCGCAATGGGTTCGACCTCGGCCTTCTGTCCAGACGGTCGCTCGCGCGGTTCCTCGAACGCGACGCCGAGGAGATCTTCGAGGTCACGGCCCAGGGGCTGACATTCTTCGGTGACCGTTTCGGCCTTGAGTTTCCCCAGCATAAGTACGACCAGGTCTTTCTGCCCGACATGGGCGGCGCCATGGAGAACTACGGGTGCGTGACCTGGTCCGACGTCTTCGTCTATCGCAGCGTCCCGACGTACACCGAGCGTGAGCAGCGGGCCCTCATTCTTCTGCACGAGATGGCTCATATGTGGTTCGGCGACATGGTGACCATGAAATGGTGGGAGGACCTCTGGCTTAACGAGGCCTTCGCCGAGTGGGCGTGCTATTGGGCGGCCGAGGCCGCAACCAGGTTCAGCGATGCCTGGTCGAGCTTCCTCGCCAGCCAAAAGCTCTCCGGGTACTCCGCTGACATGGCGCCGACCACTCACCCGATCCGGCAGCCCGTTGACGACGTTGCGGCAGCCGTCGCCAACTTCGACGGAATCACCTATCCCAAGGGTGCGAGCGTACTGAAGCAGCTCTTTGCCTTCGTCGGTGAGGACGCCTGCGTGTCGGGTCTGCGCAGTTACTTCGCCAAGCACGTTTGGGGAAACACGCGACTTGCGGATTTGATGAGCGAGCTTGAGGTGGCCAGTGGCCGTGACCTCGCCAGCTGGACCGATGGCTGGCTCGACACGGCCGGCACGGACCGGCTCTCGCTCGAAGCAAGCAGCGCCGGCCATACCGTATTGCGCGCCATCGGCCCGGACGGCATCCCGCCGCGCCCACATCGTCTCAATATCGGCGTCTTCGACCGGAGCGAGGACGGCGGATCGCTAATACGCCGCCACCTGGTCGCGCTCGAAACAACGGGTGGAACCACCGACGTACCAGACGTGACGAACGCCGCCCTGCTCCTCGTGAACGACGAAGACCTCACGTTCGCGTCAGTACGGCCTGATTACTCGTCGCTTCAGCTCATGCTGGAATCCTCGGCGCGGCTACCCTCCGCGGTGTCGCGTGCCGTTGCGGTCACGACCGCATGGGACATGCTTGTGTGGAGCGACCTCGCAGCCGCCGACTTCGTTCGCTGCGTGACTGCTGTCGTGCAGGATGAACCGGTCGACAGTCTGGTCGAGCCCTACCTGTCGCTAGCGGTCGAAGCGGCCGACAGCTGGTCTCCCGACTCGCTTCGCGACGGCCTGCTCAAGCAGGTCGCCGATCTCTGCATCGGGCTCTCGGCCAATCCAATGCGCCGCCAGGTCGCCCTACGCGCCCTGGCGCAAACCGCGGTCACTGACGACCAGGTCGCGTCGCTCCGCACGCTTGTCGGTGACGACGTCGACCTGCGCTGGCGCACGTTGACCCGTCTGGCTGAGATCGACTACGTCGACCCGGCGGAAGTCGAGCAGCTCGTCCATGAGGATCCCGACCCGGACTCCTGGGTGCGGGCGCTGGCCGTCGACTCTGCACGCCCCGACCCGGAGAAAAAGGAGGCCACGTGGAAGGCGATCGTCGAGGACCACAAGGTGCCGATGGGATCGCTGGGGCACATCCGTCGTGCCTTCTGGCGCCGGTCGCAGGGGGAAATTTTGGCGCAGTATGCGGACCGTTACCTCGAGAGTCTGCCTACCTTGCACCTCGCCGGCATGATCCCGGCGCTCAGCGTATCGAGCGCGCTATATCCCCGGGCCGGTGTCGGCGCGGCGTTCGCACGGAAGGCGGTCGCGGCCGCGGGAGCCGAGGGGGTCAGCCCGGCCGTCGCCAGGACGGTCATCGAGTTGACTGACCGACTGAACAGGATGCTCCGGACCCGGGCAAAGTAGCTCGATATGCACCGGAGACGGAGGTGCTACTCAGTCGCGTCCAGGGTGGCGAGCACGTCCGCGAGAATCTCAATGGACCTGTGCGTGATCGGGTCCACCACGAGCTGGAGGTGCGTCGCGCCAGCGTTGGCCATCGCGTCGAGGTGGCCGCCGATGTCGGCGGCGGATCCCTGGACCGGCCTGACAGGAGCGTCGTACGCGTTGCCCATGAGCCGGCCGGTTCCACCGGGCAGGCTGACCAGCACCGCCGCGGTGGCGGCGACCTCCCCCGGCGCACGCCCGGCCCGTACAACGGCCTCGTCGACGCGGTCGCGGACCGCGGCGAACCCCCCGGGCGTGTTGCCGTAGTCGCTCCACCAGACATTCCACGCGTCGACATGGGGCAGCCCGATCCGCATCATGCGCGGGCTGGTCGAACCGAGCATCAGCGGCGGCCCGCCCGCCCGCGCCGGCCCTGGGTCGAGCACGCAGTCCTCGACCCGGTAGTAGGCGCCGTCAAAGTCGACGCGTCCTTCCCGCAGCAGGCTGCGGATGATGGTGAATGCCTCCTCGAAGCGGCCGACCCGATGGTCGTGCGGGAACCCGAACGCCCGATACTCCCGCTCGTTCCACCCCGCGCCGAGGCCGAGGATCAGCCGCCCGCCCGAGATGGCGTCGACGGTCGCAGCCTGTTTGGCAAGCATCGCCGGCGCATGAAAGCTCGTCGATGCCACCAGTGGTCCAAGCTCGACACGCTCGGTGGCGGCGGCGAGCGCTGCAAGTGAGGTCCACGCCTCCCACGGTCCCCGCGTGACACCGCCGGGTAGGTCATAGAGCAGGTGGTCACCAAGCCAGAGCGAGTCGAACCCGACCGCCTCCGCGGTGCGGGCCATCGAGAACAATTCCGACCACTCGACCCGCCGTTCGACCTCGGGCAGTTGGATACCGACACGGCACGGACGAGGCACTCACAAACTGTATCGATCCACTCGGTCACACGACGATCACCCAGGCGATGGCCGGCTACCCGGGAACCATCCGACCGCCGAATTCAGCGATAACAGGTACCAATCGAGGCGACCATGATCGTCGTGGGTGCCGTGGCTAAAGCGGAACCCAGCCCGGCGGGCCACCGCCGCCGACGCCTCGTTGTCCGGGTCGGTACGGATGACGGCTTCGGACACGTCGCACCGGCGTCCCAGGAACGCCACGGCCACCGGGGCGCCATAGGTGGAAGCCGCACTGCAAACCGAGTGCAAGCCATTCCGCGACCCTGGACCGATGAAGAGTAAGACCCAGGGCATCCGAGATGGCAGAGGCGGGACGATAATGAAACCCATAGCCATGAACTACGTCGCTCCACGTCGCGTCGTCTACGACTGCCTCGAGGACCTGCTTGACGTCCTTGCAGCCGGCCGTGAATGGCGGCTCGAACCGATGGGCAAGCACGTGGACTCCCTATCCGGCGCCCCGTTCGAGCGCGCAATTATCGACGATGAGCACTACGTCGTCAAGCACATCAGCCGGGATCTCGACTGGGTCATGCGGGTGCTGGGCGACGGAGCGGACGGGACGCGGCCGCGGCCGCTCACGATGTGGCAAGAGGGCCTGCTGGACGCTCTGCCTGACGAGATCGATCACGTGATCGTGGGCATCGCGCACGACCCGTCGACCGGACACCTCCACCAGGTGATGCGTGATGTCGGTGCCGCCATGGTGCCGGCGGGCGATTTCGCCGTACCGCTGGATCAGCATCGCCGCTTTCTTGACCACATGGCCGCGATGCACGCCAAGTACTGGGGCTTCGAGGACCGGTACGGGTTGACAACCACTCAGCATCGGTACGGCTTCGCCCACCCAGCGGTCACTGAAGCCGAGGCGGCCGCCGGGCATGACGACGACATACCGCGAATGTTTCCGGACGGGTGGGCGGCCGTCCGTGCCCAGTTTCCCGACGCCGCGGAGATTGCCTTGGCCTTGGCCGCGGATGCCGGCCCGCTCAACGCCGCGATGGCGCACGGGCCGCGCACACTCGTGCACGGCGACTGGAAGTTCGGCAACCTCGGCTCACTGCCGGACGGTCGCACCGTGCTGCTCGACTGGGCCTGGCCGGGCGAGGCCGGTCCGTCTGTCGACCTCGCCTGGTATCTCGCCGTCAACTGCGACCGCCTGCCGGAGTCCAAAGAGGACGCAATCGGGGCGTACCGGTCCAGCCTGGAGCGCCGAGGCATCGCTACCGGACAGTGGTGGGACCGGCAGCTCGAGTTGGCCCTGCTCGGGGCGTTCGTCCAGTTAGGTTGGTCCAAGCCGGGCGACCCGGTCGAACTTGCCTGGTGGACCGACCGGGTCGTCGCGACTTCACGCTCACTGGACTAACGCCCGCGATCACGTCGTAGTCGTCGGGGCGCGCCGCCCGCACCATGAACTCACTCACCCGTGCCTGCAATGCGACGACCTGCCACCCGACGAAGGGTGTCCCCGTAGGGCCCGGCCCGCGACGCGAGCGTGCGGGCGCGGTCCAATGCCAGCGTCCGCCAACGGTCGACGTCGAATACCCGCCCGGCCTCGGCGGTCAGCCACCACGCCTCCATCGGTGCAACCTCGACCAAAGCATCCACATCGGACGCCAGCTCGTCGGCTGCGATGCGCTCTCCCAATCGTCGGCGCGACATGGCCAGCCACAACCGTGACAACACGAGGTAGCGTCGCAATGACAGGCGCGCCGCCGTCTCCCGTACCGTCTCGAATGCGGACGCCGCGACGGCCACATCACCGGTGGCGAGCAACCACCGACCCGACACGAGCCCGGTGCGCAGCTCCGTGCGCCACTGGAACAGATAGCCGTCGTCGACCTCGGGGCCTAGCCTGGCCAGATACGTCTCGGCCATGGCCGGGTCGCCCGCCCGCAACCGGCCGTCGGCGAGGTCCAGAAGCGCGTGTGCCAGCGGTTCCGCCAGCCCATGGGTCGCCGCCAATTCGTACGCACGGGTGTTGGCCTCGTCCGCCTCGCCCAGGGCTCCGACGCTGCGTAGGATCCAGCCGCGGAAGTTGTCATCGCGTGCGCTGAAGCGCTCCGTTCGCTCGCGTGCGGCTGCGTCCGACATCAGGTCGAACTCGCGCAGGGCGGCGGCCGGCTCGCCCCGCAAGGCCTGCGCATAGCCAGCAACCATGTGCCGGGTGATCGCCGCGAACGGATAGCCCACTCGCGGTTGGATCGGCTCGTCGGCCTGCACCAGCCGCAGGGCCGCGGCCGGGTCATCGCCGTGTACGAGCAGAAAAGCACGCCACGTCTCTACCAGCGGGGCCACGCTCGCCGGTGCCTCGCTGCCGACCCGGTCGAGCAGCTCGCGGGCACCGGGTAGGTCGCCGATCGCGTGTCTGACCCGTCCGGCGAGGGCGAGGCAGGACGCCCGAACCTCCGGATCCGTCGCCACTGCGGCACCTTCCTCCGCGAGGCGCGCGCATCGGTCGAAGTCCCGCTCCACATAGGATACGAGCGCGGCGACCTCCAGCGCCGCAGCGTAATTTGGGTCATCGGGGGCAACCCGTTCGCGGACAGCTCGGGTGTCCGCGGCCGCACCGGCCGTGTCGGACACGCGCAGCCGGATCCGGGCCCGCCGCACCAACAGGTCCGGCCGGTCGTCGAGCGACAGCGCCTCGTCGAAGAGTCGGCCGGCCTCGGCGAGGTCGAACCGGGCAGCGGCGATCTCACCTGCCTTGGCCAAGGCGGTCGCCGCCGCGGCCAGATCCCCGCCGAGGCGGGCATGGTAGGCAACCGTGAGCGGCTCCGCGTTGGTACGCGCGGCGAGACTCCGGGCCGCCTGACGATGCAGCAGCGTGGCGCGAGGCATGCTCGTGCCGGTACGGAGAGAGTCGCGCATAAGCTCGTGGGCGAACTGGAAGCCGGCACCGCTCTCGACCAGCAGGTGCCGCCGAACCCCCACCTCCAGATGGTCAAGCAACGAGGTGACGCGTTCGTCGAGCACGGCGGCGAGCATTTCCAGATCCACATCGGAACCCAGCACGGCAGCGGCTCGAAGGGTCGCCGCGACGCCGGGTCCGGCCCGTTCACATCGATCGATGACCGACTCGCGTATGGACGCGGGAAGGTCTCCATCGCCCGCCCGGGACAGCTCCCACAGGAACATCGGATGTCCGCCACTTCGCTCGTGCAGCTGGAGTGCCCGCAATGACCCGGCGGGTAGGCCAAGCGCCGTTGCGGCCGCGGCCTGGTCGAGCGGACCGAGCCGGACGAGCGTGTCCCCGCGCAACGCCGTGCCCTCCCCAGTGCGTCGGGCGGCGAGAATGAGCAGCCGTACGGCGGAGTGGCGGCGCACGGCGTGGTGGAGCCAGGCCCGGGTGGCCGGGTCGGCCCACTGCGCGTCGTCCACGACGAGTACGACCGGCCACTGGTCGGCCAGCCTGGAGATGACCGTGTCGTACGCAGCGAAAGCCAGACTCAGCCCGGTGTCCACATCCGCGGCAAGACCGGCCGTCGCAGGACCGGCCGCGGCCACACCCAACGCGGGGGCACCCAACGCGGCACCGGACCCCGCGGTGAGTCCGCCCACCCACAGCGCACCGGTCGGGACCTCGCCGAGAAGGCGGAGGACAGGTTCGGCCTCGCCGGCCAGCAGCGCCTCGCTATCCAGCAGGTGGGGGCCGAACGCGTCGTCGCCGTGATGAGGCGGTGTCCGCAGGAGACCGGCGAGGGCGTCCAGCAACGGTTGCAGGGGCAGCCCGCCGGAGAGTTCGTCTCCGCGACACCTCAGCACCAGCGCCGCGCCCGGCCGTTCGGTCTCGAGTTGGCCGGTGAATTCGGCGAGCAGCCTCGTCTTGCCAATGCCCGCCTCACCCTCGACCACCACCAGCTGAGGCTGGCCCGACGCCGCACGATCGAAGGACCGTGTCAGCTCAGTGAGCTCCGCCTCCCGGCCGGCGAGCGCCGTCATCGCCGCGCTCCCCGAAGCCGTGGCTCGGGTCCCCTTCGGCGCCGTCCCGGCGTGACCCGCGGCGCGGCGCTGGACGGGTTCGGCCCGAAGCAGCCGCAGGTGCAGAGCCTGCGTCTCCGCGGCCGGGTCCACCCCCAGTTCGTGTCGCAGCCGGTCGGCCGCGGCAGCGTACGCCCGCAGGGCCACGGCCGGACGCCCAGCGGCCTGATGGGCCGACATCACCGCCCGCAGCGCCGCCTCGTCATACGGTTCGGCGTCGAGGGCGCGCTCCGCCAGCGCGGATGCGGTCCACGGGTCCCCGCTCGCCAGGACGGCCTCCGCCGCGACCAGGCGAGCCGCGGCAGCGTACCGGCCGGCATCGGCGCGTTCGGCCTCCAACCACTCCGTGTCATCCGGCTCCTCTGGCAGGACGGGCCCGCGCAGCAGGTCGAGCGCGGCCCGGGCGGCGGCGGTCGCGGGCGCAACCGCGCCGGCGTCGAGCCGCCGCCGGGCCTCCACGGCCAGCTCGGCCAGCGCCACCACATCGAGCCAGTCGGCCGTCAATGTGTAGCCGGCCTGGGTACGGGTAAGCCGGTCCGCACCGAGTGCCGAGCGCAGGCGGCTGACGAGCACGGAGAGTTGGTCGGCCGGATGGCTAGGAAGCTCAGCGCCCCAGACGACCTGGGCCAGGGTGTCCACGCCGACCGAAGAGCCACGCGCGATCGCGAGTCGGCTCAGCAGCCGACGCGCCTTGCGGCTGCTGAGACGAGCCAGGTCCACCCCTTCGACAGCCAGCCCGCCGAGCACCCGTACCCGCACCGCCATCCCATCGGTATACCGCACCGCCGCTTGGTCCGCGCTGCGGCCGGGACGCCCGCCGGCAACCCTACCGAAACACCGCATTTATGGTGAAGTGGACGCGGCCTCGCGACCGCCATGACCACGAAGCGTGCGAGCAGATACTCGAACACCCACACACCAGTGTGTACACGAGGCGAGGAGCCGGCGTCCACGGGGGAAGACGTCGGCTCCTGCGGACCTCAGCATAGCTGGACTTCCCCCCCATCGCTAGGCCGTGTTTTCGGGCGTACCCGTTCGTGCGATTGACGGTTCGGCCCCTCCATCCGGTCGCTGCGAGCGTCCGACCGGCCTACCCGTCGCGACCGCCGTTCGGGTGACCACTGTGGATCCAGCCGACCCGGAGCCAGCAACCAGTGACACGCCGTATCCGGGATCAGCGCGAACCCGTTCTTCCTGATCCAAGGGGCGGCCATCCTCATCTCCATGATTGCCAACCAGTTCCTGTCCCGGTTGCGCCGTGCGGGGAGGACCTGATGTCCGAGGCCCCATTGGACAATTTCGACGCCGGCGACACGCCAGTGCTCAGCGTCGTGGGCATCGCGAAACGGTTCGGTGCGCTGTCGGCCCTTCGCAACGTCAACCTGCACCTCGGGCGGGGAGAAGTGCTCGGTCTCATCGGTGACAACGGCGCGGGTAAGTCCACATTGATCAAAGTAATCTGCGGTTACCACGCACCCGACGCCGGTCGGATCTTCGTCAATGGCACGGAGGTGGTGCTACGCAGCGTCGACCACGCCCGCGCATCGGTCCACTACTGAACAACCGGCTGATGCGACGGCTCGCCGCAGAGCACCTAGCCGACATGGGCGTGCAGATCGCCGACGTGGGCGCAGATGTGGCAAAGCTCTCCGGTGGCCAGCGGCAAGCCATCGCGGTGGCGCTCCGTCTATTCCGATTCGCGAATCCTGGTGCTCGATGAGCCCCTCGCCGCGATGGGAGCCCCGCACAACTACGCCCAGGTGCTCCAGGTGTGTGATCGGGTGAACCTACTCCAGCATGGCGAGATCACCTGTGACAAGGCGAGCTCGGAGACCTCGATCCAGGAGCTGACCGATCTCGTTATCGCCGAGTACCGCGCGGCCCGACCCGCCCCACAGCGGGACGATACTGAGCTGATGACCGAGCCTTCCTCAGCTCTTGAGACCACGAGGCGGTCCTGGCACGCCGTGGGCGAGCTCGTGCTGGCCGGACCCCAGCACCGCCGCAGCGGAACGATCCGCCTGCGAGTCGTGCCCGGTGGCTTCGCCACGACGAGGGAACCAGCGCTGTCCGTCGACACCGCCGACCTCGTGGCCGGCGCGGCTCGGATCGGCATCGACGGTCGCACGTGCGCCGAGCTGGCGGCGGCCACCGGACTCGACGTCGGACCTCCACTGGGTCTCTATCAGGACGGTTCCCCCATCCCCGAACATGACGTGCTGACCGTGGACACCGCGGCGGCCGCTGTCCTCGCCGATGCGTTCGACACCGGCGACGCCGCCCTGCGACAGTTCGCTCCGACCGAGATGCCGGTGCTCTGGCCCGAGCATTTCGACGTCGCCATCCGCGTCGACGAGGTAGATTATGGCGTCTCGCTCGGCGACTCCTACGTGGACGAGCCGTACGCGTACATCGGTCCGTGGCAAGCCACGATGGGCGAGTTCTGGAACGCACCGTTCGGCGCGGCTCGTACGCTGCGCGAGCTGGCCGATGTCGACACCGTCGTCGCCTTCTTCGCCAAGGGCCAACGGCTTGCACACGGCTAGTCACTCCCCGGCGTCAGCTCGGACGAGACAGATCGCCGAGGAGGATCGGCCCGGCTAAGGGTCGATGCGCGAATGCGACGAGGTCGTCTCGCCGTACATCCCGTTCGCACAGTCGCGCGGTGAGTTCGGCGGTCGCGTACCCGCATACCCGTCCCTGGCACCAACCCATTCCCGGTCGGGCGACCAGCTTGACCGCGCGGGCATCGGTGGCGCCCAGGTCGGTGACGGCCGCCGCCACCGATGCGTACGGCACCTCCTCGCACCGGCACACGAGCGTCTGGTCCTCCAGCCACGCCGGCCACCCCGCCGGCAGCGCGTGAGCGGCATGCATCGCGTCGGCGAACGCGCGCAGTCGACGGCGGCGGCGGCGCAGCGATGCCAGGTCCCGTCCGGACAGCGGGTCCGATGACCCGGCCGCCTGCGCAGCGGCCGACCCGGCGAGCTCACCCTCGACCACCGCCAGGGTGGCGCCGCCGACGCCGGTGATCTCCCCCGCCGCGTAAACCCCGGGCACGGACGTCTGTCCCTCTCCCCCGACCATGATGGCGAGGCCGCCGTCGGCGCTCACCCGCGTCGCGCAGCCGAGCATCAAAGCGAGGTCGAGGTTGGCCGTGAAGCCGTACCCGACCGCAACGGCATCACAGGTGACCCGCTGCACCGATCCGGCCACGACCTGCCCGGCGTTGTCGAGTCGGGCAATGTCCACTCCCGACACACTCGCATCTCCGTGGGCGGCGATGACGGCGTGGCGGATGCGGTACGGCACGCGGCGGCGCGCCAATGCGGCCGCGTATGCCATCGCCTCGCCCACCTTGCTCGCCGCCCCCGCAAGCGATCCCGACCGGCTCAGGTAGCCGCGTGGGTCGCCGGCCTCATAGACCCCGTTCACCCGTGCACCGCCCGCGGCGAGACCGACCGCGACCGGAAGCAGGAATGGCCCGGCACCCGCCACGACGACCTCACGCCCCACCGCGACGCCAGAACCCTTGAGGAGCGCCTGCGCCGCGCCCGGCGTCACCACACCGGGGAGATCCCAACCGGGGAACGGCAGAACCCGGTCGTACGCACCCGTGGCGAGCACCACCCGTACGGTCTCCAGCCGACCCGCGGTCGTGTGGAGCACGAAGCCGGGCTCTGTGAACCAGACGGTCGCGTTCGGAATATGGTCGACTCGCTCCTCCACGATGGAGCGCAGGCCCGCGTACACCGACCAGTCCCGGTAACCGCCCACCTCGCTGTCGCCTGTCTCCGACCCGCGCTGCCGCCAGAACTGCCCGCCCGGCTGGGCCGCGCTGTCGATCAGCGCCACCCGGCAGCCGCCGAGGGCAGCCGTGGCAGCGGCGGCCAGGCCAGCCGGACCGGCGCCGACGACCGCGACGTCGTAACGCGCCGCCGATATTGGTCCTGACGACGCTGTCGTACCGGGCGGTTCGGCGTTGGTCGGGTCGTGACGGCTGGACACCACCATGCCTGGACGGGCGGGGGCCAGACAGGCCCGCTGACCGGGGACACCGTCGATGGTCGCGAGGCAGTCGAAGCACGCGCCGATGCCGCAGAATAGGCCGCGCTGCGCCCGCGCGACCCGGGTGGTCCGCCAGGATCGGATGCCCGCCTCCCACAGCGTGCCGGCCACGGTCTGTCCGGGTAGCACCGGGAGCGGCCGGCCGTCGAAGACAATCTGGTCAGCCATCGACTTCTCCCGCCACGGACGCTACCGCGAAACGCTCGGGGCTAAACGGTGCCGGGTCCACGGCCGGCGCTGCCCCGACGAGTGCGGAGGTGATGAGGTCGGCCGTCGCCGGGGCGAGCCCGATGCCGGCGCCCTCGTGCCCGCACGCGTGCAGCAGGCCCGGCACCCGGGGGTCCGGGCCGATCACAGGCAGATGATCCGGCGAGTAGGGACGGAAGCCAACGTAGGCCCGGATGACATGGACACTGGCCAGGAACGGAAACAGGTCGACGGCTTGGGCGGCGAGGCGACGCAGCACCGGCAGCGCGAACGTCCGGTCGAAGCCGACCCGCTCCCGGCTGGCTCCGATGAGGACGGTGCCCGCGCGAGTGCCCTCAACCACGGCCGAAGTCTGCAGGTCACTCGCCTCGCTCGCCACATTGTCCACGTACTCGGCGGCGTACACCTTGTGCCGGATCGGCGGCGCCTCGCCCGCCGAGGCAAGTGGCTCGGTGACCAGGATGAAGCCACGCCGCGGCATGATCGGCAGGTCGACACCGGCGAGCTTCGCCAGGTCGCCCGCCCACGTGCCGGCGGCGTTGACCACAGCCGGCGTGGCGATCCGCCCCGACGGCGTGCGCACCGCCGCCACTCGCCCGCCCTCGTCCAGTTCGACGGCGATCACCGTAGCGCCGGGATAGAAGCTCGCGCGGTGGTCGCGGATCGCCGCTCTGAGCAGGTGGGCGGTGGCCAGGATCGGCTGGAGTTGCATGTCCTGGGGATAGGACGCGCCTCCGGCGAGCCCGGTGCGAAGGTGGGGCTCGTGGGTGTGCAGGTCATCCGGGCCGAGTTCGAGAACCGCGATCCCGAGGGCGCGGTGCTCGGTGCCGAGCGTACGGAGAGTCTCCAGTGCGCTCACCGTGGCCGCCACGACCAGTCCGCCCTTGCGCTCAAGCTCAAAAGCGTCGGCGTCCAGTGTGGACCCGAGTTCCTTCCACAGGGCGAGCGAGTACAACGTCAGGTCGAGCTCGGGGCCGGGACTCTTGTCCGAGACGAGCAGGTTCCCTTCCCCCGCGCCAGTCGTCCCGCCCGCCACCGAACCCCGGTCGACGATCGCGACCCGCAGGCCGGCCCGGGCCGCGTAGTAGGCGCAGGCCGCGCCGACGACACCCGCCCCGACCACCACGACATCGGCGGTCGCGGAGCGCGGCTGGGACATCGCCATGCGGACCTTCTGTCAGTTGCGAGTTAGAGGAGGAAGCCGGCGGGAAAGGGATCCTCGGGGTCGAGCAGGTACTGGGCGGTCCCCGTGATCCAGGCCCGCCCCGTAATCGTCGGCACCACCGCCGCAACCGCGCCGACCGTGGTCTCCTCGACCAGCCGGCCTACGAAATGCCGGCCGATGAACGATTCGTTGATGAAGTCCTGGCCCAGGGGTAGCTCGCCGCGAGCCCACAGCTGGGCCATGCGGGCCGAGGTACCCGTGCCGCACGGAGACCGGTCGAACCAGCCGGGGTGGATGGCCATGGCATGTCGAGAGTGACGCGCGTCCGACCCGGGTGCGGCAAGGTACACGTGATGGCATCCGTTGATGCCGGCATCCACGGGATGCACCGGTCGGTCGGCTTCGTTGATTGCGTCCATGATGGACAGGCCCGCCTCGAGCAATCGTGCGGAGGAGGCCCGATCAAAGGGCAGCCCCAGCTTCGCGAGGTCCACAATGGCGTAAAAGTTGCCGCCGAACGCGAGGTCGTACCCGACGCTGCCGAGCCCCGACACCTCCACCGAGGCGTCCAGCGCGACCGGGAACGACGGCACGTTACGGATCGTCACCCCCGTCGCCGCACCATCCTCCCGAACCGACACCTCGGCGACGACCAGACCCGCCGGAACGTCGAGCCTGACCGTGGTCACCGGCGTGGTGACCGGCACCATCCCGGTCTCGACCAGCACGGTAGCGACGCCGATCGTGCCGTGTCCGCACATCGGCAGGCACCCAGAGACCTCGATGAAGAGGACCCCGAAGTCGGCGTCGGGCCGGGTGGGTGGCTGCAGGATCGCGCCGGACATCGCCGAGTGGCCCCGCGGTTCGTACATGAGCATCGTCCGCAGCTCGTCCATGTACTCCAGGAAGTGCGCTCGGCGCTCGGCCATGCTGGCACCGGGGATAACGCCGACGCCGCCGGTTATCACCCGGGTCGGCATGCCTTCGGTGTGGGAGTCGACGGCGTGGAGAACACGACGGGAACGCATGGATCAACTCTGCCGTGAGCTCGCCCGCGGAGCAACGTCCGCAGGAGCGACATCGCTTCGCATCGCGTAGGCGGTCGCCTGGCGTACGGCCGTGTCCTGCTCGGCTGTGAGCGGCCCACGGGGCGGGCGGCACGGCCCGGCCCTTCGACCCGCCAGCTCCATCGCCAACTTGATGGCCTGCACGAACTCCGTCTTGGAATCCCAGCGCAGCAGCGGGTGCAGTCGCCGATAGGCCGGCACCGCCGTTGGCAGGTCACCCTTCGTCGCCGCCTCCCACAGCGCCGCGCACTCGACCGGCAAGGCGTTCGGGACACCCGCGATCCATCCCTGCGAACCCGCGACGGCCAGCTCCAGCACGACATCGTCGGATCCGCAGATGACATCCAGCCCTGGCGCACGCTCCGCGATCTCGTAGGCCCGCCGCACGTCACCGGTGAACTCCTTCACCGCCACGATGAGTCCCTCGCCGTGCAGCCGGGCGAGGAGAGCGGGGGTCAGGTCGACCTTCGTGTCTATCGGGTTGTTGTACGCGACGATCGGCAGACCCACCTTCGCGACCTCCCGGTAGTGGGCCATCACGGAGTCGGAATCGGCCCGGTACGCGTTCGGAGGCAGCAGCATCACCGCGGGGCAGCCGGTCTCGGCGGCCTGCTCCGTCCAGCGCCGGGCCTCGAGCGCCCCGTACGCCGCCACCCCGGGCACCACCGAGAAGGCGTCCGGCAAATCCCCAGCGGCGGCGACCGCCGTCTCCACCACGCTGGCCCGCTCCTCGGGCGTAAGCGTCTGATACTCACCGAGGGAGCCGTTCGGCACGATTCCACGGCAGCCGCCGGCGGCGAGATACTGCACGTGTTCGGCGTAGGCGTCGAAGTCAACGCTCAGGTCATCGCGCATCGGCAGAGCTGCCGCGACCAGGATTCCGTGCCAGGGTTTCTCGGTTCGGGGTGTCGTCTCCACGTTCACCGACCCTAGCCGGTCTACCGCCCGCAGAGGGCTGGGAGCGTTCCCAACTACTCACACATGCGGTGATCATGGCGAGGTGGTGCCACGCTGGCCCTTATGGACGAGAAGTCAATCCTCGATCGCATCGGCGGGCTGGTCGAGGAGGAGCACAGACTGCGCGCCGCCGTGCAGGCGGGTCAAATGCCCTCGGACGAGGAGCGGGTGCGGCTGCGCACGCTCGAGGAGGCGCTCGACCAGTGCTGGGACATGCTTCGTCGCCGTCGCGCGGCCGGCGCCAACGCCCAGAACCCCGACGAGGTGACCGAGCGGCCGGTGCCCGAGGTCGAGGGCTACCTGCAGTAGCACTCGCCACAGCCGTTCCAGGGCCGTCGTCACACTCCATAGTGGATTTCGGTGTGTGTCGGCGGTTCCCCTCCCGTCGATCAATGGCGCAGTCGTGTGATTGGAGATCAACTCACGCGACTAATCCCTAGATCGACGAAATAGCGCGGGGCGCTTGTCGGGGTTGGCGGAGTGTGGTTGGGTGCCGATGTGGTGGGGTGCCGGCATGACAGTCGCTGACGAGTCGCGGGCCGACCGTCCAGGTGGCCACCCCACGCGGACGGCGGTCAGCGGCAGCGCGGCGCGCCGGCTCTACACCGTTGTCGTCTTCATCGTGCTGGCGTCGCTCGACAACGTTGTGATCGGGATGCAACCTCCCCTACTCTCCCCGATCTCGCAGGCGCTCGACGTCACCGAGGCATCGGTCGGCTTCGCTATCGGTGCGAGCTATCTGGTGAGCGCCATTGCGGCCGTGGCGTGGGCCTACTTCGGCGACCGCACGAACCGCAAGCCGCTGTTGATGATCGGCACGCTCGTCTGGGCCGTGGGCGCGCTGGCCACGGCCGGCGCGCCGAACTTCCTGGCGTTCGTGGGCTCCCAGGTCATCGCCGCCATCGGACTCGGCGCGGTCGCGTCGGTCGGCTTCTCCGTCGTGAGCGATCTCATCTCGCCGCATCGCAGGGGTTTGGTCATGAGCTTCTGGGGACTCTCACAGGGCATCGGCTCTGTGCTGGGAGTCATGCTCGTCGCCGTGTTCGGGGCATCGAACTGGCGATTGCTGTTCCTAGCACTCACTGGTGCGGGCCTGGTGGCCACCGCGGCATACCTCTTCACCGCCAACATCCGCCGGGGCGAGAGCGAACCGCAACTGGCCGCGGTATTCGCGGCCGGGGACGAGTACGACTACCGGATCAGCCGCGCGGACCTTCCTACGATTCTCAGGCGTCGTACCAACCTCTGGCTCATTCTGCAGGGATTCACCGCCCAACTCGTCTTCGGCTCGCTGGCCTTCGTGCCGCGGCTGTTCCAGGCAAAGGCTGAGTCTCTTGGGTACCAGCGGGACACCGCCATCGCCATCGGAGCGGTTTACGCGACCCTGTTCACGCTCGGCGCCCTTCTCTCTATCGTCGGGGGTCTCGTCGGGGACCGCCTCCAGCGGCGCACACCGCGCGGCCGGGCGATCGTGGCCTCCGTGGGGATTCTGACCGCGATACCGTTCTACGTCCTGCTCTTCTTCCTGCCGTTGCGGCTCGACGTCGCCGACGGAGCAGGCACGGGCGCCGTGATCAATGCGGTCCTCGGCAGCATCGTCACCGAGCCAGCCATGGCGGTGAGTTTCGTTGCGGCGCTACTGGCGCTGGCGCTGACGTCGGCGAACTCGCCCAACTGGTTCGCGCTCATCACCGAGGTGAACCCGCCGGAGCACCGGGGCACCGTGTTCAGCCTGGGCAACCTCGTCAATGGGGTGGGCCGGGCGACTGGCACCGGCGTGATTGGCGTCAGCTTCGCCGCGCTCGAACGCATCGTGGCACAGCCGCTGAACTACGCCGTCGGACTCGCCGCGTTCCAGCTCTTCTTCATCCCCACCGGCATCATGTACTGGCTCGCCTCCAGAACCGCGCCGCGTGACATCGCCACCGTGCAGGCGATGCTCGAGGAGCGCGCCGCCGAGGTGAGCACGACCGCGCACCCTCGGCAATCGTGATCAACGAGACCTCCGCCGGCGCGGCCGCTTGGCGAGGGATTCGTCGCCCTTCGTGTGTAGTGTCATGATCAAATCCACCACGAGGGCGGTCCAGCCGGTCTGGTGTGAGGCGCCGAGACCGGCGCCGGTGTCTCCGTGGAAGTACTCGTAGAACGGCACCAGGTCACGCCAACGCCTATCGGTCTGGAACAGTTCGTACTCGCCGTGGACCGGCCGGCGGCCGTCGGCATCGAGGAGGAACAGGCTGACGAGGCGCCGGGTCAGATCGTCGGCGATATCGGCGAGCGTGTACTTCTCCCCCGATCCGGTGGGATATTCGATCATCAGGTCGTCGCCGAAGAACTCCGCGTAACGCCGCAGCCCTTCGATGATGAGGTGGTTGACGGGGAACCAGATCGGCCCACGCCAGTTGGAGTTGCCACCGAACAGACCCGTAGCCGACTCGGCGGGCTCGTAGCCGACGGTGAAGTCGGTGCCGGCGAGGTTCACCGTGAACGGATGCTCGAGGTGGGCGCGTGAGAGCGTGCGCAGACCGTGCGGCGAGAGGAACTCGTCCGGGTCGAGCACGCGGACCAGGATGCGCGTGAGCTGTTCCGGTCCGACCGCGGAGAGCAGCCGATGCTGCTGTCCGCCGCGGGTACGCCGGGAGCCCAGCATGTCGCCGTACTCCGGTTTGTTGTTGAGGAACCAACGCAGCCGACCGGCCACATCGGGCATGTGCGCGAGGGTGGCCGACGACAGGACCGTCGTGGCGGCCAGTGGCAACAGGCCGACCACGGAGCGCACCTTGAGCGGCACCTTCACGCCGTCAGGCTGGCGGATCACGTCGTAGAAGAACGCGTCCTCGTCGTCCCATAGACCCTGCTCATACGCGGCCGAGGCGATGTACGCGAAGTGCTCGAAGAACTTGGTCGCCAAGTCCACATAGGCCGGTTGATGAGTGGCGAGCACGAGGGATATCTCGAGCATGTTGAGCGCGTACATCGCCATCCACGCCGTGCCGTCGCTCTGCTCGAGCACGCCCGCGACGGGCAGGGCGGCGCCGCGGTCGAAGGGGCCGACGTTGTCCAGGCCGAGGAACCCGCCCTCGAACACATTGTTGCCGCCGGAGTCCTTGCGGTTGACCCACCAGGTGAAGTTCATCAGCAGCTTGTGCAGCACCCGAGCGAGGAAGTCGTGGTCGCGGGCGCCGTCGAGCTCGAATACCCGCAGCGCCGCCCAGCCGTGGACGGGTGGGTTGACGTCGTCCAGAGCCCACTCGTACGCGGGGAGCTGTCCATTGGGGTGCATGTACCACTCACGGAGCAGGAGCAGCAGCTGCTCCTTCGCGAAGCCCGGATCGACCCGGGCGATGGCCACACATTGAAAGGCCAGATCCCACGCGGCGTACCACGGATACTCCCATGGGTCCGGCATCGAGATGATGTCGAAGCTGGACATGTGCCACCAGTGGCGATTGCGGCGCCGTGAGGGAGGTGACGGTATCCCGACCGGGTCGCCCTTGAGCCACCGCGCGACATCCCAGTGGTAGAACTGCTTGCCCCACATGAGTCCGGCCACCGCCTGGCGCAGCACCATCGCCTCATCGGCGCTGGCGCTCGGCGGTGTTACCTCGGCGAAGAAATCGTCCGCCTCACGCTTGCGCCTGGCCATTACCTTGTCGAAACCGGCGGCGAGGTCAAGCGCCGCATGGCTACGCGCCGCGGACGCGGGCGACCACTCGTCGGCGGGGTTGGCGACCTGGGCGAGCCTCAGCCGAATCTCCTTCGTGGCGCCGGCCTCGACCTCCACCGTGTAGTGCAGGGCCGCCTTCGTGCCGACCCGGTCGGGGTTGACAGTCGGTTTGCCGTCGACCAGGTAGTCGTTGATGCCGTCCTTGGGGTACGGGCTGCGATTGCCCAGCCCCCATAAGCGCTCGGCGTTGGACTCGTTGTCACAACACATCGGCTCCGGGTCACCGTCGCCGGCGAGCACGAGCCGACCCAGAGTTCGATGCTTGGCCACGAGCGTGCCCGCGTCGTAACCACGGATCTGTGGCACCTCGTCGCAGCCGGGCAAGCCCCAGGCCCAGGTGTTGCGGAACCAGAGGGTGGGCAGCATGTGCAGCGTGGCCGTCTCGGGGCCGCGATTGGCGACGCTGATCGTGATGCACATGTCCGTCGGCGTGGCCTTGGCGTAGTCGACAGTCACGGCCCAGTAGCGGTCCTCGTCGAAGATGCCGGTGTCGACCAGCTCGAACTCCGGCTCGGTCCGCCCCCGTGCGGCGTTTGTGCGCACGATGTCCCCGTACGGGAAACGGCTCTGCGGATAGTGGTAACGCCATCGCATATATGAGTGGGTCGGCGTGGAGTCCAGATACCACCAGTACTCCTTGGCGTCCTCGCCGTGGTTTCCCTCCGGCCCGCTCAGGCCGAAGATCCGTTCCTTGATGATCTTGTCCCGGCCGTTCCACATGGCGAGCGCGAAACAGAACGTCTGCCGCTCGTCACAGATGCCGGCCAGGCCGTCGTCGTTCCAGCGGTACGCCCGTGACCGTGCGTGATCATGCGGAAAGTAATCCCAGGCGGTGCCATGATCGCTGTAATCCTCCCGCACCGTCCCCCATGCCCGCTCGGACAGGTACGGCCCCCACGCCCGCCAGGCCCGATCCCCCGCGTCCGCCGCCGCCAGCCGTGCCCGCTCCCCGCCCAGTTCGCTCACGCTACGCATTCTCGCGTAGACCTCCGACAGAGTGCCAAACTGCGCCCGTTCCAGCGTGGCCTGTGTCACGTTCGGCCGTCGGCAAGCGCGACCCATCGGCGCGCGCAGCCCGCTCCCGCCGCACACTGATGGGATGTCACCATCCAGCGAGATGCGACCTCCCGGCTTCACGTTCGGGCCGCAGGTCTGCGGGTCCCTCGATGCCGGCGCGCACCGGGAGTGGCTGGTGACGGACGGGCGGGGCGGGTACGCCATGGGCACAGTCAGCGGTCTGCGCACGCGCCGATACCACGGCCTCCTCGTCGTCGCGGGCGACGTCCCGGCCCGCCGAATGATGGCCGTGGCCGCGCTCGACCCAATGCTCACACTGCCCGGGGGTGCGGTTGTCCGTCTCGGAACCCACGAGTGGGCCTCGGGTGTCATCACTCCCCGCGGACACGAACTGCTGGAGAGCTTTGAAGTGCGCGACGGCCTGCCGCGCTGGCTGTGGCGCGTGGGGGATGTCGTGCTGGAGCGCGAGTTGGCGTTTCGTCACGGTACGTCGGCATTGTCAGTGGTCCACACGCTCATCTCCGGGGGGCCGGTCGGACTGGCTGTCGAGCCGCTCTGCACCTGGCGGGATGCGCACGGTGAACGCCACGCCGCGGGTGGGCTGCGGGTCGACAAGACGGCCGACGGCGTGCTCGTGGAGGACTCTTACCGGGTCGCCGGGCCCGGGTTCGAACCTGACGGAGAGTGGTATTTAGGGGCATACCACCGCGAGGAGGCCGTTCGCGGCCTGAACGCGGCCGAGGACCTGTTCCGCGTCGGCCGGTTCACCGCCACGCTCGACAACGGAGAGACGCTCGAGATCCACGCCTGGGCTGGCGACGCGGACATGCTCGCCGCGTCGCCCCCGCCCGCACGTGCGGTGGTGGAGGCTTCCCACCGCCGTGCGAAGACGCTGACCCAACCGGACGACGACGAGACGACCGCCGCGCTCACCCTCGCCGCAGACGCCTTCATCGTGAATACCGGGACCGCCACCGACGTCGTGGCCGGCTACCCCTGGTTCGGGGCCTGGTCGCGAGACACCATGATCTCGTACGAGGGGCTCTTTCTTGAGACCCGTCGGGGTGGGCAGGGGCGGGAGCTCCTGCGCGCATACGCACGGACCCTCTCCGACGGCATGCTGGCCAACACCGCCGATACCGGTCGGACCGAGCACAACACGGCCGACGCCACACTCTGGTTCCTGCACGCAGTCGATCGCCATGTCTCGACGACCGGCGACACCGACCTGGCCGACGATCTGGTCGACCCGCTCGACGAGGTGATCCGCAGACACGTTGGCGGCACCCGGTACGGCATCCGCGTCGACCCCGCCGACGGCCTGCTCACCCAGGGCATGGATGGATATGCGCTCACCTGGATGGACGCGGTCATCAACGGCGTGCCCGCCACCCCCCGCCACGGCAAGGCCGTCGACTTGAACGCCCTGTGGATCAACGGTCTCGGTGCACTTGGAGTTCTCCGGGAGCGCCTGGGTCGCGGCCGGGAGGACGTGGACGCGTTGCGCGCCAAGGCCGTCGACTCGTTCCGGCGACGCTTTCCCGCCGACCACGGCTGGCTCCACGACGTGGTCGACTCCCCTGGCACAGTCCACACGAGTGATCCGGCGCTCCGGCCCAACCAGCTTTTGGCCTACGGCCTGCCCCACGCCCCGCTGCGGGGGGGCGAGCCGGGACCGGTGCACGCCGTTGCCCGTACTCTCCTCACTCCGCTGGGCCTGCGGACGCTCTCCCCAGCGGACCCTCGGTATCGGGGCGTGCACCGGGGCGACCCGGCGAGCCGAGACCGGGCGTACCACCAGGGCACGGTGTGGCCCTGGCTCGTTGGCCCGTACGCGGACGCGGCCGCGGCCGTGGGCATGCGCACCGATGGCCTTCTCGACGGGCTGCTGGCCCACCTCGGCGAGTGGGGCGTCGGGTCGGTGAGTGAGACCGCGGACGGCGACGCGCCCCACGCGGCCACCGGCTGCCCTTTCCAGGCGTGGTCAGTGGCCGAAACGCTGCGCGTCTACCGGCGCTATCGCGGATCCAGCCGCTAGGGGTGCCGGATTCACGGGGTCGCGCTCTCGCCGGCACGTGGGGCCCACTCGACGATCATTAGCGTGGCGTCATCAAGGAGGGCGCCGTCCTGGTGCTCTATGACGGCATGAGAAAGGCGACGAAGCGTCTCTGGGGCTGGTAGCCCGGCCGCGGCATGGCGTTCTGCGAGGTCGACGAGACGACCGACGCCGAAGGGTTCACGATCGGCGTCACGAGCGTCAGTAATGCCGTCGGTGTGGAACAGCAGGCGGTCGCCGGGCTCGAGCGAATGCTCAGCAACCTCGTCGCTTGGGTCGGCTAGTCCCAGAGGGACGCGGCGGGCATCGTCGAGTGCGGCGACGACCTTGCCCCGGCGTAGCAAGATCGTGGCAGGGTGACCGGCGTTGAGGTAACGCAGGCCGCCCTGCCCAAGGTCCAATTCGGCGAGCACAGCTGTGGTGTACCGCAGATCGTCGAATTGGCTCGCCAAGGCTTGGTCTGCGGCCTTCGCGATCGCGGGCAGGTCGAGGCCCTGGATGCGGGCGGCGCGCGTGGCAGCAAGAGTCAGAGTTGCTGTGATGGTGGCATTGAGATCATGGCCGACGGCATCGAAGATGCTCAGCCGGGCTGTGTCGTCGTCTACGGCGTAGTCGAAGGCATCCCCGCCGACCCGGTAGCAGGGTTCGATGACGGCCGCGAGGACGAGGTTGGCGGTGGCGAAGGTCAGCGGGGGCAGCATTCGCCACAACAATTCACCAGCGACCGACATGGGCTCGGAGTGTCGCACCCGGCGCAGGCTGTCCCCATAGGCGAGCTTGGAGACAATCAGGTGTCCGATCAGCACCGTGAACACTTTCAGCCCGTCGACGACCTGGGGGTCGGAGGCGGACAAAGTCTCGGGTAGCAGTACGTCGGCAACGCCGAGGCGTTCGGTACCGTCCACAATCGGCATCCATACCCTCGCGTCGCCGCCGGTCGCGAGGACCGGCGCGATAGTCATGAACGCCCGCCCCGCCATGCTGGCCCCAATCGGAACCGGTTCGGGCGTCGGCTTGTTCGCCACTGGAAGGGGTCGCAGCGTCCGCTGTTCCCGATCGACCAGGTAAATGGTGATGTCGACGCCGGCGGGTCGGACGGCGTCGCGGACTGCCGCAGCCAGGCCGCTGGGCTGCACCAACTGTCCGTCTTTCATGAGGGCTGCGGTGGCCTGCTGCCACTGCGAGGCCGCGTTCACGGACCGCGTTTGCGAGTGCCCGTCGCCAGTGCTCATGTCGGTCCTGTGGTATCCAAGCCGAGCAGGTTCTCCAGGTTCAAAATCCGCAGGACATCAGCCACAGCAGCGGTGGGTTGTGTGACGACGAACGCGGCGCCCGTGCTAACGATCGACCGACGCGCCGCTAGCAGCGCACGCACGCCGGCCGAGTCTAGGAAATTCACCTCTGAGACATCCACCTCGACCCGGCCCAACCCAGGCTCATCGCGCAATGGCTGGATCGCGCCGGTGATCGTGTGGGTGCTCGTTAGGTCAGCTTCCCCGTTCAGGCGAACCACAAATCGGCCGTTGCCATTGTGATCTACTTGAGCCCTCAGTCCCATACGCCCCCGCATTTCACCATCGCACTCGCCGGATGAAGCGCTACTGCCAAGCCTGGGGCCAACAACGAGCTGGTCGCACCTAGTCTGTCCGGATTTTACCCCTCTTCTGCACCTTGCGGCCCCGGGCTGCCTGGTTAGGGCGGGAAGCGCCCGATTCAGGTCACCCTGCGGGGTGATTCTGGCGCAGGTAGAGTGCCGCTTCGGCATGGTCGGTATCGGTCAACCTTCGATCGCGGACGTCAGCTTCCGCAACCCCCGCCACCCCGTGGTGGGTGTCCACACCATGCGTCTGAAGGATCTCTATCGACGCTCGGTGACCGCGCAGACCGAGCCGAACGCACGCCACCGCGTGCCGGTTCACCTGCTCGCGCTCGTCACCGCTGGGCGAGCGAGCTTCACGGTCGATTTCGAGAGCTACCCCTGCCGGCCGGGTGGCCTGCTGTGGGTACGCCCGGGCCAGTTCGTGGGGTTCCCGCCGCCCGGAATCGACGCGACGCTCGTGCTGTTCGAGCCCGAGTTCCCGTACGACGGGGCGGCGCCCCCCGGCACCGCGGCCATCACCGGAAGCACGGCCGGTTGGACGACGCCCGGCACGTACTGGCAGCCGGCCGGCGAAGATGGCGAGGCGATCGTAGACGGCATCAGCCAGCTCGAGATCGACTACAGCCGCATCGTCAAGGGTGATGACATCCCATTGGCGGTGCTGCGCCACCACCTCTCCGCTCTGCTGCTGCGGATGGCCCGCCTCGAGCCGGAGGGCGGACCTGGTCAAGCCGCGGCGGACAGCGAAATCCTGGCCCGGTTCCGGCGCGAGATCGACCATCGCTTCGCGCGGACGCGGCAGGTCGAGGGGTATGCGCAGCAGCTGGGTTGCTCGGTGCGTACGCTCACCCGGGCCAGCCTCGCCTCGACCGGACGCACCGCGAAGCAGCTCGTCGATGAGCGGGTAGCGCTGGAGGCGAAGCGACTGCTGGCGGAGAGCGACCTCCCCGTGGCGGAGGTGGGCTCCCATCTCGGTTTCAGTGAGCCGACCAACTTCGGGCGCTTCTTCGCCCGTACCGTCGGATCTTCTCCCGGCCAGTTCCGCGCCGAGAGCCGGCGGTTGGCGGCCGAGGCCAGCCAGGCGCCGGCCGCCGCTCCGCCGGCCCAACCCCTGGCGGCTGCCCTGGCGAAGGCCGGTGCGCGGCGTTCACCCGTAACCTCGGGTCCACAGTGAACCCGACGTTCCTCGATTTCGGAGTGCCGACGGCCGTTCGTGGGTAGATCCTGGACTCAACCTGAAGAGGAGGGATGGGGTCCATGCCCATGCAGCTCGTACGCGACATCATGACGACGCCGGTCGTCGGGGTAGCCGAGACCGCCACGCTGGTCGAGGCCGCCCGGCACATGAGGATGTCCGACATCGGAGATGTGCTGATCGTCGACGGCGACCAGGTACGTGGAATCGTCACCGATCGCGACATCGTGATCCGGGCACTGGCGGCCGACCTCGACCCCGCCACCACTACTGTTGGCGACATCGCCACCCGTGACCCGGTGGTGATAGGGCCCGACCAGCCCGCCGCGGACGCTGTACAACTCATGCGAGACCGAGCCCTGCGCCGCCTTCCAGTGTGCGAGGACGGTCACCTGGTCGGGGTTGTCTCGCTCGGAAACCTGGCGACCGAACGCGACCCCGAGTCGGCACTCGCCGACATCAGTGCCGCGCCGCCCGACCACTGACACACGGCTTACCGAGACGCAGAACCTACACAGAGTCGGAAGGGCTAGCCTCCTCGACGGTGTCGCCACTCTTGAGCACCCGCACGCGACGACGCTGCCTCAGGAGCAGGGTGGCGACGAGGCCCAGCACGCCGGCGGCCATGAATATGTAGCCGAGGACGTCGAGGTCTATCCCGCCGAGCCAATTGACCTTGTTGTTGGTGAGTGCGAAGGAGACGATCGCTCCAAACGCGATCAGAAAGACGCTCGCTCCGATGCTCATCCGGCCACACTCCCCTTGTTCGTCATGGACGTCGCCGGCTGACGAGTCCACAGTGACCTACCCGAAAATTGCTGCGTTGATCGCCTCCGGCGAAGTAGCGCACGTCTACTAAGCCGGGAAGGTGTCGTTTCGCCGACCCGCGGCAGCCTCTAGGATGACCACGTGACAGCGGCTCACCTTACGGTCGAAGAGAAGCGCACCGCAAATGATGCGGTCCTCGTCCTCACCGGCGAGATCGACCTCGCGACGGCCGGCGACCTTCGCGCCGCGACGGACCGGAGCATGCGGGAACCGCCCGGCCGGGTAGTCCTTGACTTCGCCGGCGTCACCTTCTGTGACTCGCAGGGCCTGTCGGTCCTCATCTCGCTCAACCGTGATGTCACCGCCGCCGGCGGCCGACTGGTGCTAGCCAACGTCGGCGACTTCATGGGACGTCTACTCGAGATAACGGGCCTGCGGGCCGCGTTTGAGGTCGCTGACGGCGCGAACTAAGACTCCACCAGCGCGGTGCGCAACTTCAGCAGCGTCTGGGAGAGCAGCCGCGACACGTGCATCTGAGAGATTCCCAGCTCGGTCGCGATCTGAGTCTGAGTCATGTCAGCGAAGAAGCGCATTGTCAGGATGCGACGCTCACGCTCGGGAAGCGAGGCGAGCAGGGGCTTGACGGACTCACGGTTGTCGACCGCCTCCATGCCTGGGTCCACGTCACCCAATGGATCCGCGATATCCACCTCGGTGTCCGGCCCCGCCGGCGCGGAGAGGGATACGGGGTTGTAGAGGCGGGCGACCTCGATGGCCTCGGCCACGTCGTCCTCGGTGACACCGAGGTGGCGCGCGATGTCGGCAATGGTCGGCGACCCGGCCATGGTTTGGCTGAGCTCCACCTTGGCCCGGTTGACCTGCAGCCGCAACTCCTGCAGGCGGCGAGGCACCTTGATACGCCAACCCTTGTCCCGGAAGTAACGGCGGATCTCGCCAACGATCGTCGGGGTGGCATATCCGGCGAACTCACAACCCCGCTGAGGGTCGTAGCCGTCGACCGCATTGACCAGGCCAACCATCGCCACCTGCATGAGGTCGTCGACGGGCTCGCCGCGGTCGCGGAAGCGGCGAGCAAGCCGTTGCGCGAACGCGATGTTGTCCTCGATCGCCTGCTCGCGAAGCTCCGCCCGCTCGGCGGCGTTCGCAGGCAGGAGGGATGCGGCCGACAGGAGACCGTGCACGGTGATGTCGCGACTTGCCGGCCAGCGCTCGCTGACGCCTGTATAGCGGTAGCCATCGGCGTCCGGCAGGTCGATCGGGTAACGGGCGAGGATCTCCTCCGGTCCGTCGTAGGCGGACAGACGCTTGTCGAGCCCAACAATCTGCAGGACTTCCAGGCAGATGCCGCGTGCACCGACCGCGCGAAGGCAGCCTCCGCCCCGCTCGGCCCGGTCAGCGACGCCCACCAACATGCCGGCTGCGCCGGCGTCAAGAAGCCTGGCCTGTGACAGGTCGAGGACCAGATGGTTGCGTCCCTCGGCTAGCCGGGCCGTCAGTACCGCCCGCAGCCGAGGTGTGGTCGCAAGATCGAGGGTGCCGTCAACTAGGACCAGGTCTGCATCTCCGAGTCGCCGTACGTCGATCCGCATGCCGCACCCCTCCCCGGGTAGCCGCAGCTGTATCGCTGCACCAGTCGTGCTCGTCTTGCGATGATCCTCTAACCAAACGACCGCGAACTCAAACCATTCGGCATGGAGATTCTGACCAAACGGATGATAGCCGACGAAGAGAGCGATCGGTGGCGGCTATCTCAGCAGGTCAGATGCCCTTTGACCGTTCGGCGCCGCCACCCGAACGGGAACCGTTGCCCAAACAATCTTCCCAACATGCGGGAAGAAACTGTCCCACGCCGTCGCTAACGCGTCGACGAGGAGAAGGCCCCGCCCGCTTTCCGACGATTCGTCGACGATCTCAACCATTCGTGCCCGGCCGTCCCCGCCGTCGCGTACGGCGATGTGCAAGAGCGGTGGAAGTAGCCGCAACGTGAGGTCAATGTGGGTGCCCGCATGCACGACCGCATTCGTGACCAATTCCGAGGCGATCAACTGGGCCGCGTTGGTGTCGCCTCGCACCCCCTGCGCGTCGCAGAACTCCTGGACGGCCACCCGGGCCAGGCCGGGCGCGTTGCGGTCCGGAGGGATCCGCTGCCGGCGCCAGGGCGGCACCGGCCACCGACCCAGTTCCAGCAGAGCGGCGGCCCGATCAGAACAGATCGTCACGTACCGAGCGACGCCCAACCGGTTCACGGCGCCGGTCAACTCGGTCGAGGCCGATGCGACGGTGAACCGGGTACCGGGCCACCGTTGCGACTGTTGCGCCACGGTGGCGAGTACCGTCACTCCGACGTCGTCGACAACCGACAGCTCGGACGCGTCGAGCACGACGCCGACCGGCTGCTCGGCGAGGCACTCCAGCAACGTGGCGCGCAGGTCAGCCGCAGTGTAGGCATCGAGGCCACCCCGCGGCCGGACGACGGCCACCGGATACGTGTGCTCCACCTCGAAACTCAACTGACCACTCATCAATGCATGACCTGCCTCGCGCATACGACCACCCGCCCAGCCGTCTTCATCTCATCATTCAGTTCTCCGTCGCACGCCCTCGCCCCGTCACCTTCGCCGGAGGCGATCAACGCAGCAACATCGCCGGAGGCGATCAACGCAGCACGTCGCCGGAGGCGATCAACGCGGCGCTTTCCCGGGCGGCCGACACACTCAGGTCGGGCGCCGGTCGAATCCAGACCGTCCACTGTGGCGCTCCCCCTGCTCGCGGCGTTCCTTCGCCTTCCGCGCCTTCGCCCGGGCTCTCATCAGGCGGCGTTCCAGGGTGGTGACATCGGCAAAGCCGCGGCGATCGAGCGCGTCCTGCCAGCCCAGTTCACGCAGAATGGTTCGGTCGTTCTCGCTGAAGCCGCCCCACACCCCGTACTCCTCCCCGACTGTAAGCGCGTGCGTCGCGCATTGCCTACGCACCGGGCAGTTGTCGCAGACTCGTTTGGCCGCCGCCTCGCGCATCCGCCGGCTGATCCGGCCAAGATCGTCGTCGGGGTGGAAGAACTGGATCCCGCTGCGGTCACGGCAACGACCGAGTAGCTGCCACTCCCATACCTCGCTGATGGGCTGCAGCTGCGAGGTCGACCTCGCCATCGTTTACCTCCTCGTCTCCCGCGCCAGCTCGGCCGGGCGGCGACCGTCGCGTCCTGTCTTCCCTGGGCCGTCCGATCCGAAACGGGGTGTCGGCGAATCCAGGCCAGGCACACATCGTGGTGGGCCACCGGCGGGCGACCCACCACGACCACGTGACCCGGCGGGGAGGAAGGCCACGTGCGCGCGACTAGGTGAAGAGGCTCACGCCACCAGGGCCGACGAGCAGTCCGACGATAATAAGGACTACGCCCCAGAGCATCTGACGGCGGAAGAGCGCCATGATGCCTGCGACCACGAGTACGACTGCGAGGATCCATAACACGAGTTCCATGACCCCCGGATACCCGCTCCGTTGCCGGCCAAACGTCTCATCTCGACCGGCCACCACCGCCTTGTCGGTGGTGTATTACGGCGGCGTGGCGGCGGTGAGGCGGCGTGGCAGCGGTGGATGGGCGTGGCAAGGTGTTGCGCGTGGATAACCTCGCGGGCTCCTCGAAGTTGCTGCGCGCGATGAACTCCAGCGCCGCGCTTTCGCTGCTCTTCGAGCGCGGGCGGGTGACCAGGGGCGACCTGCGCGAGGCCACCGGGCTGTCCAAGCCGACGGTTTCGGACGCGCTGCGCCGGCTGGTCGAGGCGAACCTCGCGATCGTCGCCGGACACCAACGCGGCGGGCCCGGCCCCAACGCCGAGATTTATGCGATCAACCCGGATGCGGCCTACGCCGCCGCCGTGTCGGTCCGGGAGGGCCTGGACGGACCATCCGTGGCCGCCGCATTGTGCGACCTGACCGGCGCCGTTCGAGGCCGCTTCGAGCGACCGATCGATCTGGGGCGGGAGGATCCGGTCGCGGTCGTCACGTCAGCTGTCAATGCTGTGTCGCGGGCGACGTCGCCTGCGGTCGCGTCACCGGATGGCGGGCCGCGACTGGCCCGCGTGCAGCTCGGTGTGGCCGGCTCGTTCGACCCGGGTACCCGCACCATCCACCACATCGACCTGGCCGGCTTCGACCGACCGGGGCTGGTCGACGCCCTCGCTGAACATCTCGGCGCTCCGGTCGATGTGGACAACGATGTGAACCTCGCTACGGTCGCCGAACGCCGCCATGGCTGCGCCGCGGACGCCGACGGGTTCGCACTGTTGTGGCTCGGCGAGGGCGTCGGTCTCGGCATCGACCTGGGCGGCGCTCTGCTGCGCGGCGCCCGCGGTGGTGCCGGCGAGATCGGCTACATGCCACTGCGTGACCCGTCGGGCGGTCCCGACGATCCGCTCGCCGCCGACCTGCACGACCTCATTAGTGGCAGTGCGGCGCGGGCGCTAGCTGCCCGCTATGGCCACACCGGGCGTACCACCGAGGAGGCGGTCGCGCGGGCCGTTGGCGACCCGGAATTCCTTACCACCTTCGCCGACCGGGTCGCGGTGGGATTGGCCGCCGTCGTCGCGGTTCTCGACCCGGCGCTGGTTGTCCTCGCCGGGCCGGTCGCGGTGGCCGGTGGTACGGCGCTGCGCGACGGCGTCGTCGCTGCCCTGAGTCGCGCCGCGCCGCTGGAGACCACGGTCGAGGTAACGGCAGTCGACGGCGATCCCGTCGTGCTCGGCGGGCTCGACGCCGCGCTGACCGCGGTGCGGGACCAGCTTGTGGCAGCCCTTCGACAACCGGCGCCCATCGCCCACTTAGGACAGATCGGAGTCCGGCTCGGTCCGACGTAGCGGGCAGCTCATCGACTCACCGGACCTTCGCCGACACCCGGCGCACCGTCTGCTCATACTCATCACTCGGATGCATGGCCAGCGCCATCCGCACGTGCGGCAGCGACTCGGTCCGGGAGACCTGGGCGGCCGTCATGATCCCCGTGATCATGAGCTGGCCGTCGTGAAAACGTGCCGATCATGACCTCCAGGTCATGATCGGCGAGAGGGTTGTGAGGGGGTGTTCGGCGTTTCGTCGGTTTCTCGGCGATTGGTCTCGGGTAAGGTCCGCGACCGATGAAAGATCTACTCCTCACCTGGCGTCTTCGTCGTGCGGCGAAGGCTTTGTTCGGCTGGCGCAAGCTCCGCCCGGCCCAGTTGCGTGCGATGTGCGCACTGATGCGGCGACGCGACGCGCTGGTCATCCTGCCCACCGGAGCCGGAAAGTCGGCCGTCTACCAAGTCCCCGCCGCGCTGCTCGATGGCCCGACCGTGGTGATCTCGCCGCTCCTCGCGCTCCAGCAGGACCAGATAGCGGGACTCAACGGCCGCGACAGCGACATCACACGCGCAGTTCGAATCAGTTCCGCCGAGACACCCAAGCAGCAGCAGGCCGCGTTGGACGCGGTGCGGGACGGTCACGCGCGGTTTCTCTTCATCACCCCCGAGCAGTTAGCCCAGGCGGAACGGATCGAGCAGGTACGGGCACTGCGGCCGGCCCTGGTCGCGGTCGACGAGGCGCATTGTCTGTCCGCGTGGGGGCACGACTTCCGGCCGGACTACCTGACGCTCGGGCACGCACTGCAGGCTCTCGCCCCGCCCACCCGAGGGCTCCGGCGCCTCATCGGGCGCACGCACCGGCGGCCCACGGTGGTCGCTCTCACCGCGACCGCCTCGCCGCCGGTGCGCGACGACATCTCGGCCCGGCTGCGCCTGCGCGATCCCGAAGTGGTCATCGGCGGCCTGGACCGGCCCAACATCTACCTCGAGGCGACCCGATGCGGTGGCGAGGACCAACGTTGGCGGCGCCTGCTCGCGCTGCTCCAGGCGGACCCGGGCGACGGCATCGTGTACGTGCCGACGCGCCGTGCGGCCGAGGAGTTGACCGGACGACTGACCCAGGCGGGCTACCCCGCCGCGTGCTACCACGGCGGCATGGCCTCCGGTACGCGTACCCGCCGGCACGAGGATTTTCTTGCCGGACGGATCCCGGTCATGGTCGCCACGTCCGCTTTCGGCATGGGTATCGATAAGGCGGACATTCGCTGGGTGGCGCACATGGCGCTGCCCGACTCGCCGGACAGCTACCTGCAGGAGATCGGCCGCGCCGGCCGGGACGGGCTGCCCGCGCGCGCCGTTCTGCTCTTCCGGGCCGAGGACGTGGCGCTGCAGCGGTACTTCCGCAGCGGTGCTCCGGCCGAGACCGAGATACGCGACCTCGTCGCGGTGCTGCGCCAGCGGCCGCACACCCGCACCGAGTTGCGCGAGGTCAGCGGGTTCAGCGCGCGAAAGCTGACCCAACTGGTCACGCTGCTGGAAGAGGTGGGCGCGGTGGTCACCGATGCGGACGGGAAGCTGCGCAGCCCTGACAACGCACCGCTGCCGGTCGCTGCCGCGCGGCTCGCGCTCGCCGAGGTCGAGCGCCATCAGACCGTGCAGCGCACCCGCATCGACATGATGCGCCAGTTCGCGGAGAGCAGGTCATGCCGCGGCCGGGCGCTGCTCGGGTACTTCGGCGATCGCATAGACGGGCCGTGCCGCCACTGCGACAACTGCTCGGCCGGCGCGACAGCCTCTCCGCCACGGGCCGCACGCCGCTCGGCGCGTCGATCAGCCCAGCGCAGGGCTGCGAGAGCTGGACCGACGGTGGCTGTGGGCCGCACCGCGGATCCGGACGAGAATGCCGGAGGCGGGCGTATCAATGTGCCGATGCAGCCATCTGGGGCGAGCGCCGTGGACGCGGTCAAGACTCAGGCCGCGGAGCCGGCCGTGAACGAGCCGTACCCACTGCACAGCACCGTCCGGCACAAGGCGTGGGGAACGGGCACAGTGCTCGGCTACGACAACGACCGGATGACGGTTCTCTTCGACACGGTCGGGTATAAGACACTTTCGCTCGCGGTCGTGCGAACGGGAGACCTGCTGGTCCTGGAAGCCGACTGACGGTGGGGCTGGCGATATGTTGGACACTCGGTCGATATTGGGCTGCCCCGGGCAACCGTACCGTGTCGGCCATGGCCAAATCCCGTACCGTCACCGGCGCCGGCGTCGTCGCGACGGCCGTCCTTGTCCTCCTCTTCGGCAACCAGGCTGTCACCGAGTGGGTCGACCACCACACCAGCGCGAACACGCTGTTGGGATGGTTCCTGCGGGTGCTCAGCTGGCCCGCGTGGATTTTCCTGCCCCGCCAAGGCGCCGCCAACCCGGTTCGCGACTTGATCTTCTCGGACCTGCGGGCGATCCTCGTGATCCTTTTCGTGGCGGTCATCCTTGCCTGGGTCGGGAAGGGGGTCACGACCGGCGGCGCCGCGTTCGTCATCGGATGGGCCGCTCTCATCCTCGGCGCCGCCCTGGCGGCGTTCCTGGCCGCATTCATCCTCTCGAATCCGACCCTGCTCGGCGGCTTCACCGCGGCTGCGGCCGGAGCCACATACGGGCTCTTCGTGGGATGGATCGTCGGGCTTGTCGTCGCCTCGACCGCGAGGCGGGGCGGCTGAATAGGCCAAGCCTTACCAACAACACAAACGCCGACATGGCGCCCACGAGCGGGTGCCATGTCCGCGCCGTATGAATCCCCGCACGCGCCAGCGGATCAGGCGAGCGTGATGTCGGTCCCGGTGACCTTCAGATCGATCGCCCGCAGCGGCCGGCTCGCCGGCCCGGCGGCCACCGCACCATCAGCGATCTTGAACTTGCTGCCGTGACACGGGCAGAGGATCTCGCCGTTCTTGACCTCGGCGACCACGCAGCCCTGGTGGGTGCAGACCGCCGTGTACGCCTTGAACGTGCCGGCCTGCGGTTGGGTGACGACCACCCGCCGCTGGTCGAACACCGTGCCGCCGCCGACCGGGATGTCACTGGTCTGGGCGAGCGGCTTCGGCGTACCGCCGTCGCTCGGCTCAGGCTCCTCCGGCGGGTCGTCGTCCGGCGGGTTGCCGCTGCTCTGGCCGTAGGTCGCGCAGCCGCCGAGGACGGCGACGGCCGCCGCGCCCGCACTTGCGAGCACGACCCGCCGCGAGGCCGTCGGTGGCGGCGCAGCCTCCTCGGGCGTGGATTCCTGACTCATCGTTTCCTCTCGTAGGCCCAACTCAGAACTTCACCGGAAAGTTCGCATTCGTGAAGAACCACAGCGCCGAGGTTAGCCACAGACCGACCAGGGCGGTGAAGACCAGACCGCCGAAGACCGGCAACGCCCAGCCTGGCATGCCCTTGCGCGACAGCACGAGCATCTTCACCGTGAAGGCGCCGAAGAAGAAGCAGCCGAGCAGGGAGTGGATCAGAACCCGCAGCGACGAGGACTCGAAGCCCAACGCGTAGAGGCAATGCACGGCCACCGGCACGGCGAGCAGGAACGCGGTGCGCCCCGACCAGCGGTGCAGGGTTCCGGTCCAGGACGGCGCGGCGAAACCGAGCTTGCCATACATTGCCAGCGCGGAAGTGAGCTGCACGACGGCGAAGACGACGGCGCCCGTGGCGAGCCACGACTTGGCCTGCAGCGGGCCTGAGAAGCCGGCCAGGTTCACCGCAACGGCCGTACCCTCGTGCAACCGCCCGTAGACGCCGAGGGCCAGCGCCACCGCGCCGCCGATCGCCACCGGTACCAGCAGCCTGGCCGCGCCGTTTGACGCCGCCGCGGTGTACCCCAGGCCCGGGCCCTCGGAGACGGGCCGATACGCCGGGTCGGTCGATGCGCTGTCGCTACGTTGATCGCTGCTCATCGGTTCTCCCTCACAGTCCAGAGCCATCGACGACCCCGACGGTGACCGGGGTGTCGTTGAGCAGGAAGCTGTTTGTGTCCGTGTTCAGCGTCGGCGCGGGCTGGGTGGCGTTCCCGACCCGGAGCACACCGACCTGCGTCCCGTCCTCGAGCACGATCCAACCTCCCACGACCTGCGCGTTGCGCACATTCGCGGCCGCCCGATAGAGGCCTGACGGCGGCTTGACCGACTTCACCGAGAAGGCGAACTGCTTCCCGGTCGCGGAGACGCTGCCGCTAGCGACGCCATCGCGGTACGTTCCGGTGAGGCTCGCGTTACCCGCGCCCGTCAGCACGAGCTGGCCGTTCTGGGCCGAGCCCTGCAGCCATGCCTCGGCGGACCTCCCGTCGCAGACGTAGGCCACCGCCTTGCCGCCCGTGACCGCGATCGCGATAGTGGCGCCGCCGCTGTTGACCTTACCCGCATAGGTGACCTGGGCCGCCGCGGCCAGCGTCTGGGTGGGCACCGCCGCCGTGGGCGCGACGGCCGATGCGCCGCTGGCAGTGGCGACAGCGCCAGTGTTATAGCCGTGATCGTCCTTCGGCGTCGCGTTGAGGTTGAGCACCGTCAGGACGGCCGCGAGGATCACGCCGGCCGCCAAGGTGAGAATCGGGCCCCTATGCTTCATCGCTTCACACGCCTCATCTGCCCGCTGGTCGGACGGTCACGCTGCCATCGCACAACGCTGGCGGCGGATTGTCTGCGTACTTCTCCACACAGACGCAACCGTGCGCGAGCGATGCCCGCCATCGTATTGTTGTCCCGGTCCCACGCAATGATCGTCCCAGTCTGATGATCGCCCTAACCGAGGATCGTCGTGACCATGCCCACGCCGCTCCACCTGCCACCGACCGTCCAACCGGCCCATGCGCTGGTCTGGGCACTGCACCTGGCCCTGCCGGTGGCAGCGCTCTGGCTGCTCCTGGCCCAGCCGACAACCGACATCCTTTGGCAGCACCAGTCGAGCCATTTCTGGCTCGTGCTGACCGTCGCGGTCATCAACATCGCGGTCGGTGTCCGGATGAGCGCGGCCGCTCGCCGCCACACCGACGCCCGCCTGTTCCTGGTCTCGCTGGCATTTCTGATCAGCGCCGGCTTCTTCGCGCTGCACGCGCTCGCCACCCCGGGCGTCCTCATCTCCCACCCGAACGCGGGCTTCGACATCGCCCAGCCCGTCGGCCTGGCCCTCGCCTCAGTCTTCGCCGTCGCCTCCGGCCTGCCGTTCTCGGCGGCACGGTCGGCCGGGTCGTTCAAGCTGCTCGGACTGGTCCAGGTGGTCGTGGCGGCCCTGCTGGTCGCGTGGGCCGCGGTGTCGCTATTGGACCTGCCGCCGCTGAACCGCCCGCCACCGGCGCGCGACGTCGAGGGCCCACTCACTATCGTCGCGATCGTCTCCGTCGTTCTCTACGTCGTCGCGGCCGTCCGGTTCTATCTGCTGCATCGGCGGGCGCCGGCGGCGGTGCTGCTCAGCCTCGTCACCGCGTTCGCACTGCTCGCCGAGGCGATGGTCGCGGTGATGCTGGCGAACAAGTGGCATCTGTCGTGGTGGGAATGGCATGTCCTGCTGACCTTCGCGTTCGGCTTCGTCGCATACAGCGCTTATGTCCAGTACCGCAAGGAAGGTACGAGCGCAGGTCTGTTCGACGCGATCGGTCTCGACACGACCAACCGTCGGATCCGGTCGGAGTACGGCGCGGCGCTAGAGGAGTTGGTCAGCGCCCTGCAGGAGCGGGAGCGCACCGGCCGGGTGGGCGAGGCGAGCCTCGCCGCGCGCCTGGCCGACCGTTTCGGCCTGACCGAGGGACAGACGGCGGTGCTGGATCGGGCCGGTGCGGCGCTCGCCACCGAGCGCCAACTCACCCGACGCCTGTCCGCGCTGGTCGACGCCGGTGAGCAGGCCCGGGTCGGGCTCGACGACTCGGAACTCCTCGCCGAGGTGCTCCAACGGCTCCGGCCGGCGTACGGGGACATCCACGTCGGCCTGGTGTCGGATGGGCGACTCGAGGTGGACGGTCGCTCGTACAACCCGGATTCCCTCGGCGCACCTGGGCCGCACCGTAGCGACGCTCCCCAGGGCAACGGTTGGGTCCTCTACCCACTCCCCGTCAAGGGTCGCGTCGCCGGCGTACTGGAGGTGCCCGAACCCGCCGGATACACCGGTCCCGAGGTACGTGACGACGATCCGTTGCTCGCCACGCTGGCCACCCAGCTGTCGATCACGCTGGAGAACGCGCGGCTCTACCGCGAGTTGGGCACGCTGTTTCGCCAGTTCATGTCGCCCGATGTGGCCAGCGCGCTCCTGGCCGACCCCGATCAGGCTGCTCTGGGCGGTTCCGTGGTCGAGGTGACCGCGCTCTTCGCCGATCTTCGCGGCTTCACCACGTTCTCCGAGGGAGTGGAGCCGGCCGAGATCGTCCGGATGCTCAACCGCTACCACGGCGCCGCCGTACCGTGCATTTTGGACAATGGCGGGACGATCGTGCAGTTCGTCGGCGACGCCCTGCTCGCCCTGTTCAACGCCCCGGCCCGCCAGCCGGACCATGCGGTGCGCGCGGTACGCGCGGCGCTGGCGATGCAGGACGTCGTGGAGGCCATCGCGGCCGGTGAACCCGGCTGGCCGCGCCTTCGCGTCGGCGCCAACACCGGCCCAGCACTCGTCGGCAACATCGGCAGCGAGACATTACGTGGATTCAACGCGATGGGTGACGCCGTGAACGTCGCGAGCCGGCTACAGGGCCTCGCCGAGCCGGGTCAGGTCGTCATCGGCGAGACGACGCTGCACGCCGTCAACGCCGGCGCTGGCGCCCATGCCGGCGCCAGCCTGCGGGTCGAGCCGCTCGGAGAGGTCACCGTCAAAGGCCGCCACCAGCCCGTACGGGCCTTCATGGTGACCGGCGTCGTGCCATGACCAGCCGGCCGGCCGAGTTCTGGGACCAGCTCACCGCCGTCGAGGCGACCGCACTTGAGCGGGCCGGGCACCGACGGGACTTCCGCCGCGGGGCCGTGATCTTTCGGGAGGCCGACCGCACCGACTGGGTCGCGGTGCTCCGCGCCGGCCGGGTCAAGGTCTCGGTCGACACGGCGGGCGGGACGGAGGTCGTGCTCGCCGTGCGCGGCCCCGGTGCCCTGCTCGGAGAGTTCTCGGCGATCGACCGCGAGCCCCGATCGGCCACCGTTACGGCCATCGAACCGGTCACCGCGCTCGCGGTGCCGGTCGCGGAATTTGAGTCCTATCTGCAGGCCCACGGACGGGTGGCGTTCCTGCTCACGCGCACGATCGTCGGCCGGCTTCGGGACGCCGACCGCAAACGCATCGAATTCGGCGCACACGACACGACCGGACGGGTCGCCGCGCGCCTCATCGAGATGGCCGAGCGGTTCGGCCAGACCACCGAGGAGGGCGTGAAGATCGCGCTGCCGTTCTCGCAGGACGAGCTGGCCGGCTGGACCGGCGCGTCCCGGGAGGCGGTCAGCAAGGCCCTCGGCGTGCTGCGCTCCGCCGGGGAGATCCGAACCAGCCGGATGTCCGTGGTGGTCCGCGACCTCGACGCCCTGCGCCGCCGCGCCATATGAACCACACGCGTCAGGAGTAGCGGGTGACGTAGCCCCGTTTGCGGAAGATCCGCAGCATCCAGGTCACGTAGCCCAGGGCGATGAGGGAGAGGCCGGCGGTCCCAGTCGCGGCGAGCCCGAATTCTCCCCACGGCATCGGGTCGCCGGCGGCGACGGTGCGCCCGGCCGAGAAGGCGTGCGTCGTGGGCAGGATGTGAGCCAGCGGGCGAAGCAACGCCGGTAGCGCGTTGACGGGGTAGAAGACGCCCGACAGCGGCATCACAACGAAGAGGATGCCCCACGCGAACGCTTCAGCGCCGGAGCCGAAGCGGAGCACGAGTCCGATCACGAACAGGGCTATCGACCAGCCGATAACGAGAAGCAACGCGGCGATGGCGATCATGCCGGGGCCGATTCCGGCCACGTTGAACGCGAACGCACCCCACACGATCAACATGACGGCACCGACTCCGACGACAAGCTTGACCAGGCCGAAGAGTGCTACCCCGAGGACGTACTCCCATTCGCGCAGCGGCGTGGCCATCAGGTTGAGCACGCTACGAGTCCAGGACTCCTCGAGAAACCCTGTCGCCACCGCGATCTGTGCCTGGTATACGACGTGCCACAGGATGACGCCGACCAGGAGATAGAGCGCGACGCGCTGCGCCCCGGTCGTCGCTTGGCTGGCCGCGAAGACGCCGATCGAGCCGAACAGCAGGACGTCCACCACCGGCCACACCAGCACGTCGAAGAGCCGGTGCGGACTGCGTTGCAGGACGTAGGCGTGGCGGCGGGCGATCGCGAGGACGCGCCACATCGTTCCGGCCGCGGGGCCGTAGGTCGGCAAGCTCATCCCGGTACCCCCTCGGGAGCGGGCCTGGTCTTGGCCAGGTGTAGGAACACGTCCTCGAGGTCCTCCCGCCCGAACCTGTCGGTGATCTCGGCGGCTGTTCCGTCGGCGACGACGCGGCCGTGGGAGAGGAAGACGACGCGCTCGCAGAGGCGCTCGACCTCAACCATGTTGTGGCTGGTCACGAGTAGTGCCGTGCCCAACTCGTGGCTGAGTTCTCGCAGTCCGGTGCGCACCCGCAGCGCGACCTCCGGGTCCAGGGACGCGGTCGGCTCGTCGAGGACAAGCAGGCGCGGACGATGCATCGCCGCCTTCACGATGCCGACAAGAGTCTTCTGGCCACTGGATAGCTCGGTCCCCATTGCGCGGGCCAGGTCCGAGATGCCGAAGCGCTCGAGCCCGGCGCGCGCGGCGTCGTCCGGTCGGCGCAGGCCGTAGAGTCGCCCGAACAATCGCAGGTACTCAAGCACCCGGACCTGCGCCGGCAGCGGAAGGTAACCGGCTGCGAACCCGACGTGAGCCATCGCCCGGGCGCGCTGGCGGGGCAGGCGGTGTCCGATGATCTCGATCTCGCCGGCATCCGGTCGCACCGCGCCGAGGCACATGAGCAACGTTGTCGTCTTTCCGGCACCATTGGGACCGAGCAGCGCGACCCGCTCGCTGACGCCCACGGTCAGGTCGACACCGTCGACGGCACGGCCCCGGCGGTACTCCTTCACCAGCCCAGAGGCGCGAAGAGCTACGTCGCCTTCTGTATCGCACGTCAGCACGGTGAGACATCCTCCCAGGTCGCTGCGGTGCAAGGACACCGATTTCTTCGTAACGCAAGCCATCGACGCGAAGTCGGGTGAACTGTCCGAGCTGTCAGTTGGCGAAAGACAGGACGTAACCCCATATCCGAACGGCCACCCGGCCTCTACCGTACGGACAACCTGACACCGACCGAAGGGTGGAAACGCTGTCGTTCGGGTGGCAGTCTGTGCTCCCTGTGGGTGAGTGACCCGACCGGCGTGGAACGCCATCATGAATGGTCGGTCGATCGATCTGTGCACTTAGGACATGGAAGGGCTCCACGTGTCGGACCAGCAGTCTGCCGGGCAACCGCCGGAAACCCCCCGGACCCCGGCTACCCCTCAGCAACCGGCCGCGCAGCCAGGGAGGCCCGCGCAGCCTGCGGAGCCAACGACGTCGGCTCAGGCCGTCGATGGTGGCCCAGTACCCGAAGAAACCGAGGAGGAGGCGGCCAGGCGTCGGAGGCGCTACCTACTCCTGCTGCTTCTCCTGCTCCTGCTTCTGCTGCTGTGCGGCGGCGGCGTGCTGTATTACCTGAATCGCAAGGACAAGCCAACGGTGGTGCCGTCGCCATCGCCTTCGCCGTCGGTGGTGACCACCACCACCGCGCCACCCAGCCCGACGCCGAGCGTGTCCTCGTCGCCGAGCGTGTCGCCATCCCCCAGCGTTTCGCCGCTTCCGCCGACGATCGAGGTACCCAACGTCGTGGGCAAGACGGCGGATGAGGCGGAACAGATCATGGGCGACGCGGGCTTCACGAAGGTGACCTTCGTGAGCGGCGACAACCCGGACGACCCGGTTCAGATCCTCGGCGAGTGGAAGGTCACCGAACAACAGCCGGGCGCCGGCGAGAAGGTGACTGCTGACACCGAGATCATTCTTACCGTCACGAAGCTAGGCGGCGGTCTGGGCTGATCTGCCCGTGCCAAGGCCGATCGGGGTGGTTCAAGGGGAACCACCCCGGTCTGTGTCCGGTAGGCGGTGCGGCCCCCGTTCCGCCACGGCCCCCGCCCATTCTCACCGGGTCTCACTGGTCCGGCGCACGGGTAACCGCGAGGCCAAGGTGTCGGCCACGCCGCGAGAAGGCCGCCGCATCGGCGACGGCGGCGCCGCCGTGGTCGTTGTTGAAGTACACGAAGACGTCGTCGCCGCCGGGGTACGACTCGTGGATCTGGGCCAGCCAGGCATCGATCGCCCGACGGCCGTAGCGCGGCCACGGCTTGGCCCGGCCCTCGTGCAACCGGAGATAGCCGAACGTAGCGGTACGCCACAGCGGCGTGACCGGGCGGCTAAGGCGATCCGCCCAGCACAGCGCCGCGTTACGCGCGGCGAGGCCGTCCCGTACCTCCGCCGTCCACCAGGACGGGTGCCGCGGCTCGACGGCCACGCGGATCCCAGCCGGAAACTCCCGGAGGACGGCGTCCAGGGCACCCGGGTCGGCACGAAGCGTCGGCGGCAGCTGCAGCAGCACCGGTCCCAGCCGGTCACCCAACCCCGCGGCTCGGTCCAGGAACCGCGCCACCGGCTCGGCCGGCTCCCGCAGCCGGCGGATGTGGGTCAGGTACCGGCTCATCTTGACCGCGATCACGAAGTCCGCTGGCGTCCGGGCCCGCCAATCCTCGAACGTGGCCCGCTCCGGAAGCCGGTAGAACGCGTTGTTGACCTCAACCGTCGCAAACGCATCGGTGTAGTGCTCCAGCCACAGCCGCTGCGGGACGCCGGCCGGATAGAAGCGTCCGCGCCAATCGGCGTACTGCCAACCCGAGGTCCCGACGGCGATCACACGATGTCACGTACCCGCAAATGGGCTTGGCGCACCGTCGTACGGCATGGCATGGTTGACCCGTGAAGCGCGCGGCACAGCGATTTGCTTGCCCCCGGATGACCGGTGGGCCGGCTCTGGCGCGCTGAGCGCCAACACCTCGCGCGGGTGTGCACGCCCCGGATCACCCGGGGGCTTTCTCGTGCCCAGACCCGACTCAAGCGAGGACTTCACCGTGAACATCGAGAATGCTTTAACCCTGCGTGATCTCACTGATGCGACCGCCGGGCCGCACGCGATGCAGCACGTCGTCGCCGGCCTCGAGGACGCGCTCGCCGAGGCATGGCAGGTGAGCGTGCTGCGTGATCCCGGACCGCGGGTCGTCTCGATCGCCGACAACTACGATCGGCTGCGTTACGACCCAGGCGCGGTGACCCGCGACCGCCGCTATACCCGCTATGTCGACGGCGCCCGCATGTTGCGCTCACACACGACTGCCCGGGTGCCGGCCCTGCTCGACCGCCTGGCCATGACCAAGAACCCGGCCGAGATCCTGCTCAGCGTGCCCGGCATCTGCTACCGGCGCGATGTCATCGACCGCCAACACGTGGGCGAGCCACACCAGATTGACCTTTGGCGGGTGCGTCGCACCGGGCCCCGACTGGGCGGGGAGGACCTCGAGACCATGGTGGGGCTCGCCGTGTCGGCCGTGTTGCCGGGCGCCCGCTGGTACACCGTGCCCAACCAGCATCCGTACACGCTCGCCGGCCGGGAGATCTACGTCGAGGCCAAGGGTGGACCGGTGGAGGTCGGCGAATGCGGCCTGGCCCATCCCGACGTCCTGGCCGGGTCAGGTCTGCCGCCGGCGGCGACCGGGCTCGCCATGGGCCTCGGTCTGGATCGCCTGACCATGCTGGCGAAGGGGATCCACGACATCAGGTTGCTGCGCTCGACCGACCCGCGGGTAAGCGAGCAGATGCGGGATTTGCGACCGTACCGGCCGGTCTCGGCCATGCCGCCCGTGCGCCGCGACCTCTCCCTCGCCGTGGACGCGGACGCCGACGCCGAGCTGCTCGGTGACCGGGTGCGGGAACTCCTCGGCCCGGCCGCCAGCGCCGTGGAGGAGGTGTCCGTGCTCTCGGCCACGCGGTATGGGGACCTGCCTGACTCGGCCCGCCAGCGCATGGGGCTCAGGGAGGGACAGCAGAACGTCCTGGTACGGGTGGTGCTGCGCGACCTGGACCGGACCCTCACCGCGGCCGAGGCGAACCTGCTGCGCGACCGGATCTACGCCGGCCTGCATCAAGGGTCCGTGCACGAGTGGGCCGCACACTAGCCGGTATCGTCGGCGGACATGGAGATCGTTCCGGATACCAAGGACTGGACGTGGGTACTGCGCGAGCCGTGCCCCGAGTGCGGGCTGGATACGCAGAGCTTTCCCCGCGAACACGTCGCCGCCATGCTGCGCGACAACGCCGCGGCGTGGGACGTCGTGCTGTCCGATAAGAAAGTACGCGACCGTCCGTCACCAGAGAAGTGGTCGCCGCTTGAGTACGCCTGCCATGTCCGCGATGTGTTCCGGCTCTACGAGCAGCGCCTGAGTCTGATGCTCACAGTGGACGATCCACTCTTCGCCAACTGGGACCAGGACGCGACGGCCGAGCAGGATCGCTACGGCGAGCAGGACCCGGCCGACGTCCTCGCCGGCCTGCGGGGGGCGGCGGAGACGCTCGCGACCAGCTTCACCGGCGTCAACGGTGACCAGTGGGACCGCACCGGCCGGCGGAGCGACGGCGCCGAGTTCACGGTCGAGTCGTTCGCGCGTTACCTCATCCACGACCCCGTCCACCACCTGTATGACGTGACCGGTGTGCGAGGGGCGACCGCGAGGAGTACGAAGGACAGATGAGCGCGATCGCCACGACCAACCCCGCCACCGGGGAGGTCCTCAAGACATTCGACCCAATGTCACCCGAACAGGTCGACGAGCGGCTGGCGAGGGCGGTGCACGGCTTCGCCGCGCTGGGCCGGACCTCGTTCGCCCAGCGGGGGGCGTGGCTCACCGCCGCCGCGGACATTCTCGATGCGGAGATCGACGCCATTGCCACGACCATGACCACGGAGATGGGCAAGACGCTGGCGTCCGCGAAGGCCGAGGTGGCCAAGTGCGCCAAGGCGTGCCGGTTCTACGCGGCGCACGCGGAGGGGTTCCTCGCCGACGAGCCGGCCGATGCCGACGCCGTGGGCGCCGCCGCGGCGTACGCGACCTATCAACCGCTCGGGCCGGTGCTCGCGGTCATGCCGTGGAACTTCCCGCTGTGGCAGGCCATGCGCTTCGCCGCTCCGGCGCTCATGGCCGGCAACCCGGGGCTGCTCAAGCACGCCTCCAACGTGCCGCAGACGGCACTGTTCATGGAGGATCTGTTCCGCCGGGCCGGCTTCCCCGACGGCGCGTTCTCGACACTGCTCATCGGTTCGGACCGGGTCGAGGCGGTGCTGACGGACCCCAGGGTACGGGCAGCGACGCTGACCGGCAGCGAGGCGGCGGGCCGAGCAGTGGCCGAGATCGCGGGCCGCGTGCTGAAGAAGACCGTGCTCGAACTCGGCGGCAGCGACCCGTTCGTCGTGATGCCCTCCGCGGACATCGCGCGGGCGGCTGAGATCGCCACCATCGCCCGATGCCAGAACAACGGCCAGTCCTGCATCGCCGCCAAGCGGTTCATCGTTCACGCCGATGTCTACGACGCGTTCGCCGAGGGGTTCGTGGAGCGCATGTCGGCGCTCGCGGTGGGCGACCCGATGGCAGGCGGCACCGACGTGGGACCGCTCGCACTCGCTCAGGGTCGCGACGATGTGGATGCCCACGTCCGCGACGCCGTGGCGCAGGGCGCGCGGGTGCTTTGCGGTGGCGAACCACTCGACCGTCCCGGTTGGTGGTATCCGCCCACTGTGGTCACTGACCTCACCCCCGAGATGACCATGTGGTCGGAGGAGGTCTTCGGACCCGTGGCCGGTCTGTTCCGGGTCAGCTCCTACGACGAGGCCGTCGCGCTCGCCAATGGCACGAACTTTGGACTCGGCGCCAACGCCTGGACCAACGATGTGGATGAGAAGTCGCGGTTCGCCGCCGACCTGGACGCCGGCCTCGTCTTCATCAACGGCATGGTCACGTCGTACCCGGAGCTGCCCTTCGGGGGGGTGAAGAACTCCGGGTACGGCCGCGAACTGTCGGCGCACGGCATCCGGGAGTTCTGCAACATCAAGTCGGTGTGGGTCGGCAAGGACTCCGCCCCGGCCACGACGACGGGCGCCGGCTCGCATAGCGAGTGACGCCCGCCGCTGCGGTCAGGTCGGGTCAGGTCAGGGCGTCGACAACCTTCTTGGCCCGCCACTCGTGCTTCGCGTATGCCTCCGGATAGGCCGAAACCTGCACGGCCTGTGCGGCGTACGTGAGCGCCATCTTCTGCCACCCCGGCACGCTACGCAGGGCCTTGTAGAACGCCGTCGCCGAGTACGACGGGGTCATCAGATTCTTCACCGACCCCCAGCCCGCACTCGGACGCTGCTGGAACAGGCCAACGGAGTCGTGGTCGGAGCCGCTGCCCTCGGGTGCGTAGCGGCGCGACTCCGGGATCGCGGTACTGCCCAGGTTGAGCAGCTGGCTCTCCTGCAACGCGGTCGCGACCGCGATGACGTACGCACGCTTGGGTAGGCCGAGCTTCTGCCCGGCGGCGACGATGCGCTGGGCGTTGTTCATCTGCTTCTGGCTCAGGCCCGCGACCGGCTTCGGCTGCGCCGGCTTCTTGGCGACCGGCTTCGCTGCCGGCTTGGCCGCCGGCTTGGCTGGCGCCGCTGCCTTGGCCTTCGCCGGAGCGGCCGTCTTCGCCGGAGCGGCCTGTGCGGACGCCTGACGGTCGCTCGACCGCGACACTCGCTCGGCCGTTGCCCGTTCAGCCGCGGCGCTGAGCGTCAGGTCCTGTTCGGGCGTACCCGCTACCGAACTGGTGGCCATCGCCGCGAAGGCGAGGCAGGTGAGTGCGCTGGCCGCTAGTGCGACCCTACGCGATCGGTCTGTTGGCCAGAGCAAACGCAGTTTCATGCTCGCCGATTGGGGTTCCCGGCGATGCCTGGCAGTCGTCTTGACATGAATTCCTTCATGCGTGGGGGAATGCCGCATTCGCCGATCCTAGGCAGGTAAATCAGCATAATTGCAGGTCAGAATGGTGACGCTGATAACAGCGTCACTACGTGTATTTGACTGATTACTTCACGTGGTCACAACTGCCGTCGTTCGGCGGAGCCGATCAACGCGGCCCGGTCGAAAAACAAAGCAATAGCCACAAAGCGCGCACCGCAATTCGAGCGACTATCACCACTAGGCTTGGGTGATGGATCGAGCCGACCTGCGGGTGTCCGTCACGCGCGACAGCGGCGAGACCGTGGTCGCCATCGCCGGCGAACTGGACATGTCGACCGCCGAGAAGCTCTCGCAGGCGGTCCACGACGCGCTTCTCCGCTCGCCCGGGCGCATTGTGCTCGACCTCGCCGACCTCACGTTCTGCGACTCATTGGGCCTGGGCACGCTCGTCGTACTGAGCCGCACCGCGCGGATCCAGCAGACCTTTCTTCAGCTACGAAATCCCAGCCCATTCTTCAGCCGCATGCTGGACGTCACCGGCGTTCGCGAGGGCCTCAACATGGCGCCCGAATAAGCGCTGCTACTGCAGGTCCTCGGCGAGTTGCTCGAGCACCGACACCTTGGCCCGGAGCACCCAAGGATCAATGGGCTTGGTGAGGTAGTCCACGGCTCCGGCCGCGTAGCCGCGCAGGGCGAGGTGCGCGTTGTAGTCCGCGGCCGTGAGAAAGACGATCGGGACCCCCCGGGTGCGTTCGCGCTGTTTGATCCGCCGGGCCGTCTCGAACCCATCCATGTCCGGCATCTGTGCATCCAGAAGTATCAGTGCGAACTCGTGCAGCAGGAGCTGCTTCAGGGCCGCCTCACCGGAGCCGACTCCGACGGTCTGGACCGGCATGCCCTGCAGGATGGCCTCCAGCGCGAGCAGGTTCTCCGCCCGGTCGTCGACCAACAGGACCTTGGGCAGATCGTGGTCGCTGCTGTGCTCACTCATCCCGGCGCCCGCGCTCGTCATCCGACACCCAGCTGGCCATCAGCGTGAGCAGGTCATCCAAGTCGACCGGCTTGGTGATGTAGTCGCTCGCGCCGGCGGCGAGGCTGGACTCGCGGTCCCCCGGCATCGCCTTGGCCGTCAGGAAGACGATCGGCAGGTCGGCGAAGCGGGGGTTACGCCGGATCTCCTGTGTGGTCTGGTTGCCGTCCATCTCGGGCATCATCGCGTCCATCAGCACGATGTCGACGTGCACGTGCTCGCCGAGCAGCCGCACCCCGTCCGTGCCGTTATCGGCGTAGAGCACCGTCATACCGTGCATCTCGAGCGCGCTGGTGAGGGCGAAGACGTTGCGTACGTCGTCGTCGACCACCAGCACGGTCGCCCCACGCAACTCGCGGGCGGCGTTCTCTGTGCCGCGGGCTCCGGCCACGATCGAGTTGGGCCGGGCCGTCACCGGGGCCGGTGCGAACGGCCCCACCGGCGCCGCGAGCGCGGATGTGGGGGCGAGGTCCGGCTCCAGCTCGGGCAGGAACAGCGTGAACACCGAGCCCGCGCCGACCGTCGAGGACACGGCGATGGCTCCGCCAAGCAGGCGCGCCAACTGCCGGCTGATCGACAGACCGAGGCCGGTGCCGCCGTAGCGGCGGCTCGTCGTGCCGTCCGCCTGCTGGAAGGCCTCGAATATCAGCGACAGCTTGTCGGCCGAGATGCCCACCCCGGTGTCGGCGACGGTGAACGACACCACCCGGCTCGCCGCGTCGAGGGTGGCCACGCCGTAGTTCAGGCCCGGCTCGGCCGTGGCGATCGACAGCGTGACCGACCCCGACTCGGTGAACTTCACCGCATTGGACAGCAGGTTTCGCAGGATCTGCTGTAACCGCTGGGCATCGGTGATGATCGTCCTCGGCAGCCTCGGGTCGAGAGTCACCGACAGCCGCAAACCCTTCTCCTCCGCCTGCAGACCGAAGGCCTGCTCGACGTAGCCGCGCAGCTCGTCGAAGGAGATCTTCCCGGGCTCCACATCCATCCGACCCGCCTCGATCTTCGACAGGTCGAGAATGTCGTCGATCAGCTCGAGGAGGTCCGAGCCAGCACTGTGGATGGTGCGAGCGAACTCGGTCTGGCGCGGGGTGAGGTTCTGGTCGGGGTTGTCGCTCAGCAGCCTCGACAGGACGAGCATCGAATTCAGGGGCGTACGCAGTTCGTGGCTGATGTTCGCGAGGAACTCGGACTTGTACTGCGAGGCCTGGGCGAGCTGTTGCGCCTTCTCCTCCAGGCCGGCGCGGGCGAGCTCGATCTCGCGGTTCTGCGTTTCGATGTTGGCTTTCTGCTCGGACAACAACGCCGCCTTCTCCTCCAACTCGGCGTTGGTGCGCTGTAGCTCCGCCGACTGCTCCTGCAGCTCCCGGGCCAGCCGCTGCGACTGGGCGAGCAGCTCCTCAGTACGCCGGTTGGCCTGGATCGTCTTCACCGCCACCCCGATGGTGACCACCAGCCGGTCGAGGAAGGCCAGATGGAGCTCGGACAGCGTCACCATCGAGGCGTACTCGATGACACCCAGCGTCTCGCCCTCGAAGAGCACAGGGAGCACGACGAGGTCGGTCGGGCGGGCGTCGACGAGTCCGGTCCGGATGACCAGGTGGCTGGAGCGGTCAGGGCGCACCCGGATGCGGCGCCTGGCGGCGGCGGCCTGCCCGACCAGACCCTCGCCGGGCGCGAACGCCACGTCCGCATCGGGGGTGTACCCGTAGCTCCCGGCCAGGCGCAGCTGCTCGGTGCCCTCGTCGGCCAGGAAGAAGGCGCCCAACTGGGCGTCGACGAGCGGGGTCACCTCCGACATGATCAGGCGGCAGACCTCGTCCACGTCGCGCAGGCCCTGCATGAGGCCGCCGATGCGGGCCAGGTTCGAGTCAAGCCAGCCCTGCTCGGAGTTCGTCTCCGTCGTTTCCCGCAGCGTGACGATCATCTGGTTGATGTTGTCCTTGAGGTCCGCCACCTCGCCCTGGGCATTCACAGTGATGCGCT
>Ga0184625_10000004_pt1 | contig 49290 bp, 45 predicted proteins | sample PLM3_30_b1_FD_133151 | JGI IMG/M metagenome (GOLD analysis project Ga0184625, IMG submission 133151) | Groundwater sediment microbial communities from an aquifer in East River, Colorado, USA - PLM3_30_b1 | ecosystem: Environmental > Terrestrial > Soil > Riparian zone | place: USA: East River... | reverse complement strand
TAACGACGGTACGCGACCGCGTGCCCGCCCGGCGAGGCCCCGAGCCTCGCCGAGCGCGGTGCATACCATCCGCGACGAGCTCAGCTCACAGAGTGCGCGTCAACCGGTCGGCCAGCAGGCGGGTAAAGCGGGACGGGTCGCTCAGCTCACCGCCCTCGGCCAGCAGCGCCATCCCGTACACGAGCTCGGCCGTCTCCGCCAACGCCGGATCCTCCGTGCGCTGTTCGTGGGCCTTCTGCAGGCCGGACACCAACGGGTGATCGGGATTGAGTTCAAGGATGCGCTTGATGTGGGGGACGTCCTGTCCCATCGCGCGATACATGTTCGCGAGCGTCGGCGTGATGTCATACTCGTCGCCGACGATGCACGCCGGCGACGTGGTAAGCCGCGAGGACAGGCGGACCTCCTTCACGTCCTTCTCCAGCGTGGTGGCCATCCATGACAGGAGTGCCGCGAAGTCTTGCTTCTGTTGCTCGCGTTCGGGCTCGGCGTCCGACTTCTCGTCGTTGGTGTCGAGGTCGACCTGGCCCTTGGCGATCGATTGCAGCCGCTTGCCCGCATACTCGTAGACCCCGCCGACCCACACCTCGTCCACCGGGTCGGTCAGGAGCAATACCTCAAAGCCCTTATCGCGAAACGCCTCCATGTGTGGCGAATTCTCGACCATCGACCGCGACTCGCCAGTCAGGTAGTAGATGTCGTCTTGCCCCTCCCGCATGCGCTCGAGATACTGCTGCAGCGTGGTTGCCTGCTCGGGCTCGTGTGTCGACGCGAACGTTGAGATGTCGAGGATAGCTTTCTGATTCTCGACATCGTTGACCAACCCTTCCTTGACCGCGCGGCCGAACTCGTTCCAGAAGAGGAGGTACCTGTCCACGTTGGTGTTCATCAGGTCCTTGACCGTCGACAGCACCTTCTTAACCAGGCGCCGGCGCATGAGCTGGATCTGACGATCCTGCTGGAGAATCTCTCGCGAGATGTTGAGGGACAAGTCCTGTGCGTCCACGACTCCCCTGATGAAGCGCAGGTACTCGGGCATGAGCGCTTCACAGTCGTCCATAATGAACACGCGCTTGACGTACAGCTGGACGCCGCGACGGGCTCCCCGCATGAACAGGTCGAAAGGTGCACGGGACGGGATGAAGAGCAGCGCCTCGAACTCGAACGTCCCTTCCGCTCTCATGTGGACGATCTCGAGAGGATCGGTCCAGTCGTGGCTGATGTGTTTGTAGAACTCGTGGTACTCGTCGTCGTTGACCTCTTCCCTAGGCCGCGCCCAGAGCGCCTTCATCGAGTTGAGCGTCTCGATGTCCCGCGTTGTGTTCCCTTCGTCGTCCTCACTTTCGGTCTCCATCTTGATTGGCCACGCGATGAAGTCCGAGTAACGCTTGACGATCTCTCTGATCTTCCACAGTTCCGTGTAGTCGAACAGGCGGTCTTCGTCGTCGGCCGGCTTGAGATGCAGCGTGACCAGCGTGCCTTGCGGCACGTCGTCGACCGATTCGATCGTGTAGGTCCCTGAACCGTCAGACTCCCACCGCGTGCCGCCGCTCTCCCCCGCGCGCCGCGTTAGCAGCGTGACCTTGTCGGCCACCATGAAGCAGGAGTAGAAGCCGACGCCGAACTGACCGATCAGGTCCCGCGAGGCGACGGCATCCTTCGCCTCCTTCAGCCGCTGTACAAGTTCGGCTGTGCCCGACTTCGCGATGGTGCCGATGAGATGGATCACCTCATCGCGTGTCATGCCAATGCCGTTGTCGCGGACGATGAGCGTGCGCTGTTCCTGGTCGATCTCGACGTCGATGTGCAGATCGGACGTATCGGCCTCGAGCTCCTTGTCGCGGAGCGACTCCAACCGCAGCTTGTCCAACGCATCGGAGGCGTTGGAGATGAGTTCACGCAGGAAAATGTCCTTGTTGGAGTAGATGGAGTGGACCATCAACCGCAGGAGCTGCCGCGCCTCGGCCTGGAACTCGAGCGTTTCGATCCCGACACTCATGGGACACCCTTCTGTACGGCGGACTTTCCGACAAATAGTACGGACGAAGTCGTGATGCCGTTCGATGCTGTCGGCGGGCAGCCAGGAGAACGCCGTTGTCCGAACAAATGTGCAGCCTGACGAGCCTGACGCAACGTTTGGTCGGAGGACGGTGATCATGGCCACTGGTTCGCGGTCGATGGCTAACATGCCGCTGTGGTCGTCAGCGCATGAGCGCCAAACACGACCGCGCCAGCGGGCCCAGTCGGTGGTCGGGTTAGTCGCCGTCGGACCGCCGGGTTAGAGTCGCCAGCCATGCGGGACGAGGTGAAACCGCGGTTGAGCGCCGAGCAGGTGCTGGCCCTGGCCCCGGACGCCTCATCGCGGCGGGCCGCCCGCAGCCTCGCCACGCCGGCACGGTGGCGCGACGCCGGCCACAGCCCGGACCCGCCCAACCTGTGGGGCGTCTGCGAGGGCAGTGGCGCAAACCCGTACCAGACCGGCATCGATCTCACCGAGCCGGCGTACCGCTGTTCCTGCCCGAGCCGCAAGGTCCCGTGCAAACACGCGCTCGCGCTGATGCTGCTCTGGTCGGCCGGCGGGATCGTCACGGTGGAACCGCCCGAGTGGGTCACCGAGTGGCAAACCTCGCGGACCGACCGCAAGAAACAGGCCGCCACGCGGGCCCAGGCGCGAAACGAGTCCCGGGCAGCCAAGCAAGCCGAACCTGAACAGGGCCCGAAAAAGACCGCGCAGCGGCGAGCGGAACGGGTCGAGGCGGGCCTGGAGGAGCTGGACCGCTGGCTCGCCGACCAGGTGCGCCAGGGCATCGCCGGCGCGAGCCGGGGCGGCTACGCCCACTGGGACCGGATGGCGTCGCGTCTCGTCGACGCGCAGGCGCCCGCCCTCGCCTCGACCGTGCGCCGGCTCGCGTCGGTGGCCACCTCCCCCGACCGGCTGCTCACCGAGCTCTCCCTGATCCGTCTGCTGGTCGCCGGCAACCGGCGCGCGGACCAGCTCCCTGCGGATCTTGCCGCCACCGTCAGGGCCAGGATCGGCTTCCCCATCGCCACCGACGATGTCCTCGCCGGCCCGCGCGTGCGCGACGAGTGGGCCGTGGTCGGCGTCCGGGACGACGGCGACGAGAGGTTGATGGTACGCAGATTCTGGCTGTACGGTGTCGCGACGAACCGCCCCGCGCTGGTGCTATCGTTCGCCGGGCCCGGACAGCAGCTCGCCGCCGACCTCCTCCTCGGGACCACTGTCGACGCGGATCTCTGCTTCTATCCCGGCGCGCTGCCGCTGCGCGCCCTCGTCGCCACCCGGTACGCGCCGGCCGCGCCCTTCGCCGAGCCCTTCGGCGCGGTCACCGTCGCGCGGGCGCTCGACACGTACGCCGAGGCCCTCGCCGCCGAGCCGTGGCTGGACCGCTGGCCGGTGCTGCTCGCCGGCGTGGTCGCCGTCGAGGACACACCGGTACGGTGGCACCTGCTCGATCGGGACGGCGATGCGCTCCCCCTCGACCCTGCCATCGAACCGCCGTGGTGGCTCGTCGCGGCGGCCGGCGGCAGACCCGCGACCGTGGCGGCCGAGTGGACCCCGGCCGGGCTTCGGCCATTCACCGCCTGGTGTGACGGCAGGCTGGTCCGACCATGACCGGCTGGCCCGAGATGCTCGCCACTGCCCTCGTCGGCACCGACCGCCGGTCGACGAGCGCCGCGGCGACCGGCACAGATCCGGCCCGTGACCTTCTCGAGCAGGCGGCCGCCTGCAGTGTGTACCGTCGCGCCGGTGTGCGGCCGGTGCGAGGACTCACCGCGCCGGAGTCCGCGCCAGTCGAGACCACGCCGACCGTCAGCGAGGCCGCGGCCGCCACGCTCGCGGATCTCCTCGTTAACACGGAATTCGCCGTCACGGAGTACCGAGGCGGGTTTGTCGCCGAGTGGCTTACCTTGGCCGTCGCGCGCAACCGGCGCATACCGCCGGAACTGCTGCCCGCCCTACTGGACGCCGGCCGGCGCCGGACTGAGTTGCGCCCGCTGATCGTCGCCGCCGGCGGGCTCCGCACCGGCTGGCTCGCCGCACAGAATCCTGAGTGGACATACCTCACGGCGGAGGTAGCAGAGTCCATGGCCGACCCGGTGTTCTGGCACGAAGGCACGAAGGACCAGCGAGCCGGATACCTCACCGACGCCCGTCGCGCAGATCCGGTTGCGGCTCGCGACCTGCTCGCCGCGGACTGGCCGACCCTGCCGCCCGACGAGCGAGCCCAACTTCTCGCGATTCTCGCCACCGGACTCGGGCCGGACGACGAGGAGTTCCTGGAGCATGCCCTCGGCGACAGGCGCAAAGAGGTACGCGACGCGGCGGTGGTCCTGCTCGCCAAGCTCCCCGGCTCGGCCTTCAACGCGCGGATGGCCGACCGGGCCCACGCGTGCCTCAGGGTTCGAGGTGGCCGGATCAGCGTGGAGCCGCCAACCGAGTGCGACAACGGCATGCGTCGCGACGGGATCCTCCCGAAGACACATTCCGGCAAGGGCGAGCGCGCCTTCTGGCTGGAGCAGATTCTCGCCGGCACTCCGCTCTCGACCTTGACGTCGATTGCCCCGGCTGACTATCTCACATTGTCCATTGAGGAGGGCTGGGATACCCCCGTTCTGCACGGCCTCGCTCAGGCTGCCGCCGCTCAACGCGACCCGGCGTGGGCTGCCGCCCTCCTCGATGTGCTAGAGCCGCAGAAGCTCTCCAGCCGCCGCTGGATTGTGGAGGATCTTTACCCCGCGCTCGACCCGGACGAGCTGGTTCGGCGGTCGATCGTCGGCCTGCGCGACCCCGAGGCAGGTCTGGGACGGTTCCTCGAGCGACTGCTCGAACAATGCCCCGCACCATGGCCCGACGGTCTCGTCGCCGCGGCGCTTGACGGAATCCCGGTCCACGCGCGACACAAACGCATGCCGTACGACATCTATGCGGTGTGTCGGCTCGCTGGCATGCGCATGCCGGCCGATCGTGCATCGGAGGCCGCCCGCATCGTCGAGCAGTTTCGCCGGAGGCGATCAACGAAGCACTTCCGCACAGAGCATCCGGATCACGGTCGCGTCGACGCATTCGAACACCTCGCGCGCACCCTTGACTTCCGCCACCAGATGATCCAGGAGATATGATGACCAGCTCCCTCGCCCCCGACCCGGTGCTTCGCCCGCACGCCGAGGAGCAGTACGCAGCAGAGCTGGCCGCCCTGGCGAAGGATGACGAGCGCCCTCGACCGCCCGGCTGGCGCATGTCACCGCAGGCGGTGGTGACCTATCTCCTCGGCGACGGGGACTCAATCACGCCGAAGTACATCGGACAGAGGCGCCTGATGGAGGTCGCCGTCGCCACCCTCGCCACCGATCGGGCGCTGCTGCTGCTCGGCGTACCCGGGACCGCGAAGACCTGGGTCTCCGAGCACCTCGCCGCGGCGATCAGCGGGGACTCCACCCTGCTGGTGCAGGGCACGGCCGGTACGCCGGAGGAGGCGATCCGGTACGGATGGAACTACGCCCGCCTGCTCGCCGAGGGGCCGTCGCGGGATGCGCTCGTGCCGAGCCCCATCTTCCGGTCCATGGCGGAGGGGCGCATCGCCCGGGTCGAGGAGCTGACCCGCATGCCAGCGGATGTCCAGGACGCGCTCATCACCATCCTGTCGGAGAAGACAATGCCTATTCCCGAGCTCGGCGGGGAGGTCCAGGCCCGCAAGGGCTTCAACATCATCGCGACGGCGAACGACCGGGACCGCGGCGTCAACGAACTCTCCTCGGCGCTGCGCCGGAGATTCAACACGGTCGTCCTGCCCGTGCCCGGCGACGCCGACGAGGAGGTCGACATCGTCACCCGCCGCGTCGCCGACCTCGGCCGGGCGCTGGAGCTGCCCGATGTGCCCGCCGCGGCCGACGAGATCCGGCGAGTGGTGACGGTCTTCCGCGAACTGCGCGACGGCATCACCGAGGACGGGCGCACCAAGCTCAAGTCGCCATCGGGCACGCTCTCCACCGCCGAGGCCATCTCCGTGGTGACGAACGGGCTCGCGCTCGCCACGCACTTCGGCGACGGAGTGCTACGCCCCGCCGATGTGGCGGCCGGAATCGTCGGTGCCGTCGTCCGCGACCCGGCCTCCGACAGCGTGATCTGGCGGGAGTACCTGGAGACCGTCATCCGCGAACGTGACGGCTGGCGCGACTTCTACCGAGCGGCCAGAGATGCCCGAAGCTAACGCAAACCCGCCGTTGCTGCTGGGCGTACGCCACCACGGGCCCGGGTCGGCCCGGGCAGTGCGGCGGGCGCTGGACGCGTACCGGCCGGAGATCGTGCTCATCGAAGGGCCGCCGGAGGCCGACGGCCTGGTGGAGTTCGCTGCGTCGGAGGCGATGCGGCCGCCGGTGGCGTTGCTCGCGTACGGCGCAGACACGCCCACCCGCGTTCAACACCAGCCCAGTTCGGTCGGTGAACGACGGCGGCGCCAGGCGGCGTACTGGCCCTTCGCCGAATTCTCCCCGGAGTGGCAGGCGATCCAGTGGGCACTCGCCCACGGCGTACCGGTGCGTTTCTGCGACCTGCCCACGACCTTTCGTCTCGCCTTCGATGCGCCGGACGCTGAGACGTCCCAGACGGCGGAGCGGATCGACCCGATCGGGCTGCTGGCCGAGGCGGCTGGCTATGACGACCCGGAGCGCTGGTGGGAGGACCTGGTCGAGCACCAACTGCCCGTGGCCGGCGAGGACGAGCTCACCGCGGCGCTCGCGCCGTTCGCGGCGATCGCCGAGGCGATGATCGAGGTACGGGCGAGCGCCCCCCCATTGTCGGAGGCCGAACGATTCGAGGAGGAGCGCCGCGAGGCGTACATGCGCACGGTCTTGCGTTCCGCGGCGAAGGGGCATGGGAAGGTCGCGGTGGTCTGCGGCGCCTGGCACGTGCCGGCGCTGACCGCTCCCCTACCGACGGCCAGTGCGGATGCGAGTGTCCTGCGTGGACTGCCGAAGGCGAAGGTCACCATGACCTGGGTGCCGTGGACCCACGGGCGGCTGGCGTCGTGGCAGGGGTATGGCGCCGGCGTCGCGTCCCCGGGCTGGTATCACCACCTCTTCACCACGCTCGACCGGCCGATCACCCGGTGGCTCGTGGACGCGGCTGCGGTGCTGCGCGAGGAGGGCCAACCCATCTCCAGTGCCCACGTCATCGAGGCGGTGCGCCTGGCCGAGACGCTCGCCACGCTGCGCGGCCGGCCACTCGCTGGCCTGGCCGAGGTCACCGAGGCGACCGGAGCCGTACTCTGCGACGGCGATGCACTGCGCCTCGAGCTGGTCAACCGGCGTCTCGTGGTGGGCGAGCGGCTCGGCGCGGTTCCCGACGACACACCGTCGGTGCCGCTCGTCGCCGACGTCACGGGTGCTCAGCGCCGGCTCCGCATGCCGCCCTCAGCCCTCATGCGCGACGTCGACCTGGACCTGCGGCGGGAGATCGATCTGAACCGGAGCCGGCTGCTGCACCGCCTGAAGCTGCTCGGCGTCGACTGGGGCTCGCCGTCGGCCGACGGCGGGCGGCAGGGCAAGGGAACCTTCTGGGAATCATGGCAGCTGTCCTGGCGGCCGGAGTTCGCGGTGGATCTGGTGGACGCGAGCGGGTACGGCACGACGGTTGCCGCCGCCGCGACCGCCAAGACCGCCGAACTCGCCACGTCGGCCACCTCGCTCGCCCAGGTAACCGCGCTCGTCGAACAGTGTCTGCTCGCGGACCTCTCGGAGGCCTACTCAACCGTGCTGCGGGCGCTGGACGCGCGAGTGGCGCTGGACGCCGACGTCGCACACCTGATGGCCGCGCTGCCCGCGCTGGCCCGCACGCTGCGGTACGGCGACGTGCGCGGCACCGACGTGAGTGCCCTTGGCACGGTCACGCATGGGTTGGTGGTCCGCGTATGCGTGGGCCTGCCGGGGGCCGTGGCGTCCCTGGACGACGCTGCGGCTAGCGAGATGCGTGGGCACCTCGACGCGGTTCACACGTCGCTGGCGCTGCTCGCCGATCAGTCCCTTATGGACGAATGGTTCGACACGCTGCAGCGGGTTGTGGCGCGGGACGACCTGCACGGCCTGCTCGCGGGACGGTTGGTCCGGCTGCTGCTCGACGCCGGCCGGCTGGAGACCGCCGAGGCTGCCCGCCGCATGGGGCTCGTGCTCACCGTAGGGGTCCCGCCCGCCACCGCCGCGGCGTGGGTCGAGGGGTTTCTGGCCGGCGGCGGTCTGCTGCTCGTGCACGACGAGCGCCTGCTCGCGCTGGTCGACTCCTGGCTGGCCGCTATCCCGGCCGACACGTTCGTCGAGGTTCTGCCGCTGCTGCGTCGTACCTTCTCGGAGTTCGCCGCGCCGGAGCGGCGCGCGATCGGCGAGCGAGTCCGCAGTCTCGACGCCTCCTCGTCCCGCGCCACTACCGCTGGCGTGGAGGAGTTGGATCGCGACCGGGCGGAGCTGGTGCGGCCGACGCTGCGGCTGCTGCTCGGGCGCGACGTGATGTCGCCATCTGCTTCGGATGGTCTGCCATGAACGCCGACGAACGGATGCGACGGTGGCGTCTGGCACTGGGCGGCGGCGAGTCCGACGGCACTGGGCGTGGCCTCACCGGCGAGGACGTGCGCATCGACGCCGCGCTCGCGGCTCTGTATGCGGCGGCCGGGTCGCGGGGTTTCGACCCGGGTCCGCGTGGTGCCGGGCTCGGGGCCTCGGCACCGTCCGTGGCCCGCTGGTTAGGCGACATCCGCAGCTACTTTCCATCCACAGTGGTGCAGGTGATGCAGACCGACGCGATCGAGCGGCTCAACCTGCATCGGCTCCTGCTGGAGCCCGAGATGCTGCAGGCGGTCGAGCCCGACATCCACCTCGTCGGCACGCTGCTCTCGCTCAACCGCGTCATGCCCGCGTCGACCAAGCAGGCGGCCCGAGCCGTGGTGGCGAAGGTCGTCGCGGACCTGGAGCGCAGGGTCGCCCAGAAGATGAGGACGGCCGTGACCGGTGCGCTGAACCGGGCCGCCCGCGTCGCCCGGCCGCGTCACCGCGACATCGACTGGGGCCGTACGATCCGGGCGAACCTCAAGCACTACCAGCCGTCGCGCGGGACGGTGGTGCCGGAGCGGCTGGTGGGCTACGGGCGGCGTACCACCGCCGTGCAGCGAGACGTGGTGCTCTGTGTCGACCAGTCCGGTTCCATGGCGGCATCTGTGGTCTACAGTGGAGTATTCTCCGCGGTGCTAGCCTCGCTGCCTTCGTTGCGCACGTCGCTGGTAGTCTTCGACACCGCGGTGGTCGACCTGACCGAGGCGCTGCACGATCCGGTGGAGGTGCTCTTCGGCACCCAGCTCGGGGGTGGCACCGACATCAACCGGGCCATCGCGTACGCACAGGGTCTGATCACCCGGCCGCGGGAGACCATTTTCGTGCTCATCAGCGACCTGTATGAGGGTGGCGTACGCGACGACATGCTGCGCCGGGTCGCGGCGATGACCACCGCCGGCGTACAGGTGATTGTGCTTCTTGCGCTCTCCGACGAGGGCGCACCGGCGTATGACCACGACAACGCGGCGGCGCTCGCTGGCCTCGGCGTGCCGGCGTTCGCCTGTACCCCAGACGCGTTCCCCGAGCTGATGTCCGCCGCGATCCAGCGCCACGACCTCCGCGGAGTTATCGAGCGCCTCAAGCCCCGGTAGCGGGTCCCACCTAGCGGACGGCGGAACCCCGGGCCCAGCGGCGCAGGACCCAGCCCGCGATCGGGAGCACGATCAACGTGCCGATGATGGCGCCAACGAGGCCGCCCCAGTCGAAGATGTCCGTGTCACCGATGCCGAACCCGACCGTGAAGATGAGGTAACCGACCAGAGCGCCGAGGACTCCCAAGGCGATCGACACCAGCCACGACGTCGGCCCACTCATCTTGCGAAAGACGTCGCCCGGCATGAGGGCGCGCGCGATTGCGCCGACGACGAAGCCGAGCAGTAGAGCTCCACACAACGCGACCTCCCACGGTTGCGAGCTCGGACACCGGGTGTCCGGCCAACCTCCGTTGACAGTGTCGCCCAGCTATCGGCCGTACGTCGGGAAATTCGGAAACGCAACGGGCGACCGACCTCCGGAGCTGGCGGATCAGGATCCGTGAAGGCCACGCCTCAAGCGCTGTGGCGAGGCGGTGTGGCCGGCGCTCAAGGATTCCTCGACCTGGATTAGGCCAGGGCGTCCGGCGCTGCCGCCTCACTCACCGTCGCGAGGTCGACGGGACGTGTTGCGCGAGTTAGCGTCGCTTGAGGAGTCCGGCAATCTTGCCGTCCTTTGTGGTCGGTCGCACACCGCTCACCGCCCACGTTGACAGGAGATACCGGACCGTCTTGCGAGGAACACCGCCATCGGAGTTGGCTGCAGCGGCGTCAGCAATCTCCACAAAGGTCAATGGCCCACCGCCGGCCGCCTTGAGTGCCTCGCGGATCTGGGCACCGAAGCTGCTACGCCGGCGGGCCGTCGTCGGCTCGGGCGCGGAGTCATCGTCGGCGGCCTCGGCAGCATCCCCGTTCGCTTCTAAGGACTCGTACGGGACGGCAACAACCATCGGTGAAGCCACGGCGCCGCCGTCCGAAACAGACGGGGGTGCCAGCAGCGACGCACATAGCAGCTCGGCGACGAAGATGCCACGCTTGCGGATCGCCGCCGCGTCGTCAAACTCCGCTGGCAGCGCCTTGTTCAGACGCAGGTTGCTGACCTCGGTGAGCTTCTTGAACTTCTCGGCCACGGGCGGTTGCCGAGGTCGCCGTTGAGCTCCTCGGTGATGAGCGTCAGGTTCCCCAGCGTATGCATCTCTCGTTCCCGGTCGGCTCGCTCCTGATCCCGCCCCTTCGGGTCTGCGGCGAGAATCGGCCAGTCCTCTTGGCGCCACCCTTGCGGCATCAGGTGCTCAATGGTGAGGGTGTCCGCATCGAACTCGACGGCCTCCATCCGATCGTTGTGTAGCTGCCGTTCCGCCATCGAGATCAGCATCTTGACTGCGGCCGACCGGTTCGGCCCATAGGCCTTCGACTCATTGATCAGCTATCAAACCAATAGCCGTCGTCGAAACTCTCCCAGTAGTCGTTGTACGTCTGTCGTTGATCGAGGCCCTGCTGCGCGCACTGATGGAAAATGTGGTTGCGCACCAGCTCCGATGGGCGAAGCGGAGCGCCACCCGCGGCGAGCAGGACTTGCACGGTTGTCAGTCGCTGCTGGCCGTCCACTATGGCCCGGGTCTTCGGGTCGCCCGCACGCTCGATTTCGTGCTGGACGACGATAGCGCCGAAGAAATGACCGAGCCGGTCGCGGCGGCGAGCTGTCTCCAGAATGTCGTCCCAAAGCCGGGTCCACTTCTCCGCCGTCCACACATAGTGCCGCTGGAAGGGCGGTACGACGAACTCGACGCGATCGGACAACATCGTATGCAGGTCGCATTTGTACGCTAAATCCATGGTTTGAGGTCTTTCGCTATACGGTTGAATGCAAGAGTGGCAGATCCTCGCCACTATGCCCGATCGTCAACTCGACACCGAACCCGCCGCTGGCAAGGGGCCTTGATGGATCGCCGCCAACTACTCACGCTCGCCGGCCTGGCGGGTGTTGCGGCAACTATCGGATGTGAGCCCGGCTCGCCGCAACAGGTTCGGCCATCGACGACCGCCTCTGGCACGGGCGGCGCGCCGGCGCCCGGCGGTGCGAGCGTGGACTTTGCTGGCTTACGACAGAGGCTTACCGGCGCGATGTTGTTACCGGAGGACACCGGCTACACGCAAGCAGCCATGCCGTACAACGCCGCGTTGGGCATCAGGCGGCCGGCCGCGATCATTCGGGTCGCGGATACCGCCGACGTGGCGACCTGCGTGCGCAACGCGGGCGGGCGTGGACTTCCGCTCGCGGCCCGCTCGGGCGGACACAGCTACGAGGGTTGGTCAACCCCGAACCGGGGCATCGTCGTGGATCTGTCAGCGCTTCGCGCGATTCACGTTCGGCCCGACGGCACCGCGATCATCGGCGCCGGGGCTCTCCTGATCGATGTCTATGCGACGCTCGCCGCGTCCGGCCGCGCCCTGCCCGCTGGTTCGTGTCCCTCGGTGGGTATCGCCGGCCTCACGCTCGGCGGCGGAATCGGGGTACTGTGCCGGGCCTATGGGCTGACGTGTGACCGGGTGCGGGCAGCCGAGGTGGTCACGGCCGATGGCGAAGTGCGTACCGTCGATGCCAACCGGGACGCGGACCTGTTCTGGGCGCTGCGCGGGGGTGGCGGAGGCAACGCCGGCGTCGTGACCGCGTTCACGTTCGACACGGTGCCGGCCCCGACCATGTCGACCTTCTCCCTCGCCTTCCCCGCGGACCGCACCGCCCGTGTGCTCACGGCCTGGCTGGACTGGATGGGCACGGCGCCGGACACGCTGTGGTCGTTGTGCTCCGTCACTTCCGCGGCGACCCCTACCAATCGCGTGAGAGGTGCGTGGACCGGTCCATCGGACGCGCTCGCCGGCCAGCTGGCCCGGCTCGCGGACGCAGTCGGGGCCAGCCCGTCCCCCAACTCCCCGCAGCCGCGTGGCTACCTCGACGCTATGAAGTACTTCGCCGGATGCACCAACAGCAGCATCGCGGCCTGCCACCCGGCGTCGTTCCCGGCGGGCACCCTCGGCCGTAACTCGTTCCATGCGGCGTCCCGGATGATGGATCGCCCACTAACGGCAAACTCGGCTGCCATGGTCGTCGGACTGGTCAAGGGTGGACCGCCGATGGTGCTCCTGTTTGACGCGCTGGGCGGACAGGTCGGCGAGATTGCCCCAGGCGAGACCGCGTTTGCACACCGCCGCGCGCTAGCCTCGGTGCAGATCTACAGTGGAGCCAACAATGGGAAGAGCGCTGTCTTACGCGTACAACGGGATCTGGCTTCCCTTGTCGGCAGCGGCGCATACGTCAACTACATCAACGCCAACCAGGCCGACTGGGCGCAGGCTTACTACGGTGCAAACCTTCCACGGCTACGCACCGTGGTCCAGCACTATGACCCGAACGGCGTGTTCACCTTTCCGCAATCAGCTCTCCGCGCCGCCGGGGGCTAGCTCAACTAGGAGCTTCCCGCTTGGACCGGATAGATCTGGGCGAGGCCGGTTCCTTTGACCGTACAGATCTGCTGTGGATTGCTGGCGAACAGAGCTGTGGTGTCATCGGGTGGATAAACGCGCACCCCGGAGACCTGGGTCGGCTGGCAGAGGTTTCCACCCGCATAGTTGGCGACGTTGACTAGCAGCAGATTCGCGTGGGCCTTGCCGTTGGGTACCAGGGTGACTATGGGAGGGGTGCCGGCGGCCACCCGTTCTGCAGGATCGTTGACCTGGAGACCCGACGGCCCGGTAACGAAGGATACGCCGGGGTGGCCGGACATTGTGCAAGCTTGCCCCGAGGTGTTGGTGAACACGACGAGCAGACCTATGTGGCCGGCGGCGTTGGCACCAGGGGCCACACTGACTTGCAGTTGCGCGGCGGTACAGCGCCCACCGCTGCGCGGCGGCGCAGACTGCGACCTGCTGGGTGTCGGAGACCCGATCGTGCTCGTCGGCCCGACGTCGGCTTCGCGGTCAGGACCCGACAGTGCACCGATGACGGCGACCAAGCCTGTGGCCAACGCCAGCGCGGTCGCGCCGGCACCGGCTGCCTTCGCCCACCGTCGGCGGCGTGCCGAGCGGGCAATCCGATCGAAGACGCCGCGGGGCGCCGGCAGAGGTTCGACGGGCAGGCGAGTCAGCCAGTCCTCGAATGGGTCACGGGGTTCAGTCATGACTGGTGTCCAATTCCGCGCGGAGCCGAACCCTGGCCTGATGCAGGTCTGACTTGACGGTGCCTTCGGGACGCCCGACCGCCAGGGCGACGTCATGGATGGGCAGGCCAGCGAGGTAGTGCAGCACGACGGCGATCCGTTGATGCTGCGGGAGTGACTCGAGCAACCCGCGCAGACGCATACCGCTGTCCGGGCCCGGTGCCAGCTCATGGCGCTGCCCGGCGGCGATGCCGCGCAGGGCCACCCGTTCTCGTCTCGTCCGGCGCCAGTGGTCGCGTACCAGGTTGGTCGCGATCTTGTATAGGTATGCCTGCGGGTCGTCCGGGCTCGACCAATGCGACATCAAGCGGGTGAACGCCTCGGACGCGATCTCGTGTGCGGTTTCGTCGTCGTCGACTAGTCGCCGTACCCAGCCGGCCAGTGTCGGGTAGGTCGCGGTGAATAGTTCCCGCCATGCGGCGCGGTTTTCAGATGATCGACGTGTCACGGTCGCGGCCCCCAGCTGACATGCTACCGACCGGGTCACGGGCCGCCGGCTCCGGTTTGGACTGGGTAGATCTGGGGGACTCCGGTGCCTTTGACGTCGCAGATCTGCTGCGGAGAGCTGGCGAGGATGGCCGTGGTGTCATCAGGGGGGTAGACGCGGACGGCTGCGGCCAGCGTCGGCTGGCAGAGGTTGTTCCCCGCGTAGTTTGCGATGTTGACGAGAAGGAGGCTCGCATCGGCCTTGCCGTCGGGGGCTAGGGTAACGACGGACGGGTTCCCCGAGGCCGCCGATCGCTGGGCGGGGTCGTTGATCTGGTTGCCGTGTCCGGTGACGAAGGAGACGCCGGGGTAGCCGAACATCGTGCACGGCTTAGTCGAGATGTTGGTGAACCTGAGTATCAACCCGATGTGGCCAGCTGCGTTCGGACCGGGGATCACGCTGAGGCGTAGTTGCGCAGCGGTGCAGCGCCCGCCGCTAAGTGTTCTCGCCGGTGAGCTGCGACCGGCCGCGGGCGATTCGCTGGTTGTCGCGGACGTGGTCGGGGTTGTCGGCTCGGGGGTTATCGAACGACCCGCCCCGGGGTGCTGTGCCGAGGCTGTCGCGTCAACACCGTTGCGGTTACAGGCGGCCAGCACAACCACTAGCGATACCAGCGCAAACGCCAACAGCGTCGAGCGCAACCGATGCGTTACCGTCGTCATCTGAGTTCCATCCGTTGAAGCAGCGTTACCAGCACTGGCAACTCTTAAGACGTAGAAAGTCCCGATCGGTTGAGCTCCCACGGATATTTCCCGCCGGCTAGCTCCTAGTCGCGATGGCGGATCGGCGGAGCGTGACCGCCACCACCATTAACCACAACGCCTCGGCCAGCGCCGCTAATCGCTCTGCCAGTCCGGCCATCGTTCCGCCGCGAAGTTCGATGACGAACCAACCGAGAAGTCCGGTCAGCAGCACGGCGACGGTGTAAGACACGACTGGGCGGAGCACCCACGACACCCGCGGGTCGCGCCTCGCAGCCAGAGCCGGCCAAACTGCGACGGCGGACGAGGCGATCGTGGCCGCCACGCCGTGGTGGTTCGACGCGCCGCCGTCCGGCTCGGGAAATGCGGCCACGAGCACGGTCGCCGCGCCACCGGCCCCAAGGACGACACGCCCGGGCAACGCGGGCGGGCAGAGCGCGAATGCGGTCAGGGCATAACAGAGCCCAACGCCCACGAAGGCGAAGGTCATGACCCAACGGTCCGTTGCGCCTTCGGCGGCCAACGCGCTGAGCGTTTCGGTCGTCGGGTCGTAGGTGGGCGGCTGGCTTGCAGCGGCTAGCGTCCAGCCCGCGACAAGTACCAACGGTGCGCAGACCGATGGGAGCACGGCCCACCACGACACGGGTCGCGCGGTCGGAGATCTCACAGCTCGGACCGCCGGCTCATCCTGGCCGACCCTATGTCATCGACGGCCCGACGTACGGGGTTTCCGTCGTCGAGTCCCCATCCAGGCGACTGTTAGCGGGTGGCCCGGTAGGCGTCCGCCACCTCCGACAGCCGCTGGTGGGCGCCCCCGTACACGCTGACCCGGGGCAGGTACTCCTTGCGGACCTTCGAGACAAACGTGTAGTTGGGGTCGCACACGTTGGCGACGGGCGCCTCGCCGACCTGGGTGATGAGCTGGTACGCGTCCAGAGTCTCCAGCCCGAACTGGCCCGACAGCCAGCCGACGAGGTCCACCTGGCTGATCCGGAACGCGTCCTCCAGCGGCCGACCGGAGCCGGTGCTCATGATGTACCGGTCGCTCTCCAGGCGCGGCCATGGTGTCGGCACACCCTTGATCAGATCGAGGATGAGGACCGTGTCCATCGCGGACTCGATTGCCACACCGCAGGACTCGCCCTCGCCCTGCCGGCAGTGGCCGTCACCGAGGGAGAACAGCGCGCCGGAGACGTTTACGCCGAGGTAGCAGGTTACCCCGGCGCGCATCTCCGGGGTGTCCATGTTGCCCCCGTGGGCGTCCGGGACCAGCGACGAACGTGCCTCGAAGGAGGCGGGCGCGACGCCCACGGTGCCGTGCATGGGATCCATCGGCAGCACCACGCTAAAGTCCCCCCGACTGGCCCGGTAGGTCACCGTCCAGTTCGCACGGTCCACCTCGTACATCCAGACCCGCTCCTCCAGCGGATCCTGCAGCGTGGCGGTGTGGCCCGGTCCGGTTGCGGTGAGCGCCCCGAAGAAGGGGATCGTCGAGGACGCCGCGCGGTCCCGAGACGGCGTGATCGATACAAAGTGGACAGCCAGGGAGTCACCAGGCTCGGCGCCCTCGACATAGAACGGACCAGTCTGCGGGTTGACGAAGGGGAACTCGATCACTCGGCTGACCAGGTCGTCGGGCCCGCGGACCCGGCCAGCGAAGGCGTCCTCTGTCCACACTTCGAGCACCGCCCCCGGCCGGACGGTGCGTACCGGCCGGACGCCGCCGAACGTCCACGCGAACTCCGACGGGTCCGGCCGGTACGTAACCACCTCCAGCTCGGTCATCGCGCTACGCCGAAGTCGTTGTGGTCGCCGGTTCCACGCCCTCGTCCGGCGCCCGGGGCGAGGGCGGAACGGGCCCGTCGCTCACGTACAGCTGGTTCAGCGCCCTTGCCCGGTCGCCGTGGCCCGTGGCGTACAGGTAGAGCAGGTACAGCAGGCCGAGCCCGAGCCAGCCGGCCACAACGGGACCCGCCAGGTTCAACGGATACGGCAACGGCGTGATGAAGTTGATCAGGTTCTGGCCCACGCCGAGCGCAACCATGATTGCCGGGATGAACGCGAGCACGCCCAGCACTGGCAGGATCAGATGCAGCACCACGTTGAACTCCGACCTGCGTTCGCGCAGGTAGAAGCCGATGCAGGCCAGGTTCAGCGTGATGTAGATAAGGATGATGACCGCGGTGACCATCGTCGCTACCAGGCTGAACGCTGTGACCGGGTCGTAAATGAACCCAAGCGGCAGGGCTACCCCGAGCGCCAGCACGAACTGGACAACGACGGCCACGTACGGCGACTGCCAGCGCGGGTGGGTCTTCGCCAGGATGCCGGTGAGGATCCGGTTGCGTCCCAACGCGTACCAGGTCCGCGTCGTTGCGTTGGCGCCCGCGTTGGAGTTGGCTACTGCCGAAATGATGATTGCGACGAAGACCAGTACCCAGGCCCCGCCCCAAACGTCGCGGCCGAGTTGCTGCCAAGGGTTGCCCTCGCCGAACGCCGGGAACTCCGCGAACCGGTCCGGTCCAAAGAAGACGGTCGCGGCGTACGTCGTGAGTACATAGAATGCGCCGATCCCCACGGCCGACGCGACCACGGCGATGCGTACGGTGCGGGTCGGGTTCTTGGCCTCCTCGGCGAGCGGCGCGGCGGCCTCGAAGCCTATGAAGGCAAGGATCGCGAAGACCGACCCGGCGATCACGCCGTTGATGCCGGCAAATCCCTCCACAGTGGCGTGGCCGGTCCCGAAGACCGAGAGCGTGTTGTTCCCGCCCGCCTTAAAGATCATCCAGAGTGCGAGCGCGGCGAATACGACGATCTCAAACAGGCCGAGCAGTGTTCCCACGCCGGCGCTGAGCCGGATTCCGAACCAGCCGAAGAGGAACACGAGTACCGCCGCGACGACCGCAGCGATCGGCCACCACGTATCGAACGCCCAGCCGTACTCCGCGGCCAGGGTGCCCGCGACAACGTTGGCGAAGATGAGGTAGAGCAGAGGCGCAACGAGCGCCTCCGCGAGCGCGTACCCCCAGGCGACCAGGAAGCCGACGCTCGGGTGCAGGCCCCTGCTCGCATACGTTGCGAACCCGGCGGCCGAGGGCAGGTGCTTGGCGAGCTGACCGATTGAGATGGCCACGAACAGGCAGCCGACCAGTGCAAGGAGGATGGAGAGGGGGAGTGCGCCGGCGGCGAAGTTGGCGCCGACGATGATGGAGAACGCAACGGCGGCCCCTGGCGCCATGTGCGTAATCGACTGGAAGAGGACTTCGCGCAGACCGATGGCATTTCTTGCCAGCTGGCCGCGCGCCTCGGTAGCGACCATGACGTCTCCTCACGCCGCGTTGCCCGAAGGATGCAGATACATGCTGGCACGGACGGACGCCGCAGGGAAGAACCCCAAGCGAGTCGGGCATTGCGTTACAGGCCTCAGTAGACACGGTCGCCCGCACCTGGCGAAGAATAGTAAGGACTCCTTCCATTTTGTCGGTAGATTGGTTAGGGTCACTGAGTGGCCACGCACGCGGGAGGCGTCATGCGAAAGCCAATCCTCGCTACGCTCGTTGTCCTGGCGCTCGGCGTCGCCGGCGTCGTCTCCACCACCGCGTCGGCCCAGCCCGCTGCCCCACTGTCGGGCGGCGTGGCTGCCGCAGCTGTGCCGTACGTCAAGGTCGGTTACTTCACCCAGTGGGGCATCTACCGCCGCAACTTCCTGGTCCGCGACGTGCACACGTCCGGCATGGCCGCCAAGCTGACGCACATCAACTACGCGTTCGCCAACGTTGGAGCCGATGGTCGTTGCTTCGAGGCCAACCAGGCCGGCGTCGGCGACGCGTGGGCCGACTACCAGAAGCGGTTCAAGGCGGGCGAGTCCGTCGACGGGGTCGGCGACGTTGTCAGCCAGCCACTGGCCGGCAACTTCAACCAGCTGCGAAAGCTCAAGGCCAGGTACCCACACCTGAAGGTGCAGCTGTCCATCGGCGGCTGGACCTGGTCGAAGTACATCTCGGACGCCGCCCTGACCCCAGCGTCGCGCCAGACGTTTGTCGCCTCCTGCATCGACCTGTTTCTTAAGGGCAACCTGCCTCTCATCGGCACGTCCCCGCACGGTGGCCCGGGCTCGGCGTTCGGCGTTTTCGACGGCTTCGATATCGACTGGGAGTGGCCGGGCTCCGAGGGCAACACAGGCAACGTCGTGCGCCCCGAGGACAAGCAGAACCTCACCGCACTCTTCGCCGAATTCCGCCGGCAACTCGACGAGTACAGCGCCCAGACCGGTCGCATCTACTCCCTCACCGCTTTCCTACCCGCCGACCCGGCCCGCGTCGCTGCTGGCGTCGAGGTTGCGAACGTGTTCCCGTACCTGGACTTCGCCACCATCCAGGGCTATGACCTGCACGGTGCGTGGGAGCCCGTGACAAATCACCAAGGCCAACTCTACTCACCCGCGGGCGACCCGACTCCGCAGCGGTTCAGCGTTGACCTAGCGGTACGCACCTACCTCGCGGCGGGGGCGCTAGCGGCCAAGCTCGTTGTCGGTATTCCGTACTACGGGCGCGGTTGGACCGGGGTCGCCAAGGCCAACAACGGCCTATATCAGGCGTCGTCCGGCCCGGCGCGTGGTACATACGAAAGCGGCGTCGACGACTACAAGAAGGTGGTCTCCAAGTCCGGCACGCGGTTCTACGACCCGGCCGCAGTCGCGGCGTGGCTCTTCGACGGGCGCAACCTCTGGTCGTACGACGACCCGCAGGTCATCGCGGCCAAGACGGCCTACATCAAGGCGAACGGGCTCGGCGGCACGATGATGTGGTCGCTCGACGGCGACACTGCCGCAGGGACCCTCACGGCCGCGATCAACACCGGCTTGAGCTAACGCCTCTCGGCCCCGTACCAACGATGCGTGTGACACGCTTCGAAGTGAGCTCTCATATGAGAGATGCCCAACTCGCGGACATCCAACCCCGTGCTCTCAGCGCCAGTGCGGCCGGCGGCGATCTTGTTGTGCGGCTGGGTGTGCCGCAATTGGATACGTACCTGGGGTACTGGGCGGCGCTTAGGCGGCCACGGTGCTGGTGGCGGCGCGGCGCCCCGTCGGACCCACCGAGGATGAGGTGCGCGGCGTATCCGTCGCCTCATCAATAGACTGGTGGGCATGGACCGCGGGATGGTGCTCATCCCTGGCGCGATGCTCGGCCCGCACCAGCCATTGCTCAGCTACACCTGGCTAGCCGGCCGCGCACGGGGTGCCGAGGCGTACCACGTGGAATGGCCTGCCGACCGGCCCTCGTTCGCCGACTTGGCGGCCGCGGCCCCGTGGGTGATCGGGCAGATCGCTGCGGCGCTCGCCGCGTTTCCGGTCAGACAACCAGTGCTCGTGGGAAAGTCGCTCGGCACGTACGCCGCCGCACTCGCCGCCGAGCGCAGTCTGCCCGGCATCTGGCACACGCCGTTGCTGTCCGACCCGCAGTGCGTCGCCGCGTTGCGCCAGGCTGGCGCACCATACCTGCTCATCGGCGGCACCGCAGACCCGCACTGGAACGGCGAACTGGCGCGCACGCTCACGCCACACGTGGTGGAGGTCCCTGACGCGGACCACGGCATGATCGTGGTCAGCGAGCCGCTCGCCCACTCCGCAGCTGTGCTCGGCCGAGTTGTGACGGCCATCGAGAACTTCCTCGACGTGCAGGTGTGGCCACCACGGCACTAGGCCGTGCCGCCGAGCCTGCGGGTGCGACTGCCGGTGGGTGAGGCGGAGCGTGTCAACTCGATACTGGCGCACGGCGGGCAAGGTAGAGGACGGTGTCAATGGTTAGCGTTACGGCGTCGTCGAACACATCGGCCAGAGCCGTGAACAATCGCTGTCTGGTCGGCTGCGCCAGCATGCGGCATTGCGAACGGGTCGACACATAGGTCAGGTAGTCCGCACCTGGGACGGTCCGCTGGGTCGTGTAGATACGCCCGACCAATCCCTGGAACTCCCACCGTTCGGCGAGTTCGTTTCCCGGCCACTGGTCGAATAGACGCTCGTGCTCGGCTGGGTCGTCGCGCACAACGAGCGTTGGGGCGAATGCGGTGATTGCATCCAGCATGGCCTGCCGCCGGGTTGTGTCGTCGATGCGGTCATGGTTCCAGAACAGCGCCAACACCCCGCCCGGGACCAACGCTTGGCCGGCCAACTGCCACCGGGACTCCGGCTGGATCCAATGCCACGCGTCGGCGCAATAGAGCAGCCCGAAACACTCCTCGACTCGGTACTCCTCGAACGCCGAGCGCACGATCTGCACTCCGGGCAGGTCGACGACATGGCGGGCCAGGACATCGGCCATCGCGTGGTCCGGTTCCAGGGCGACAATCGATACACCCCGCGTCGCGAAGGCCAGCGTCGCCTTGCCGGTCCCGGCACCCACCTCCAACGCGCGCCGACGACGATCACCCTGGCGGACATAGCCCAGGACGTCCGTGACCAGATCAGCCGGGTATGGCAGCCGGACGCGGTCAAAGTCCTTCGCGACCTCACCGAAGACCCGCGCCGGGACCCGTCCGTCCGTCGCCATGGCATGACCATAGCGAGACCAAAGGCTTCGAGGCGACAACCACGAAGGAGCACATCTGCCGCGTGCCGCGAACGTCCGGGAACTGTGAATGTGTCGGTGTGGAGAATCAGGGGTGCGTAAGGGGATCTCCCGGATGCGGCGGCGCCTTTCCGGACGTACGGTCGAGCCGAAGAGCCGCAGGGCACCTGGTCGCGGACGGAGTCCAGCGTGCGCGAGATGGCGGAGGATCCCGGTGCGAAGGATTCTGTGGTTGGCAGGACTTATACTCGGTGTCTACCTGGTCGCTCGCGCGATCGCCGAGCTATTCGTCATTGATGTTGGCGACCCAGCTACGTACCGCAGCGACTGGGGCGGTCCCGGCTTGGCCGGCGTGCTCGCGGTCCACTGTGGGCCTGGCCTCGTGGCCGCAGTCTTGATGGTCAACGCAGTGGTCCGCCGTAACAGGTCGCGCAACGTCGGCCGGCAGCCAGCAGCGGAACCCCGAAGGCGGGACTAAGTTGTAGCCGGTGCGGGACCCGCCCCTTTTGCCACGTTCCGAGCGTGCCACTTCGGTGCTCATGTTCGCTTGGCGCGGGCAGCTCGTCCTAGTCATCACCGGTGTAAAGGCAGAACGGATGGCCTGCTGGGTCGAGCATCACGCGAACGTTGGTCTGAGGTTGAAACGCGGCCTCCTCCGCCCCGAGTTCGACGGCGTGGCCAACAGCCGCGTCAAGGTCAACGACCTCGAAGTCGAGGTGCATCATCATCTGCTGTCGCCCATCGACGTTCGGCCATGTCGGCCGAGCGTAGTTCTCTGAGGTCTGAGTGGCCAGGTATGCCACCCCACTCGTTGGACCCAGCCCGCAGCTATCATCGGACTCCTTAGAAATCTCCCACCCGAGCAGGTCGGCGTAGAAGTGAGCCAGGGCGCGGGCATCTGGGGCATCCAAGACGACGCCCCACCAGTCACTCCGCGACCAGCGGTCCACACTGTCATCAGAGTCATTGCGGCCACGCATAGGGCGATCGTGCCACACGGTGCTGCTCACGCCGTTGCGGGGATGGACGGAGCCAACGCGCACCTTCTGCGCGGGTCATCGACCCGGTCGAGGCCGCACTTGCGCACGCTCGGGGTGAGGCGGCAGCGCAGCCGGCCGTGGCTGCGCCGGACTCCAGATCCGAATAGATCGGCCCATTCACGACCGATGGATAGACATCGTGTGCGTTCTGACCGGCTGAGGCCGGCAAAATCCCACGCAATCCTGCGATCTCGGCAGTTCGTCGCGTGCTGGGCGCCCTCGTGATGTCCTCTAAGTCCAGTGAGCAGCGCAGCCCGACCTGCCATTGTGGCAGGCACCGGCATGATCCACCACTGTGGACCGTCGTTACCATTGCGTCTCGTGGCTTCACGTGAAAGGCTGCCCATCGGCGTGGCTGCCAAGCGTCGCCGACCCGGCGAAGGTAAGGTTCGGCTGTCCGCCCCTCACCGTTGGAGTAATCGCTATGAGTGCGTACGACACTTTGGTCTTCCTTGTCGGCATTCCGATGTGCCTCTTCGCATGCGCGGCCGCGCTCACCGCGCTACGGCGCGCCGTCTGATGTGATCGCTGCGCGCCGGCGTCGGTTTCATCGGCCGCCTTCACGGTGATGGACCCTCGGCGCAGGTCGCCGTTGTGCGGTTTGTCGCGTACAACACAGTTCGAAAGTCAACGCTATGTCACGCGCCTCCCGCTGTAGCGGCCCCCACGAGGACCGCGGTCAGCCGCACGACGACACGAGCGTCGAAATCTCGACCCACCCGTGAACCCGGTCACGCAGGGACCGAATGAGACATCGGTTTCGATTCTACAGTGGACTGCGGCTGGATCCGCGGCGCGGCATACAAGACGGCGGATCGTCGTGCGATCCGCTCTGACGGTAAGCGCACGCTGTGGGCATTCGCCTCGACGCTGAGCCCTAGATCGACGAGGACGGGGCGGGGAGGGGAGATCAGCGGACGATAAGCCACACCACCAGGGCGACCACGACGAGCGCCACCACGATGAGGACCGGTCCTGCTTTGCGCGCCATGCCCTTGGCTCCGCTGACGGCGAGAAGGTCGATCGGCTTCCCCTCGACCCTCGCCGGCTGCGACGGCGTCGCGGCCGCCGGCTGCGCGGGCGCGGGCGCAGCGGGCGCGGGCGCAGCGGGCGCCGGCTCGGCGAGCGACGGCTCAGCCGGTGGCTCGGGCTCCTGCAGCGCCAACGGGTGATATTCCGGCTCCGGAGTCGGCGCCGGCGGCGGAACCTCGGCGATCTGCGGCGACGGAATGGCCTCCGCGACCGGCTCAGCAGCAGCCGGAGCGGCCGCCGGCGCGCCTGCGGGAGCCGGTGCAGCCCCGGCACCGATCGTCTCAGCGAGGCAGTCGGCGAACTGCTTCACCAGCTTTCCGCTGACATCGGCGATCATCCCCCGGCCGAACTGAGCCGCCCGTCCGGAGATGTCCAGGTCCGCGACGACGTTGACCTGTGTGGTCGCGTCACCGTCGGCGCTCTGAAGCACGGCGGTGACCTTCGCCGACGCGCCGCCGGCACCGCGACTGTCCTGACCGGAGGCCGTGATGACCACCCGCCGGGCAGACTCGTCGCGCTCCACAAAACTTCCCCGGCCCTTGTAGGAAAGGCTTACCGGACCCAGTTTCACCTTCACCAGCCCGGTGAACGCCGTCCCATCGAACCCGGTGAGGGTCGCTCCGGGCATGCACGGCGCGATCCGCTCGACATCGAGCAGTACGCCCCACGCCTGGGAGACCGGAACCGGCACCTCGAAGCTCTGCTCCAACCGCATACGAACTCCAATCTGCCTACGCTCTGGCGGGTGTTAATAGGGGCACCCTCCTCAGACAGAACCAGGGTGCCCCTCCGTCCACGCTAGAAACCAGCGGCCGACGCCACCGCCCGCGCGGTGAGCACCCCGGCGAGATGACGGCGGTACTCGGCCGAGCCGGAGATGTCCGACGTGGGCGACGTCCCCTCGCCGGCGTGCGCCGCTGCGGCCTTCACCGCACTGAGATCAGCGGCGCCGACGAGTGCCGCCTCCACAGAGGAGGCTCGCACCGGCATCGGACCCATGTTGGAGAAGGCCACCCGCGCCTCGGCGATCGATCCATTCTCCTTCCTGACCGCCGCGGCGACTCCCACGAGAGCCCACGCCTGGCGTGTGCGGTGGAACTTCTCGTAGCTGCCGGTCCACCCCGACATACGCGGGAACCGCACCTCCATCAGCACCTCGTCCGGCCCAAGAGCCGTGGTGAAGATGTCGGTGAAGAAATCGCGCGCGGCCACCGTGCGCCGCCCGGACGGGCCGGCCAGCACCATCTCGGCGTCCAGCGCGACCGCGACCGCCGGCAGGTCGCCAGCGGGGTCCGCATGCGCTAGGGAACCGCCCAGCGTGCCCAAATGCCGGACCTGCCGGTCACCGACGTGCGATGCCGCGGCGGCGACGAGCGGCGCCTCGGCCCGCACCAGCGCCGAGGAGGCGACCTCGGCATGGGTGGTCATCGCCCCGATAACGAGCGCGCTGTTGTCGAAGCGAGCGCCTCGCAGCGAGCCCAACCCGCCCAGGTCGACCAGGACGGCGGGAGCGGCCAGCCGCAGCCGGAGTACCGGCAGCAGGCTCTGCCCACCGGCGAGGACCTTCGCCTCGTCGCCACCAGCGGCGAGCGCGGCTATCGCATTCTCCACCGTGGATGGCCGCACGTAGTCGAACGCCACGGGAATCATGATGAACCCCTTCCCGAACCATCCTGGGCCGCCCGCCACACCCGTTCCGGGGTGCACGGCATCAGTACATCGTGGACGCCGCGCGGACGTAGCGCATCGACGATCGAATTGACCACTGCGGGTGTCGCGGCGATCGTGCCGGCCTCGCCGACACCCTTGGCCCCCAGCGGATGCGTGGTCGCCGGGGTCTCCGTCCGGTCGGCCTCGAGCGTCGGCAGATCGGCGGCGCTGGGCAGCAGATACTCCGCGAAGGAGCCGGTGATCAGGTTGCCACTCTCGTCGTACACGGCATCCTCGAACAGCGCCTGGGCGATCCCCTGCGCCACTCCACCGTGCACCTGACCCTCGACAATGAGCGGGTTGATCACCTTTCCAACGTCGTCGACGCAGACGTATCGTCGGATCTTCACCTGGCCGGTCTCCGTATCGACCTCGGTCGCGCACAGGTGTGTGCCGTGCGGGAACGAGAACGTCGACGGGTCGAAGGTGGCCTCCGAATCCAGCTGTGGCTCGATCCCGTCCGGCAGGTTGTGCGCGGTGAAGACCGCAAGTGCCACATCCGCCAGGGTCTTGGACGCCTCCGGGTTGCCCCGCACGCGGAAGGCCCCGTCAGTGAACTCGAGGTCGTCGGCCGAGCATTCGAGCATATGGGCGGCGACCACCTTGGCCTTGTCGCGGACCTTTCCGCACGCGTTGACGAGGGCGATCCCGCCTACGGCGAGCGAGCGCGACCCGTACGTGTCCATGCCCTTATTCGCGACCCTAGTGTCGCCGTAGAGCACGCTGATGTCGTCGAACGGCACGCCGAGTTGGTCGGCGACGATCTGGCTCCACGCGGTCACGTGCCCCTGCCCGTGCGGCGTGGTACCGGTAATCACCTCGATCTTGCCGGTGGCCAGCACACGTATGGTGGCGGACTCCCAGCCACCTGCCCCGTAGCGCAGCGCGCCGAGGATCCGCGACGGCGCGAGCCCGCACATCTCGGTGTAGGTCGAGACGCCGATGCCAAGCTGGACCGGGTCGTTCGAGGCCCGCCGGGCCGCCTGTTCGGCCCGCAGGTCGTCATAGCCGAGCAGAGAGAGGGCCTTCTCTGTTGCCGCCTCGTAGTTGCCCGAGTCGTAAACCAGGCCACACACGGTGGTGAATGGGAACTCCTCGTGGGTGATCCAGTTGCGCCGCCGTATCTCCACCGGGTCCAGGCCCAGCTCGGCCGCCAGCTCGTCCATCGCGCGCTCGATGGCGTACGTGGCCTCGGGTCGACCGGCGCCGCGGTAGGCATCCGTCTTCGTGGTGTTGGTGAAGACCCCGGTGCATTCGAACCGGTACGCCGGCACCTTGTAGATGGCGTTGTACATGAACGCACCCAGCAGTGGCACGCCCGGCCCAACGACGCCGAGGTAGGCGCCCATGTTGGCGATGAGGTTCACCGAAATACCCGTGAGCGTGCCGTCGCGGCGGGCGGAGAGCGTGATGTCCTGGATAACGTCGCGCCCGTGGTGGGCGGATACCATCGACTCGGCGCGGGACTCGGTGTACTTCACCGGCCGGCCGACTCGGTTCGCCGCCGCGAACGCGATCCACTCCTCCGGCGTGACCCCGATCTTGCCGCCGAAGCCGCCCCCAACGTCCGGCGCGATGACCCGGATCTTGTGTTCCGGTGTGCCGGTCGTCGCGGAGAGCAGGAACCGAACGATGTGCGGGATCTGGGTGGCGGAGTACATGGTCCACTCGCCCTCGCTCGGGTCGACTACCACGCTGCGCGGCTCCATCGACGACGGGATGAGCCGCTGCTGCACATAACGCCGCTTGATGACGACCTCCGCGTCCGCTTCGGCCTGGGCGGCATCACCGCCAGTACCGGCTGCGGCCGAATCGAAGATCCAGGTGTAGCACTTGTTCGTGCCCTTGTCCGAGTGGACCAGCGGCGATCCTTCCGCGAGCGCCTCCTCCAGGCCGAGCACGACAGGCAGCGGCTCGTAGTCGACCTCGATCGCCTCGAGCGCGTCGATCGCGCTGGCCCGATCCCGGGCTACCACGACCGCGACCGGCTCGCCGACATGGCGGACCTCGGTCATGGCGAGCGGGGTGTAGGTCGGCGCCACCATGTCCTCGGTAACGGGCCACGCACAGGCAAGTACTCCCTGCGTCTCCGCCACGTCGGCACCGCTGAACGCGGCGATGACGTTCGGTCGGTCCAGTGCGGGGGCGGTGTTGACGCTGGTGATGCGGGCATGCGCGTACGGGCTGCGCAGGATCGCCAGGTGCAGCATCCCCGGCAGGGTGATGTTCTCGGTCCACCGCGTGCGGCCGGTGACCAGGCGCGCGTCCTCCTTGCGCAGGCGGGCGCGGCCGACTTCGGGCTGGGCGATCGTCGCGGTCATGACGTCACCGCCGGGCTGTGCGCCACGGGCCGTGCCGCGCTCTCCGCCGGCGCGCTCTCTACCGGCGCGCTGTCTACCGGCGCGCTCTCTACCGGCGCGCTGTCTACCGGCGCGCTCTGTGCCTGCACGCTCTCGGGCGGCGCGCTCTGCGCCGCGCCGGGTGCTGCGCCGCCGTTGGCGGCTGCCTGGACTGCCCGGACGATGTTCTGGTATCCGGTGCAGCGGCACAGGTTGCCCGAGATTCCCTCTCGGATCTCAGCCTCGGTCGGGTGTGGATTCTCCCTGAGGAGATCGACCGTTGCCATGATCATGCCCGGCGTGCAGAACCCGCACTGCAGGGCGTGCTGCTCATGGAAGGCGCGCTGCACCGGGTGCAGCGTGCCATCGGAGTCGGCCAGCCCCTCCACCGTGGTCACGGCGCAGCCGTCTGCCTGGACTGCCAGAACGGAGCAGCTCTTCACGCCACGGGCGCCGTAACCCGGCCCCGACATGAGGACCGTACAGGCGCCGCAGTTGCTGGTATCGCAACCGACGACGGTGCCGACCTTACCGAGCTGGTCACGCAGGTAATGGACTAGGAGCGTTCGAGGTTCCACCTCGTCGACGTAGCGTGTGCCGTCGACGGTAACGCTGACGCGAGCCATCGCGCCTCCCGTCTGGGACGTAGGGCCGGGCAGCCTCGCGGGCGGACGCACGCGGGCCGCTGGGGCTAAGCCAACTCCGCCTCGCGGCGATCCACAAGTCCCCGTACGCCCAGTGCACGATCTTTCTTTGGCCAGCCCCGGGATGGCCGGCGGTCAGGCCCCGGCCTCGTGGTGGATGCGGCCCTCGGTCTCGGTCAGGCGGGCACCACCGCCGCCCCACCGGGCGGCGATGATCTCAGCCGCGATGCTGACGGCGGTCTCTTCCGGGGTACGGGCGCCAAGATCCAGACCGATGGGTGAGGCCAGCCGGGTTAGCGCCGCCTCGTCGACCCCCGCCTCGCGCAGGCGCTTCATCCGGTCGTCGTGGGTGCGCCGGGAACCCATGGCGCCGACGTAGGCGAACGGCTCGCGCAGCGCGACTTCGAGGACTGGCACGTCGAACTTGGGGTCGTGGGTGAGCACACAGACGACGGTCCGCTCATCCAGCCGGCCCGCCTCGACTTCGCCGCGCAGGTAGCGGTGCGGCCAGTCGACGACGACCTCGTCGGCATCGGGGAAGCGCTTCGCGGTGGCGAAGACGCCCCGGGCGTCGCAGACGGTCACCCGGTAGCCCAGGAACGATCCGACCCGGGCGACCGCGGCGGCGAAGTCGATGGCGCCGAAGACGAGCATGCGCGGGCGCGGGGCGTGGCTCGCGACGAAGACTGCGAGATCATCGCCCCGGCGCTCGCCGTCGTGGCCGTAGTGCAGTATTCCGGTGCGGCCGCCGGCTAGCAGCCCCCGACCATCGTCGGTGACGGCGTCGTCGAGCCGCTCGGAGCCCAGCGATCCCGATCGGAGGTCCGGCCACAGGACGAGTCGCTTGCCGAGCCGGTCCGGCGGGCCCTCGATGCAGGTCACCACGGCGACGGGCTCCCCGGAGCTCATCGACCCGGCGACCTCGCCCAGCTCCGGGAAGCTCGCCTGGTCCACCCTTTCGACGAACAGGTCGATGATCCCGCCGCAGGTCAGGCCGACCGAGAAGGCGTCGTCATCGCTGATCCCGTAGCGCTGCAGCACCGGATCGCCGGTCTCAATGGCCCGCGTGCACAACTCGTACACAGCACCCTCGACGCATCCGCCCGAGACGCTGCCGACCGCGGTGCCGTCCGCGCCGACCAGCATCGTCGCGCCGGCCGGGCGGGGGGCGCTGCGCCAGGTCCCGACCACGGTCGCCATCCCCACGGGCTGGCCCTCGCGCCACCATCGCGTCAACTCAGTCAGCACGTCGCGCACCGGACCACCTCGTCCCCTCGGCCACCTCATCCCTCGGCCTATGGGCCCAACTATGCCCCGCGCCTGGGACACGCCGCCACGTCGGTATCGGCTGCGGCCAGGCCCGACGTGCGGGGGATCCATGGGAAGATCACACCTATGCGCGTCCTCGTCGTAGGCGGTGCCGGCTATGTCGCCGGTTTGGTGCTCCCCCAGCTCACCCGGCAGCACGTGGTTCGCGTCCTGGACCTCCGCCCTCCGCCCGAAGAGGCGGAGCACGTCGTTGGAAGTGCCACGGAATATGCCGACCTGCGCCGCGCGGCAGAGGGCATCGACGCGGTCGTGCACTGCGCGATGGGTAGCCACCAATGGACAACGCCCGATGGCATGGCCGACGCCTTCGATGTGAACGTCAAGTCCGTCCATCTCACGCTGCTGGCGGCGCGCGACGCGGGCGTGCCGCACGCCGTCCACATCAGCAGCATGTCGGTCTACCAGAACCTCACGCGGCGCCGGCTGGACGAGGCGGTAACGCCGGACGCCACTGACATCTACGGACTCACCAAGCGCTTAGGGGAAGCGGTGTGTCTGGCTGCCACCGTGGAGTGGGGCCTCTCGGTCAATGTGCTCCGCCTCGTCTGGCCGACCCCGGACGACGTCTGGCCGGCGTGGGGCCCATGGACGACGCCGAAGGTGCTGCACACCCGCGACGGCACGCCCATTCACGCGACCGCCGCGAGCGACCTGGGTCGTGCCCTCCTAGCGGCGTTGGACCATCGTGACGGTTTCCAGCTCTTCACGATCTCCGGCGACGAGTCGGCGCGGTTGTGGAGCACCGCCAAGGCTCGCCGCGAGCTTGGCTGGGAGCCGACGTTCACGGTGGCCCCCATTACGTCGTGATGCCACTTACTTGGTGATGCCACCGGTCAGGCCGGCCTGGACTTGACGCTGGAAGATCAGGTACACGATAAGGACCGGCAGCATCGCCATGGTCACCCCGGCGAAAAGGCCGGACCAGTCTGACTTGTAACCTTGGTTGACCGAGAGCTCGATCAGCCCTTGCGCGATGACCTGGTGCTTGGTCTCCCCGCCGGCGGGTTGCATGAGCAGGACCGGCAGGTACCACTGGTTCCACTGGCCGAGGACATTGAATATCGCGATGCTGATCAGGCCCGGCTTGGCCATCGGCAGCATGACCCGGAAGAACAATGTCGTGTGCGAGGCACCGTCCACCATCGCTGCCTCGGCGACCGTCTGGGGCAGCGTCTTGAAGAACGAATGCATGAAGAAGATCGTGAACGACAGCGACCACCCGACGTACACCAGGATCAGCATCACGTAGCTGTTCGTGCCCAAGAGCGGGAACTGCTGCCCTAACTTCGAGGTACCCACGAAGAGCGGTACCGCGGCGAGGTAGACCGGCAGCGTCAGTCCGGCCAAGAACATGTAGTAGATCACTCGGTTGCCGGGGAAGTCGTAGCGCGCCAACACGTAGGCAGCCATGGAACCTAGCAGCATGGTGAGAAAGACACCGCCGCCCACGATGATCACGGTGTTAAAGAAGAACGCACCGATGTGACCCTCCCCCCACGCACGGGAGAAGTTCCCCCAGTGCAGCGAGTCTGGGATCAGCGATAGCGGTTCCTTAAGGATCTGCGCGTCGTCCTTGAATGACGACAGCACCACCCACAGCAGCGGAAAGACCACCATCGCGCCCCACACCAGCAGGAAGAGATGGGAGAAGCCGCTGAAGGCAGAGTCCGTAGCGGGATTACTGAGCCTCCTCGACGGCCGACTCACGGGACCCGCATCCGCACCTGCGTCGGCGGCGGGGACGTCCTTCTCGATCTTCACAGTGCTCATGTCTCGCCGCCGCCCCTCAGAACTCGAGCCGCTCGCGGCGGGTGATCCGCAATTGCACCGCGGCGAGAATCATGGTGAAGATGCCCAGTGCGACACCCATCGCACAGGCGTAGCCGTAACGGCCGCTCCTACTGCTGTTAAAAGCGGTGAAGTTGATGACCGACGCGAAGATCTCACTCGCGTGGTTGGGACCGCCCTGGCTCGGCGTCATGACGAAGACAAGGGCGTACATGTCCAAGGCGATAAAACCCAGGTATACCCAGGCGATCGAGACGGTGTCGCGTAGCAGCGGAAGGGTGACCCGAATGAACGAGTTGACCCGGTTGGCGCCGTCGAGCAGCGCCGCTTCGTAGATGTCCTTCGGGATCGACTGCATGGCCGCGGAGAACAGCACCAGGTAGAAGCCGACGCCGCCCCAGATCGCGATGAACAGGATCCACCACAGCACGGCGGGAACGCCGAGGAACGGCGTCGGGTCAGCGACAAACCCGACTGGGTTGGTCTGGTCGACCAGGCCAACCTTGATGAGCAAGCCGTTGAGCAGACCCTGGTCGTCGCCGCGGTAGATCGCCTGCCACATGATGGCGATCAGGACCAGCGAGAGGACCTGTGGGAAGAAGAATATGATCTTGTAGACACCGGAGCCCCACACGCCCCGGATGCCGGCCCTGTTCCCGCGTCCGCCGACATTCAGCAGGAACGCGAAGAACAGGGCCAGCGTGATGGTGATGAGCGGCACGGTGATCAGGAAGAAGACATTGTGCCAGAAGGCCAACCCGATCAACTCGTCGTTGAACAACCGGACGTAGTTGGCGAATCCGATGAAATGTTGCTCGTCGGAGTAGCCACCCCAGTCCGTGAACGAGTACCCGATCGACTGCGCAAAGGGCCATACGACATACCAGACGTACAACGCCAGAGGCAGCGCCAGGAAGCCCACGATGAAACGGGCCTTACCGTGCTGCATCGCCGATCACCTTCGATCCGTTAGGGACAGCCGCGTCAGGCGCGCGTCTGCTTCTTGATGCTGCTGTCCGCAGCGACCTTGTCCGCCGCCACCTGCATCGTGTCAGCGAACTTCGCTGCCGTCATGCGGCCGGCCATCAGCTCGCCGATCGCGTTCTGACTGCCCTTGTCCAGGTCGCCATACCAGTCGGGGAACTTGAATGAGACCAGCTCGCCGGCGCCCTTCATCAGCGAGTTGGCCGACGTGAGCGCGGTCGAATCGGTGACGTTGTCACCCGAACCCTTCGTCGATGTCAACGAGTGCGTCAGCGAGGCGAACTTCGCGGCGCCCTCCTTGGACAGCATCCCGCGGAGGAACTCCATGCCGGCCGCCGCGTTCGCTGCCTTCTTCGGCACGATCCAGCCTTCGCCGGAGCCGGCGAAGACCGCGTTGGCCGCCTTGTCCCCAGAGCCGACGCCCCAGAAGTTCGAGATCGTCATCTTGAAGTCGGCGGGGATGGTCGCCTTCATCTCGTTCTCGAGCCAGGTGCCGACCGGCAGGAAGGCTGCCTTGCCGTCCAGCCAGGCCTGCTGCGACTCGGTGTGGCTCAAGGTGGCGCTACCCGTCAGGGCATAGCCATCCTTGATCAGCTTCTCGGTAGCGCTGAGAGCCGCCATGACCTCGGGTGTCTTCCACGCGCCGGCCTTGAGGTTGTCGATGTCGACCACCGCCTGCCGGCCACCCGACTTCCAGATCCAGCTCATGATGGCCCACCGCATGTAGTACGGGTACTTGCCCGCGAACGCGAACGGCGCCACGCCCGCCGCCTTGATCTTCGGCGCCAGGGTGAAGAACTCGTCGAACGTGTTCGGGGCGGTCCAGCCATTCTTGTCGAACAGGGCCTTGTTGTACCAGATGCCAAAGACCGTGTACGCGTAGTTGAGCACGTGGAACTTGCCGTTGAAGGTGCCGTCATCGACGGTTCCGGGCAGCAGCGTATCGCGAACCTTGACGTTCGCGTCGTCCCAACTCGGCGCATCGAGCAGAGGCCCAAGGTCGGTAAGTGCACCGTCGTTGATCAGCGCGTCCAACGCCATCGAGTCGGCGCCCGAGTTGTTGATCAGGTCGGCCGGGGTGGTGCTGAACCTCGGCTGCTGCTCAGTCTTGATCTTCTGGGTGGAGCTGAGGTTGACCGTGACAGTGCCGTGCTTCCCGGTGAACAGCGTCTGGTCGAACTTGGCGTACTCGTCGCCGAGACCGCCGTTGAACACGACGACGTCGACCTTGCTGTTGTCGGCCACGCCGAACGGGTTGTTGGCCGACGCGGCGCCGGTCGCGCCGTTGTTGTCGGTGCTGCTGCCGGCGCAGGCCGCGAGCAGGCCACCGGCGGGCGTGACGATCAAGCCGGCCAACGCGGCCCGCTGAAGGAAGCTACGCCGCGACAGTGGTGAGAGTGAAGCGAAATTACTGCGGGTGTCTGACATTGTCTCTCCTCGGTACGGTTTCAGGCGGTTCGCCGGACGCGACCGGCATACCTCATCTCGAGGTTTGCGTTATCTCGGTGCTCATCCCCGGGGGGACGTTTCGAACGGGGTAGAAACGACCTATCCCGCCCGCAGTCTGTGTGCGTCGCAGACCGTGCCGCCGCCTTACGGCGCCGGCGGTGTCATGTCTTCCGGACCGGGAGGCCATCGCGAACACGTCTGCGGAGAGCCGGTCGGCACCCTCGCGTTCGCGCTCACGCTTCCGGTTGTGCAGATTTAGTTGGTCGTGGGGGTTCCCGTGCGTGACCGCGACGCGTTCGACAACCGGCGTGGACGATGAAGCGTAAACGGTTGCCGACGTGGTCATGAGTTTGCCTCCTTTCCGAACGGTGCGCGATGACCGGCCACGGCTTGCGCCGTGACCTTGAACGCGGCGTGGGCGCGCTCGAAGGTGCGTTGTGCGACCGCGATGTACAGCAGGTCCAGGACGACCAGCTGCGGGTGACGCGCGGACAACGCGTCGGGTCGGAAGGTCGTCGCCTGCGTCGCCGTAAGCAGGGTGATGTCGGCGACCTCGGCTAATGGGGAGCGCGGGAAGCTGGTAAGCGCGATCGTGGTCACGCCATGGCTGCCGGCCTCGGCGAGCATCTCAATCGTTTCGCGGGTCTGCCCGCTGTGCGAAATGCCGAGGGCGACGTCGCCCGGCCTCAGCAGGGCGGAGCTAGCTAGTCCATTGTGGACATCAGCCCATGCCCAGGCCGCGATGCCGATGCGGTGGAGGCAGAACTGCATCTCCGCACCGACCAGTGCGCTGCCGCTGGCGCCGTAGATATCGACGCGCGGCGCTCGGGCGATCACGTCGGCGGCACGCTCGACCTCACGGAGGTCCAGCAGCGAGGCGGTGTCGTGCATGGCGCGAGTGTCGGCGGCCATGATCTGGCCGAGGACGCGCTCGAGCGGGTCGGCCGGCTGGATCTCGCGGCCGATATCCATCGTCCAGCCGCCGGTGCGGGCGGCCCGCCCAGTCTCTCCGGCGATGCCCAGCCGCATGTCGGCGTAGCCATCGAAGCCCAACGCGCGACAGAAACGGGTGACGGTCGCCGGCGAGGTCCCGCTCCGCTCGGCCAACTCCACGATCGTGGACCGGGCCGCCCCGGCAGGGTCGGTGAGAATCCATTCGGCGACGCGCTGCAGCGCGCCGGAGAACTCGGGCAGTCCCGCCCGAATGCGGGCCAGCAGACTCTCCCCGGAGGCGCCGTCGCGAGAGTTGGGCTCCTCGACCGGCGCCACCGGGAACGGAGTGGTGTAGGCAAACTGAGCCGGCAAACTGGCGTCGGCGACGTCGGTACCGACCGCCGTCGTGTCGTCCTTGCCAGCGCGCACGCCCCGACTCCCTTTTCGGAAGGTTTCTTTCCTGTAGTGGTAAAATTTCTTACCGCTACGCCGCCATGTCAAGGGTGTGAGCGATAGTTTTCAAATCGTTAGCAAGCAGGAAGACCGTCATATCGACCAAAGTGCCTGGTGGCACGGCCTATCGGCCGACGGCAACGTTATGAGGGCTGCGACTCCGGTACGTCCATGTCTGTGTCGTCGGAAATGTCGTCGCACGGCACGGTCTGCACCGACGCCGACCGGGCGGTGAGGTATGCGCGTGCCCCGATGTCGGCGGTCGCGAGCGACGAGACGCCGGACCAGTGGTCTCGCCCGAGCAACACGGGGTGCCCCCGCCGCGGCCCGTACGTCGCCGTGACGAGCGAGTCGCGGCCGGCCTTCTCGGCGACCCTGCGCACCGCCTCGGCCGTCACGCCCGGTGTATCCACGAGCAGAACCACGACACAGTCCGCGTCGGTCCCGCCCAACGCGTCAAGCCCTACCCGTAGCGACGAGCCCATGCCTGACTTCCATCCCTCGTTCTCCACGAAGGTCACGGCGTCGAGCCGAGCCACCCTGCGCACCTCGGCCGAGGCGGCGCCCAACACGACGAAGATCGGAGCGCAGCCCCCTTCACGGACCGTGGCCACGGCCCGTTCGACCAACAGGCTGCCCTTGTGGCGAACCAACGCCTTCGGTCCGCCATACCGGCGTCCTCCGCCGGCGGCCAGCACCAGACCCGCGACGCTCAGCTTGGCACTCCGTTCCGCACGACGTTCCGCACGCCCGTTCCCCATGCCGAATCCGACTTCCTGGCACACCGCCAGCACCGATGAGGTTATCCCGATCACCGGCACACCGCGAGAATCCGACGGCACCCGATCGCGGTAGCGTCGGGGCCATGCAGCACGCTCACTGCTCGTACTGCGGCACCCGCTATGACGACGGCCAACCGTGGCCGCGCACCTGCGCTGGGTGTGGCGAGACGACCTGGAGCAATCCGTTGCCCGTCGCGGTCGTGCTGCTGCCCGTCACCTACCCCGACGGCCGCGCCGGGATCGTGGTGGTCCGGCGTGACATCGAACCCTTCCGGGGGGAGATCGCCTTGCCGGGCGGATTCATCGAAACGGGCGAGTCTTGGCGAGAGGCTGCTGTGCGGGAGCTAAGGGAGGAAACGGGTCTTCCGGCTCAACCCGACGAAGTACAACTTTTTGACGTACACAGCTCGTTCAACGGATACACGCTCCAGATCTTCGGGATCCTCCCGCCGCGTTCCGCCGAGGACCTGCCCCCATCCGCTCCCACCGAGGAGTCCACGGAGTGGTTCGTTCTCACCGGACCCGACACCCTCGCCTTCCCGACCCACACCCAGGCGATGGCCGACTACTTCGACGGCCACCGGCACGGTTCTTCTCACCCCATTCGTCATGCCGCGTCGGCGTAGCAGCGCACCACCGAAACATCCAGCGGGAACCGGACCGGCGACTGCCCGAAAAGCAGCCGTCCGGCCTGCTCGCCGGCTGCCCGCACCGCGTCCACGATCTCCTCGGCCCGCTCGGCCGGCGCGTGCACGACGACCTCGTCGTGCTGGAAGAACACGAGTTGCGCTCCGGCCCCGGCGACGCGGCGGCGGAGGTCGGCCAACAGTGTCAGCGCCCACTCCGCCGCCGTGGCCTGAATGACGAAGTTGCGGGTGAACCGACCCCGCGCCCGTGCCTGCTCCCCTGACATTCGTTCGTCCCCGGCGGGCGGGCAGGTCCGCCCCAGCCAGGACCGCACCAGGCCGCCACCCTCTCCGGTTCGAGCGGCCCGCTCCACGTACTCCCACGCGATCGGAAACCTCGCCCGCAGCGCGGCCAGCGCTGGCACCGCCGCGCCGCCGGTCTGCCCGTACATCGCGCCAAGCATCGCGACCTTCGCTCGCGCCCGGTCTCCGCTGAACGCGTCGGCGGCCAGCGCCGCGTAAAGATCTCCCGCGCCAGCCGCATCGGCGAGTCGGGGGTCGCCGGCGACCGCGGCCAGAACACGGGGCTCCAGCTGGCCCGCGTCCGCGACCACGAACGTCCACCCCGCGTCGGCGACGACTGCACGCCGGACCACCTTGGGGATCTGTAGGGCGCCTCCGCCCCGGGTCGCCCACCGCCCGGACACCACGCCGCCTGGGACGTACTCGGGGTGGAAGCGACCGTCACGCACCCATTGCGATCGCCACGCCCAGCCGTGTGCGGTCCAGACCCGATGGAGCTCCTTGAACTCGATGATGGGGGGTACCGCGGGATGGTCCACGCCCCGCAGGACCCAGGCGCGGGTCGACGGAAGGACGATCCCCTCCCGCGAGAAGGCCCTGAGCACCTCGGCGGGTGATTCTGGGTGCACGCGCGCCCCACCGAAGGCCTGCGAAATCTGATCGGTCAGCTCAACCAGTCTGCGGGGCGGGCCGCCACCGGCCGACGGCTCGCCGAGCAACTGCGCCAGCACCTCGTCATGGGCATCCGCACGCCACGGCAGCCCGTCGTGACCCATCTCGGCGGCGACGAGCGCGCCGGCCGACTCGGCCGAGACGAGCAGTCGAAAACGCCCGACGTGTTCGGCCTCGGCAACGCGGGCGAGCTGGTTCGCGTACCCCTCGACGACAGCCTCAAGTGGATCGAAGGCTGTCGTCGTGGGCAGTTCGTCGAAGAGCGCGGCCTGAACATGCCCGGGTGGATTCGTGTCGGGTGGGGGCGGATCCGCCGGCACGGGCAGGTCATGCAGGCGGGCCCAGATCGCCGGCAGCCCCCTCGGCTGACCCCAGCGGCCCTCGTGCGCCAGGAGCAACGCCTCGGTGAGTTCGAGGTCGTGACAGCGAGCTACCCGCACACCGTGGCGGAGGAGGCCGGCGTAGATCGGCGCGGTCGACGCCCACACCCACCGCGGGGCGTCGTCCCGCTCCCGCATGGCGATCGCCTCGACCAGGCGCGACTCCGCGGTGGTGGGTCCAGCGGGTGAGCCGTCCTCATTCAGCGGACGCAACCGGCCGGCGCCGCCCTCGCCCGCCGCAACCGCCAACAACACGGGTGCATTCTGCGCCGTGGGTACGACACCCACCAAGATCGTGGCGGTTTAAGGCGTGGGCGACCGACTGAGCTCCCAGAAGGCGACCGCGGCAGCGGCGGCGACGTTAAGGGAGTCGACCTCTCGACGCATCGGGATCACCACCCGTGCGTCGGCGTGGCGCAGGGCCGAGGCCGAGAGGCCCGAACCCTCTGCGCCGAGCAGCAGGGCCGGCCGGCGGCGGTGCTCGGCCGAAAGATCCTGGATCGGGATGGCCTCGATCGGGATGGCCTCAGCCGCCGGGGTCAGCGCGAGCACCGAGAAGCCCGCCTCGTGCACCGAGCGCAGCGCCGCGGGCCAGGGCGACAGGCGGGCGTACGGCACGGCGAACACCTCGCCCATGCTCACCCGCACGCTTCGGCGGTAGAGCGGATCGGCACAGGAGGGGGAGAGCAGCACCGCGTCCATGCCGAGGCCTGCTGCCCCCCGAAAGACCGCGCCGACGTTGGTGTGGTTATTCACGTCCTCAAGGATCGCGACCCGCCGCGCGGAGGCGAGCACCTCCGCCGCGGAGGGCAGTGGCCGCCGATGGAACGACGCGAGCACGCCTCGATGCACGTGGAAGCCGGTGACCCGCTCCAACAGGTCCTGGCCGGCCGCGTAGACGGGAGCCTCACCGACGTCCGCGTCGCCGATCTGGTCGACCCGCTTCGCGTCCACGAGCACGGACCGAGCCCGGTACCCTGCCCGCAGCGCCCGCCGGAGCACGAGTTCGCCCTCGGCGATGAAGAGCCCGTGCGGCGCCTCGAATCGGGTCCGCAGCTCGACGTCGGTCAGTGCCCGGTAGTCCGCCAGCCGCGGGTCAAGAGGATCGGTGATCAGGTCCGCGTCATGCACGCGCCCGATTGTCGCCTAACACCCGGCCGCGGCGGCGGTCAGTAGTCGTTGGGCGCTATTCCGTCCTGCGTCAGTCGTGAGGCGGACCAGGCCAGACCCAGCCCGGCGGCGAGCAGCAGCATCGATCCGATGACGAACACGACTTGCCAGGACAGGTACGCGGCGCCGACCGCGACCGCCACCGCGACCAGCACCAGCCATCCGTCGACCCGGTTGAGCACTCTGGAGGCGACGACGGCGCAGCCCAATGCCAGCCATCCCACCGCCAGCAGAGTCAGGCCACCGACACCGAGCCACCGACCGACCGACCCGTCGAAGAACGCGGCCTCGAGGTTGGTGGCAGCGTCCGCGCTGATCTGCCCCGCGATGCTGGTGACCGACGGACGGGCCAGGCCGACAAGCCCCACCACCGGGGCGAAGAACACTGTGCCGGCGGCGACGAAGAGCAGCGCAACGAGCGCCCAACGGCGACCGGTCGTGGCCGCCAGCAGCGCGGTGAGCGAGACGGTGCCGAGCAGGCCGAACAGGAGTCCAAGCAGCGTCACTACGAGCCAGGTTCCGGCCGACTGGCCCGTGGGGCCCGCATGCGGCGTGGGCCAGCCCCACAGCCCGCCCAAGGCGAAACAGATCGCCGCGGCCGGCACCGCCCACACGGTCGCGCGGGCGAAGCGCCGCATCGACCGTGCCCACGCCGTATGACCCAGCACCCGGCGCGGTGGGCCGATCGCCGCGGTCGGCGCCCGGAGCCCGGCGATCAACGAGGATCCCTGATAGTCGGATGTACTAATGCCCGGGTCCTCCGGGTCGCCCATGTCGTCCAGGTCGAACAGGTCGACGGGGTCGTCCAGGTCGATGGGGGGCAGTGGGGGATGGTCGACCGCGATCGCGCGCGCCGCCGACCCGGACACTGGCTCCGTCTCCTGGTCCACGGTGGAAGCGCCCGACGGCGCGTCCGCGACCGGGTCGGCCTCGGAATCCCCGGTCGGCCCCGGCGCGAGTACGGTCATCCGCGCGTCTGGCTGGACCTTCCCGTTCAGGTTCGTCGGTCCGTCCGGATCCGCCTTCTTGCTGGTACGTGTCATCGTTGCCCCCGTAACGATCACCGCAGAGCCAACCGCCCCGGCTCCCACCACAGATCGTGGCAGGGACCGGGGCGGCTCACGGTGAACTTACGAGATTTTGCTCAGGCCCTATCCGTACGGGGCTCCTCGCCCAGCACCTGTCCCGGCGATGCGCCCGGCGAGGCGGGCAGGCCGAGCTTCCCCTCGGTCTCGGCGGCCGCGACCGCAGCGGCCTGAGCGGCGTTTTCGGCGGCGTTGGCGGCGGCCGCCTCGGCAGCCCTGAGCGCTTCAGCGGCGGCCTCGGGATCCACCGCCGGTACGAATGGTTCGCCGCCGTCGCCCTCCGCGGCCAGACGGAGACCGCCGAACGCACTGCTGATTCCCTCGAGCGCCTTGGTCAACTCGGTCGGCACGATCCAGATCTTGTTGGAGGCGCCGGCCGCGATCTGCGGCAGCGCCTGCAGGTACTGGTAGGCCATCACCTTCGAGTCGGGGTTCGCCGCGTGGATGGCCGAGAAGACGGTGCTGATCGCCTTCGCCTGTCCGTCGGCCTGCAGGATCCGGGCCTGCCGGTCACCGTCGGCCCGCAGCACCGTGGCCTGCTTGTCGCCCTCGGCGGTGAGGATCTGCGACTGCTTCACCCCCTCCGCATTGAGGATGGCGGCGCGCCGGTCCCGCTCGGCCCGCATCTGCTTCTCCATCGAGTCACGGATGCTCGGCGGCGGCTCGATCGCCTTGATCTCGACCCGGGTCACCTTGATGCCCCAGCGTCCGGTCGTCTCATCGAGCACACCGGAGAGGTGGCGGTTGATCTCCTCGCGGCTCGTCAGCGCCTTCTCCAGGTCGAATGAACCGATCACGTTACGCAGGGTTGTCACGGTGAGCTGCTCGATCGCCTGAAGGAAGTTGGCGATCTCGTACGTCGCCCGCACCGGGTCGACCACCTTGAAGTAGAGGACGGTGTCGATAGACACGACCAGGTTGTCGGACGTGATCACCGGCTGGGGCGGGAAGCTCACCACCTGCTCACGCATGTCCACTTTGGTGCGTACCGCATCGATGAACGGGACAAGGAGATTCAGGCCCGGCTTGAGCGTTCGCTGGTACTTGCCGAGCCGCTCCACGACGTCCATCCGCTGCTGCGGTACGACCCGTACGGCTCGCATCATGGTGACGATCACAATGAGCGCGAGCCCCGCGACCAGCACCCAGATGAAGATCTCAAACGGTTCCATCAGACTCCTATTCCTTCCACACCAAAGCGGTGGCGCCCTTGACCTCGACCACGCGGACCTGCGAACCGGCGTCCATGACCTGCGTCGCGTCGTAAGGGCGCGCGCTCCACAGTTCTCCGCCGATCTTGACCATCCCGCGGCCCTGGGCCACCTGCTCCACAACGGTTGCCTCGGACCCCTCGATGGCATCGACGCCCATGACGGCGGGGTCGGCGCCCCTATGGATATGCCGCTTGATCGCGGGCCGGACGGCAAACAGGCCCAAGCCTGAAACTACCGTGAAGACCACGACTTGGAGTGGAACCGACACGGCAAGGCCGGCGGCAGCGGCGGCGAACGCCCCCACCGCGAGCATGATCAGCACAAAGTCCAGCGTGAAGAGCTCCGCGATCGCGAGGAGCACGCCGGCGACTAGCCAAATAACGGGCACAACACGATCGTGGCACGTCGAGTCGACTACCCGCGACCTGGCAAATGCCGCACAACGCCCGCAACGGGTCGGAGTGCCCCACCAAGGAAGATCCTTCGTTGTTATGGTGCGAATCTCAACCGTGACGAAGGGAGATCAGGTGGCGCGACCCCCAGGACGTCCCGCCCGCATCGCCTTTCGTCCGGTGTCGCTGGCGAGCGGGGATCACGACGGTACGGGCACCACGCCGGCCGGGTTGGGTCTCGCGTCGGCCCGTGGGGTGCGGGTGCATGTCGACCCATTCACCCCCTCCCCGGTACCCCGCAGGTTCGCCCACGCCTGCTGGACCTCACCCCACATCGAGCCGGGCTTCGCCTTCGACGAACTCGTGGCCACCTGGCACGCCCGGACCCCGGGCGAAAGCTGGATCGAGGTGTCGGCCCGGGCCAGGTCCGTCGGGTCCGCCGGGTGGTCAAGGTGGCTGGTTCTGGCTCGCTGGGCCGACCATGATTCCGCCCTGCATCCCACCTCGGTGCTGGACGAGTCGTGCGACCCGCGCGTGTCGAGCGACACCGCAAGGGTCGCCACGGACACCCTGCTCGCCCCGGGCGGAGCGGATGCCTGGCAGCTGAGGGTGACCCTGCTCCGACTGGAAGAGGGCACCGTCGGCAACCCGGAGCTCACCTACGTCGGTGCCATGGTCTCGAGCCCGCGGGAGCTGAGTAATGCGCCGAGCGTGGCCGGGCCGGCGGCCGGACGGGCACTCGACGTGCCAGCGCTCTCCCAGCACATCCACGCCGGTCACTACCCTGAGTGGGGTGGCGGCGGCGAGGTCTGGTGCAGCCCGACCTCGGTCGCGATGATGCTGGCATTCTGGGGCACCGGACCGGACAGCGCCGCCATCTCGTGGGTGCCGTGCGGCTATCCCGACCGGCCGGTCTACCACGCCGTGCGGCACTGCTGGGACCACGCGTACCGGGGTGCCGGTAACTGGTCGTTCAACGTGGCGTACGCGGCACGCTTCGGCCTGCGCAGCTTCGTCACCAGACTGCGCGACCTTACCGAGGTCGAGGCATTTATCGCGGCGGGCATCCCGCTGGTCGCCTCGCTTCAGGTCAACCCGGCCGACCTCGCCGGCGCCGAGTACACCTCGCGCGGACACCTCATGGTGGTCACCGGCTTCACCGCCACCGGCGACGTCGTCGTGAACGACCCAGCGGCAAAGGATCTGGCTACGCTTCGGCGCGTCTATCGTCGCGGCGAGTTCGAACGGGCCTGGCTCGCCGGCAGCGGCGGGATCGTCTACATCATCCATCCACCCGCCGCAACGCTGCCGCAGCGGCCGGCCGACCCGAACTGGTGAACTCTGTGGTCCTGTCGTTGCAGACCATCAACCGCGTGGATGAGATCGTTACGCGGACGCAGGTAGAGGGGCGCACACCATCCGCCGTCGCCGCGGTGGTTCGCGACGGGAGCATCGCCCACGTCGCCGGCGCGGGCGAGGTACCGTCGCCCGATCGCGATACGCAGTACCGGATTGGCTCCATCACCAAGAGCCTCACCGCCGCGGTCGTGCTGGGTCTGCGCGATGAGGGCCGGCTGAGCCTATCCGACCCACTCGGCGAGCACCTGCCGCTCGCCGCGGAGGCCGCCGGGGTCGCCGCGGTGCGGGTACGCGAACTGCTCGCGCACGCCGCCGGTATGCAGCGCGAACCCGACGGAGAATGGTGGGAACGCGCCGCGGGAAGTTCCGTGGCGGAGCTGCTCAAGGGGGTGACCGGCGAGAAGCTCGCGTACCCTCCGTACGGTCGGTTCCACTACTCAAACCTCGCCTACGGTCTGCTGGGCGGTCTGATCGAGCGGCTGACCGGGCAGTCGTGGTGGGACGCCGTCTCGGCGCGACTGCTCCGCCCGCTGGGCATGACGCGGACCACCTACCAGGCGCAGGAACCTTTCGCCCGCGGCTATGTGGTGCACCCCTGGCATCAGACGCTGCGGGAAGAGCCGCGCCACGACGCCGGCGCGATGGCACCGGCTGGACAGCTGTGGTCCACGGCCGCCGATCTGTCCCAGTGGGCCGCCGTGCTCGCCGCGCCCGACGACTCGGTGCTCCGTGCCGCATCAATCGCGGAGATGGTCGCGCCCGCTGCCATGGCGGACCCGGACGCCTGGACCAGCGGCTACGGCCTCGGGTTACAGCTGTGGCGGAGCGGGGAGCGGGTCTTCGTCGGGCACACCGGCTCGATGCCCGGTTATCTGGCCACCCTGGCCGTCCACCGACCATCCCGCACCGGAGTCGTCGCCTTCGTCAACGCGTACTCCATTGTGGGCTCGACCATAGGCCATGTTGGACTGTCCATCTTGGACGCTGTGCTCGACGGAGAGCCGGCACCGGCCCCTTCGCCGTGGCGGCCCGGCACCCCGCCGCCACCGGATGTGGAGCCGCTGTGCGGCCGCTGGTGGTGGATGGGCCGGGAGTTCGAGTCGAGCTGGGACGCGGGCCAGGCCGAGCTGGTCATCCAGGGAACGCGGGCCGGGGCCGAGGCGTGGCGATTCGGGCGCCAAGGCCCCGACCGCTGGCTCGGTCGTACCGGGGAGAACGCCGGCGAGGTGCTGATGGTCCGACGCGACAGCGCGGGCGCGGTGACCGCACTTGACATCGCTACGTTCGTCTTTACCCGCGATCCGCTGCCGGCCGATTAGGCCCACTTTCGGGGTTGCTCCCGGCGTGGGTGGCGGTCATGCGAGACATGACGCGAGTCAGGCCGTACCCTAGCGTGCATGTCCTCCGCACGGACCCTGACCGCCCGCACGCGCCGCTCCGCGCGGTTCGTCACGTGGGCCAGGGCATGGCGCGCGGGCACCGTCTCCTATGACGACGTGGCCGACGAAACCGTGGGGGACGAGGAGCATCTGGTCGCGGACGCACCCGGCACGTGGACCGACATCCCGCTGCGCGAGGCGGTCCGGGCGCTGTCGCGCCTGCATCCCGACGAGATCCGCCTGGTGCTCCCGGCACCGGGCGATCCACGTGGCCTGCCGGGGCCGGGCCCCTTCACGGCGGCCGCGCTGGAGGCCGGCGAGGGCGTCATGGCTGGCCGGCTGGGACTGGTGCCACTGGTCCGCACCCATACATCGGGGTCCGGCGACACGTTCGAGATCGTCGTCTGGCAGGCGTATGCGATGCCCGAGGCGTCGCTCTCACTAGTTGAGCCAAGTGCGGCGGACGCCGAGGCTGAGCTCTCCTCCGCGCTGGCCGAGGCGACCGCCACGCTGACCCGGCTGGACGTCGCGGCCTGGCGCCCGGAACTGGCCGGCGCACTGGCCGCGCTGCGACGTCCCGACAACGGCACCGATCTGCCTCCCGGCTTTTCGCCGCGGGCACGCCGACTCTTCGCCCGGGCAAGCGTGCTGGATAGGGTCCTTGCCCTCGCCGCCGAGGTGGCCCCCGGCGGTGCCATTAATGGTTTCGAGGCGCAGCAGCGCGACGCCGCGCTGAAGCCGCTCACCGTGGCCTGCCGGCGTGCGCTCGTCGCCGCCTGCAACTCCCCCTTGGAGCCCTGACGGCGTCCTCGCCGATCTAGGGCTTAGTCGCGTGAGTTGATCTCCAATGACGCGACTACGCCCTAGATCGACGAGCGGGGAGGCAGCAGCCGGGCGGGCAGGCGTCCCACACCGGCAGCTTGCCGAGGCGAGCCCGCGGCGCCCCCGGGCCGAGCCGCTCCACGACGAGATCTCGCACCATCGCCACGAAACGCGGATCGTTGCCGGGTGTGGCGGCACGGGCGAATCGCAGCCCCAGTCCCTCAGCGGTGGCGGCCGCCTCGGTGTCCAGGTCCCACAACACCTCGAGATGGTCTGAGATGAACCCGATCGGGCTCGCCACAACTCCCCGTACCCCCGACGCGGCCAGCGCCCTGAGATGGTCGTTAATGTCGGGCTCGAGCCAGGGCACTTCGGGCGGGCCGGAGCGGGACTGCCACACGAGATCCCAGGCCAGACCCGGCCGGGCTTCGTCGGCCACGAAGGTCGCGGTCTCCCGTAATTGGGCGGAGTAACGGCCGCCGTCGGGTCCGCTTTGAGCCTCCATCATGGACGGAATCGAGTGCGCCGTGAAAACAAGCCTCGTCGCGGTAGGGTCCACATCAGACAGTGTGGCGAATGCGGCGCGGACGGCGTCCACATGCGGTCGGACATACCCCGGGTGGTCGTGGTAGTGCCGGATCTTGTCGACAATGGGCGCGTCGGGGCCGAGGGCGGTGCGGGCCGCCTCGATGTCGTCCAGGTACTGCCGGCAGGACGAGTACGACCCGAACGGACTCGTGACGAACGCCAGTGCCTGCTTGACCCCATCCTCTCGCATCGTGCGCAGCGTGTCGGCGAGGTACGGCCGCCAGTTGCGATTGCCCCAGTAGAGCGGGAGATCTACGCCGGCCGCGTCCAGTTCGGTCCGCAGCGCGGCGAGCAGATCACGGCACTGCGCGTTGATGGGGGAGACTCCGCCGAAGTACAGGTAGTGTTCGGCCACCGCGGCCAGCCTTGCCTCGGGCACCCCGCGACCGCGTACCACGTTGCGGAGGAACGGCAGCACGTCCTCAGGGCCTTCCGGCCCCCCGAACGAGACCAGCACCACGGCGTCGTAACCCATGCCTGACATCCTTCCGTGGCGGTCGCGCCCTACCCTGGCAGGGTGACCGTCTTCACCATCTGGCCGGACGACGTGCAATGGCGCCGGGTCTCGCCCAAGTTATTCTTCATCGAACTGCTCTCCTACCTCACCGGTCTGGCGGTCGTAGCCGGTATCTGCTGGGCCGTGTGGCTGATCTTCGAATTCCGGCCGGCCCTGTTCGTGGTCGCGGCGGTCGCGGTGCTCACACTCCTCCGCCTGGCGTTCCTGCCGCGTAGCCTGAGATCCTGGGGGTACGCCGAGCGCGCCGACGACCTGCTCGTCCGCCACGGTCTCCTGTACCGTCGACTGTCCATCGTCCCCTATGGACGAATGCAGTTCGTCGACGTCACGGCCGGACCGGTCGAGCGGCTGTTCGGACTCGCCACCGTGCAGCTACACACCGCGGCCGCCGCCACCGACGCGAAGATCCCCGGCCTGCCGCCGCGGGAGGCCGCTCGCTTGCGCGACCGCCTGGCCGCGCTGGGCGAGGCCCGGGCGGAGGGTCTGTGAGCGAGCAAGGCGGTCCGAGCGAGCCAGGTGCGCCGGTTGCCACAGAGATGGAGCCGCGCCGCCGCCTCCATCCGCTGACACCTCTCCTGCGAGGCGGCCGGCTCGCCGTCCTGGCCGTCGTGGCGATCTCGTGGCAGGGCTACCAGAACCTGGGTACGCAGCGGTGGCTACTCGCGGTCGGTGCCGTCGCCGTGCTGGTCCTGGCCGGGTCGGTGGTGAGCTGGCTCGTCACCGGCTATCACGTCGTAGGGCGCGAGCTGCGAATCTATGAAGGCTTCATCTGGCGTCGCGCCCGCGCGATCCCGCTGGAACGGCTGCAGTCGGTAGAGCTCGTCCGGGGCGTGCTGGCCCGGCTGTTCGGGCTGGCCGAGTTGCGCCTCGAGGTGGTCGGCGCGGCCAAGACCGAGGCGCCGCTGGCGTACCTGCCGGTGGACGAGGCGACCGCGCTGCGCGAGCGGCTGCTCGCTCTGGCGCGGTCGCGTCGCACCCCCGCCCCGGACGTCGCCGGCACCGGCGTCGCCGCCGCCCCCGCGGCGGCCGGGGGCGTCGTCGCTGATTCCCCCGAGCGGGTCATCCACACCATCGTCAACCGTGATCTGGTGATCTCACAGCTGCTGCGGCCACAGTGGTGGGCCGTTCCGTTGGCGATCGGGGTGCCGATCTTCTACTTCGCGTACGAGGCGGAGCTCACCTTCGTCGCCGTCGCCAGCATGCTCACCGCGGTGATCGGCGCGGTTCAGGCTCCGGTACGCGCGATCCTGGGCGACTGGCGCTTCACCATCGCCCTGACCAGCGACGGGCTGCGGTTGCATCGCGGCCTGCTGGAGACGCGCAGCCAGACCGTGCCTCCCGGCCGGATCCAGTCAGTCGGCGTGCAGTGGCCGCTGCTATGGCGGGGGCACGGTTGGGTACGCGCCCAGATGCACGTCGCGGGCGTCTCGGGTGGCGACCGCAACGAGCAGCGCGCCGGTCTGCTGCCGGTGGGCACCGTGCCGACGGCTGAGCGCGTCATCGCCGAGGCGCTACCGGGCTTCGCCCTGACCTCGGTGGTGGTGCATCCGGTTCCGCGTCGCGCGCGCTGGTTCGTACCCCTGCGCCGGCGTGTTCTCGGCTACCAGCTCACGGACACGGCGTTCGTCACCCGCGACGGCCTGCTCACCCGTCGACTAGTCATCGTCCCGTATGGCCGGATCCAGAGCGTGCGCGTCCGGCAGGGACCACTGCAGCGACGGCTCCGGGTGGCCAGTGTTTGGGCGGACACCGCGGGAGGCGGCCTCGAAGCGGTAGCGCTGCACCGTGACGTGGCCGAGGCGAAGTCGCTCGCCGCCGAGCTGGCCGATCGCTCCCGCGTCGCCCGCTCCCGCGCCTCCCACCCCAAGATCACGTCGATCTAGGACTAAGTCGCGTAGTTAGAGATCCACTCACGCGACTACGCCATTGATCGGCGGGGTAGGGGGCGGGGCCCGGAGGTTAGGCGCCGACGGCGTGGAAGCCCCCGTCGACGTGGACGATCTCGCCGGTCGTGGCCGGGAACCAGTCCGACATCAGCGCGAGGCAGGCCTTGGCGGCTGGCTCCAGGTCGGTGAGGTTCCAGCCGAGCGGCGCCCGGTCCACCCACGCCTCCTCGAACGCCTCGAACCCCGGGATCGACTTCGCCGCCATCGTGCGCAGCGGCCCGGCCGAGACCAGGTTGACCCGGATGCCCTTGGGGCCGAGGTAGCGGGCGAGGTACCGGTTCGCCGACTCTAGCCCGGCCTTGGCCACGCCCATCCAGTCATAGGCCGGCCACGCCTGGGTGGCGTCGAAGGTGAGCCCCACCAGCGAGCCGCCCTTACCCATCAGGGGCTCGGTCGCCACGGCGAGAGCCTTGTACGAGTACGTGGACGCGTGCAGGGCGGCGGCGACGTCCTCCCAGGGCGCGGTCAGGAACCCGCCGCCGAGTGTGCTCTGCGGCCCGAACGCGATCGCGTGGAGGACACCGTCGAGTCCATCCACGTGCTCGCGCACCCGCTCGGCCAGCGAGTCGATCTGCTCGGCGTTGGTAACGTCGAGTTCGAGCACGGGCGCCTCGACGGGCAGACGCTTGGCGATGCGCTCGACGAGGGACTGCCGGCCGTACCAGGTCAACACGACCGTCGCGCCTTGTTCCTGAGCCAGCCTCGCGACCGAGAAGGAGATCGACTGGTCGGT
>Ga0184625_10000003_pt1 | contig 53863 bp, 63 predicted proteins | sample PLM3_30_b1_FD_133151 | JGI IMG/M metagenome (GOLD analysis project Ga0184625, IMG submission 133151) | Groundwater sediment microbial communities from an aquifer in East River, Colorado, USA - PLM3_30_b1 | ecosystem: Environmental > Terrestrial > Soil > Riparian zone | place: USA: East River... | reverse complement strand
TGGAATTTAAAAAATAATTAATATCATTTGGTTAACCGTAGCCAGAATATAGTAATCTGAGTTTGTCTTTGAGTCTATTTGCCAATTTGTCGGAAATTTTTTTCTGATATTCGTCCACTTTGATTGGGTTTTTTTGAGTAAACAAAAATGGTCCATATGCATAACTGTTATTTGGAGTAGGTATTTCAGGTTCCGTCGAAGAAATTATGGAAGTGATATATGAGTTGAGCGCATTTGTGTCTTCATCATTTCCGCTAATATTGGATAAAATTTTTCCAATTTTATTTGGATCCAATTTTCTGTATCCAAACGGCATATGGGTATTATCGTTAAATTTAACTGGATCTACGTCTACCTTTGCACCAACAATTAATGGATTTGGCTTGTAGATAGAATCAATCTTTAGTTGCCAGACTTCATTAGGACTACTCACTATAGCGTCATAAAAATTTCCATTTAGTTGAGAGACCGAGACCAGAAATTTCCAATTACGAGAATTTGCGGAATATCTTTCAAACAGATTCGCTGCTAGGTTGTTTCCTTCCAGTATATCCAATTCAGATGAAACTTAACAGATGACAAATAAGAGTTTTGTTTTTTGATTCAAGTACTATAAACTCAACACATTTCATATTCCAGAGCTGGACAAAAGTTCAATCAAAATGAAAATTTTTTAAAACACGAACACTTTTAGTTATAATGGATATTAGTCGACTTCACAAAGAACGTCTATCTCTACTACACTGTCAAGAGGAAGGCTATGGACCCCAACTGCAACTCGAGTATGTCTCGCCTTTTCTCCAAATACCTCCAATAGAAAATCTGATGCTCCGTTGATAACTTTTGGATGATCTTTGAATGAAGAATCACTATTCACGTATCCGGTTATTTTCACAAATTTTGAAATTCTTTCTAAATTGCCCAAAAATTTTTTGATATGTTCTAATGCATTTATTGCACACTGTTTTGATGCTTCGACGGATGTACTTATAGGAACTTGATTTGATACTTTCCCTTTATATTTATCTGGCAAAGTCCCACCAATTAATGGGATTTGACCTGAAACAAAAATAAAATTGCCGCTCTGTAAAATAGGAACGTAGGAACCTATAGGTTGAGGTGGATTTGATAACCTGATTCCAATTGATTCTAATTTTTCTTCTATCATTTGTCTTTATAAAAAAACCAAGTTTTTATTCATTTGCCATTAAACTTAATAGGATATTACATTAGATAATTTACAAAAATAATCAAAATATATTTATGCACTTGCGGTAGCTAACTAAATCATGTCTGCGCACGACGACAGGGCTCATTCTGGATCTGGATACTTCCATATGAAAGGTGTAGCTTTGAGTATCTTGTTGATGGGTTTATCATTAGTAGGTATAATTATTGCTTATGTATTATTTGGTTATATCGGACCATCTTTTTCTGCCGAAAGAATAAATGTACAACAAGCAGAGTTGAGAAAAGAATATGGATTGCCTGAACAGGAAGTCGTAAGAAACCAGACTGTCTTATTAACTCCACCATCTCTAAGAGATCTGAATCAAGATGCTATAAAGGGCTAAATTATTTCTGCGAGAACAACTATCCTAGGTCTGAAGATTTCTCATGCTATTTTTCTGCAAATAAAGTATGTCACTAATAACTTTATGATAGCTAAAACATTATTACGTATTGTCAAGTAATATGTTGCAAATTGACTAATTGTGAAATATGTGGATCTAGGTTCGGTAGTAGATCCTGTGTTATCTGTTCTAAAATTGTCTGCTCATCGTGCATAAATAGACAAGGGACGAGATGTACAAGATGTAACTCAAGCAAAGTAGAAAAGATCTCCTTTTTCAAAAAAAATCTACCGTATATAGCATTGATTGTTGCTTTGTGGTTTTTTGTATCGGGACTTTACCCATTTCCATACTTTATGGCGATTGGCACACCGGTTGATATGGCGATTGTACAACCAGTGCTAATAGCGACAACGGTAATGACTATTCCTTTTATTTTCATGTTGTTTGCTTGGAAAAAACGTTCAGAAAGAATGAGATCTGATTAATTTTTTCGAAACAATGAAATGATTTTTATTGATACGTATCAGTGATCAGAAATATGGTTGGAACTGGTTTAAATGGAGAAATAATATCAGGTATATCTTTAACCCTCTTTGGCATCATGTTGGTCGTTTTTGGATTAGTTAATCCTATAGCAGCTCTTTTGATCCCTGCAGATATCATGATTATATCTATTGGAGTAGCTGTGATATTAGTTGGCATTTATACAAATAGAAAAAAGCCACTAATTCGCCCATAAAACTTGAACTTTTCTAATTTTGACACACTGTTGTTTGTGAATTTGGATATCTTTTCGTTTAAAAATTGGCTAAAATTAAGTTTAATATAAGAAAATTTTAATAAAAGTAGTAAGATATCATTAGTAATTATGAAAAGAATAGAGGCGATAATTCCACATTCAAAAATGGTAGATGCTTTTTCTGCATGCAAAGAATTGAACATTGGCGGTTTTACCTATTACGATTCAAAAGGTAGAGGTCAAAATCCTCCTGCAGCAGTGCATTCTGGTAGAGGAACTTCTCTCTATACACCTGAATTTAACGCGAACGTAACTCTCTTTACTGTAGTCGACGATTCTCTTGTTGATCAAGTAGTAAACAAGATAATTGCGAGCACAAGTACTGGGCTTGCAGGAGAAGGAAAAATTTTCATTTCAGATGTTGATGAAAGTATAGATATAGGCACAAAATCAAGAGAAAAATCCTAATCTTTTTTTAAAAATTATTTTAAGAATTCAGCTGATAATTATGAACACAAACTTAATTCTTATTCCTTGTGTCTTTTATTAGTGATTCTAAAGCCTGACCAATATTCAGTGCTCCTTTTTTTCTTGCGTATTCTTCCAAGAGGAATATCTCTTCTTTAGAAAAACATACATACACGTCTCTCTTTGAATTCTGCATGAGTTAAACGACTGTTAGGATTTTAATATATCTTTCTATAATCGGTTCTGTAAACTGTCCGTTGGTTTAATCGCTGTAAAAAAGTCGTCGGATTGAAAAAATAGTTGCCGAGTTAGTCGTAGTACCTAGGCTTTCAACCGCCAGTATCTGCATGGGATACAAACGCCTTTTTACTTTAATTCCCAAATCTTGGTTACTGCGTTACCTTTTTGATTTACTTCGTCAGCAAATATGCCAACAGTCCTTGATAGAGGAGCAAAGACTCCACTTGAGGAAGCATTAAAGAACACTATGCCATGATTTCGAAAATAGCCATCGGTCCCCATTGTACCTAAAGCCTGAACTGTGTAAGTTGCCACTTCACCCTTGGAATCCATAATCATCCCTTGTCCATGACTTCTAGATATTCCATCAGCACCGGATTCTACCCAAACAGTGCCAAAATCAGAAACATTTGTGGTTCCTCTATAATTGCCTCCACCTACCCATGAGACTTCCATAATTGGTTTATTGGGCTCCGGTACCCTCATCCCTGCACTTGAGCTGAAGGTAACTAGAATAAGATCACCAACTGAAGCAGTGACATTTTCTGGATGAAGAGTTGGATCAGCCATCATCATATCATCCGGACCAGGTGCGAATGAAAACTGAAAAGACATTGTACCAAAAGTGATCATTGCTCCCAGTAAGATCACCACGAACAAAGTTAATTTTGAAATAAAGAATTTGTTAGATTTCAATTTGATCTATAAAAGGCATCTATTTTATAAATGAGTTACTGAAATATCGAGATCAATTACTGGATGGCTCCTAAGTTACCACACTTGTATAAATACTTACAATATGTTAATTGCGTTCAAATTTGAAATCCACGATAATAGTTCTTTCTTTTCCATTTTTGAAATTTCAACTCTTGCCTGCTTCAAAATTTGAATTCCATCTTCCGGATAAGAATCTAGTATAACTATTCTACCAATTCCAACACTAATAGCCATTTTGCTGCATTCGAGGCATGGTGCAAATGTTGAATATAACGTAGAGCCCTTAGTGCTTCCGGTTCTAAACAGTGCACATTGCATGATGGCGTTTGCTTCTGCATGGGTACAAAAACATCTTTCTAGATTCTGGCCGGATTCTATCTTGTTATTCTGTTTATCTAAACACCTAGGACAACCTCCGTCAAAACAGTTTTTAATTCCTGATGGAGTGCCGTTATAACCTGTAGCTATCTGTCTGTGGTCCTTAACTATGACGCACCCCACCTGCCGACTCAAACAATTTGATCTCAATTTTGCTATTTCAGCTTGGAGCATAAAATATGTATCCCAGTTTGGTCGGTCTTTCATCTTCTAAAGAGGATATTTATGTATATTTAACATCATCGATAGTTGAAATTCGAACAATAAGGTCACAACAATGTCGTTAGCAGTTGCAGTAATTATTTTTCTAAAGTTTCAACTGGTCCAGACAATCCCATAACTTTGATTAACCTTTGGAACTCGTTCTTATCTCCGTTAACAATAATTCTTATTCTGCCTTGTCCATTTTTCCTTAACATATTATTAATTTTCAAAAATTGCTTAATTTCTTTTACGGCATTATTAGTGGGATCAATGATTCTTATTGAAGGATATATGGTAGTCAAGTGGGATCTAATGAACGACAAGTGAGTGCTTGATAATACCAAGACATCTATGTTTGTATCTTCCAAACTTTTCAAAGTCTTAGATATGGTATCAAATGTAGATTCATCATTTTTTAGGAAAATGCCTTTCTCTATGATTTCTATTATCTGAGATGCGTCAATTCTAGTAACAAATATGTCTTGAGGAACTTCTGATCTAATTTGTTCTTCAAGATGTCTACTTTCTATAGTCGATTTAGTGCCTAAAATTCCGATATGTTTCTTTTTTGTAATTTTTGCCGCTTCCTTTAAGGGAATAGTTACGCCTAAGATTGGAATTGAACTCATCGACCTTATCTTGCTTAATATCTGAATTGAAGGGGTAATAGAAGCAACAACAATTATTTTTGGAGAAAAATTTGATAGTATGTTGACCGTATCTGCCATTATTTGCTCAAGTTCATCAATAGATTTTTGACCATAAGGAAAATTTTTTTTGTCTGCAAAATAAATAATATTTTCTTTTGAAATCTGACTCCTGATTCCTCTTATAACAGAAAGTGATCCTAATCCAGAATCAAACACTGCTATAGACTTAATATGAGTAATCAAGTTTCAAATTACTGATTGAAATCCCAATTTATACTATGAATAACGTATATAATCTAAAACGAACACAAGCGGAAAAACAATTACATCTTTTCAACATGAAACAATAGCAGCGTTAATGGCAATTAGATTAAATCAAAACATTTTGGCCGTTGCGAACTCAAATTCGTCTCTTAGATATCATCACTTACAAAAATGATAAAGTATCCTACTTACCATCTAATGCATCAATTTCAAATATGCATTTACTAGTTCCTCGTCTACTATACCTTGAATTACTTTAGGGCTTCCATCTGATAATCCAATGTCCATAGCTACAGCACTCAGGGGTATTTCAAAGTTTGAAATAACATCATCATCTTGAGTTTCGAATATTTTTTCTTCGGCGCCATTAGAAATAACAAAACAGCTAATTCCACTTATCCTTCTAAACCCCGCTCCTCCTATTCTTCCTCCTGCACGGCCTTCTGATTCTTCCACAAATAGTATGAAGATTGTGTTATCACTTTTTTTACTCAAGTCAATATCATTCTTACAGACTACTATTTTTCTTGCCCCATGACTGAGGATTGATTCTAACGACTCTGACTCGGCTGTCAAAACAATTCAAACAATCAAAATTTCACAAATATATCATTTTTGATATCAAATCTGAGTGTAATAATATAGTTCACAAATCGCTAGTTTTGATTTTTCTGATTAATTCCAAAATGGTGTCTGCATCATTGGCTTCTGGAAATTTCTCTAAATATGAATTAAAAAATTCTAGTGCCTGTTTGTAATTTTTTTTTTGTAGAAATACCATTCCTTTATCTCTTAGGCTATGTTGATCCTCACTATTAATGTCTAAAATCATTTCGTTTACAAGTTCAGCATTGTCCAAATCTTGGCATTCAAAAAAACTTGTCTTTAGATTGTTCAACATTCTTATTATGACATCAGGGTTTGATGCCCTATCGACCAATTTTCTGGTCAAAGCAATGTTCATTTTTGGATAAAAATGATCCAGTAATTCTTTCAGAGAGTAATCGTCCATTATCCTTCCTTCGTTGAATGGATCAATAATTATTTCATTTTCCTCATCATCTAAAACATGTTTTACCATAAAGTGGGACGGAAAGTTCACAGGATAAAGTGTAAAGTTTAGCGAATGCGCCAATTGAATATATAGTATTGACAACGTTAAAGGATTTCCTGTTTTTCTTTTTACAACTATATTGAGCAAACTATTTGATGGGTTATAATAATCGTCTCGATTTCCTTTAAAATTTTCAATTTTGTACAATTGATGATTTATTTTTTCGATTAATTTGGTAGGCCTAGATTCTGATAAATTTTTCATTGATTTAATAATCTTCTTACCAATTTCGTCAATTTTTAATAATTCATCTTGTATTATCAAATGATCGTATGCTACTATACGTGAAATGTGTAATGCATACTCTGCTAATTTTGAAGGATCACTGATTGTCATATGGCTGACAACATTGGTGTGCCAATCATTCAATGCTGTCTGGATATTTTTAGACATTGGTTATTTGAATTATTTGTTACCTTTAATATATAATTTTGATGATCTTAATAAAATAAAGTCTAGGTTGAAAAATATGTTATCAAATATGATTCAAAACAGAAAATGAGAGAAATGATGAATGTTTGGATGTAAGATATAGTCAAGGTTAGATTTTTATTAATTAAGGTATACAAGATGTGGAGGCAATTTAAGTTTGAATCTCAAGATTGATGAAAAACGCATGCGACTTGAGGAAATCATAAAGGAAAGAGGAATTGTTATCAAGGATGTCACTTTATCTAGCAACAGAAAAAGTCATTTCTATTATGATATTAAATCAATTGTAAGTGATCCTGAGGGAGCCGCTCTCATTGGTGAATTAATGCTTACAGAGATACTAAAAATTGAGCCCAAAACACGATCAGTAGGAGGATTAGAATTAGGAGCAATCGCCATCGCAACGACGATAGTATATTCAAGCTATCAATTAGAATCAAAAAACAGAATATCTAGCTTTTTTGTTAGAAAGAGTGCAAAGACATATGGTCTTGAAAAAATGATTGAGGGAATAGTCAAAGAACCGGTAATAATTGTTGACGATGTGATTACTACTGGAAAAAGTGTATTGGACGCGTTGTCTGCTTTACGTAATCACGGAATTTACAATATAAACATCATGAGTGTGATAGACAGAGAAGCAAAAGAAAACTTGCTTGATCAAAATAATACGATATTTCACTCATTGTTTAAGCATTCTGAATTTGCAAACTACATAAATTCAAAATTAGCAAAGATGAAATAATAAATCAAAAACAAATAAGATGTAAGAATATATTTAAAGTTGATTTACAACAGGCAAATTCAAAATTAAATGGTACAGCCAATTTGAGAAAAGACTAGGTGATTTGATTACTATACATTAGAAAAGATGAAATGATAATTCCAATTATGGATCAAACTAAATTCAATGATTATTTACTAATACTTATCCAAATATGTGAATTTGCAAGATACAAAAAATCAATTTTTTAAAAAAATCAAATTAAAGAATTTACTCGTTTACTGATTCTTTTATAACATAATCATTGTGTGATACTTCAGGTAAATCAGAAATCGCTGGAAAAATCCGACACATCTCGTCATTTTTCTTTATGAAAATTAATCCTGCTTCTGCAGTTCTGTATAAACCGGTAATTTCAGAATATTCCATTAATTTCTTATCAACAGCAGTCATTAAATAACGTGTTAATTGAGAATGTGATACACCAGCATTAATCATTATTGTAGTTTTGTATTCCCAATTTGAAACTGCCGCATTAAGGATGGCAGCCATTATTTCAATTTCAGAGCGATTCTTCATTTTAGAACATGAATCTAATTAAACATATAGATAAAAACTAAGTAGATAAGTATGACTATTTCAAAGATTGATAAATATTGACAAAGACTTACAATATTTCTCACATACAAATAATAAAAATAATTTTTTTTAATACTAAAAAAATATGAATTCTAGTCTTCAAGTATAGCTAACTTTTTGTCCATCTTTATCTCTATAGGAGATACCAAAATCTAGCATCTTTGAGAGTTGCTTTTCATTAAATACCGTGCCATCTTGACATACAAGTGAACTATCAAGGCAACAACTGCCGCAAATACCTATTCCACATTTCATGTATCGTTCCAGACTTGCTTGAACTGGTAATGAATTTTGATTGGATAATTCAACAACTCTTTTCATCATTAATTCAGGACCGCATGTATACACACAATCAAAAGTATCATCTCTTACTAATTTACTCATTACACTGACGGTACTTCCTTTAATTCCATAACTGCCATCATCTGTACAAACAACCAGTAAAGAACCAGTTTCATCTATTATTTTTCTCGTTAGTTTCTCAAAGAAAACTTCTTGTCTTGTTCTTGCACCCATGACTATTGTGCTTTTAATTTTTTTCTTATTTGTGTAGGAAGCCAATCTTAACAGTGGTACTAATCCTGTTCCACCTCCGATCATCAATATTTTTTTATAATTCTTTCTTATTGTGAATTTGTTGCCATATGGCCCGCGTAAACCAATTAAATCACCTTTTTTTCTATCAAACAAAGCAGTAGAACCAAATCCAAATTTTCTAATTGTAACTGCGGCATAACCTTCTTTCGAATTTATCATCACGCTCATAGGTAATTCTTCAACGCGTGGTATCCATATCATCAAAAATTGTCCTGGTTTGGCAGAATAACTCAAACTATCTTTGAATACCAATGTCTTAACAGTTGGTGTTTCAGCAATAGTTTCCTCAATCTGAACAATTCTTCTTTTATTAATATTTGTGGGCAATTCCTATTAACTCGCTAATATTTCTAAGTCCTTTCTTTTCGACATATTTTCTTAAATCTTTGGTGATATGATTGAAAATTTTTGGTCCAGAAGATCCTAAAATGCTACCAATTTGAACAGCTGATGCTCCTACAATCATGTATTCTATGACATCTTGCCATGACGAAACACCACCGCATCCTATTACTGGCACTTGCAATTTTTTTGAGATTTCGTAAACACATCTTATTCCTATTGGCTTTATTGCATTACCGGATAGCCCCCCAATGAGATTACTTAATATTGGCATCATTGTTTCAACATCAATACTCATTGCCCTCAAAGTGTTTATAGCAGTAATTATATTAGCACCTGCCTCAATTGCAACTCTAGCAAGTTCAACAACATCAATAGAACCAACCCCTACTTTAACAGAAATTGGTTTATTGGTATTCATTCTGACCGCCCGAACAATCTTGTTAACCGCTTCTGGATCATCACCAACTTCCATACCCATTTTAGATACATGTGGACAAGAGAGATTGATTTCATATCCTATAATTTTGAGTGAATCGAAGACCTTGACCATCTTTGAAAATTCCTTTTCTGAAGAACCAACAAGGCTAATCATTATTGGAATATTTCTATTTTCAGACAATTCCTTTGAAAAAGCAGCTACACCAGGATTTGATAATCCTACGGCATTGAGATAACTGCCACCACCTAAAGGAATTATTGTTGGATTTGAATAGCCTTTCATTGGATTTACACTGATTGATTTAGTCACAACAGCACCTATATTTTCATCATACAATCGTTCAAAGATACTTTGAGATATACCCAAAATGCCTGAAGCAAGCATGGTTGGATTGCGAAGTAGTATTTTATCTAATTGAACAGAAAGTTTATAGTTTTTATCATTAAGATTCAATGATAGCTAAATAATTTGAATTATGGTAATTTAATCTAAATTACACAATAAGTAGTGAATGCACGCCAGAAAAGTCGGCTTTTGAGTATGTCCAGCCTAGGATTTCATATACATAATACAAATATAAAAAAGGATTCTTTTCAATATGAGTGAATAATTTTGGGACGTTTTTTTGATCCGCACATACATATGTATTCTAGAACTACTGACGATTACGAGTTAATGTCAAAGGCAGGTATCGAAGTTATTGTCCAGCCTTCCTTTTGGCTAGGAAGTCCAAGGACTTCGGTTGGTACCTTTGAAGATTATTGGGAACACATGATATCTTTTGAAACAGAAAGATCAAAAGAATTTACTATTGATCAATTCGTTTGTTTATCAATAAATCCAAAGGAAGCTGCTATCAGGCCGCTTGCTTTAGATGCACTGAAAGCTCTATCAAAATATCTGGATAGAGAAAGAGTTGTAGCAATTGGAGAAATTGGGTATAATTTGATTAATGATTTAGAGGATGAACTATTTCAACTGCAGTTGGATATTGCATTAGAGAAAAAGATGCTTACCATGATCCATCTTCCTCATGTTAACAAAAAAGATGGAATTGAACGTACGAAATCTGTTCTTATAAAGAAGAACCTATTGGACCTGCCAAATAAAATTCTAATTGATCATAATACAGAAGAAACCATCGAAAAAACATTGGAGCTTGGATGCTGGGCGGGGTTAACTGTTTATCCAATAACAAAACTCTCTCCAACAAGAGCAATTGATATAATTGAAAAAAATGGTGTAGATAAAATTATGATAAATAGCTCGGCTGATTGGGGAATGTCTGATCCATTAAGCGTACCCTTAGTAGCAAGGGAAATGAAAAAAAGAGGATTCAGTAAGAATGATATAGAAAAAGTAACATTTTACAATGCATACGAATTCTTTAAACAGTCTTCTAAATTTCTTTGGAGACCATAATAAACAGGAATGGAATTTGCATTTAGTACAAACGCATTCAAAAAATTTTCCTTAATAGACACAATAAATATTCTATCTGAAATTGGCTACAATGGAATTGAAATACTTTGTGATATACCACATGCATACCCCAAAACTCTTACCAATTCTGATATCAATGAGCTAAAACAATTGCTCTCAAAATTAAAAATAAGTATTTCCAACCTAAATGCCTTTACACTGTTTGCAATAGGAGATACACATCATCCTTCGTGGATTGAAAATGACTTTGAATACCGTAAAATGCGGATTGATCACACTTTAGACTGCATAAAATTAGCTCGTAAACTTGGAGTTAGTAATATATCCACGGAACCAGGAGGACCAGTTATCAATCAAGGATTGAGTGAAAATGAATTATTGAGAATCTTTGAAAATGGAATAAATGAAATATTAAAGACTGCAGAAAGCGAAAATGTTACTGTACTTGTTGAACCAGAACCAGGACTATTAATTGAAAATTCCGAACAGTTTATTAAGTTTATCAAGAATTTTGATTCAAAACATATTGGATTGAATTTTGATATAGGACATTTTTTCTGCGTAGGTGAAGATCCATCCCAGGTCATTTACAAATTATCTGAATATGTTCGACATGTGCATTTAGAGGATATAGCTGCAGACAGAACCCATCATCATCTTATGCTCGGAGAAGGTGCAATAGATATTGACTCTGTCTTTAAATCAATGAAAGATATTGGATATGAAGGATTTATAACAATAGAACTATATCCATATCAGGAATGTCCTATATATGCCGCAAAGAACGCAATGAAGTTTATTAAATCACTTAACTATCTTTAGTTAAGAAATGATATTTGCAGTTTTTTATAATCCAACGACTTTTCATTTATTTATTTGTTCAATTTATCTTCAGTGACACGTATGAAAAAATCCAATTTTAAAGATTATCTAATTTTAGTCAGATTGCCAAATTTATTTACACTCCCTTCGAACATCTTGGTTGGTTTTGTCATAGTCTCAGCACTGACACAGACAACCTATGTACAAGTACTGTTGTTAGTAACTATTTCGATTCTGCATTACTGTGTTGGAATCATACTTAACGATCTTTATGATTTTAATATTGATAAGAAAGAAAGACCGCACAGACCTCTTCCGTCAGGGAAAATTTCTAGAAAAGTTGCAATTGCTCTTGTTACCATATTTTCAATCTTGGCACTAACTTTGTCTTTAATAGTAGGTATACCAACACTTGTAGTATCATCAACTTTATTTGCTATCATTTTTGGATATGATAGATATTTAAAGAAAACATGGGCAGGTCCGTTTACTATCGCCTCTGCAAGGGTCATGAATATAATGCTGGGTGTCAGTGTAAATATTAATAGCATAAGTAGCAACCCTCAAGTTGTTATTCTAACATTTGTGCTGACAATAACCTTCGTTTATGTGTCGTTAATAGGATATATGAGCAGATATGAAATTCATGGTTTTTCAAATAATGTAAAATTATTTTTAACCCCCACCGTAATTGCCGTGATTATTTTTTCAATCATCCTATTTTCATTGACTGGATTCTTCAAATATGATTCACTAATCATTCTTGCACTGTTTTCATTTATCGTGACTATGACATTCTATAAAATTCATAAAAAAGACTCCTTAGGTATACAACAGATTATTCGAAATATGATTTTATCAATTATTGTCCTGGATTCGACTTTTTTGAGTGGAATAAAAGGAATAGAGATAGGATTAATTGTGTTGGTACTATTAGCTCCACTGCTCGTTTTCGCAAAAAAAATGTACATGACATGAGAAAAAATAATTAGAAATAAATTCTTGAAGTATTCCATTACTCTAATGGTCAAACATATAATAGTTATCGACGTTGTAGGTTTAGAAAAAAAACATATTTCTGAAAAACTAACACCAAATATATTCAATATTTCACAAACTGGAGAAGCAAGAAAATTAGAAACAGTATTCCCTGCAGTAACATGTACTGTACAAAGTAGTTTTTTATCCGGTTCTTATCCAGACTTACATGGAATTGTTTCAAATGGCTTGTATGATAGACAACACTATTCAGTTTCTTTTTGGGAACAATCAAGCAACTTGGTTAATGCCGATAGAATTTGGGATACAGTTAAAATGCGGGGTATTGATGCGAAAACAGCCGTTTTGTTTTGGCAAAATACGATGTATTCTAATGCTGATATTGTATTGACTCCACGTCCATTGCATATGGAGGATCGTATGATTATGTGGTGTTATAGTAAACCTCCGGGATTCTATGAAAAGCTATTGCAAAAAATAGGAAAATTTGATTTGTCCTGGTACTGGGGTCCTATTGTTTCTAAAAAATCAAGCGAATGGATAGAACTGGCAACAGAATTCATATTAGAAAATGAAAGGCCTAACTTCTTATTTACATATATTCCTCATTTAGATTATGCTTTTCAAAAAAATGGAACGTCCTACAACAATTTAAAAGATGATCTAAAATTTGTTGATGATTTGGTTGGGAAATTAGTCAACAAAGCAATTGATATTGGAATATTAGAAGATACACAATTTATCATTTTTTCAGAGTATGGATTCACAGATGTTGATTCTGACATTTTATTAAATACCGTTCTAAGGGAAAATGATCTTCTTCGTGTAAGAGAAATCGAAGAAAAAGAATATTTGGACCTTGAATATAGCAAGGCATTTGCTATGGTCGACCACCAAGTAGCACACATTTACGTTAAAGAAAATTATGCAAATTCAGTAAGAAAAATTTTAGAAGGAATAAAAGGGATAGACATGATACTGGATAATGAGTTGAAGCAACAACTAAGAATAAATCATCCGAGGAGCGGGGATTTAATAGCAGTGTCAAATAAGGATAAATGGTTTAGTTATTATTGGTGGTTTGATCCAGTTAAATCTCCAAGTTTTGCAAAGAAAGTTGATATTCACAGAAAACCCGGTTATGACCCAGTTGAATTATTTTTTGATCCTAATACAAAATCTATACCTTTAGATGGTAAATTGGTTAGAGGTTCCCACGGAAGATTGCCATCACAAGATGAATCTACATTTCCAGTTTATGTTTCAAATAAGAAAAATATTTCGGAAGTAAATGATAGTGGCAATTTGGATATTGTTACCATCGGCAAATATCTTAGGAAGTTATTATAACATAGAATGCGATAATCATGTCGTGGAAATATTCTATAACGTTATCATCTTTTAAAAATTTGGAGCCTATAGAAAAAACCCTTGAAAATTTGAAATATCAAGGTTTTGATACTGTAGAAGTTTATGGCGAGCCCGATTTAGTTGATGTGAAAAGTATCTCGCATATACTTGATTCGCTCTCAATGGATGTTTCTGGAGTAACCGGTATGTGGGGTAAGAGCAGTAGTAATTACAAATCCCGCAAATTAGTCACTAATGATAGTTATTCATTATTAGTCGCTCAAGATTATGTAAAAAAATGTATTTCTCTTTGCAATTCATTGGGTGGTAGGACATTTAACATATGTTTGTTTAGTGATTCACCCATAATTTTTGATGGTAATCACAAAAGTCTATTACGAGAAGAAAAAAGAAAATTACTTTCGGCACTGACAGATCCTTTACGAGAATTAGCAAAGTATGCTAGAAATTTCGATGTGGATCTGCTCATTGAACCATTGAATCGTTACAGCACACCAATTTGCACAAACTCTGAAGATGCAATGTGTATTGTTGAACTTGTAGACCAAGAAAATGTAGGGATTTTACTAGATACTTTTCATATGAACATAGAGGAAGATTCAATATGTGATGCCATCATAAAATCTAATAAAATGTTAAAACATATTCATATATCAGATAACAATAGGAAAATGCCGGGTCTAGCTCACATAGATTTTGAGAGCATAATAGCTGCGCTAAAGAAGATAAATTATATGAAATTTCTTACCTTCGAGCCTAATGTTCAACATATTGATTACAAAAATGATATAAAATACGGTCTGGATTTTCTAAAAAAATTATCTAAAAATTGAGAAATTAAATTATATGATCTTGTATATTATGATTCATATATTTTAAGGTGGTATTCATCAATAGGTTGCTAATACACTACAATGAAGATTTCATTATGAATAATGAATTTGCAAAGGATGTTGAAAAAGGACTAGGTGATAAACAAAAGCATATTTCACCTAAATTTTTTTATGATAAAAACGGATCAAAATTATTTGAAGAGATATGCAATCAACCTGAATATTACCTTAATCGAATTGAATCACTAATTTTGAAAAGATCCGTGGATGAGATCATGAATATACTTGGAGAAAAAGAATTAAGCATTATAGAATTGGGCAATGGAAATTCTTTAAAAACTAGAATATTGCTACAACCATTTCTTGCAAACTTGAAAAAAGTCTGTTATTTTCCAATAGATGTTTCATTAAAAATGTTAAAAATATCGATAAAAGATTTATCCAAAGAATACGTGAATTTAGAAATTTTTGGAATTTGTTCAGATTATATTTCAGGTCTAATGAAAATGAATGATTTTATGAAATTGAAAAATAGTATTCCCAAGAATAAATTAATAATGTTTCTGGGTTCAAGTATTGGAAATTTTGATCCGAAAGAAGCAAAAAATTTTCTTTATTTTTTAAAGAGGTACATTAGACAAGAAGATGCTCTATTGATTGGTATCGATTTAGAAAAAGATAAAACAATTTTGGACAAGGCATATAATGACAAGAAGGGTATAACTGCAAAATTTAATTTAAATATTTTAGCAAGAATTAATAGAGAACTTGACGGAGAGTTTAAACTACCTTGTTTCGAACACAAGTCATTTTACAATATTCATAAGCATAGAATTGAGATGCATCTAGTATCCAAGCAAGATCAAGAAATAAGAGTAGGAGCAATCGAAAAATCATTTCATTTCAAAAAAGGGGAAACCATTCATACAGAGAATTCATACAAATATTCACAAAATAATCTCAATGAACTGGTTGAAAGTGCGGGGCTTGAGGTGATTCAAAGTTTTACCGATCCAAGGAAACAATACACTTTAATTTTGTTAAAGAAGGTCTCTGGCACAGCGAAATCCTGAAAAGGGAATTCTTTCGTGCGGTTTGAAATAATTTCTATAGCTGTTTCTAATTTGAGTCCTTGGAGTTGCAAACGAGCCCCCACGTAATACCTTTTGATTGATTGCCCACTTGTCAGTATATTCTGAAAATTTAGATCTAAATCCAGGGTACAATACATACTCAGAAGATGTCCATTCCCAAACTTCTCCTATCATTTGATGACACCCATAATGACTTTTCCCTTGAGGATAAGATCCAATTGGAGTAGGTGCCCATCTCCATGTTTCTAACAAATTTGCAGTAAGGTCTGAAGGCAAATCATCGCCCCATGGATATGTTGTCTTTCTCTTTAAATCATCATCCCAGCTAGCCGCTTTTTCCCATTCTGCTTCGGTTGGTAATCTTTTTCCTGTCCATTTTGAATATGCATCCGCTTCATAATAACTTACATTTGTGACTGGTTCATTTGGCAAGACCTTATTTAGACCTGTGAAATCCTTCTTGTACCACTCTCCATCTATTTTTTGCCAATATAATGGAGATTTCCATTCATTTTCTCTTACTAAATCCCAACCATCCGATAACCAAAATTTATAATCTTGATATCCCCCAGCATCTATAAAGTTGATGAATTCCTTATTTGTGATCAGGTACTTGTCAATTTCATATGGGTTTAGGTACGTTTTATGTTCTGGAATTTCATTGTCATAACAAAAACCATCACCGGAAAATCCAAGTTCATACAATCCTCCAGTTATTCTCACCATCCCTAGCTCAATATGAGGATTATCAGCCATTGAATCTGTTCTTTTTCTGATTTTTGGTTCATAGTTATCCTGTGGATCATCAAATCTTTGGAAATAATGTTGAAGATCATATACCAAAAGCTCCTGGTGTTGCATTTCATGCTGATTTGCTAATTCTATATCATATGCTAAATTGCGTGTTAAGGAGTTATTCTTTTCGATGTTATCTAAAAATTTTAGAAACATGTCTTCAATCAGAGATCTATATTTCAGTGTCTCTGAAACTTTAGGTCTTGGAAATTTCCCTCTATCTGTTTTGGGCAAGATCTTGCTATATCGTTGGTAATACGAATTGAGATAATCTGTATTTATGGTATTATCCTGTATGTCATGTTTGTATTTTTCAAGAATTTTCTGAAAAAACCAGGTCACATGAGCAATATGCCAGTTTGGCGTACTACCAAATGGGTCTGATTGCATTACCGCATCTTCTACTGATATCGGTTCAAAAATGAATGATGTGGTATTTCTAACATTGTGAAATTCCGAACGCAGTTTCCTTATATCACTAGTTATAACCTGGGTCAATATTACTGATAAATAGAAGTTATATAATTTAATTTTTATCCAAATTCTATAAATCAATCATATGAAAATGCTTTGTTTGCGACAATTCGAAAAGTCAAGGGAAGCCTACTTCGTTTCGACTAAATGCACCTTATTTTTGTCCAATAATACTTTTATAGTTTGTTGCCCCAAAAGTAAAATTTCCCCATATACAAAGCTCATTCAAGCCGGTTCATACTATGAGACATTAACTGTATTAGTTGGCGAATTTTTCAAAGGATGTAATTGTCAATATTTCATTGTAACAATATCATGAATTCACAAGATAGTCATGAATCTTGATTAATGAATAGCATTTTTTATTTGGAATCAAGATTTGTTTCGTCGAGTTGGTCGAAAATTATCTTTGATTTTGTCTGCGGAAGCCATCATCTCTTTTCACCCACGTAACAAATACAATGCTTGCAATAGATACCGTGTTACGTATATACGTAATTACATTTAGTTTCAATTATACATAAGCGTAATAAAGTGCTTAAATGTTAGTTTATTGGAGATAATATGCCTTCTTGTATAGGTGTAAAAGAAAGAGAGTTTATCAAGGATCTAAATGAGTGGAATATAGGTAAACTGGAGAAGAAATATTCTTCAAGTTATAGACGTGTTCTGAAATATAGACTTTTACAAAAGAGGAGATTTTTGACCGATGATCTTTTAATGATTAATTCAGTTCTGGACAAGTTACAATCCTTGTAAGAGATTTCTTTAACTGCCCTATCACATTAATTCTCATTGCATTTAATGCATCAAGTGAACTCCCGAATAGAGCCAATATATATTATTAGCATGATAACTTTTCAAAAATCAGAAGCAAAATAATGCGCAACCAATGGAATTGCCTTCAATTAGAATAATGATCGCCTTTTTCATCACGAACCCCATAATAATGGTGCTCAATATTTGTTACCAAAATAGAGTAAGTCATTGCTTAACAACTATAAATCCTGAAAAATTGAATCAACTTTTTTATGATCGAATCATATTTCTAATATCTATTAAATCCCTCAAGATTGAGCTTGCCGTTTCCATCCCACCAGCTCCCTTGCCAATAATTGTTTGTTGACCTGAATGTTGACAGGTAAAAGTGATCGCGTTGAAAATACCATCTACACAAATTGGATCTTTGGTAGAAACTGGCTTGGGTTTTACGACTAGATTTTTACCATCACAACTTGCAATTAATTTTATTGCATTACCCTTTTTTCGCTCATGCATAACTTGTGTGGGTTGTACTTCTCTAACACCCGTTCTCACTACATCGTTCATTGTTGATTTCATGTTCATTACCAAGTTTGATGCAATTACTAATTTCGCAACAGCATCATATCCGTCGATATCAAGTGTTGGATCTTTTTCGGCATACCCTTTTTCTGAAGCGTCCCTAAGGGCTTGAGTAAAATTTAATCCCTCATACATTTTGCTCAGGATATAATTTGTAGTTCCGTTAAGAATCCCTTCAAATGATAGGATTCTATCTCCTTTCAAACATCTTTTGGCAAATTCTAGTATTGGTGTCCCACCACCAACAGTTCCACTAAATTTAAAAGCAATCCTATTATATTCTGCCAATTCCATCAATGAAGGAAACTCTAATGCAAGAGGGCCCTTGTTTACGGTTATAACGTTTTTACCAGACTTCATGGCTGTTATAATGTGTGTTTTTCCTGGTTCACCGTTAATAATATTGGTTGGAGTTAGTTCAATTACAACTTCTGCATCTATGTTTTCAATTACATCTAATATTCCAGACGTATCTGTATTGGATCCATACTGAATAACTGATCTCTTCTTCTTTTTGACATTTAGTAATCTGTCCAGATCTAGACCTTGATTGCAAGTTACTATTCCTTCATGATCAGCACATGCGACTACTTTGGGCCTTATATCATAATCATTATACAGATCTGTCGAATGGGATAATAATAATTTTACAAAGCTCTGGCCAACCACTCCAAAACCTAACAGTACAAGTCTCAATTACCTTAGTATCTAAAATATCCGGTTAAATAAGTTTGAATTTGCCTAAAATATATTTTTTAATATTTTCATTTCTGTTATGTTCTCAAGTACTTTTTGATATTCTATACGATACATTAAATCAATGATGCGTGAAATACACAATTTTTGACATTCACAATTTAATACATTTTTTACAAAAATTGGCATGAATTACGAAAGTGTCATGATGTTGATAGAAATAAACTGCATGGAGATGAGAAGAATTGTCTAGAGGATTTGCAGTTTTCATATTTTGGTTAATTGGTTTTGGTATTGGTTTTGCAGGATATCTTTCACTACCTGGAATAGCAGAATGGTTCGCTACATCGATGCCAAAATTTGTTAATCAGGCAGTAATAGGCGCACTGATAGCTGGAATGATCGGATCTGCAGTAAGCACATTTACTATAGTAACTTGGGCAAATAGAACGAGTTAAGAGTAGCCCATACATCCATTCCTTCGTCCGCTGAATAATTTATTTCTAAAGTCTATTTTATCAAACAAATATTGATTATCTTTAATTTGAAAGGCACCAAAATAATTTAAAAACGATTAAAAACATCAAAAACGCTTCTAGTCAGTATATGTATAATGGAGAGCTAGAAGTACAGGCCAAAAGAAAGGCCTTGGCAGTTTTACACGATGAAATTACTCACATTCTAAATGCTGCGAGAGATCTATCATCACTTACTGACTCTATTATAAAAGGAGTCGACAAAGAGACGGAATTATCTCTAGTCAGGATGAAAAACGCGGGTGAAGAAGTTGAAAATCTTAGGAGAAAGATGACCAGGGAAATTTCGGATACTGGAAGTCTTATGGTTTACAGAGAAGATGTTTTAAGAACTGCCTACATAATTGATGATATAGCTGGGTATATCACTGGAATTGCCTTTAGACTCTCAAATATTAAAATAACCACGTTGAAAAAAGGGAAATTTGATGAGGATATTAGTGAACTCATCAATATGGTTGTTGAGGCAATTTTCAAGTTAAACGAAATGGCCCGTGCACTTAGCATGAACCCTTCGAGTACTATTGAACTTGCACAAGAAGTTCAAAACATAGAAAGAAAGGTAGACAATTCTTACAGAAAAATTGTAATTAAGGCGCTGAATGAAATTCCAAATACAAAAGATCTTCTTTTAGTTAAGGACGCAGTAGAGGGGATAGAAGGAATGGCAGATAAATGTCAGGCCGCATCAGACTCTCTGACTATACTTGCTCTGAGTATGTAATGGTTGCTTATTCCGGTACGCTTGTAGAGAGCAGAATAATCATTTGGGACATTGAAGATTCAAGATCGATTTTTTCTCTTGGCTATTATGGGAAACCTCTTGGGATTTACAAGCCAAAGGGAATCGACTTTGATACTCCTCTCATTCTTGATTTAATCGAAGGGTGCTATCTGGTCGAATCAAGATTACTTACAGTAAATAAAGTCAATGGAGAGAAAATAATTTTAAAAGAAATGAAAGCAATTTGCAGAAAACAATATGTAGATTTTGACATCAAGTATCTAGTATTCAAGAAGTTAAGAGATTTGGGATATGTTGTCTCTCCCGGCATTAAGTTTGGTTGCGATTTTGCCGTATATGAGCATGGTCCGGGGATTGACCATGCGCCATATTTGGTGCAGGTTGTGGATAATCAGCAAGACATTAAAGCTACTGGAATAGTATTGGCTGGAAGGTTGGCCACTACTGTAAAGAAACAATTTATTTTAGCAATCACATCAATAAAACCTCGGAGAGTTTATTTTCTTAGTTTTGATTGGTGGAGGGCCTAAAGGGCTTCCCCGATCATATTCAAATGCTTTCATTTGATTTCTTATAAATAAAAACAGAACATTGCTAAACAGGTCGAGATGATAAATTCGATTGGTTGATAGAAAAGCTATTAATAAAAAATCAATGGCGCATGAGAACCATTTTCAGTTTCTTTGAATGATTTGGATCATGCTTATTTCTTGATTTTTTATCTTGATGCATCCACGATTAGTTATAAGGCGAGGATTAGAACCTATATCATTATTATAATATTCATCATACTCCAAGTTCAATGAACCTATCGGGACTGTCTCAACTGTCAATCCGTTTTTGTTCATTTGTGAAGCAAAAATTTCATTCAGGCTTGAAATCTTGATGGTTTCAGATTCATCCTCATCTTCATGAATATTATCGGAATTTACAATTGCATGTATCTCATCATTCATGTGTTTTGTAATTTTTGCACTGATAAATAAATTGTGTGAAAAATCTATGTTTCACTAAATTCGCAAGATTTGAGATTCTTTATCCGAATATCCCGAGCCTAGCTATATTTAATAGTGTATTAAATATGCCATCAAACTATGCCTACGCAGGAGGGGGGTTGCAGTTGAGTAGGGATTTCAAATTTGCTAATAAAGTTGTGGTTGTCACTGGTAGTGGCACTGGGATAGGACAGGCGATTGCAAAAAAATTTGCTGAAAATGGAGCAAGTATAATTTTACTTGGAAGAAGAAAAGAACCGCTAGAAGAAACACAATCCGATCTAAAAAACATAGTAACCAACTTAGGTACTCAAGGAAAAATCAAGATATTTCCCGGTGTCGACGTTTCTGATGAAACGGCCATATCGAACATGTTCAATACCATTTCAAAGGAAATAGGACATATCGACATTCTCATTAATAATGCGGGGGTTTCAGGACCAGTAAAGATTTTTACTAACTCAAATTTTGCCGAGTTCAAAGAATGTATAATGATTCATTTAACAGGTACATTTTGGACAACCCTCAAAAGCATTGCATCCATGAAAAAAGGTTCTAAAATAATTACCATATCTACTTTTTTTACAGAAGAAAACAGATTTGAACAGCGGCCATATCGATTTAGAACTCCTTACACCAGTGCGCAAGGGGCCAAAAATAGGTTAACTGAAGCTATTGCCTGGGAATTGGTCCCTGATGGAATAGAGTCACTGGCAACAAATCCGGGTCCAGTTCATTCAGATCGTATCTATAAGACGGTATATCCAAAAGCAGCTGCAGAATTTTTACGTATTGGAGGTTTTCCAGGACTATCATCAATCGAAATAGAAAAAATATTGCAGAGGTTATTGAATGTTTTAGGGGAAGACCAGACTGCTGTCGATAAAGAAATGGACGTAGTTTTACAAAAATTCTTTAATGAAAGGATAAAAAACGAGGATGATAAACTCAAACTTACTTCAATACTCAGAAATCTTCTATCAAAAACGCAGGAAATTGCTGAAAAGATACAACTGAACACAAAGAAAATGATAGTTGACAAGGAATTTCTTTCACAAGACGAAGTCGCAGAAATGGTGTTAAACCTAGCATCTGACAAAATGAGCAAGTTACTAAATGGCAAGATCGTGCCAAATGATAGAGTATTTTATCCTACAAGACCAATAATTGGAACATACATTCAGCCAAATGAGATTAATATCTCAGATAAAGTCATTGTTTTGATAGTAAACTCTTCATCAGAAAAAGATCATAAACGTGCAAAAATCATTGCAAGATCGCTTGTAAATAAGATAAATCAATTGGTGATCCTCACAAGAGATAGTAATGATTTGGTTTACTATAAGGAGTTTCATTGCCATTCTGTAAATTTAACTAATGAAGATTCTGTAAAGGGAATCTTTAGAGTGGTCAGCGAAAAATTCTCCAAAGTGGATGGAGTGGTCTTGTTGACTGGTGAATATGACTATGGCGTAGGTTTAAAGTCCCTTGATAGAAAACAATGGGATCAACTGGTTGAAAATTACTTGTTTGTGCCTGCATTGATAACTAGAGAATCTGTAATTAACATGTCTCCAGTTGGCGCAGTCAGTGAACCATCATTATTCAAGAATTCAAAGGGATCAATAACTATTGTGGGGCCAGATTCTCCAGTAGGTGATAAAATTTCTGGAGTTGTTCGGGCTAGGTCAGAAATATTTCGTGGTGCTCTAAGGCCCTTCAATGCAACTGTTAATCAAGAATTGCGAGATGTTGTAAAATCAAATATAAGACAATACCTATTGCTGGCTGGCAATATCGATGGCTGTCAACCTGATGAAGAAAAAATTTCTAGTATGATTTTAACTATTCTTTCACAATCAAATAGCGGAAACAATCAAACCATTTTTTATGTTGACGAATAGTAATAAGCGTGGTAGCTATATGTGGCCAATTTGTTTCCGTATATTTTTCTAATATTATAAAAAAATACATTAATCTTAAGGTCATACTGTATTTTAAATGAGTGATAAATTCGTCTTAGATACCAGTGTAATAATTGAAGGCAAGGTTGCAGATATTATACAAGACAAAATCGAACCAAATAGCCAAATAATAATCCCCATAGCTGTCCTTGATGAACTGCAGGCACAGGCATCGACGAATAAGTTACAAGGAATAGAAGGATTACTTGAAATAAAAAAGATAAGGGATGTATGCCAAGCTAGAAAAATAAGCCTGGAATTTATTGGAACCAGGCCAACAATTGAAGAAATTAGATTGGCCAAACGTGGAAGAATTGACGCCATAATAAAAGATATAGCTTTAGAAAAAGATGCGATATTGATAACATGTGATTATGTTCAACACTTGGTATCAGAGGCACATGGGATTAGGTCAATTCATATTATTTCCTCTAAAGAAGATTCAGAATTACAATTTGAAAAATATTTTGATAATGATACAATGAGTATTCATCTAAAGGAGGGTACTTGTCCAATTGCAAAAAAGGGCGTGCCTGGCAACTTGAAACTTGTACGCTTGGAGGAAAATAAACTCTCAACAGAAGAAGTTTATAAAATCACAAAGGAAATTTTAGAACAATCACGATCAAAAAAAGGTTTCATGGAAATTAACAAGGATGGCGCAATGGTTATCCAATTAGGTAAATATAGAATTGCAATTACAAAGGAACCCTTTTCAAATGGCCATGAAATTACCATCGTTAGACCAATAGCAAAGTTGACATTAGAAGACTATGGACTGAGTGAAAAATTATTAGTTCGACTGACATCTGATGTGGAAGGAATAATTATTGCAGGGCCCCCCGGATCTGGTAAGAGTACATTGGCAAGCAGTCTTGCCGAATTTTATGTAATGCAGAATAAGATTGTAAAGACGTTTGAATCACCTAGAGACTTGCAGGTATCAAAAGAAGTAACTCAGTACGGACCACTTGAGGGAAGTTTCGAAAATGCTGTTGACATTTTACTGCTCGTACGTCCTGACTATACCATTTTTGATGAAATAAGACGATATAGAGACTTTCAAGTATTTTCTGATATGAAGCTAGCTGGAGTCGGGATGATAGGAGTAATCCACGCAAGTAAACCTTTGGACGCAGTGCAGAGATTTATTGGGAGAATCGAATTGGGAATGATACCACAAATTCTAGATACAATAATCTTTATGGAAGCGGGAATGATCAAGAAGGTATACGAAATCTCACTTACAGTCAAAGTACCATATAAAATGACTGAGGCTGATCTTGCCAGACCAGTTGTAGAAGTCAAGGATTTTTCAACAGGAGTAACGGAATATGAGATTTACACATTTGGAGAAGAAAATGTCATAGTTCCCGTGGATCCTGATGACAATACAAATCAAAACAATATCTATAAACTTGCAGAATCAAAAATAAAGGACGTAATACGACGTTTTGATCCTAATCCAGAGATATCCATCATATCAGATAATAAAGTTAGAATTAAGGTCCAAAAAGATACAATCCCTAGAATAATTGGAAAAGGCGGAACAACCATAAGTGAACTTGAGGATATGCTTGGCGTAAGAATAGATGTGGAAATGAAAACCCCTACACTTGGCAAAGATGTGTATTTTGAAGTAAATGAGTCGGGTAATGGAGTTGTTATAAAGTTAGACGAAGCAACAATTGGTAACAAAGTAAATTTGTACATAGATGATGAATTTATTTGTGCAAATCAGGTGGGAAAGAAATCAAGAATCAAAATAGATAAGAGATCTGAAAGTGGTAGAAAAATATTAAATGCTATTATAGCTGGACAAAAAATAAAAATTTTTCAAATTGACAACAATTAGTTCGTCATAGAAATAATAAAAATGATAGAAAAGAATTAGGTAGTTTGGTAATTCAGGTAATTCTCTGGCATGGTCTTTTAACTAATCCTGTAAATTGTCCCATCATCAAAAGATAGAACATAAAGATACCCATCAGGCCCTGTCTTTATGTCAGTTATTCCTGCAAAACCCTCTCCAAATACTATTGAATCCATTTCAGCTTTATTGTCAACTACATGATCTGCCAATCCTGGCATATCAAACTTAAAGTCGGTTCTCTCATCATTTAATTCAAATCTGTACAGATTACCAAAACCTATGTCCCCTACAAATGCGTTATTTGCATATTCCGTACCTAATTTTTCAGAATTCAAAAATTCAATATCTGTAATACCAAAAGATTCAATGAAACTCAGTACTGGATCTTTGTAATTTGAATTTGGGAAATTTACTAAATCGTTTTGAGATATTCCACTGGCCGAAATTGGCCCCATTGTTAATTTCCAGCCGCTATTAAATCCGGGACTAACCAAGTTAATTTCATCATATTCTTTTTCACCATTTTCCGTATCCCACAATGTTCCAGTAATAGGATCTACTCCAAGCCCAAAACTATTTCTTATTCCGTAAGCTTGATACCAGTTTACTGGAGCTTCGGGATTGTTACTTGTAAAAGGATTATCAGAAGCAGGTGAACCATCATTTGGATTTATTTTTAAAATTGCTCCACTAAAATCTGGATCTGGGCCATTTACTATATTTTGATCTTTTCCATTTCGTTGCAACTCTCCTGTTACTGAATAAAGAGACCCGTCGTTACTTACGGCCAATTTTCCTCCTTGATGATTAGTTGCAGGAGTTCCTGGAAGATCCATAAATACCTCTTGATTTGTTAGTTCCGGTCCTACTCCCAAAGTATATTTGTATATTCTATTTTGCACTTGCCCGTCCTTTACAGTCGCATACAAAAATATATTCTCACCAACTTTTTCTATTCCTAATAATCCACGTTCATTCTTAGTATCAACATTTATCGATAGCAATGGTTGTGGCTGAAGTATTCCATTGCTAACGAGTCTGACATTTCCATCTTTTTCTAAAACTAGTATATTATTATCATCTAAAAATAACATGCTGGTAGGAAACAAAATGCCACTTACTAAAGCTTCGACTTTAAGATTAGGATCCTTTACCGTTGGTTGTGCATATAACAAATTATTTTGTATAATAATTACAACCGACATAGTGATTAAAAAAAATACAAGGAATTTTTTCATACTTAGAACAAAAGAACGTTGTAACTATTATATTTTGCCTATTGCCATTTCTTTTTTTCTTTTATACTCAAGTTTCTTCTGACAAGATTCCATCTACCAACAATATAGTTCTCAATTGTTTTGCCAAATCAGTAACACTGATGATACCAACTACTTTCCCCTCGGACAGTATGGGCAATCTACGTATCTTATGATTGACCATCCGTTGCACAGCTACTTCTACTGGAGTATCAGGACTAGCGTACGTTTGTATTTTAGACATTATTGTACCTACCTTAACTTTTGAAGATACTAAATCCTTCGTACAAATTTTCTTAACAAAATCCTTTTCAGTGATTATGCCAATAGGAACGTTTTCTCTCTCGACGATAAGAGAGCTTATCCGCTTTTCAGTCATGATTTTTGCTGCTTCGTAAGCTGTAATTCCTTCATCTATCGAGATGACTTTCTTTGTCATTATATCCTGAACTCTATCGTTCAATATTCAATTATTATAATCATCAAAATAAAAACCTAAGTACTCCCATAACATTTACAAGTTTTTCTTTTTAATGGGGATCTAACTAACTGGTCTGACTTGACAAATAAATTAAAATTACTAGTACTGAACAGTTAAGGTGGATTCTAAGTGAAAGTAGGAATAGTGGTTTTTCCAGGAAGTAACTGTGACCGAGACGTATATCATGTCTTAAATGATGTTTTAGGATTAGGTGCTCAATATGTGTGGCATACTGAAAAATCAATTCATGATTTTGACGCCTTAATATTACCAGGTGGATTTTCATATGGAGATAGATTACGTGCAGGTGTCATAGCAGCTCAAAGCCCAATAGTCGAAGCGATAAAGGAAAAAGCGGACGAGGGATTACCAATTCTTGGGATTTGCAATGGATTTCAAATACTAGTTGAAGCTGGATTGCTACCCGGTGCCTTAATAAGAAATGATAAATTACAATTTTCTTGCAAGTGGTTAAAAATTGAAGTGTTGAATGTTAACACACCATTTACCAATTTGTTCAAATTAAATGATAAGATAAGTATCCCAATTGCACATGGAGAAGGCAGATATGTAATAGGAGATGATAAACTCCATCATCTTTATGAAAACAATCAGATTGTTTTCAAATATAAAGATCAAAATCCAAATGGTTCAACTGAAATGATTGCGGCAATTTGCAATGAAGAAGGAAATGTCATGGGACTCATGCCCCATCCTGAGCGTGCAACAGAAGCAATCCTTTCGCCCAACCATTCAAAAAGTAATGCACGACTGATATTTCTTTCATTAAAAAATTTCCTATCTAATTACATAAAGAATTGAATTTATTGACATAAAATGCTAACCAGAGAAGAAGATATTTATTTGCGGGAAAAATTAGGCAGAAAACCTAATTTATTAGAAATTGATATGATAGATGCCGAATGGTCTGAACATTGTTCATATAAATCCTCTAGAAAATATGTCAAATTATTACCATCTAGTGGTAAAAGAGTAATACTTGGTCCAGGGTATGATGCAGGAGTACTGGATTTAGGAGATGATGATGTTCTTACAGTTCATATAGAAAGTCACAATCATCCTTCTGCAGTTGAACCGTATGGAGGGGCCGCTACTGGAGTAGGTGGAGTAATAAGGGATATAATCTCAATGGGCACAAGGCCTATTGCCTTACTTAATGCCTTACGATTCTCCTCACTAAATGAAGCGAATAAAACATCAAAGTCAAAATGGTTATTCAAAAATGTTGTAAAAGGAATTGCAGACTATGGTAATTGCATAGGGATACCAACGGTCGGGGGCGATATTGAGTTTGACAATTCCTTTAAAGATTATTGTTTGGTAGACGTAGCGGCAATAGGACTCGGTAAAAAAGATCAAGTCATTTCCAATCATGCAAATGACGGTGATTTAATAGTACTTGCTGGTAACCCCACGGGCAAAGATGGAATTCGAGGAGCATCTTTTGCTTCAAAATTACTTGATGCAGAAGATAGATCCGCAGTTCAAATACCTGATCCCTTTTTGGAAAAATTATTAATTGAAGCTACAATTGAAGCAGCTAAAAGTAATTGTATTAATGCAATAAAGGATCTTGGTGGTGGAGGATTATCATGTTGTTTATCTGAACTGTCTCAATTTGTTAACAGAGGGTTTGAAATTGAATTGTCCTCCGTGCATACAAAAGAAACTGGTTTATCACCAAATGAAATAATGATTTCAGAATCACAGGAAAGAATGGTGTATATCATAAATAAGCAAAAATTATCTACTTTTGACGAAATATTCAACAAATATGGTATTACGTATTCAATTATGGGTAAAGTACATGGCCAGGATAATCTCAATATACTTTTTTATGGTAAAACAATCGCTAATATCTCTTGTAACTTGATGGTAAATGCACCACTTTGTAATAGAAAATCAAAGAAGCCTGAATACTTGAAAAAAATAAAAAAGAAGATAGTTTTGGACAAAATAAGGGATCACAATATTATTTTGCTACATATGTTATCGAATCCAAATATTGGTAACAAAAATTGGGTCTATCAACAATATGACCATGAAGTTGGATTAAGGACTGTCATAAAACCTGGCGCTAATGCATCTGTTATCAAAATCAACGATAATAAGTTTGTGTCAATCAAATTAGACGGAAATTCCAAACACTGTTATCTTGATCCGTATCATGGAACACTAGGATGTTTATCCGAAGCTTGCAGAAATGTTATATGTACCGGGGCAGAACCCATTGGAATTATAGACCATTTGCAGTTTGGAAGTCCTGAAAATCCCCAAATATATTGGACATTCAAGGAGTCAATAGAAGCAATTATTGATTTTTGTAATTTTATGAAAATCCCTGTGGTAGGAGGAAAAGTAAGCTTTTATAATGAAACAATGAATTCACCAATTAAACCATCACCAATAATTGGCACTATTGGATTGATTGAAGATCGATCGCATATTACTACTAATGTTCCAGTTGTTGGAGATACATTGTTTATCTTAGGTCAAACAAATGAGGAATTGGGTGGTTCTGAATATTTTGACTCATATTTCCATACGAAGTACGGAAATGTACCAATGGTAGATTTAGAAGCTGATAGAAGAAATAACCTAGCTGTATTGCATCTAATTCAAAATGGATTGGTTGATTGCGTGCATGACTGTTCTAAGGGTGGAATTGGAACGGCATTGGCTGAATTAACCATTTTTAGCATACTTGGAGTAAATGTCGATTTGAAAAAAATTCCAAATAATTGCTCACGTTGTGATTACTTACTTTTTTCTGAAACCCATTCCAGATTCATAATAGGGACTCGGCAACCAGATAAGGTAAATAAAATATTGCACGGTAGGAATTGTGTTTTTTCTGAAATAGGAAAAATTGATCGAAGCAAGATTCTAAATTTACGCTACTCTAGTAAAGAAATAATAGATTTGCCCGTCGATGATTTGAATCGTAGCTATAACACAATGAATCACATCATGAATAGAACTTGAAAGGCACGAATTTATGTGGAGTAAATCTTAATTAAATCCATCCCGAAGGATGATCGCTAATGGTTCATGAGAATTGTGGCGTAGTTGGTATTTTTTCACTAAATGGCCATAATGTTATACCTTACGTAATTGATTCTTTGCGAGCGCTACAGCATAGGGGTCAAGAATCCTGGGGATTTGCAGTACCTTCAAAAGCTCCCTACAAAAGTTTAGGTTTAGTATCTGCTTCAAAAAATCTTAGAAACGTTATTAAAAAATTCAATTCTCATGCTGCTATTGGTCATGTCAGGTATTCCACTGTTGGGAAAAGTAATCTAGATAATGCACAGCCATTAAAAATAAGAGATCTCTGCATAGCACATAATGGAACTATAGCCAATGTGGAGGAATTATCAAATATGGTTGGAGGATGCACTTTTTCACCTCAAACAATGAGTGATACCTTATTGGCGGCACAAAGATTATTGATGCATCTTGAAAAGAATGAAAATATGGTTCAAGCCATTCGTGTCTTAAAGGAAGAAATGATTGGCTCTTTTTGTTTTACACTTTTGACAGATGATGGATCGGTTTACGCGGTTCGTGACACACGTGGATTTAGACCCCTAGTGTTGGGACATATTGAAGAATCAAATACATATATCATATCTTCTGAATCATGTGCTATCGATACCGTAGATGGTAAGCTTATCGGTGATATCCAACCAGGAGAATTATTGAAACTAAGCTTAAAAGGAATAGAACGACAACAATTTTCTGCTAGTGAGTATCATTCACACTGCGCTTTTGAATTTACATATTTTGCACATCCAAGTAGCATTATTGAAGGAGTTAATGTGTATGAGGCAAGAAAAAAAATGGGGCATTTTCTTGCACGAAAATATCCAATACAAGATGCCGAGGTAGTTATTCCAGTTCCAGATTCGGCCAGACCGGCGGCTTTAGGGTATGCAGAAGAACTAGGAATCCATTTTGAAGAAGGCTTATTGAAGGACAGGTATCGAAAAAAAGGGTCCATGAGAAGCTTTATTGAACCCTATCATGGCGAACGCATTGAAATTAACAAGGGTATTATCCCAATACCGGAAGTTATCAAAGGAAAAAACGTAGTAGTAATAGACGACAGCATAGTGAGAGGAACAAGTTCACAATCTATCATAAGGATCCTTCGTTCAGCAGGTGCATCAAAAATATCACTCATTGTTACTTTTCCGCCAATCAAGTATCCCTGCTATGCAGGAATAGATTTTCCATCACAAGATGAACTTTTGGCGTTTCAGAATCAAGAGCATGATGATAGTAATATTGAATCAAAAATTGCAAAAACTATCGGTGCAGATAAAGTAATTTACAATGATACCATTACATTGGCACAGGCAATTGGTATTGATGAGAAAGAATTGTGTTTTTCTTGTTCTACTGGAAATTACAAGCCCCTAGGGATAAAGCCACTTTTCAGGACACGAGCTGAAGTAAAGGGAGATTTGGAACAATAACAATAAATTAACAAAAAATTAACAAAAAGTAAAAAATGGATATTCAATTTTCAATTTACCTATAGCGATTCTACTAAATTACTTAAATATTTGGGAATTCAATTAATTTAAATTGAAAAGACTGAATTTTATTCTTATTTGTATTGCAGGATTTATTATTCTGTCTTTTATTTCGTATCTAGTTATTCAATATTATCAACGTCCTGATTATTCATTGGGGGTGGACGCGATGCGAGAAGATCAATCTCTTTTTGTAAATAGTAGGATAATACTAACGAATGTGGGAAAACAACCGATCACTCATGTTGTTGTTTACTACGGTATTAAAAACGAAACAATACAAACTATCAATCCTGGAGAAAAAATTTCACTTTCACCCCCAGAAGGTAGTAACTTGAATTTTGTAAGAATTATTGCAGATAATGGTATAAACATAACCACTGGATACCGAACACCTATAAAAATGCCTGGAATGATGGGCTCATGATAAAAAATAAGGTATTTAGTTTCTCAATCTAACAGCAAATAAAACCAATTCAAATACGAATGTTGTAGGTCTACTGGACATACTGACAATGCAAGAGAAGAACAAAAAGAATCATGACATTAAAATTACCGATTGCGAATTTTTTTCTATTGAAAAATTCAGTATTCAAGATATTGTGTCAGGACATAATTAAACTTGATTCTTCAATTAGATCTGTAGGAATTACAAATGAAGATGGAATAATATTGCACACTAGTCATCGTAAAGGTATCAAGCCATTTCTTTCTTCTGAAGAAAGATCCCAGTATGCCATTACTGCAGCTACCAGGCAATTTACCAGGCTTAGGTGGGAGGTATTATTGGGCAAAATACAGTATGCAATTTCTCATTATTCTAAACTTATTCGAGCTACCATCCCGATAACTGATGATAATAGAAAATTATCATTTGTGATCTTACTTTCTCTTGATGCAGGAACAGATAATTTTCATGAAATAATAATGGAAAAAATAATCCCATTAATTAAGCAGAAAAAATCAGACTTGCTGAAATGTCAAAGTTAAGAACTATTATTTTGCAGAAAAGCCACCATCAATAGTCAAAGTCGTTCCTGTGATCCAATTTGCGTCATCCGAACATAGGTAAACAACAGCTCCAGAAATGTCACTAGTATTTCCTATCCTCCTCAAAGGAAATGATGATTCTAAAAATTCTTTAGATTTTTCATCCTGTAAATAAGGTTCTATCATGGGGCTTCTTATTGTAGATGGTACAATACAATTGCATCTAATACCATATGGCCCATATTCTACTGCTATACTTTTTGTAAACATTATGATACCAGCTTTAGTAGCTCCATAAATGGATAGAGGTACATTTGGAATGGCACGTATTCCTAGCAATGAAGAGATATTAACAATATTGCCAATTTTTTTTCCCATTATTATTGGGAGAACAACCTTGGTCATCTGAAAGGTTCCTATCAAATTTGTTGAAATAAGATAATCCCATTGATCTTCGGTCATCATATGAAATGGGGTTGGATCGTTTAAGACGCCAGCATTGTTTACAAGAATATCTATAGTATCAAAAGACGAGATGGTTTGCTCAATAACGTTTAGAACTTCAGCCTCTTTGGTGATATCTGCACTTACAGCGAGTAGATTATCGCTTTTATCATTATCTGAAATAACTTTTGTCAATTTTGAACGGTCTCTGCCAACTAGAGTCACTCTACACCCTTCGTCAACGAGACGCTCAGTTGTAGATCTTCCTACTCCTCCCCCTGCACCAGTTACAATTGCAACTTTTCCCTTAAGATTCATATCACTTTATACATCTATAATCTTTTAAAGTTTAAAGAAATATAGATACTTTAAATTTCCAATAATTTTGTATTTTATCGATGAAGCATTCGTTTGATAAATCCCAACTCTCCCCTAATGATATTACATTAGGAATCATTGGCGGAGGGCAACTTGGCAAGATGATCGGAATTGAAGCAAAAAGGATGTCATTAAATATAGCATATATAGATCCTGATAAGAATTGTCCTGCTTCAACAGTTGCAGATCTAATGATAATAAGTAATTTTAAGAATGAGAAATCTATCTTCGAACTGGCAAAAAAATCTGATGTCTTAACCTATGAAATTGAGCTTGCAAATTCTTCAGTTTTAAAGGATCTGGAATCACGAGGGTATGCAGTTCATCCAGCTTCTGGAGTATTAAGAACAATTCAAAATAAGTTGAGACAAAAGAGATTTCTAAAGGCAAACGGAATACCAGTTCCAGAATTTAAAGAGGTCACTTCTATTGAACAAGCAAAAAGAATTTGTAATGAATTTGGTTATCCATTGGTGTTAAAAGCTTGCGAAGATTCCTATGATGGTAGAGGAAATTTTTTAATCAAATCTCCTGATGATGTAAAAAGAGGAATTCTGTACTTTGAAGGAAGAAGATGCATGATAGAAAAATTCATTCAATTTGTAAAAGAGGTATCGATCATGGTTGGTCGTAATACAGCCGGACAGATAGCCTCCTTTCCCGTAGTTGAAAATATTCATACAAACAATATTCTTGATACTACTATTGTTCCAGCTAGGGTCAATAGTACTGTTGAGCGTAACGCCAAGTTGATAGCAGAAAAGGTTGTCAAATCTCTAAAAGGTGTAGGCGTATTTGGGATCGAAATGTTTCTCACAAATAACAAATTAATGATAAATGAAATAGCGCCCAGACCGCACAACTCTGGTCATTATTCGATTGAGGCATGCAGTATATCTCAATTTGAACAACACATACGTGCCATACTTGGTCTGCCACTGGCAAAACCCAGATTGATGTCTCCTGCAGTCATGATGAATATATTGGGAATACCTAACTATACTGGAGAATATTTTTTTAAAGGAATCGATAAGGTTCTTGCTATTCCTGGTCTTAAATTACATTTTTATGGAAAAAAAATTACAAAACCTCAAAGAAAATTAGGTCACATTACCATAACTGCAGAAAGTCTAGAGGAAGCATTATCTAGAGCTAAGATTGTAAGGAAATTGTTAACAGTAGGTAAGCGTCATGGAACTAAATAAGAGGAGTAAACCACTTGTTGGAATTATTATGGGAAGTGATTCAGACCTAAAAATTATGATTCAGGCGTCGGAATTTCTAGAAAGAAATAATGTTCCATATGAAATGGAAATCGTGTCAGCTCACAGAACGCCGGAATTAATGTTTGAGTACGCAAAAACTGGGAAAAAAAGAGGCCTAAAGGTAATAATTGCTGGAGCTGGAGGATCCGCCCATTTACCTGGAATGATTGCATCTTTGACTACATTACCTGTAATAGGCGTCCCTATTGAGACACATAATCTGAAGGGGATGGATTCTCTTCTATCAATTGTTCAAATGCCCAGTGGAATCCCTGTTGCGTGCGTAGCAATAAATGGTTCCCTAAATGCTGCAATTCTAGCATGTCAAATATTAGCATTAAGTTCTAAAAGTATATCATCTGAAGTTGAAAACTATAGAAAAAATTTGTACCGTAGTGTTATTAAGAAGAGACAACGATTAAAAACAAAGTAGAATATTCAAGGTATCATTGATAGAGATTTTTATGAAATAACTAACATCATGATGTACAACGCTACCGTAATTGCAAGTGAAATTTTTGTTATATTCATTGACTTGTTTAGAGCGCTAGCATAATTATCGAATTGATCCCTTCCCATTAATTTTATTTGCGAATATGAATCCAGAAATGAGAAAGTGCAAGTAAAGGAAGTTGTATTAGATATTGCCTTCTGAGCGATTTCCTTAAAAGCTCGAAATATATCTTCGTAACTAGTAACATTTCCCAATGCATAATATCCTTGACGTGTTCTTTTTCCGGAACTAGAATGGGTATCTGATGAGCAGATATCTAACATATTGAGTCCTTCCTCATTTAAATCATCTAGAAGTCTTTTTCTTAATCCATTGACAAGATTGTTTGAATCTGACCAGCCAATAAGATGATTCTCATTGTTGATTTGAAAATTAATAACACCAATACCAGCTCCACCAAGTTCAATAATTTTAAATTCTGAATTCATAGAGTTGGCGTAACCAATTTTGTATGAGTGATATTGCTGACTCTTTAGTTTTTTTAAAGAAGACAATGCGAGATCAGTAAGGATCGTTTCCTCTTCTGATGGTATCTTTCTTCCCAGTGCATTATGTGCATCAACAATCATGATCTCAGAAAAACCTAGCTCCTTTGAATATCGTTCAATTTTTTCTCGAATCAAATACGGTAGATCTTCCATTCCACTGTCTTTGGAAATGATTAGGATTACACTAGTTTTAAAATTCAGACAAGTCAGCGTAAAACCGTTTGATTTCGTTCTTACTGGGTAGGCACATTCATCGCCACTATTCTTAATAGACGAATTTTTTAGTGATTCGAGATACTTGTTGACTTCTAAAGTTGTAGGTAAATTTAGTGAATGGTCAGAAATACTGTGTAACACTATTGCACTATTTTCAAAAAAGTTGAATAATTTATGAGGTAGATTACTCCCTCCTATTGGATTAAACGGTCCTGGATGTATGTCAGGTAAAACAACAAATACTTGCTTATCGTCCTGTCTTTCAAATTTTATCATCCTGGTTTTTATTTTATCCACTTTGGATCTTGATTCAAATATGTCCTCCATCTTTTCTTGTTTGTTTTCTGTCCATGCAGACAAAAAAGCCTGTAAAACTCTAAAAGTGCTTTTCAAATTTGGATATCCTGCCCTGTCGACCAACACAGACCATACGATTCCTATTATAAAGAATATAGAACCCATAACCACTGCTTTAAGATGATCAACCAGTATGATTGAAGAAGAATATGGCAATATATTGGCGAAAAAAATAGTAGGTAAAACAAAAGAAATTAATATGGATCTTAAAATTTTTGATCCAAAAACTGAAACAAAAATACCATAACGAAGTCCACTTGCAACGAACAGTCCTGCTAGATCATAATTAACAAGATCTGAATTCTTATTGAAAATATTATTTGATAATAATCCTAACAAAATAGTTACTAACCAAAGGGAGCTTGCAAATGCTGTAACATGAGTCACTTTAGAAATCTTATTTGTTGGCGTTCCTTTTAGTAAGAATGAATCTAGGAAAAATCCACCCGCAGTAATACCAATTGCAACTATAGTATGAATTATTAAATCTGTAAGATGAGAGTAGGAATTATGATTAATCCCTATTATTCCTATTGACGCGATTAATGAGATGATTACTGAAGTCTTATATGAAGATGGATTTAAAAGAGTAAAATACCATCTTTTATGTATGTCTGTTACACTATCTTCTCTTATCAATTAATGTTACTGCTGGTATTCTATACAGGGAAAACGATTCTCATGATTATTGAAATTCCTATGAGACCACCAGTAACACCTAGTATAACTTCTGGTTTTACTTTGACACCACGTGTTTCGTCTTCAAAAAACCTTAATAAACCTGCGCTTGATGCAGGCAATGGTGCATTTTTTTTCTTTCCTTCTCCCAATGTAAAAGATACTTCCTAAATCATCTCTTAAATACATTCCGTTCTACAAGCTCATAATATTAGAAAGTCCTAATATTTATTTCAAAGATTTTATTTTTTCTAAAATTTTAATATAATTGTCAATGACTCTCAATCTTTGTTCCTCCTCACCTAAATTTTTATCTGAACCAATATCAATTATTAACTCCTTCAGTCTCTTTCCAATTTTTTCACTCATACTATAATCTACTTGAACAATACTGTCAATATCTTTTGTTGGTTTTATTTTTTCTAGTACAGTTATGTTCCCACAAATAATACATGTGATTTCATTATTTTTTTTTACTTGAATTCCATTACATTTTTCGCAGGACTCTGAAAGTAAGGTTCCTCCCTTAATCAAGAATTCAGCTGCGTGTTTCAAATTTTCTCTATACTTGTCATTAGAGATTGACATGTTCTGTATTTGATCTTGCTATCGTGCAAGATAAAGTCTTCTCACCAGCTTAAAATTATTTTTTGTGGGTTCATTATTTCAATAATTATGTTGATTTTCCAATTTTTTTATTGAATCATAATTCTTCGTACTTCTTATGCAGCGGGCAAGGCTTAATAATGAGAATACATCAATGGAATTAATTAAAATATGGCGGTGATATGCAAAAAATGTGGGCTACCAAACGATCTCTGCGCATGTGGCGAGCTGGATAAAGAAGATACCAGGATTGTTATAAGACTTGAAACAAGACGCTTTTCCAAAACAACTACCATGATTGAAGGGATTGATCCAAAATTGAGTGACATTCAGCATATTGTTAAAGAATTGAAGAGTAAATTAGCTTGCGGTGGAACTGCAAAAGGCGGTTTCATTATGCTACAAGGGGATCACAGAGAAGATGTAAAGTCATATCTTGTAAAATTTGGGTTCACTGAATCCGCGATAGAAGTACAATAATTGTTTTTTTGTTTTGAACTGATAAATTTATGAATTTCTTAGAATCTATTTCTAGTTTACTTCTATCAAGTTATTGGAAAAAATAGAACAAAAAATAAGAATTTTGTTGGTTTGACTTTTTATAATCCTACCAATGATGTTTTTCGTCAGGAATCTGGCCTATTTGTTCTCTTTCAAAATATTTATCCAGCTCTCCTATCCACTTTTCTTTTGCAGAACCACCACCTAGACCTTTTCTTCTCATGTAGAAAGCGATTACTGCGAGCAGGAACACTGCAAACATCATTGTTCCAAATATGTAGACCATTACATCGTAGAATAATGGATCGTACGATGGACCAATTTGACCAATCAGACTGTGTAGGGTATTTCCAATCATTGTAAAAAGTCCTTCAATTCCGCTCATTATTATTAGCACATTAATGCTATGATATATACATTTTGGTGAGACAGTTTAAACTGACATTAAAATCAAATAGAAATTTCACATATATACGAAAATCGAAAAAAATTGATTCTTATGAATATCTTGTACATATTAGAATTTCATGTTGTAAAGACCAATAATTAAATGGCAAAAACGATTTAAGTTTCTGACTAGAATCAAAATAAATTAAATGAATATAAAAACAAAAAAATAGTAGTAAAGTAGTTATGCGCTTACCGATTTTTTACTTCTGCTCATCACAACGAATGCAGCAGCTACTGCACCAAATATTGCAACTATTGCACCAGTGTAAAGTGCAGCATCACCAATATTCTTGCCAAAGAATGCCGTACCAGAACCATATGCACCAGCTTGTTGAGCATTGGCTACCTTTTCTTTAGCGAGTCGGAGTTGTTCTTCTACGCTAAGTCCGCCTTCTGGACTAGTGGAATATTGCGCATTTGCAGTTTGATACAAGGTTAATGCTAAAGGTCCCATTGCAATTAGTATGGATGCTATTGTAACGAAGGTAAGTGAGTTCATACTAAATTTGTAGTTTTGAATCCAATTATATAACCTTATTGGTGTTGAAAATATTTTCAGTAAAAATTACAATATTTTTATTATTAAAATTAGGAATTTCTATTTATTATAGCATAAGTAACATTTAAGATGCTCATTATTGATTCCTACATAAATGGCTCGGATCCATGCTCATACACATGGGAAATCTCATTCAACACGTCCCATTTCATATAATGCTCCTTCTTGGGTTGATCAAAAATCAGAGCTATCTTCAATAATAGTTCAACTTTCAAAGGATGGTGTTAGTCCAAGTGAAATTGGAATTAAAATGAGGGATCAACACGGAGTTCCCCTGATAAGACAGATATTGGGAAAGGGCATTAATCAACTTCTAGAGGAAAACAATTCTACTCCCGAGATGCCTGAGGACCTAAACCAACTTGTTCAAAAGGCGTTAGCATTACAAAGACATCTGAAGGTACATAATACTGACAAAAGGAATATTCGTTCACTAGAGTTAATAGAAGCAAAGATTCATAGACTATCAAAATATTACAAAAGGAAAGGAAAAATTCCACAAAACTGGAAATACGCTGCGGTAATAGCTCGACTCGAATAATGAATTAAATGGGTCGCAACGAATTTTATGGAAACATAAATTCAATTAGTGAAAAAGTAAAAGATCTAATTAATGATAGGAAAGATACTTTAATAATATCGAATTCGTCATGTGATGGAATTGTATCTGCTAGCCTATTAACTAGCGCAATTTGGAGATTGGGGGGAAAGGCAACGGCCCGCATAATGAATAAACCTACTAGAGATAGTTTTGAGGATTTAAAGAAGGAAGATCATGAATTCTATTTATTCACTGAGGTTGGATCGGGCTTATCGGATTTCTTTAATAAACTTTATTCTAAGGACTGGATTGTATTGGATCATAAAAAAATTTCTTTTGCCGAAATAGCCACTGATGATAATAATAATATTCTAAATCCGTGGAAATATGATATCGATGGTGAAAAGGAAATTTCTTCAGGCGGTATTTCTTATCTTTTAGCAAAAAATTTGGATAAAACATTTACAGACCTGTCTCCACTTGCAATTGTTTCAGCATTGGGAGAATATCAAGATATCGGTGACAAAAGATCGCTTGTTGGTCTCAATAAGGAGATATTAGAAGATTCAGAAAAAAATGGATTGATACGATCAGAGATTGATCTTTTGTTATCAAATAGTGAATCCTTACCCATTCATGAATCAATTGCCAATACCTTTATTCCTTATCTAGATGGACTAACATCTAATAGCAATAGTTGTCTTGAGCTCTTAAGGAACACAAACATAAAGTTGAAAAAAGACGGAAGGTGGAAGACAATAGCTGATATTAATCAGGAAGAAAAATTTCTTATAATTGAATCTATTAAAAATTACCTTAGTTCTAAGATTAACAGTAACATTGAAAATTTAGAAAACATTCTCATAGGTTATACCTATGTTCTTCCACCCGAAGAATATGGTAGTCAGTTATATGACGCTCGCAGATTTTCAGAGTTGTTGAATTCTTGTGCACTCAGTATGAAATCAGGATTGGGCATGAGCATTTGTCTTGGTGAAAGATCAGATTCTCTCGAGGAAGCTGAGAAGTATTTAGAAGAATTCAAGAATAGCTCGCAAAAATTAATATCAAAAATCCTAAAAGAAAAATGGAGAATCTCTGATAAGGACCTATACGTATTCATTAACGCAGATGGGATAATTGAACCAGATTATGTTGGTTACTTATTTCGTCTATTGACATCTCATTATCAATTTATGAATAAAGTAATAATCATGAAAATAGCAATTGATGAAAATTATGCCAAATACTTTCTTAGCTCTGGTTACAATCGACATATTGATGCGGATCAGATGATAAATGAATTATCAAAGACAATTGATGGAATCACAGTCACATTTAGTAATACCGAAGGACAGATTATTATTCCTCCGACACAGGAGGATTCATTGATGTCTATTATTTTGAAACTCATCAAGAAGACTTCGAAATGATAGAAGGATTTAATATCAAGACTAGCATGAAAATACAATTTGATAGTAAGAAGGAATTAGATACTATGATTAAAGTATTAACACCAGATAATGTTTGCATTCCTGAAGGATTAAAGATTGATATTAAAACTGAAAAGAAAAATTTGGTTATTGATATTTTTTGTAATAAGGGGACAGGAACGTTCCTCAATACAATAGATGAAATACTAGAGCATATTTCGTTATCAAGGACAGTCACCGCTAATGATTGATCCAAAGATTCTCAAAGATAACCCTCAACTCATAAAAGACATGCTAAGAAGAAGAAAAGTTGAATACCCTGTTTCTGAACTATTGGATTTGGACAAAAAGAGACGGGAACTAATAATAGAAATTCAGAATTTAAGACATAGAAAAAATACTTTATCGCAAAGTATCGCGACCAAGAAAAAGAATCAAGAAAGTGCTGATAAAGAACTCGATGAAATGAAAAATGTTGGTGAGTTGATGCAGAGTGTGGAAAATAAGAAAAGCATAGTAGAAAAGAGATACTCAGATTTGATTTACTCCATTCCCAACGTACTACACGAGTCAGTACCAATTGGATATAGCGAAGATGATAACATAGTTATCAGAATACATGATGGCTACCTTAAATCTGGATCCAAGACAGACCACTTTGATCTGGCCAATTCACTTGGATTGATTGATTTAGAAAGAGCAGCAAAAATAGCCGGATCAAGATTTTATTTCTTAAAAAATGAACTTGTCAAAATGAATCAAGCTTTGATAAATTATGCATTGGACTTTCTTGTCGAATATGGTTATCAGTTGATTCAACCTCCATTTATGTTAAAGAACGATGCAATTAAGGGATCAATTATCATGGACGATTTTGAAGATGTAATTTATAAAATTGAAAATGAAGATCTATATATGATTGGCACATCGGAGCATGCGATGGCTTCAATGCACATGGATGAAATTTTGGATTCACGGAAATTGCCATTGAGATATGCTAGTATCAGTCCATGCTTTAGAAAGGAAGCCGGAGCACATGGTAAAGACATGAAAGGAATTTTCAGAGTTCATCAATTCGAAAAAGTAGAACAATTTGTGATTTCAGATGCCCAAAATTCCTTTAATGAACACGAAAGAATGTTAAATATCTCAGAACGATTTTATCAAAATTTGGAAATCCCATTTCGGGTTGTATTACTATGTAGTGCCGATACTGGCAAGGTATCTTCAAAGACCTATGATATAGAAGCATGGATGCCAGGACAAAATAAGTATAGAGAAATAGGATCATGTTCTAATTGTGTTGATTTTCAGTCAAGAAGATTGAGTATACGTCATAGAGAAAAAATCAATGAGGATACACAGCTGGTACATACTTTGAATAGTACTCTTGTGGCCACGGAGCGCACGATGGTTGCAATCCTTGAAAATTATCAAACAAATAATCAAACAGTAATAGTACCAAATGTATTAAGAAAATACATGGGTGACATAAAAGAGATTAAAATAAAATAAGTTACTCACACTAGTTAGTAGATTTTGTTTGATTTTATTTCTAAATACATCATGACCTACAATATGTGTAATACTTGGTAGTGAAATTTAATTATGACCAATCATAAATAGTGTATTAGATTTATTTTTTTAGTATTTTACGAAATGTTAGAAAAGTTATAATGGTTTTATAGTTTGTTGAATAACAAAATGTAACGCTTCAACTACAACTGATGGAGCTTTTGGTTGTTCCTGTCCAATTCTGGAATTCCTTACCACCAGTTGTAATATTCAACTGATATTCAAATTAGAATTTTGAATTAAATCATTTTAATGACACAATCAAAATGAGAAAATGACGATTGGCTGTAGAGGAAATTAATTTCACGTATTAAATTATTATTCATTATTTTTTTGATCATATTTTTAAAACCTGCGTAAAACTTTTGGCTTTAACAATTCAGGATGTTGTTTTAATCCTCTTATTAATGAAATCATTTTATCCTTGTCTTCGGGCAAATTGCCAGCAACCGAATATACATTTGATGCATGATTAGCCCTAAAGACAATAGATGAAGCAGGTATAATGGCATTTACCAATATTTCAAGCTCATCTAGTATTGAAGAGTCATCCAAATGTTCAAACGGTTCTCCAAATTTTTGCATAAACTCATCGTAAACCCCATCTTCAAGAATTAGGGTCAAGGCGGCTAGAAAGTTTGGTGAAACCTCACTTACCACTCTAGCTGTTTCTTTCATATGTTCTACTGAATATTTTTTTCCACCTATTCCCAAGATAATCATACATGAGATGATAAACCCACTTTTTTTTGCTCTATTGCACCCTTCAATAATGCTCTTTGATGTAGCTCCTTTTGTTATTTTTTTGAGCAAAACATCATGTCCTGTTTCTATTCCTACGTACAGCATATTTAGTCCCTCTCTATTGAGTAAAGTCAGTTCCTCAGAACTTTTTTGAAGGAGATTTTTTGGCATTGCATAACATGAAATTCTCTTTAAATTTGGAAATTTTACTTTAACATACTTTAATATTTGAATCAATCTTTCTGTTGAAAGGTTTAATGCGTCGCCATCCGCCAGAAATACCTTATCAGTTTGAGGATATGATTTTGAAATCATATCAATTTCAGTCTTAATTTCCTCCCATGGTCTCTCAGAGTATTCTTTTGTTCTATACATATTACAAAAAGAACACTTGTTAAAAGAGCATCCCAAAGTAACCTGAAAAATAGCAGAATTAGCTTCTGAAGGCGGTCTGTATAGTGGATAATCGTATTCAAGTTCAATCATTATGATTATTAGTATTCTTATGCAATTTAACTTGTGTGGAGAAATTTTAAACTCTTCTGGTCAATTCAAGGGCTGAATTAATATTTTTAGTTCAACACAATCAAATATCAGTAATGTAATCTGCTAATACCAAAATCGAAATATCATAGAATGATCCTATTCAAAGATATCCATTAAATACTAATCTAGACTGTAAAGATTAAATTTATTATTATGTAAGATATACAAATGATATCCATAATTATGAAATGAAAAATATTGAAATTGTTAGAATATTTCGTGAAATCTCATATCTTATCCAAATAGCAGAAAATGATCCGAACACTATCTACAAGATTAGGGCGTATGAAAAGGCTGCAGACGTGATTGAAAATGTGTCTATGGACCTTGAAGAAATATATCTTGAAAATGGGATAGCTGGTCTTCGAAAAATACCAGCAGTTGGCAGTGCTATTTCGTTAAAGATAGAAGAATTTATTAAATCACATAAAATCGCTTATCATGAAGAATTAAGGAAGAAAATACCTATCAAGATATCTGAATTTTCAAATATGAGAGGAATAGGTCCCAAGACAATAAAGATACTTTATGAGAAATTGAAAATCACCACTATATCTGAATTAGAAAAAGCAGCATTAGAAGGAAGAATTGCAAAGTTAAAGGGTTTTTCGAAGATGAAAGAAGAGAATATTTTGAAGACGATCCAATTATCAAAAAAAAATAAAAGTAGATACCTACTAGGGGATATTTATCCCCTCATAAAAAAAATAGAAAGCAGATTGACTGAGGAAGATAGTGTCATTCATTGTGCTATTGTAGGGTCTTTCAGGAGGATGAAAGAAACTATCGGGGATATTGATATATTGGTCTCTACAGAAGAACCAGAAAAAGTGGTTAATTTTTTTGTCAATATGCCTGAAGTTGAAGAAATTAGGGGAAGAGGCAGGGCAAAAGCATTTGTTGAACTTAGAAATGGGATAGGTGTCGATTTATTAGTGGTTCCTGAAGAAAGTTTCGGATCTGCTTCACAATATTTTACTGGAAACAAGGATCACAATATTTCTCTGCGCAATTTGGCAATTTCAAAAGGTTTTCATCTTAATGAATGGGGACTCTTCACCAAGAAAAAGAAAAAAGTTGCTGGAATCAATGAAAAAGAAATTTATGAAATTCTCGACCTACAATATATTCCCCCTGAACTAAGGGAAGATTGTGGCGAAATTGAGTTTTTCTCTAAAAAAGAGAAAGAGAAGCTAGCTCTAATAGAATATGGTGATTTGAAAGGGGACTTACATACACATACTGATAGTACTGATGGCACAATGTCAATAAAAGATATGGCTCTACAAGCAAGAAAAAAATTCAGATTGGATTATATAGCAATTACTGATCATACAAGAAGTCTTCGCTTGGCAAATGGTCTGAATGAGAATCAACTGTTAGCCCAAATCAATAAAATACAAGAATTAAATGATGTTTTCAAAGAATATTCAACTGATACTAGGTTTAGGATTTTGAGTTCTGCGGAAGTCAACATTCTTAGAGATGGTACGCTGGATATCCCCAATAACATATTGGATAAGCTGGATATTGTAGGAGCTGCAATTCACTCAAATTTTTCGTTGTCCAAGGATATTCAAAGTGAGAGACTTGTCAAAGCAGCAAAAAACCCAAGCGTAGATATACTATGCCATCCAACAGGTAGATTAATACACAAAAGAGAAGGCTATTCTATAGATATAGAAAAAATAATTGATATTGCATATGAGACCAGAACCGTTTTGGAAATCAATTCCAATTATAACAGATTGGATTTAAAAGATGAGCATATACGGTTGGCAGTACAAAATGGTACAAAACTCGCCATTAATTCTGACGCCCATCATCCTGTCCATTTTGCTTATCTTCTATTTGGCATAGGTCAGGCAAGAAGAGGATGGGCAAAAAAAACAGATGTCATCAATACATTAAAAGTTGATTCACTACTGAAAGAATTAAAGTAACATATCTGATTTATTATTTAACATGAAATTAAGTGAAACAAATAAATTCAATTTATAGTCTGAGTCAAATTATCCTTCATAGTGATCATAAATTCTTCCAATTTCTTAAGTGTTTCATGATGTAGGTGATGTTCTATTCCTTCTGCATCATTATTTGGAATTTCCTTATCAATTCCTATCATTCTAAAGAATTCAGCGAATAATTCGTGCCTATGACGTATACTTTTTGCTATTCTAATACCATAATCTGTAAGTCTAGTCTAACATTAATTGACATATGTAACATTTGAATTTACGACATCGAATTTTAAGTAGAGATTAATTTTACTGACTATTTTTCAACCACTTTTGAGATTCTGTCCAATGCATCATTTGTACCTTCGAGAATATGTTTTTTAACCATTTTTGAAAAAATGCCCATGAAACCCGAAATTCTGATGTCCCATTCTACGTCTACTACACTCGCTTGGTCTCCATCTGGGTTAATGACAATTACCTTCTTACCCTTTATTGGTCCGTCAATAATCTGTGTTGTAATAGATTTCATTGGATCAATTGTGACCGTCTCTCTGCATATTGAATTCTTAAAAGTAATCACAACTTCTCTTTCCACCATTTTATCCGATTTACTTATATTTTTAATTGATTTAGTACCATGCCAAAATTCTGGTTCTCTATTAAGATCTGATAAAATTTTCCAAACCTCAGAAACAGAAGCATTCATCTTCTTTGCTGTATGAAAATTAACCATACTCTAATCGAAATGCATTCCAATATATGAATTTGGAATGCTTGTTTTTAATAAAAAGATAAAATGTAAATAAAATAAAATAAAATAAAATCTTACCTGAATTAAATTTCTCAATTATTTTAGTTCGAAAATTTTATTTGACTTAATTACTCTAAAGAGACACATTATTATTTTAGTGAGTGGAACTAAAGTTAAAACTAAGAGTAAATCTACGGCAAATTGCAATGAAAGACAAACATTAGAAGAGTATATGAAAAAATTAGTTGCTCTTGGAGTAATAAATGATTCTGAGCTTAAAGAACTCGGGGAAGAAGGTCAAAAGAGTGTTTAATTCAATTTGTTCGAATTTACTATACTGTGATCATTTATGGCTCAGTTACCTCAATTGTTCCTTTTATTGTCTCAGGATGATACTGACAGTGGTAATTTAGTTCACCTACATTATCTGTCTTAAATTTAAATTCGGTATTCTTGCCGGGTTGAATTTCTTCACTACTGATAATAAAAAATTATTTTCTATCTCTTTTGTAAATATTTATCTGTTTTTTAACCTCTGAATACAAATCTCTTAACTTTATGGGTTTTTGAAGGAAACCATTTATTATTTCATTTTTGACATATTCTTCAAACACAACATCGTCCACTTCAAATGCGCTCATAAGTAACGTTCTTACTAATGGATTTACCTTTTTCATCTTACTAATGAATGCTACTCCATTAAGACCAGGCATTCTCAAGTCGGATATTATGAGAACATACGCGTTTTTGTAAATTGTAAAATGTTCAAATGCCACTACGGGATCCGTAAACGTGAGTATTGACACTCCTCTGATTTTGCTCAGTGCGTCTCGGAAGAGGCTAACAATGTCCGATTCATCGTCTATTATGGCCACTAGCCAATTCTTAACCACTAAAAATTAACAACCTCTACCAATCACTTGATACCTGAAACTGAATATTATTATATGGAAATACCTCTTAATAAAAAATAAAATCCAACTGCTGTATGTTACTGCTACCCTTTATAATAAAAACAATGCTCAAAAACCATAACTACTCTTAAGTCGCATATTTATGAATATTAAATAAAACTGCGTAGATGAGGGTATCAATAAGGATATAAATGGATCATAACAAAAGACGATTCACGACCGGAAATTTCAAAATTTAACTTATTACATTAATATAGAGATTTATTTCCTTATTGCAGAGACGAACCACTTTGGAAGTATATTATTATTGACCTTGACAAAATAATTGAATGCCGAATCCAAAACATAGGTTTTTGCCCAATCATCTTTTGATCTTATGGACCGACCATATGCCTGAACTAATCTTAACGCTGTCTGCCAATAATACCATTCCTTGTTAATTTTCCTTTTCTCTGATGTCCATTTATCGGCTATATTGGGATATGGTACCTTCGTGATTATTTGAAACCTAGAAAGGTGATCTTTTAGATCAAGTCCTGTATGCAAAGATGGAGAAATAAGTACAGTAGGTTTCTTACTTTCAGTATGTTCCTTTATTACTTCGTCCCTTTCAATTTCAGGATCCGTCAAAATTAATCTCCTTGAATTCATTTTTGAAAGATTTTCCTTAATAAAATTTAATTGCTCGTAGGAACTTGTATGGATGATACCTTTATCGTTACTATGTATATACATTATATTGTCAATTGCCCTTGATATCTTTGTCTTTACATCCATTTGCTGCAAATTACTAAAATTAAGATATTCCACACTAAGAGGAAAAATGGGTCTATTTTCAATTGGAAAATCTGATTGAATTTGTATAAATTTGGTTTTATCATTTTCAGAATCTAGTCCAAGGTTTTTCTGGAACGTTTGATGATTCAGAATTGTTGCACTCATAATTAGAGTTTTTGGACATTTCTCAACAATTGTTTTACTGTATTTAGAAGGATCCAGTGGTTTCAGTTCAACTCTCGTAACATCGTAATTTTCTTTATGTACTTCAGAGACTATCCAGTTTTTGGGGCTTGCAAGAATATTATTTATGGTTCTTGTGAGTTTATCAACATCTTGGGCAATATCGATTAGTAACTCTTTATCTATTTGCAATTTTTTTCCATCTTCAGTTTTAATATTTATTTCAAGGCTGGCATCATCTTCAAATAATTCTGACGCACTTACTATCCTTTTACTTACTTTATTTTTCTTTTTTGAATTATACCCATATTTTATTTTTCGTTCCTTTACAAGTGAATAGACAAGAGATTCATATCCAATTAAGACGAGCATAGTTTTTTCTAACTCAATCAAAAAATCTAACCAGCCATCAATATCATATCCATAATCTACCATCTTAAAGTCATGTATGTATCTCTTCCATCTTTTCTTTGATATAGAAAGTCCTCTGAATTTAACAATTTCAGTTTCAAGTAAGTGTGCTTCATCCAATACAAGTAATTCTCGTTGTTCCATCATATTCCTGTTTGACAGTAACGATAAGAAAATCGAGTAATTAAAAATTGAGTGACTTGCTTTCAATGCTTGAGATAATTGGTCAAAATAATAACATGGATTCCATTCACGGGGGTCATCAAAATTTTTTAAATGAATCCAATTTGAATATTCTCTTTTATAATTTTCTATTTTTTCTTTATCAATGAAAATTATTTCATTTTCCTTTCCCTTGTTATCAATTTTGTAATCATTTATGAAAGTTCTGTATTTACACCCAGCTCCTTCCATTGATTCATCAGATAAACATGGTCCGTAATCACAGGACGTGTGTTTGCATTCCATTTCAGTCCCCAAGTTACATGAAGTACACTGATATCTTCCAGCATCAATAAAATCTTCTTTAACTCTACATTGAAAGTTGCTTTTACCTTTTGCAACTTTTAGAAATTTATAGTCATGGATGTATTGAGTTTGAAGATCCTTAGTTGCAGTGCATATATAGCTTGAGCCAAGCGTCCGAGCAATAGTTATTGCAATTGCACTCTTGCCAAATCCAGTAGGAGCTTCTAATATCACATATTTATAACCAGAATTAAAAGCATCACAAATCTGCTTTATTACTTGATCTTGATTACTTCTAAATGAATTGTGAGGGAAATTATTCAAGTAATCATTTACACTTATCACTTTGTTCAATTAGACATAAAGGAGTTAAGATGTTGCTGAAATAAGTTTTTCTTATTGCAATCCATATGCTTATGAAAGAATGAGAGGATTTAGGAAAAATTCTTTTAATTTTGTCTATCTCCAACTTACGTGACCTGAAAATACAATGATTAGAAGACGAGCTTGATAATTATCATAGGAATATTAAAGGTAAGTGTGTGTTGAAATTAATTACTTTAAGAACCAGGTACGACTTATATGAAACTGTTACGTTAGATTTCATAGCCTATTAATATGAAAACCCAGTATGTTTTGATATCCCTTTTATTTTTCATTTTAATAGTGACTTTAATACCTCATTTCATGTCGTTTGCACATCTTTCGCATACACCCCATTATAATGGAGGTTCAAACAGGGATGGATTAGGAAAATACTATCCATATATGGCCTTAGATCCGGAATACGCGGCACCAAACGAACCAACACAGATAACATTTAGCATACAAGATTTTGATGGAAAAGATGTATACAATGTTGAAACAATGGTCGAAATCTATCAGGAAAGTACAGGTGAAAGAGTAAAAGGATTTCCTTGGACTTTACGAGACAGTGGAGATTTCAATTTATATTATGTGTTCCCTCACCCAGGTTCATATGAAATAGTACTCAGTTTAGCAAACGATGACAAAATGGTAAATCACAATCAATTAGATCCTCCAAGATCCATTCTTTCCAGTATATCAGATTGTAATTGTCAACGCGTAATATTCAATGTTTCTATATCAAATTCATGGGGACTGGTCAGAAATTCTCTCTTGGTGATTTCTATTTTAACTCCTATCACAGTTCTTGGGATAATTTTAGGTAAAACTTATTTCAAAAAGAGAAATCTTACTTTAGATTCGATACCAGAAAAAGAAACTCTAAAATACGTCATCATGTTGCTTGCCATAGCTGGAGGTCTAGTACATCTGGCTATTTTCCCAGAACACGGATCTTTACAAATTTATTATTCAATTTTCTTACTAGCTGCAGCAGGAGCTCAGTTAGCGTATGGAATCTTGTATATTTTGATCAATTTTGCGCCTGAATCTTATTCTGGTAACAATAAGAAATTTATTCTAAGTCAATACAAAAAAAGAGTGGCGCTAAATTATTTTGGATTATTTGGTACATCAGTTCTTATAGGACTGTATGCATATTCGGTAATTGTCGCGCCTCCATTGTCACCAGACAATAAATCGGAGAATATCGATTTTGCAGGAATCATGGCCAAGTCAGTTGAAATACTCTTGGTCATTGGAATAATTTACCTATTAATGTGGGAAAAGAGAAGAGTAAAGAATATTCTTGTCAGCGTAAAATAATGCCATTCCTTTCTTGGAGATCACGACTTGGTGAGTTTATTTGCAACCGCTATTATCTTGTTTATCAATTCAACGTGGTCTGTGGATTTATCCATTGAGACGAGAAGTAAATTATCATCTATAGGTATAGTTAATAGCTTAATTCGCTCCCTTTCAGAGAACGTATAGAGCACTCTACCAAAAACGTTATCAAAATCTCGTCTTAGGACATTATTAATGGCGTATCCAATATAAAGCCTAATTGAGCCATCGTCTCTTTCCAAGGACCGTAGACCCTCCTTCATGTTTCCTGTAATCAATTTGCCCATCTGGTCGATTATTCCAACAAATCGTATCTTTTCATTAATCTCAAAAATGCCATTACACAATTCACTCAGATTATAGGACAACATGATTACAAGGAATGTCTCAATCAATATAAACTTAAAAGTTCGCAATATTATATACTATATTTTGATTATTTTTTCGTTATTTTCATTTAAAAATTATTAATTTCTTTATAAATTTTTATAGAAATTTTATAAAATGGATGACGAAGGCGCATAAATATTTTTAAACCAGCTTTGATAAGGCAATGTTATGGCTGATTCAATGTTGATGTATGCAATAACTACAGCGGCTTTTGTAATTTTCGTGATTATCTTAGGCTCATCAAGAGCTAAGAGATACCGACATCGTGCTGCACCTGTTGCATCATCTGAAAATAAAAAAGTAAGGTACTCATCTGACGGGAAACCAATGTCAGATTAATTTTTTTTTTAAAAATTATGAATCAATTCATTTTCTAATTTTGAAATTTATTAACGCACAACTTATATTTTGGTCATAGGCGATTTTTTTATGGTAAAAGGATCAAGAAGAGGCGGCAGGGTTAGAGATAAATGGAGAGACAAGCAATGGCTCTTTATAGACTCACCGAATTCCTTTGGAGATTTTGGAGGACATCATATAAATTATCTGCCTATAACAGATCCCAACACAGCAATTGGTCGAGTTGTAGAAAATACTTTATTTGATATAAAGAAACAGGATCCAGCGGATCATAAGACTAAAGTATTTTTAGAAATTGAAAAGATAAACGAGGGAGTTGCTAGAACAATTTTTAAGGGCCATGAGTATGGAAAGGAATTTCTGAGAAGCCTTGTCAGGAGAGGTAGTTCGATGATTACTCACATTCATAATTATACTACAAATGATGGTCATGAATTTAGAGTCGAGATTATTGCGTTTAGCCAACGGAGAATAAATTCTTCAAAGAAACATGAACTGAGAAAAGTAATACATCAACTATTATCAGAAAAGATACCACAATGGGATCTTAAGACTTTCATAAAAGAAGTTACTGATGACAATAGCGAATTTAATAGAGAAATATTGGAAAAAGGAAAAAGGATTGCAACATTGCGTCACATAGGGATTAAAAAGACTAAACTTCTATCATCACATATATCGCATACCGAAAATGTTGATACTCAAAATCAAACCGAAAATAGTGAAGAGCCGCCTATAAACGTGGAAACAGGGACTTAGCTCCATTTCATTTGAATTTTATTGTGATAAATACTTACGAAAATAATCAAGTTTGACACTTTCTACAACTATACATGTTGTAGTCCACGCAACAGAAGATATTTCAAAAATACTTTTCAAAATGAATGAGCTTTTCTCTATTCCTAAAGAAAAATTTTTGATTTCACAAGCCAAAGGACATTGGGGCAATGAAATATCTCTAATTAAAGCTGATTGTGATCACAAAGAATCAAACGATTTATTGGAGAGAATAATTTCGTTGTTGAAAATAAGTGAGAAAAATTATCTTTTGCACTCAATATCAGATTCTTTTGATGAAAAGGACAATTTTTACATTAGGTTGGATAAACAAGATATGTGTAATGGAATAGTAGCACTCTCAGATCATGATTCTATTAGAATCAGGTTTAAGCCAATAAAGGAGTTTAACCAAAATAATAAATTCAGGGATCAAGTGATTGATTTATTTACAAAAAAATAGATTTCGGAATCCATGTCTTAGATATTGACAGAGCTTTGACTATGGCCAAAATATTAGGGCTCGATTTAATTGGGATTGATTCAAATAACTCTGTTAGCATAAAACCAATTGAAAATATTATTTTAAGAATGGATAAAAAATATCCAATTGCAGATTACTATCGTCACCTGATAGTTTCAGATAACATAAAATCATTGGATGGCAAAACCGATCTCTTTGTTATCGATCCTTTTCAAAAGAAAGATACAATCAAACGGAAATCAAAGAGAGGACTTGGCCTAGAAATTTCAATTGCGAGTACAAAAAAACTTGATGGGCCCATGACTGGGAAATGGATCAAAGAAGTAAAATGGATTTATGAATTATGTAAATCTAACAATTGTCAGTTCATATTATCGAGTGGCGCTACTTCTATCAATGAAATGGTTTCTGCAAGAACATTTGAATCAATCTTAAAATTTATGGGTATATCGCCCAAAAATTATTGGAAAGAAATTTCAGAATGGCTTTACTCAAAAGATAAGGCAAGATGGATTCATGCTAAACCATAGAGAAAAAAGAAGATATGTTGCAATTATGTATGACGAGAATAGTTTATTC
>Ga0184625_10000002_pt1 | contig 57491 bp, 85 predicted proteins | sample PLM3_30_b1_FD_133151 | JGI IMG/M metagenome (GOLD analysis project Ga0184625, IMG submission 133151) | Groundwater sediment microbial communities from an aquifer in East River, Colorado, USA - PLM3_30_b1 | ecosystem: Environmental > Terrestrial > Soil > Riparian zone | place: USA: East River... | reverse complement strand
TACAGCGGCTGATTGATGAATGCGATCGGCACCGTCCGCTAGGTCCGGATGGCAAGCACGGGGATAGGCATACCAGGACTTGTGGTTGTGAGGACAAGTAATGGAAGCGAATGCCATCCTGACGTTCCGGGATGAAGATGGCCGAGAATGGTTGGCGGCCGCGCACATCGGTCCGCTTCTGCTGAACGGGAAGCCGGGCGAGAGGCTTGAAGTCCCGCAATTGAAGGATCGTGCATTCATGGTTTCAAGGTTCACGGTGGTGATCAAATGAGCAAGAAAGCGGACGAGCCTGTGGTTCGGTGCAACGCATGCGGGGAAGGGCCGCCGGATGCGTCGATACAGGCAGCAACAATCGAGGGTATCAACGTCTTCATGTGTACCTTCCTCACCCCCTGCTTGGCCCGAGCGCGCGTGCGGAGAATGGGGATGTGGGCGAAGTGAGTGACAAGGGCCATTTGCGTATATCGGAGATGGGGGATTCCGACTACAAGTACGCCTGTGGAGTTGAACGCAACGCATACCCAAGCATGGTGCTATCCGGTGCAGTTAACCCGTACGGCGTAACTTGCAAGAACTGTAAGCGTACCAAGGCATACGAGAAGGCAATGGAAGCCGCTGAGACGGACTAATGGAACAGCAGCTGCTCACGCCGCCGCCCCCCAACGAGCTCTGGCCCTACATCTGGGAGGAGCTCGATTGGGTTCCATATGACCTGCAGCGAGAGGTGTTGTTAGATCGCACTCGTAACAAGGTTGTAGCAGCAGGCCGCCGCGCGGGTAAGAGCCAGATGGGCGCGCATCGCCTTGTTCCGGAAGCGTTCCGTACTTATGCTGAGTTGAACTACCTACGGCGGAAGAGTCTGCGGCGTGAGTACTGGATTGTTGGGCCGGAGTACAGCGATGCCGAGAAAGAGTTCCGCGTTATCTACAATGCCTTGGAGTGCTTGGGCTTTGCTTTTGATCATCCGGGGACGTACAACAATCCCGAATCCGGCAACATGCAGATTAGTCTCTTCGATAGGCGCTATCTGATCACGGCCAAGTCCGCCAAGTACCCACAAACGCTAGTTGGTGAGGGCCTTAGCGGCGTAGTGTTCTCTGAAGCTGCTAAGCTCAAGCCCTCTGTCCTGATCAAGTACATCCGTCCAACATTGGCCGACTTCAATGGTTGGATGCAGTTCGGTTCTACACCAGAAGGCAAGAACTGGTTCTATGACCTTTGGATGATTGGGCAGGACCCAGAGCGCGCTGACTGGAAGTCTTGGCGGGCACCGGCTTGGGTTAACCCTTATGTGTATCCCGGTGGCGTCAATGAGGATTTGCTCAAGTGGTTGACGGAGCAACACAGACACGGCCGGCTAGACAAGGCCAAGCAGGCGCTGTCTGAGCTCGGTCGGATGATTCGTGGTGGAGACGGAGTTATTGCGCCGGAAGGGATCCACCCCGAGATCTGGGTCATGTGGCTGGACATGTCTGTGGAGATGTTCAACCAGGAGATTGCAGCGCTGTTCACGGAGTATGTGGGCCGCGTGTTCAAGGACTTTGACGAAGAGATACACGTCAATAGCGACGGCTTCCGGGCCGGCTGGGAGACTTGGGCTTGCGCGGACTACGGCTTTACCAACCCATTCGTGTGGCTCATCGTCCAGACGGATTCTAGGCACCAACGGTTCCATATCCTGGATGAGGTGTATGAGGTAGGCCGGACTACGGAGGAGATGGCCGAGATCATTCAGGAGCGCGGAATGAACCCGGTGACCTTGCGCGGCTTCTATCCGGATCCAGCGGAGCCCGATCGCACAAGAAGGCTAGAGCAATTGCTACGGGTGCGAAGTATGGATCCCGGCAGTCTAACCATCAACGACCGTTTGGAATGGTTCCGGCGGAAGCTCAAGGTTGGGACGTTAGGAGAGGGTGCACCGCCGCAGTTGACGGTCCATCGTAGGTGCGTCCACACAATAAGAGAGTTCAATGATTACCGATACAAGGAAAGCAAAGAGCAGGCCAGCGAGAAGGGTCGCAGCGCGCCGGAGAACCCATTGAAGAAAGACGATCATACACCGGAAGCGTTGGGACGTATGTTCTCCGGGATGCTTGGGAGCCCGTACTTGAGTACCCGCCAAGCGAAGGCCAGCGTGACCAGGTAGGATTCGTTCGAACCCGAGGAGGAGCAACCGGTGGTATCCCCATACTCGACTGCGATAGCGCTAGGTCGCCCAGCCCCGACCTATGTAAGCAACAAGCACACGGAAGACGACCTGTGGCGCATTCAGGCTTACTGGACATATGATGACATTCTGTCCAATGCTGCCGAAGCGTTTGATGCTCTACTCAGGACGGAGACGGACCTCAAAGGACGTCGCTACATCCCATATGGACGAGCGATCCTGGAAGCCACCAACCGGTACTTGGGTCAGGGCTTGACCATCAGCTACGACATCCCGGTTGACAGCCCGGCCCATCCAGAAGATCAGGCGGAGTTAGCGGCCTGGGTCAAGAAGCTCTTCGACCGCGAGCTGTTCATGGTGAAGTTCGGCGAAACCAAGCGCGCCATGCTCCGGCGTGGCGATTCATTCCTGCAGCTGAGCGCGGACACCAGTAAGCCGGAGGGCCAGCGACTCCGAATCACGCTATTGGATGGAGCGCAGTACTTCCGGATCCCTATGGGGACTGATCCGGAGCGAATCGCTGGTTGCTACATCGTCACGTTGTTGACTTCCCCGGATGGGCAGACTACGATCGCCCAACGCGAGCGTTACCAACGGATCCTGACGGACGAGGATGTTGCGGCCGTTCCTGGCTCGGCCATTGGCGGTATCTACTACAAGATCGACTTCTATGAGGCCAATGGATGGGATGACCGGTTCCCGCTCTCCGCCGTTGACCTCAAGCCGGCCGAGACGCCATCCTGGCTGACTTGGAGCGAGTGGCACACGACGCTAGCCTTCCCCGGTTTCATGCTGCCAAAGGAAATCCAAGCGATCCCGGTGTACCATTTCAAGAACTCCAACAGCGCCGCTTTCGGTTACAGTCTGTTGCAGGGTATGGAGAGCGTTCTCGCCGGTATCACGCAAGGCATGACAGACGAGGACATGGCCATCGCCTTGGCGGGTATTGGGGTGTACTGGACGGACTCTGGTTCCCCGCGTGATGCCAATGGAACTGAGCTGGACTGGGTGATTGCGCCCGCCTCGGTCCTGGAGTTGGGCGCCGGTAAGAAGTTCGGACGTGTAGAAGGCGTCACGAGCGTAGACCCGCTGCAGGACCATGTGAATAGCCTCAAGAGCGTTGCGTTGGAGGCCACCGGTACGCCGGACATCGCAGTTGGGCAAGTGGACGTCCAGGTTGCGGAGAGCGGTGTGGCATTGGCAATCAAGATGGCGCCCGTTATCGCCGGCAACCGCGAACGCGAACAAGGGATGTCTGCGGTCCTGACGCAATTCATGTGGGATTTGTTGAATGGTTGGGCGCCGGCATATGAAGGTCGGCCGCCTACTGACGGTGTGTTCACCGTCAATGTATCATTCGGCGACGCGATGCCGGTCGATCGCGCTTCGATCATTGCTGAGATCGTGCAACTCATTACTGCCCGGATTGTTGATGTGCAGTATGCCCAGGAGTATCTGTCGGCCAAGCTTGGGTTCCAGTTCCCTTCAGATCTGTTGGCGCGTATGGCGGCCGCCGCTACGGCGGAGTTGGACGCGCAAGCGTCTCGTCTCGGGTTGGAAGCGATGCCGGTTGACGGTGGTGTGGCGTGACCAACAATACTGATCGCAGCAACCCGCCTTCCCTCTGGGACGGGATTGAAGCGCGGCCAGTAGGGGATGATACCTATTGGATGCAGGATCCCGATGACCCGACGCAAGCCGGGATTCTGATCTGGCATTGGTGCGAAGCTCCCAACCTACCGGCGCCGCGCTGGATGGCGGCTGGTGTTATCAAGCATACGTTGGTCTCATCGGAACCGTTGCATCTTGAACCCAGCCTGTTGTGGCCTTGTTGCGAAAAGCACGGTTTCATTCGCGACGGGAAGTGGACCCCGGCATGACCGGTCCCGTTAGGCAGCCGGCGCCACAAGACTGGATTCGTGCCTATGCAAGGGTTCAGGTTCTGACTGATCAGCAGATTGTTGCTATGCTTGCGAATGCGGCCGACGCCATGCGGACCGATATTGCTCGCATAGCTTCCAAGACAAGCATGACAATGAGCGACACCGTTCGCCACCAGCAAATGGCTACGGTACGGAAGGCATTACTCGAACAGCAGGCTGCGGTTCTCCGCGCGCTGGGGCGGGTAGTTGAAGCGCGTCGCTTGGAGGCTACGGCGCGCGCTATCCAACTGGGCAATGCCATGGATGCCTTTGTGTTGGATCGTCTGGGGTATACCGCGCTAGCGAATGAGGTCTTGACCAACCTGACGTTTGGACTAGCGCGGACTGCTGACGTTGCGTTGGCGCGTATGGGGTATAGCTACACTGATCTGGCGCAACGGATCTACAACAATGACGTTTGGCTCGGTAGCCGGATTGACCAACGGATCACTTCCATTCTAGCCCAAGGCAAGAGCGCGCGCGAGTTTGCTGCGGAGGCGGTGGATTGGTTCAACCCCAATACGCCGGGTGGCGTTCGGTATGCGGCCTTGCGTCTGGCGCGCTCTGAGATCAACAATGCTTTCCATGCAGTAGCCGTGCAGCAGGTGCAGGACAAGCCTTGGGTTCACGCGATGCAATGGCACTTGAGCGGAAGCCACCCAAAATCGGACGTTTGTGACGACTACGCGCATGAGGATCAGTTTCGTCAGGGGGCGGGGATCTTTCCCAAAGCGGAAGTCCCCAGGAAACCACACCCACATTGCTTCTGCTACGTGACGCCGGTCCAAGTGGATGAGGATCAGTTTTTGGATACTCTCACTAACGGCGGGTACGATAAATGGATTGACGAGCAGCGCGCAATCGCTAACTCCAAGCAGCCGGTGGTTTCTCCGCCCAGGAGCGTATCTGGCGGGACTCGAGCCGCTACGGCGCCCCCTATTAGGGCTTCGCGACCATCTCCCGCCACTACGTCCATGAGGACGGGCACGGACGGGCTAACGGCGGGCCAGTTGGACGCGGCGAAGCGCGTGTATGGAGACTTCACGCGGGACGTTAGGTTATTGGATGGAATGCGGGTCCCGGACTTAAAGGCATTGGCCAAGACCTATGGCCTAGCGGGCGCTAGCAGTCAAACCAGAGCGGTGTTGCTTAGACGCTTGAAGGCCAAGCTATCAAGCCGAAGTAGGGCTTGAGTCCCATTCAATGCGCAACGTGAACTAACCCCAGTAGACTCTGGGGAGTATCGTCGGGCTATACTCAGGAGGCAGTTATGACCGACCCATTGGGCGCACAGGGCGGCGCAGCTGGGGACGCACAGAGCGGCGGAGCCAGCGACCAGGGAACGGGAACCGATCCAGCAACGGGTGGACAGAGCGCCACCGGGACTACCGGGGTTACTCCCCCGGCCGACGGACAGAGCGCCGTCAGTCAAGGGGATTACGACCGGCTGAAGGCCCAGTTGCAGGCGGCCGATAAGCGATTCAGCGAGACCGACGCTGCCCTTAAGCAGCTGCGCGACAAAGACATGCCGGAGCTTCAAAAGCTCCAGCGTGACTTGACGGAGACCCAGACGGCGATGACGGCAGTCAAGGCTGCGAACGAGGCGCTGCGCGTCGAGAACGCATTCCTCACCGACAATACGCATGACTGGCATTCCCCGGCCGCCGCGCTTCAGCTTCTGGACCGCTCAAAGGTCCTGGTGGACGCCGAAGGCAACGTAACGGGGATGAAGGATGCGCTGAAGGCCCTGGCCCAGGCAAATCCTTTCTTGCTCAAGCCGAAGCCCGCTGAAGAGCAGGGCCAAGGTGCCGGTACGGGGAACTCTCCCCCGCCCGGTGTTATGCCCGCCAATAGCGGGATTGCGCCGCAAACGGGGGCGCAGCCGGACAAGGGTGCTTTGGCGAAGCGATTCCCGGCGCTGAGGCAGAAGTTGAACTAACGCATACGGGGCAAGGGAAGCCCCCGATACAGGAAGGGAGTGGAAGGGCCCAATGTCAAGGTTTGATAAGTACGACCCGGTATCGGGTGGCTTCCGGGCGCCGTTGGCCGCAGCGATTCTCGTGGCCGACAAGGACAAGATCCAGGCTGTGTCCATTAACAGCTCGGGTCAGGTCGCTATCGGAGGCGCGGCGGAAACCGCAATCATCGGCGTGATCTGTCCCGTTCGCGCGATGGCGGCCGGCGACATGATTGACGTCATGACTCACGGCGAGATCGCGGACGCCACCACCACGGCCGGTGCTGCATTTGTGGCCGGCGCAATCGTTTCCGTGGCGACAGGCGCTTCCACCGGCCTGATTGCTTCGGCCGCCGGCAAGGTGATCGGCCGTGTGATCGAGCTCAACCGCTTGGTCATCCGCTGCCCGGTCTCGACTACGTAACAAGGAGGGTAGACGCTAATGGCAAAAGGAATTGCAACCAGTGGCGATATCCTCGTCAGGACCCGCGATGGCCAGGACCTCAACGCGATCTGGGCCGGGTTCAACGCGATCCTCGAGACGTTCAATGCGCAGCGGACTCCGCTTGTGGACCTGCTGTCATTCTCGGTGAGCAATGCGATCGAGGACATCGTCCAGGCCGGGACCGAGCGGTTCGAGGAAGCTACTGAGTACGGCATCCCGATGTCGGTTCGTCCGGCGCCGGTCGTCGCGCAAAGGGCATTCCCGTTCAAGTGGTACGACATGCGGCAGGGTTACACCTTCCAGTTCCTCGCCGGGAACGGTAACACGGAAGGCGCCTCCGCTCAGCAGATCGACGCCGTGTTCCAGATGGCGATGGAGGCCGAGAACCGGCTCGAGTTCGAGCTGACCATGAAGGCCATCTTCAACAGCGCCAACCGGACCACCAACCTGAACGACGTGGCGTACACGGTAACGGCGCTCTACAATGCCGACTCCGCGTACATCCCGCCGTACAACGGGGTTACCTTCAACCCGGCTACCCATACCCACTACGTCGCTTCCGGCGCCGCAACTCTGGACAGCACGGACCTCGACAACCTGGTGACTCTCATCACCGAGCACGGCTACGACCAGCAGAACGGTTATACGCCGCTCATTCTGGTCAACAAGACCGAGGCGGACGTCATCAAGACGTTCCGACGCGGCGTCGTGAACAACAACGCGGTGACGGCGGTCTACGACTTCATTCCGGCTACCGGAACGGGCTTCCTGCTTCCAGTTGGCTGGGAGGTCGCCGCTGGTGGTCAGGCCCAGAACGTGTTCGCCGGCATGAACGTGGTCGGGACCTACGGGTCGTATCTGATCATCGAGAATGGCAACATTCCGTCGGGATGGATGGTCGCCGCCGCTTCGCTCGGGCGAAACACCAACCTCGGAATCGTCGGTCTTCGCGAGCACTCCCAATCCACGCTCAAGGGTCTGGTTCTCAAGCCGGGCAATAACTCGGCGTACCCGCTGATCGACTCGTACTTCATCAAGGGTATGGGGTCGGGCATCGGCCGTCGCGGCCAGGCTGCGGTCATGAAGGTGACCGCTGGCGCCTACTCCGTTCCGACCGCCTTCGCTTGGTCGGCCTGATCGGTAGCTGAGGGTGGAGACTCCGGTCTCCACCTAATGGCCGGAACCTTTTGGAGGATGAAGGAATGTCTCGCCAAGTTCCATTGGACCAAGCCCTCACCGACGAGGACCGTCACTACCTTCGCCAACTCGGGGCGCACGGAATGGCCCTGGAGGCGCGGATTGACGACGCGTACCCGCCGGATGCGGATGCGTTGGTCGAATTCGAAACGGCTGAGCGGAAGGCGGCGGCCGAGCTCAATGGCCAGGGCCTTACGCCCGGCGACCAGGCCAATCTCCAGTCGGAGAACGAACGGCTGAGGGCCGAGCTCGCCGCGCTGAAGGGCGAACAGGTCGAGGAATCGCCGCCCAACTTCAACGCCATGAAGAAGGCAGAGCTGGAGGCGGAGATCGACCGGGTGAACCGTGAGGATCCCGACGCGGCCCTCAGCAAGGGTACGGTTGCCGAGATGGCGACCGCGCTGACGGACTACTTCGCCGAGTAGCCGGATCCGGAGGGACGGTGCCGCCCGACGCCCGTCCCTCCACCGGTCCTGATAGGACGGTTGGGAGGCAGATATGGCTACGGCCGAAGAGATCGCGGCGTTGCGGTTGCTGATTGCGGAGCCCAACGATGCTGCCCCCTACACCGATTTGGCTTTGGCTACGCTTCTTGACAACAGCTCGAATGAATACGCTGCCGCCTTTGAGGTCTGGACGCAGAAGGCAGCTGGCGCAGCCGGACTCGTTGATATCTCTGAGGGCGGCAGCAGCCGGAAGATGGGCGACCTGTACGAGCAATACCTCTCCATGGCTGAGGGTATGCGCCTACGCGCGATATCGGCAACGCAGCCGCCGGACGGCTTTGGGCCAGGGATCCGGATTCGCAAACTGGCTAGGCCCTAATGTTGGCGCCCGGCGAGCTCGCCGCCCAGATAGCGAATACGGTTGCATTCATAGCGGCTAACCCAAGCAGTATTGTATTGACTCCGAGGACTCGCCATAAGGATGGGTCCGGAACTCGTTTCGTCAATGGAACGCCGCGCGCCCCGCAAACCCTCCGGTTGATAGACCAATCCACGGCTCGCAATACGATCCCGGGTAGAGTCCAAACCAGCGACGGTGTGGAACGGCTGGTTGACCTCATCTTGCTGGGACATCCCGCCGTTATCGTCGAGCTCTGGGACTTCTGGGTGGACGGAACGGGGACCTTAGAGGTCGCCGAGATCTATCCCTCCAACCAATACGAGCTACGGGCGGCGGTGGTACGCCGTGCCTAAGCCTATGTTCAGGATGTCGTTGGACTTCGATACCGACCCATTGGGCCGGAACCTGTCTACCCTTGACGACAAGGTAGATGGAGCCGTTCACGCGGTGATGTCATATCAGGCCACTAAGGCCGAATCGCATATGAAGACAACGGCGCCTTGGACGGACCGGACCGGCAACGCGCGCAGCGGACTCCGCACCGAAGTAGGTTGGGTGCCGAGAAAGTCCCATTCCATCCGGCTATTCCATAGTGTCCCCTATGGTATCTTCCTGGAGGCCCGCTGGGCGGGTAGGTACGCGGTGATCATTCCCACCATCCAACAGTTTGGGCCGGATACCATGCGGCTACTGGGGAAGCTGTTCGGAAAGCTCGGGGGAGGGATGCCATAATGGCCAGTACTACGCTTCGCCAGGCGGTGTTCGCCCTCTATGTAGCTTCGCCTGTCCTGACCGGTCTTGGGTTTGACGAGAACACGATCTCGCCCAACTTCAGCGTTGATGGACCGGCCGGAGAGCGATTCCTAGTAATCCGTTGGGGGACCACCAACAGAGGGATCGGACGGGTCAATAGGGTACGGTTGCAATGTTGGGTGTACAATCGGCAGCCGGACTACGTTCCAATTGTAAACGCAATCCTTGAGATTCGAACTCGCCTTCCTTCCTTGGAGGGCGTGCGGATGTCACCGACGGAAGCAGTCTTGTCGGTAGACTACGAGGGGGATAGCGACGACCTGTACGACGACGGCTATCGCGCTTACACGCGATGGACTAGTCATACCATTACCGCGAGTGGGAGTTGATGATGGACGACAAGCTCATTACCGAGACTGGTCCGCGTCCCGAGGACCCGTCTGAAGCTGTAACCGAAGAGGTCGAGGAGCCGGAGACTCTTCGTGTGCGATACAAAGGGACTGCCGACCGTCGCGTCCTGACTCGCGGCGACCTCTCCGGCGTTCCGGGCGACGAATCCGGGGATTCTCTCAATTGGACGCCGGGATCCGATATCGATTGGGAGACTGTCGTCGAGTTCGCCGCCGGAGACGAGGAGCGCGCCCGGACGGTTCTTCGGTCTCAGCAACACGAATTCGAGCTCGTTGGTCCCGGTTCGGAAGAGTTCTGGATCGTTGACGACGAGGAAGAGTTCAACATTGGCGGGCCGGAGGAGTAGATGGACGTCCGTTGCCAGAACAAGAAGCACGGCGAGATCCTCGATGGCGTCATCGAGATCAAATGCTCGTCGCGTTTCTGTGGTGCTGGTAGCGGGGTGGTGGTGATCCACCGTTGGACGCTTACTGGTGAGCGTCTCGACGACAAGCGGTTCCGGGATCCCGTCTCGTCGGCCGCAAGACAACAAAAGGAGGGAGCAAGGCTATGACGATGCCCATCCCATTGCCCTTCGGCCTGCGGGATGTGAAGATCACACCGTATACCGATGCTACGGCAACGGTTCTGTCGGCGTCTCGGATTGACTTGCCGAACAGCCGGACGTTCTCGTTCGCAGAGACCGAGGATTTCGAGGAACTGCGCGGCGATGACAGTCTGGTCGCCACCCATGGCAATGGTCCGATTGTCAACTGGGAGTTGGAAGGCGGAGGCGTTAGCTTGGAAGCCGTACAGGCCATGTACGGCGGAACTCTCACGCTGACCGGCACAACTCCCAACCAGATCAAGCGACTCCGGAAACTCAAGACGGATCAGCGTCCGTACTTCCGCGTCGAAGGCCAGGTCATCTCAGACTCCGGCGGCGACTTCCACGCGGTCGTTTGGCGCTGTAAGGCGACCGACGACTTCAGCGGCGAATTCGCGGATGGTCAGTTCTTCCTGACGGGCGCGTCCGGTCAGGGCTTGGGCTGCCTCATCGTGGGCGCCGACTTCGGAGTCGTTTGGGACCTGGTCCAGAACGAGACCGCAACCGCAATCGTCTAGTCCTGTTAGGAGGAATAGCAAATGGCCGACCTCACACTTACCGCCGTACAGAAGCCCGGCCTTACCGGCGTTGCGCCGCTGTATGTAGCGGCATCCGCAGCGGACTTCTTTACTGCGGCGCCGAACTCCCGTTACGAGATCCACTACAAGAACGGCGCCACAACCACCGGTGGCGCGCTTCCGTTCAAGGTCACCGATCCCACGACTCCGATTCCAGTCGGGTCTTCGGCCGTCGCCGGATTTGCCGACGGGATCGTGGCGGTAACGGGGATGCTCGCTACTACCGAACTGAAGGCCGTCATCGCGAACTCAACACGGTTCATGGATTCGCAGAACCGCATCAACCTCGTACACGGCGGGACCCTGACAACCGTCACGGTCAACATTCTCGGTCCGTTCCCCGCGTAACTGCAAATACCTAACCAAAGGAGCACTAGGATGCCCGCCGCCAAGAAGTCGGTTATCAACCTACCGAAGTACACGCTAGGCAAATCCTCAGACCTGCAAGATCTAATCTTGCCCTCCGGCGCTACTTGTCAGGCGCGTCGGCCCGGGGTTCAGGGTTTGATTGCTGCGGGGCTGTTGGATAGCTTCGACGACCTCACTTCTCTCGTCAAGACGGAACACCTGGACACCAAGTCCCTCAAGGGGATCGCGTCCACACCGAAGATTACGGCCGAGGATACCAAGGCGGCCATTGATCTTCTCAGCGGCGATCAGACCAAGCTACATGCGGCCTTCCTGATGATTGACCGGTTGACTGCTTACGTCGTCACGCAGCCAAAGGTCTGGATTGACTACAGGCTGATGGTCGACGTCGACGGAGTCAAACGCGAGGAGAACGATGAAGAGTTCGCCAAGCGTGAGGCGATGGCGACGGAACAGGACGCTATTGCCGTCCGCTTGATCGACTTGGACGATAAGGTATTCCTGATGCAATGGGCGGTCGGGGGTTCATCCGACCTGACCTTGTTTCGTGAAGGACCCCAATAAGGTCTGGTTTACATGGTTGCAATCTCAGCAATTCCGTTGTCGGCCTAGCGAGATCCTGGGGGTAACTGAGCAACCGGCCGCGTTCTACTTCGATCGGGCGGTGTTCACTTTTGGATCGGCTTTGGAGTCCGAATTGGAGAAAGCGGGACAGTCCAAAGGCAAGAGCAAGAAGACGGATAGCCAGATAGCTATGGCCCGGCAACAGATTATGGCTCGATGGCTAGGAACTCAGAGGTTCGCTGATCCCGCCAAGAGGGGGTGACATGAATGGCCGATTACAGTCTTGGCTCCGCTGAAGGTAAGATCAAGATCGATTATGACGGTAAGGGAATCGGCCAAGCGCGTGACGACCTCGGACGCTTTACGGGCTCCGGTAGCGGCGGAGGGGGCGGATCGCTGGCCAGCGCCCGCCAAGGGCTGCTGCAGGTAGCTACGGCTTCAGCGGTAGCCGGAGCGGCTATTGCTGCCGGCATTGGGTTCGCTGTCAATGCGGCGATTGACTTTGAGAAGCGAATCTCTGCTATTGGTGCGGTCTCTGGTGCTACCGCAGACCAGATGGATCAGCTACGCAAGAAGGCGCTCCAACTCGGTGCCGATACGGCGTTCTCCGCTAGCGAATCCGCGCAAGCAATGGAGGAGTTGGTCAAGGCCGGCCTGTCTGTTGAGGATGTCCTCAATGGAGCGGCCGATGCTACCGTCGCGCTAGCGGCAGCGGGCGGGATTGACCTACCGGCGGCGGCGGCCATTGCCTCCAATGCGATGAACCAGTTCTCGCTGGCGGCCTCGGACCTTCCGAGGATCGCCGACCTGATTGCCGGTGCGGCTAACTCCTCTGCCATTGACGTGGGGGAGTTCGGGTTCGCGCTAAGCCAGGCCGGTGCGGTGGCGAACCTTGTTGGCGTGAGCTTTGATGACCTAGCAGTCGCAATCGCGCTAATGGGGAACGCCGGGATCAAGGGATCGGATGCCGGGACCTCGCTGAAGACAATGCTCCAAAACCTTCAGCCGAGTACCAAGAAGCAAACCGACCTGATGAGGAAACTTGGCATCGTCACCGCTGACGGTACCAATAAGTTCTTCGACCAACACGGCAAGCTAAAGTCGCTTTCTGACGTCGCCGGGATCCTGAACAAGTCCTTGGCGGGTATGACCGATGCGCAGAAGGCAATGGCGCTCGAAGTCATCTTCGGAAGCGATGCGATTCGGGCGGCAGCGGTTATCGCCGGTGGAGGCGCCGAAGCCTTCAACGCGATGGCTACCGCCATGGGCGAAGTCTCCGCTCAAGACGTGGCGGCCGCTAGGCTGGACAACGTCTCAGGAGCGATCGAGCAACTCAAGGGAAGCGTCGAGACGGCTGCTATCGCCTTTGGGACCGCGCTCTTGCCGGCCATTCGCGCCGCAGCCGAGTTCATCACTATGCTCGTCAACAAGTTCAGCGCGCTAGACCCCAAGTGGCAGAAGCTGATCGCATTCGCTGCCGTTGCCGGCGCGGCCTTGTTTGGTCTGATTGCGGTTATCGCCGGCGTGGGAGCGGTGATAGCTGGGCTGGCGGCCTCAGTTGCCGCTATCAAGATAGCGGCCATCATTGGCGGCATCATTGCGGTCATCATTGGGATTGCGGCCGCCGTCAAGCTAGCGTATGACAACAGCCAGCAATTTCGAGATCTGCTCGGCAACCTCGGTCGGGTGGCCAAGGAGATCTTTGCGACCATCCTTGCGGTGGTTAGGCCAATAGCCGAATTCTTCAAGAATCAAGTCGTTCCCGCAGTCAAGGAAATCGCTCAGACCTTGATGAAGAACCTGGCGCCTGCATTTAAGGCGATCGGGGATTTCATTCAGAACCGAGTGCTACCGGCGTGGCAGAAGTTGCGAGCGGCTATCGAGCCGGCCATGCCCACGATCATTGCAATCGCTAAAGCGTTCCTTGAAGTCGGCAAGGTTATCTTCAACGTTCTGGGTAAGGCATTGGGATTCATCATCCCGCTGCTCCTGAACATCATCGGGCCTATCTTCTCGGTTCTGATTTCCGTTATAGCGGCGGTGATATCCGCTATCCCAGGTCTAGTCGCCGGCTTCAAGAGCTTCATCAATGTCCTGATGACCATAGGGAAGGTCATTGCGGCCGTTGTGATCGCGCCGTTCTATGCGATCTTCCAGGTTGGCAAGTTCGTCTTCGAGACACTCATGGCCGTTGTCGAGGCTTGGGTTTCTCGGTTCATGGCCGTGTGGAACTTCCTCTGGCCGGTAACAAAGGCGGTCTTCGACCTTATCGCCGCGATAGTCGGACTGGCCTTTACCGTCATCAGTAGCTTGTTCCAAGCCTTCTGGGCTGGCGTGACGGCTATCTGGGATGCGCTCTGGAAGTTCATCATCGTACCGGTCTCCGTTGGATTCAAGGCTATCATTGACGTAGTCGGCGCAGGGCTTTCTTGGATCGGGGGCAAGCTATCTGATTTCGCGTCCGCTGTCCGTGGGATCTGGAATGCTCTGTGGGGATGGATTGTTGTCCCCATCGTTGCAGCTTTCAACTTCGTTAAGGACTGGATTTCGGCTCGTATGTCCGAGGTCCTTAGCGTAGTCAAGGCTGTTTGGGATGCTGTTGTAGCTTCCTTTACCAATGCCCGTAACAAAGTTGTCTCAATCGTCAACAACTTCAGCGAGATAGTCAACAGAGCCCGCGATATCTTCAACCAGATGAAGGACGCGGCGATTGCCAAGGCTCAAGAACTCATCAACTGGGTCCAGGGATTGCCCGGTCGGCTGATTGGTGCGCTGGGGAATCTTGGATCTGCGCTCTTCGGTGCCGGCCGGTCCTTGCTCCAAGGGCTGTGGAATGGCCTGCAATCAATCTGGGGCAGCATTATTGGATGGGTGCAAGATAAGATGGCCCAACTGCGCGGGTTATTGCCATTCTCGCCCGCTAAGTGGGGTCCATTCTCCGGCCGTGGATACACCTTGTATGCTGGGCGCGCTCTGATGGAGGGCTTCGCGGAAGGAATGGAAGATCGTATCGGTATGGTACAGACCGCTGCCGCCCGCGCCTTGGCGGGGGTCTCCGGAGCCCTACCGACCGACTTCTCTGCCACGGTAGGAACGGCCACTAGCGGCGCTGGGTTGTCGGCCGGGATGGGCGGGGCCAGCGGAGTAGGATCAGCGGGCTCGAACAATACAAGTAACACCGAGGTCAACATTAACGTTCCGTTGGATGACTTGCGTTCGATCCGTGATGTCCAAGACTTGCTCGACTTCATTGACCGTCTGCGTAACGATAGCCGGAGAGGGTTGGTGGAAGCTCAATGACCGGCGGCGAAGCTACTGGAGGCAACGATGTCTTCAATGGCAAAAACCGGATCTTCTGGTGGTTGGCCGGACAGAGTTACACCGGCGGCGCAGGATATGGGACTTCCACCGTTAACTGGTGTTGGGCCGTTAACTTCGCGCCCGGGGATGGATGCCACCGGATCGAAGCTGGTTCGGTAGCCATCAACAGCAGTTCGGTCTATAGCAATTCTCTTCCACACGTCTTCAACAGCGGGCACTCGCACTCCGGAGATTACCCATTCGTCAATACGATCGCCCAGGGTGGGTTCGGGAGCGGGCAGTTTGTCATCAACCATGATGTGAATGGTAATGGCAACATAAGTATGTCGGGCTCGCACCACGGTTCATCCGGCGCGACGTCAACCGCTAGCTTGTCTACCGCACTACCACAGATCCCGCAAACCGTTGCTTCGCCAACTTCTTGTACCGTAACACGAGTTAGCGATACGCAGCATACGGTCAACTGGACCAACAATAGTACCGGGAACGCGCCGTACTCCAACGTCAAAGTGTATCGTTCGGCCGACGGAGGCGGATACGCGCTTATCGCTACGTTGGGCGTGGTGACGTCCTACAGCGACACAACTACCTCTGCGAACCATAAGTACGTATATCGGGTGTCTGCAAATGGCCCTAACGGTGTTGAGGTCGGATACGCGACCGCTGCGGCAATCTGGACTACGCCCGGCACTCCGACATCTTTGGTGGCGACCAAACTTGGCGGCGGTAACATCCGGTTAACGTGGACCAATAACGTCAACTACTCCGAATATACAGTTAGGATTGAGGAGTCGCAGAACGGCGGAGCGTATACCGAAATCACTAACGTAGCCACCGGAACTACGACGTGGGATCACGTTGCCCCAAACCCGGCCGTCACTCATAAGTACCGGATCCGGGCGCGAACTAGCTCCGGGACAACGCTGAACTCTAGCTACTCCAATGAGTCCGCGACCATCGTCCTATTGAGCACGGCAGGACCGCCAACTGCTCTCGCTCCGTCAGGTAACGCGCTTGACGCCGCTGAAGCAATCGTCTTTACTTGGACTCACAATCCAACTGACGGAACGCCACAGAGCAAGTACCAACTCCAATACAAGATAGATGCCGGTTCGTATACCACTGTAGGCCCAACGGTTTCCGGGACATCCTCGTTTACATTGACGGCCGCTACGCTCACCAATGGCCACACGATTACTTGGCATGTTGCGACGGCCGGCGAGAACGGTACAATCGGGGCTTACTCCGCTGATGCTTCGTTCACCACTAGCGCGCGGCCGACCTCAACGATATCGAGCCCGTCCGGCGGCTCGTATGCGACTTCAACGCTGACTGCCGATTGGACGTATTTCCAAGCCCAAAGCAGCGCGCAAGCGGCTTGGCACGCTTATCTATGGCGCAAAGGTGCTTTGTCCGACTTCAGCGATGCGACGTTAGTAGATGAACAAGCGGGGACTGGAACCACCGCATCCGTAACGTTCGGCGCAACGTTGCTTGATGGTGAAACTTACGGCGTCCGTGTGTATGTTACCAGCGCCGTAGGGTTGCAATCTATTGCATCCGGGACCGAGCGCGAAGAGTTCCTGGTTACCTATCTGCCGCCGGCTGGTGTCACCCTCACGGCTAGCTATACGGCTGATTGGGGCCGAATGGTCATCATGATCACCGGTGCCGATGCTGTGGGGGGCGTGACGCTACCAATTGCCAGCGTGGACCTCCAGCGCCAGATCAACGGCGGTGAATGGGCGACTTGGGTCACGGGCGTCCCTCTGGCGGGGACTCCGCTAGTGGCTATTGTGACTGATACCATGCCAACAATTCGGGGCATCAATAACTATCGCGCCATTATCCTCTCGACCGGAGCCTCGTCTGCGTTGAGTGGTGAAGTAGCCGTTACAACCGCCGAGGAGCATTGGGGATTCCTTAGTACTGGCAGCAGCTTTACCGATATTGCTCGAATGCGGGCGCGTTTGTCGAACCGAGCTACCGTTGGGCGCGATAAGGACACCTATCATTTCGCCGGGCGAGCAAACCCGGTCGAGCTCTCCGGGGAAGCAACTCGATTGGTCCTGGACACACAAGGAGTCCTGTACCCGCCAAGCCGGGGCGGGATGTCCTCGGAACCGCAAGAGTTGGAAGCGTTGGCCTTGACCACCGGCGTAGTGCTTTGGAGAGATTACACCGGCCGTAGGATCTTTGCTAGTTTGGGTGATGTCGGCGTGGACTACAATGCGGACTCGGTACTGTACCCATTCGGATTCGTCCTGACGCTAGTAGACTACGACGAGAATGTTGGATAGGAAGGGATCCCATGTCACTTAACGCTGCCGGTCTCAAAGCCCTCATGGATGACGGCAATGAGGCTGTGGTCTACGCCGCTCTTGGAAGCGGCACAACGTCCGGTACGGAGAACAGCGCGGCGCGCGTTCTCCTGACGCTTGGAACGCCCACAACGGCGTCTCCTAGCGTCATTACCGTTACCAACGTCCCGCTGGCCTTTACCGGGACGCCGGCCGCTTCGGTTACCAACGTGCTTCTGTTCAGCGCGTCAACGGCCGGAACGTTCTATGGCAACCAGGCGTTGACTGGCGACTCCGCCTACAACGCCACCGGTGATTACCAGATCACCGCCCTGACGGTCACCGCTACGGCGGTCTAGTACATTGGCTACGCCGCCCACTAGGGTCGCTACCTACACTAGTGCATTCAACGGTACTTGGCCGAAGAGCATTAGCGTAACAACAGCTGTTGGCGACAAGCTAGTCTGTGCGGCGGTAGAGGGCGAATACAATTCCTCGTCGGAGAACTTCAATACTCCAACCGGGGGGACCAGCCTCACTTGGACGTTGAAGCAATCGCACCAGTTGACGTCCAATAGCGTCCTGTATGTTTGGACCGCTACTGCTACGACTGCTGAGACGTTCAACGTATCCGTTAGTAATGGCGGGAGCGCCCAGCCCGGCGCGATTCAAGTTACTCGTTGGTCTGGATCGGCTGGGATCGGGGCCACTAGCAAGGGTAATGCCGGCACTAGCGCTCCATCTCTTGCCCTGACTACGACGGTCGCCAATTCGGCCATTGTCGAGTACTTCTGTGACTGGAACGAAAGTACTATCACCGGCCGCGTTTGGCGGACTATCAATAGCATTACGCCATCCTCGGGTGCCGGTACGGAGCTAATGGCGCAAGACGTTGCCGGCGCGGCGACTTTCTTTGGCGCCTATGTAACTGATGCCGGAACCGCTGCGGCGAAGACAACCGGCATGACGACCCCTTCCGGACAGAAGTGGGTTGGTGTTGCGGTAGAGGTCCTCGGCCAGGCTGCCAATCAAGGAAGCTCGGCACTAGACATTACCCTTGGGTTGGCCGCAACCGGGAAGAAGACCGTCAGCAAGGGCACCGCCAATGTCGGTTTGACGTTAGGCGTTGCTGGGGTCGGGAAGTCCGTCAAGAAAGGGACATCGGGCGGACCGAATGTCACCTTGGGCGTTGCAGCTACGGGTAAGGCGATCGGAAAGGGCTCGGCCAATGTAGGTCTGACTCTCGGCCTGAATGGTGTTGGGCACTCTCCGGGTGGCGGTGGGTCGACCGCTCTCGATCTGACTCTGACTCTTGAAGCCTCCGGACTAGCGCTGACTCCTCTTATTCCGGTTCGGATCCTGACTCCGGCGGAGATCCTGACCGGTAACAGGAACACCAGATTTTACGTTGACGTTTTGGACCAGAATGACTCTCCGTTGGCCAGGTTAGATGGTGTTACCGGTGGCAAGCTTGATTGGCTGTCTAATGCTGTAGTCAAAGGTGCGGGTTCGCTGACGGTGAAAGACGTGAATCAGACTATCGACTGGTTGAGCGCGCGGCTCCGTCCGTACATGCTGATTGAAGGCTTACCCGTTCAACCGTTGGGAGTATTCCTGCCGGCCGAAGCGCCGGACTCCTGGGCCAACGGTCGAAGTTGGGCTATTAAGCTCCTGGACAAGAGTACGATCCTAGACCAAGACACGGTATCCGAGACGTATGGATTAGCGGCGGGATCCGTTGTTACGACTGAGATCGTCATCCTGATTGAGAGCGCTGGCATCACCAACCATGCGATCACCGCTTCGGCTAAGGTCTTGGATGGGGACCTGGTATGGAGTTCGGGAACCAGTAAGTTGCGAATCATCAACGACCTATTGGATCTCATCAACTACTTCAGCCTGTACTCTAACTTCGAAGGTCAGATGGTGGGGGCGCCATATATCCTACCCGCCCAGCGGCCGTTGCGTTACGAGTTCATTGACGGCCCGGAATCTATCTATGAGCCTAACTTCGTCAGGGATGTAGACATCTGGAGCATCCCCAATCGGGTCACGTTGGTTGGGATCGGTGATGGTACTACCGCCGCGTTAACATCTACGGTGAACAATACCGATGTTGACTCCCCATACTCTCAACCAAACCGCGGGCGGGTCATTGGGCGGACCGAAACTGGGATCGAAGCCGTCGATCAGGCGGCGTTGGATGCAACCGCGCAGAAGAGACTGATTGAGCTGACTAGCCCGACGTCTAGTGTGGAGATCAATCACGCGCCCGTTCCCGGCTTGGCTGTGAACCAAGCCGCTAAGTTCAGGCGGCAGCCGGCCGGGATTGATGCCCGTCATGTTGTCTCCAGGACCGGATTGACATTGGACGGGAAGGCGTTGGCGGTTACTATCTTGCGCGAGGTGGTAGACCTATGAGCCAACGTAACTTAGACCTATTAGTCCCAAAAGAGCCATTTGGGCCTGATGTCCATGTTTGGGCAACCGTTACTCAAGCGTCCCCGTTGCGAATCAGGTTGGACTGCGACTCAACCCCGTTACCATTTACGCCGGATAAGCTAGTAACTGGCTTGGTCCTGAATGATAGGGTATTGGTGTTGCTTTGGGCCAATCCCGCTCCGGCTAGCAAGAGCCATAGGGTAGTCATTCTCGGCAAGTCGCAGTAACGGCTGCTCGAGTAGACTCCGTAACAAGAGATAGGGGTGAGAGAATGGCGTTTCCCGTACATGCGGTAACGATGCCAGGATCCCTTGGCGGCAAGACCAACGGCAAGTTGCCAGCGGAGATTCTGGTCGATACCCCGGGGTTAGCCGGTGGCGTCACCGTTCGTCTGGTATCGCCGGCAGCGCGCAGTTGGCGGGCATTGTGCGCTGCGGCTCTCAGGGCCGGGCATACACTCAAAGCTACTTCCTTGTTCGATTCGTATCGTCCATACGAAGTTCAGCAACGAATCTTCGTAGAGCGATACACAACTAAGGTCCTGGCCGGCCGCCCGTCGGTCTTGTGGCAAGGAAAGCGCTGGTACCAAAAGCCCGGGACTGCGGTAGCTGCTGTGCCCGGGACTTCCAATCACGGTTGGGCGTTAGCGATCGATACCGGCGAGGAACGCGACAGCGATGCGGCGGCCGAATCGTTGGACAACCTTACGCTGGCCTGGTTGGTAGCGAATGAGGGGACATACGGATTCTCACATGAGGTCCAGTCCGAACCTTGGCACATCCGTTATTGGGCCGGAGACAACATTCCGGCCGCCGTACTCGAATTCGAGAAGGGTGGGGTGGACGACGTGGATGTCTTCCTGCGGGGAGAAAAGGGCGAGATCGTCATCATGGCCGGCAATACGGTACGCGGGATTGCCGACATGCGGTCTCTGGCGCTGAATCTGGCGGCGCGAGGGATGAAGAGCCTTACGTACGTTTCGGTCGCCATGGCCGACGTACGAGCGGGCGTGTACGGCGTGGACATCTATACGATGGATGACGTCGGCCGTCCGACGGAAACCGTCAAGCTCAGCGACGAGCAGATGGAGAAGTTGGCGGCGCTCCTGGCCGACAAGACGGCCGATGAGATCCGCGAAATGCTGGACGAAGAACTCGCTGAACACTTCGCCGTTACCCCCAAGGTCTGAATTGTGACCGGCCGTAGGCCCCCAAGCCGAAATTTGGAGCCGGCTCATGGCTTGGGGGTAGATGCGGTCGGTGACCCCGTCGTTGATCCCACTCGGAATGTATTGGATCTTGTTGGGGCCGCGATACAACGACAAGATGATCTGAGAGCGGCCGATCAGCGCCTGGCCGACGAGGCGAGAAGGCATTCTAGAGAGATAGCCGAGGTTCGAGCTGGGTATGAGGATCGACTGCGTGCACAAGAAGCGGAACGCATCAATGCCATTAGGCAGATTGACGTCAACGCAGTACAACGGGCGGCGGAGGTTTCGGCCCAACAAGCTCAGACCCTGGCGGCCCAAGTGGCGCAATCTGCTGAAGCCTTGAGGACACAAGTTCAGGCGGCCGCATCGGCCGCTACGACTGCTCTTGCGGCCGCACTGGAACCAATCCAGAAGGATATCGCCGATCTAAGACGGGCCCAATACGAAGCACAAGGGAAGCAAGGTCAGCAAGGCGAATCGCGGCTCAATCTGGGCGCGATCTTTGGGGGATTAGCCGTTCTGGTCTCTATAATTGCGCTCATCGTACTATTAGCTAGAGGATAGCAAGACACCCGTGTCCTGGACCCCGGCACGGGCGGCAACAAGAGAACGGCGTTCCGATGCTAGCGGATGCGTGGAGGTCATTCAGCGAAGACTGGTGGAGGACGGTTGGCGTAGTGTGCGGAGCGCTGATAGCGCTCGGTACGGTTCTAGGATGGGTATACCGGAAGGTGATACGTCCTATGTGGAAACGTGGCGTTCGTACGTTTCGTCGGTTCGATCGAGGGATTGACGACCTTCTCGGGAAGCCGGCTGAATACGACGACGAGGGAATCCTCATTTCACCAGAGGTTACCAGTCTACGTTCCGAGATCAAACTGCTGCAAGTTGAAGTGGCCCGGTTGCGAACCGAGTCAACCGCCATCCGGGCTGATCTCGAAACTCACATTCAATGGCATCCCTCCCCGGGCGGCCGACCAGCGGCCGGTACGCTACCGAGACGTAAGGGCAATGGAGCTAGGACTCGGCCCGATATAACGTAGGAATGGAGCGCTATGTTCACCGATAGTCCGAACGTCCGAAAGACCATCTACTTGATCACCATCGTCCTCGCAGGCGCGGCAATTGTGCTGAAGCACATTCCGTCTCCCTGGGCCGTTGACGCGGCGGATGCGGTCACTGAATTGGTGACCTACTTAGCCGGCCTGGCGGGTCTGGTTGCCGCTGGACACGTCAATGCCTACCCGCCGGAGGAGGAGCCTGAGTCCGGTCCTAACTAGTAGCGCCAGATTCCGGCGTGAGGTACCGTTCCCTACGGTGGGCCTGGCGCGGTCGAACGGGCATGGGTAGTTCCCTCTCCCCTACCGTTCCCCCAGACCTTGGTGGCCCCTCCTGTGGTGACTCGCAACCACGTACAGGAGGGGCCATCGCCCTTTACTTCCGGACCGCAGTGGAGTACCGTACGGAGTGCGAGCGGAGCGAGCCGCTGCAGAGAGGGACCCGAGATGACTACTACCACGATTGACCTTAACCGGATCATGACCTTGGTGCAGGCACTCCTAGCCAAGGCGGACTCCAGCGAGTTCCCGGACGAGGCAACAGCGTTCCGCTCAAAGGCGGAGCAGCTGATGCGGGACTACCGGATCGCGGAGGAATACTTGATCGCCTCCGATCAGGTGGAGATCCTTCCTGAGGTCCACGAGCTCTGGTTGGGGCCGCTGAAGGACTCCACTAGGGCTACCACCAAGAAGCCAGGGAGTAGCTACTACCAGGAATGGTATGCGCTGGCCTACGCGGCGGCGACCCACTCCGGGGTCAAGATGCACTACCGCTGGAAGACCAACCACGACACCGGAGAGTACGGGATTTGGGCGGTCATGGTTGGCTACTCCGGTGATCTCCGGCTAGCCGAGCTCATCACCGCCAACGCCCGAATCGTATTCGGGGAACGGTTAGAGCCTAAGCCAGACCCGAACCTCAGCGATCGGGCCAACGCCTATCGGCTCCGCAGCGCTGGTATAACGCGCGACCGGGCGGCCAAATTGATCTGGAGCGAGACTTCCCATGCCCGTGCGGCGCTGGTAGGGAAGTACTACAAGGAGGAATGCGCCGCTCGCAATGAGACTCCGGCGCTAGATGGGCGCGGCATCAGCGCCGCTCTCTACCGGGATGAGTTCGCGCGCTCGTTCGTTGATGAGCTTGACCGGCGCCTCTGCGCGGCTCGTGATGCAGCGGACTCCAATGGAGGCGCGCTCGTTCTCCACGGACGGACGGAGCGCGTTCAGGAAGCGCTCTGGGATGAGTTCCCGGAGCTACGCCCGCAGCCAAAGACGGACGTGGCGATCCCCGAGAGGGCACCGGCTAGGAAAGGGCGGACGCCCAAGCCCTATTGGGAGACTGCGGCCTACCGGAAGGAACGGGACCGTCGTTACTCCGCTACCGGTCTGGCGGCTCAGAGCGCCGGACGCGCGGCAGCGGCAGACGTCCCCTTGGACCGCGTTGCTCCCGCCAAGCGCGTCGGTCCGGACGCGCCCCGTACGCGCGGCGCCTTGGAGGGATAGGCGCAAGACTGGTGTACGCCAAAGGGCTACGCTGGTCGTTGCTATAGAGGGCGAGTTGCGGGGGACTCGCCCTCTTGTGACTGTAGCCAAAACCAATTCCCTACATTAGGATAAGAGGCATGGGAAAGAATGTTGAGAGGGAATGGGGCGAGCGGAGTATTGGCGGCACTATGAGTGGCTGCCTCTTCGCTATCCTCTTCTGGGTAGCGGTAGCCATGGTGATCGTGGCAACCGTCCGGATCCTAGGCTGACCGGAACGGATCTAGCGAGGGGCGCCAGTAGGCGCCCCTTTTGCGTACCCTCCGTTATCTGCATCCCGCGTGGGCTAGGAACGCCATACGGGCGTCGCGACCACAGACGTACCCGGTTACCCAGCGAGCCTCGCGTTTGCCCATAGGATTCTAGATCGCATGCGCCGCAACCAAAGGATCTCCTGCAAAGAATCTTGGTGCTACGGTAGCCATACGCCAAACGGCCGAGTACCGTAGGCGTTGGAGTGGGGAGCGAGCCCCGCCGAGAGAGAGGGACCGTCATGAAGCGAAGCGAGATCAAGACCGGAATGACCTACGCGGTCGTCATCGGCTCGATGTACGAGGGCGCGGAAGCTTCCGCTCAGCCCGCGATCGTCGTAGAGATCGGAGTTGCGGTAGACAACTTCAACCACAAGGGTCGGGCGTCGTGGACATTGCGCCGTCCGAGTTCGACCACCAGCGACGGAGTCCGGATCCAACTGCTCGATCGCGATACTCTCGAACCCGAGCGGGCCGAAGATGGCTTCCGGACGGCCGTCATCAAGAGCCGCAATGTGATCGACCTTTGGAGTTCGCACCTCGCCACGATGCGCCTCCGCGCGGAACGCTTGGCGGCAGCGACCAAGCGTTCGGAAACCTCCCAAGCCGCTCTGGAGGAGTGGACCGCCAAACTTGGGATGAAGTCTTACGAAATGCCAACCCTGGGGGGCGGAATCCAAGGTGGGGTCGGTTGGGATTCCGAGTACTCCCGGAACCGTGCCGCGCTAGTACGAGTCCTGGAGCAGGCGTACCAGCTGGGCCGTAGAGATTCCGCCGCCAGCTAGCCATAACCAATCAAAGCGAGTACCGTACGTTACGTCTGGCGGAGCGAGCCGCCTACGCGAGAGAGGGAATGAGATGCACGGATCTGTTGTGAACCGGATCATGGAGAACTCCCGCTATCCGGAGATCGTGGTGGGAATGGGCGCTACGGTCTGCATGTACTCCGACCGTCAGCCATACACCGTGGTAGCCGTCCGGTACGACCGGGCCGGCAAGGTCCAGGAGATTGACCTCAGAGGAGACCACGTCAGCGCCAACAAGAAGGTCTGGCCCGCGCAGGATTACGACATCACGCCGGCCAGTACGGAGATTTGTAGCGAGCCTAGTCCCGATTGTATCCATTTCAACGAGGACGCCCATACTCCGGTACAGACCTGGCGCATGGACAAGAACGGGCGCCTACGCAAGACCTACATCAGCCGCGAGACCCGTAGGCGCGTCATGGCGCCAAAGGGAAGCGATGGCCTATCCCTAGGCCACCGCGATTACTACCAGAGCCCCGAATTCTAGAGAGGAAATGACAATGCAACCCACGACCACTACCGAACGCTGGACGGAGACATTCCGTGGCGTCAACTGCAAGAAGAATGCCCGCAAGTGGCGCGATTCGCAAGCCAAGGACGGATGGCGCGAGGCTTCGTTCTCCGGCGTCAGCGGCGTTGGCGGGTACAAGACCTGCTCCATGACCCTAGTCCGTCCGTAACTCCCAAGCCCACCAGAAACCATTCGAGAGGGAACTGAGATGCCGACCGCAATCGCAAGCAAGGGTGGCTTACGAGCCGCCGCTACCGCCAAGCGTACCAAGGCTGCACAGCGGACTCCGTTGCCGCCAAAGCAAGAGGATTTGGAGCTAGCCCGCGAGGCCGTAGCCACAGTCCCGTCCCAACGTTCAGTCTTCAAGACCGTCGCGGCTGTCGCCGCAAACCAATGCCCGAAGGCTGGATGCTTGCGGATGCGCAACCATGCCGGGAAACACGGCCAACCTACGCAGTCTGAGGCTGCGTTGGCGATGGCCACCCCGGAGCCCGTCAATACGAAGCCGGATAAGGCGGCCCATTACGCCGAGGAATTGACCAAGCTGGGATGGGTGTCGGGGGTTACCCGATTGGATGGCCTCTGCGAATTGGTCGCTACGCGCGGCAATGAAGCCCTTTACCTGGCTTGGCTCAAGGAGGCCCACGTTAGCGGTACCAGTACTCACACCATTGCGGACCGGACCGTCAAGGTACGCAATCCGGCCGAAGCAATGCGGGTGGCAGGCCAGACACCAGACGAGGCTATGGCCAAGCAAGCAAAGGTTTCCGGGAATACGCAGTTCCGGAAGCGCCCCACCGGCCCTACCGTTCGTAGGGTCCCATTCGACCTAGCCACGGCTACCGATACGGAGATCATCAACGCAATTGAGGGGCATCAGATCTCCTGGCACAACCCGTATAGGGTGGACTCCGAGAAGGCTACTGTTGGCCGCGCTCGGTCAATCAGGATCGACGACCACCGGGCGGGTCACCGGATCGTTTCGTTTGTTGACCCGGAGTTCGGGTTCCGCGCTTTCCGGTTGGATCTCCTGGAGAACGTAGGGCGCAAGGTAGACCTGGACCGTATCCGGCAGCAGATCCTCGCTTCGCTCTCTCAAGGCAAGAGCAAGGCCAAGGCCGCGTGATGGACCAGCGGACCCACGCGCCTACTCCATCCGGGCAAGATCTGGTGACCGGGCAGAAGTATCGCATTACCTACAAGGCTCCCAATTGGAAGTACGCCCGAACGGCTGTGATGACCTATCTAGGGCCAGGGTCATCGGATGGGTGCTGGAATGCGCGCCCATTCGCGGGAACGCAGGACCTGCCGGACTCCTGGGTGCAGACGGTTGAGAAGGTCGACAACGACACCGAACCCTACATGAACCGGCGCGCGTAATGGCCAACGTCGAGAAGGAAATGCGATTGCGACCGGCGCGTTGGCCTTTGGATACTCTGGACGCTTGTATCCGGGACTTCCTTTGGCGACGTGCACCGGGCGGCGGGATGGACGTCAAAGCGGATGACATACCCGCCATGTGTGCAGAGGCCGACACGTTTGCGGAAGCGGTTTGGATTGCTTGCGCCTCAAGGCGCCGGAACGGGAAGATGCATTCGCACCAGACCAAAGTATCCGTAGGCGCCAGGCGCCAGTTTGGTTGGGAGATCATTGGCCAAGTAGGGTCGCTAGTCAACAATCTGGTGGAACGCAATAGCTTTGATGACTTCTATGACATCTTGCGGAAGATTCGTCCGGCCGGTATTGGTCCGTTGACGACTTATGACGTCGGTACGCGGATAGGCGCCTACCTCCGGCTGGAGCCCGACAAGATCTACCTTCACACCGGCGCGCGGCTAGGCTGGGATGCTATGTGGGGGGAGCGCCGGACGGCCGGAGTCTACGACGGGCGGGTCGGACGTAACTTCTGGCCTCCGGCGTTACTCCAGCTGAGCGCCGATATGGCGGAGGACTTCCTGTGCACGTACCGGGACGCGCTGAAGGGGATCCAACGCAACCAGTACGGAGTGCCCATCTAAGCGGCCTAGCGAAGCCATACGTGGGTTGCCACCCGCAGCCTAGGCGGGTATGCACCCCAGAGCCAGTTTGCCCACTACGCGAGGACCTCCATACGTACCAACGACTAAAACGCCTGTAGCCATCCGAACCGCAGTGGAGTAGAGTATGGGTTGTGGGGCGAGCGAGCGCTCCGGAGAGAGGGACCGAGATGGCTAAGGTTGGGGACGTCCACCGCTGGGATTACCAGGCGGACGTATTCCGGGGCGAGTACCGGCTGGTAGAGAATCTTGGGCGAGACGAGTGGCTAGCGGAGTACCTAGAACCCTCAGACGAGCTCATCGAGGAGGCTACCGCCTACTATCTCACGGCGGATCCCAGTAGTTGGTGTGCCGTGGGATACCACGACCCGTTCGGGCCGGAACGGCGCCTCCGTACGCCGCAGGAAGCGCTAGACGCAGAGATCCTAGACCGGATAGAGCGCGCGGGCCAAACCCTCCGGATCCGTTTTGTATCGGCCGCGCGCTACGCGGAAGCGTTCTGACATGCGGATCGTTAAGTGCCGCGATTGGCGCTACTTCGCAGAGACGGTTAGGCGCAATCACGAAGCCCACGAATGGTGGGACCCCCAGCGCGGGATACGGCGTTGCCCCGGAGTTTCCTTTGAGCCAGAGGCGGATACCATGACTATCAATTGCGGGCACTGCGGCCAGACTCACCCTAGCGTCCAAGCCGTCCGCGAATGCGCGCAGACCGCTCCTGTTTGTACTTGTGGAGGGGATCCCGCTACGGATGGGGCCATTCTTATCCATTCGTTCCAATGCCCGTTGAAGGGTGCGTCCGCAAGGGCTTTCACCGAGCAGGACGAGCGCGATATGCAGCGGATGGAAGCGGAGGGCGACCGCACGGAGACCTACCGCGAGGAGCGCGCCAAGGCGGGCCGGAAGGCTTCAGTAGAGACATGGTATAAGCCGGCTACCGCCACCGAGGAAGGACTCTACCGGCTCAGCCGTACCGTAGTGGTACACGGCCAGATCTACCAGAGCGGCGCACTCTTCCAGTGCCTACTCGGGAAGGACTCCGGCCGGCTATACGCCAAGCTCGTGGAGTTCCCCAAGGATGGCGCTAAGAAGCGCCCCACGCTTACCTACGTGGGCTCAATGATCTACCAGATCCTGGAGTCGGAATTGGTGCCGGCGGAAGAAGTTCAGGAGCTGACCAAGAATACCGGTTGGTGTGTGTTCGGCCACTTCCTTACCAACCCAGAGAGCGTCAAGCGCGGGATGGGCCCAACCTGCTACGCGCGCTATCCCCACCTAGCCAAGAATGCGGTGGCGTCGTGACCGTTAAGGCGGATTTGGCCAAGAATGGCCGGCGCATTTACCTGAGTTCCTCGTCCCCGTTGGCGGGTCTCAAAGAGCGGATCCCTGGCGCCAATCTCAATCAAGGCCAATACAACAAGCCCTACTGGAGCCTACCGTTGAGTATGCCGGTCTGCCGGCGCCTCCGTGAGGAGTTTGGTTCCGAGTTGATCATTGGGCCGCGCCTTTGGACTTGGGCCAAAGCGGAACAGGCAAAAGCGGCGAAGATGAAGATCCTTGCCGCTGCGCGGGACGCTGAGTTGGCTTGGGTGCCAGCATACGCGCCTAGGCTAGCGAAGGCAATGGAGGCTCGTAAGTACCAACGGGTGGGCGCGCGCTTCGTGGCGGAGGCTATGGCCAACGGGGCGGGTTGTCTGGTAGCGGACCAGCCGGGATTGGGGAAGACTCTGGAGGCCATTGGCGGCGTGGTAGAGAGCCAGACCGCCGGACCGTACCTCGTTGTGACGCCAAAGACTTCCGTGGTACCGGTTTGGGCCCGTGAGATCCCGCGCTGGATGGACGGCCAGACCATCGTTACGCTTCCGGAGGGCGACCAGAGGATCAACAAGATCACCACTAAGCAGCGCGCTAGGCGCGACGCCGTTCTAGACGCACTCGATAACAGCCTTGATTTGGCCGCTACGTGGTTGATAGTGCATCCTGAGGCGGTTCGTACCCGAGTGTACTGGGTCTGTGGCGTATGTGGCCAGGAGACCCCTCGGAAGGCTGGCAAGGTTGAACTCAAGTGCAAGGATGAACGGAAGCGTCTGGCGTGGCATGATCCGGAGCTACGGAAGCCGGACCGCGTGGAGCATGAGTTCCCACAACTGTTTGCGCGTGAATGGGGCGCTGTAATCGTAGATGAGTCCGACCGTTCCCTCCTCCGCTTGACCGGCACGCCTACCCAAACGCGCCAAGGTATGGAGATGCTCCGCCTACGGACGGACGGGCTACGAATCGCCATGACGGGTACGCCTACCCGAGGTAGGCCGCACCTCCTATGGGGCCAATTGAATTGGCTTGCCCCCAAGGCATTCCCTTCATTCTGGAACTGGACTGAGCTGTTCTGGGAGCTATCTTCCAATGGCTACAGCAACCACGTTATCGGCAAGCTCATTGACGAGGAAGGGCTTTGGCGGAGCCTAGACCGCTATGTCCTCCGGCGGACTAAAGCTGAGGTGGCGCCGGACTTGCCGCCCAAGACTTATGTCGGGACGCCGGCCGTAACGGGCGATGAAGACTCTCCCCATGGCGTTTGGTTGCCTATGGAAGGGGCTCAGGGGCGCGCCTACAAAGAGATGTTGGAGACTAGTGCGGCCGATCTAGCGGACGGTTCAAGGGTTGAGGCCATTGGGATCCTAGCGGAGTTGACGCGGCTGAAGCAGTTTGCCGGCGCTTCCGGTAGGATGATCCCTCAGACGAAGACTTGGGATTGCGACGATTCCGGTCCGGATTGCCCCGAGCAGCCTGGCCCCCATACGCATACTAAGACGGTCCAACACTTCCAGCCGGAGCTACCCTCCAACAAGTTCGAATACTTAGTGCAACTATTGGATGAGTTGGGGTTTCCGGATGCACCATCTACCAAGGTGGTGATAGTGTCCCAATTCACGGAGATGCTGAACCTGTTCGCGCGGGAGCTACCCGCCCGGTTACAGGCGTTGAGCGTCAACTCACGAACTCCGATCCGCTCAGACGTAATGCCTGTCCTCCTAACGGGAGAGCAGTCGGGGCGCAGGCGTGAGGAGGCCATAGCGGCCATGAACCGGCCGGTGGGTAGCGGAGCCCATCTGATGTTGCTCCAGACCAAGACGGGCGGCGTGGCCATTACGTTGGACCAGGCGGATGTGATGGTCTTCCTGGATGAAACCTGGGTCCCGGATGACCAAGAGCAAGCCGAAGACCGGATCCACCGCGTATCAAATCCAAGGCCGGTGTTCTATCACTACCTACGGAGTTTGGAGACGGTGGACCTTGGAATCGCGCTTACGAATGCGGAGCGCGATGAGAACAGCAAACGTCTGCTTGATGGTAGGCGGGGAGTAGAGTACGCGCGAGCAGTACTCAGACGTACCCGGGAGTTGTGAAGTGGGATGGGTTATCGCCCTGACCGGCTGCGCGCTATCCGGGGCGGTGGCCTACTGGATGGGAGTTCGGGCAGAGCGGGGACGTCACGCGCGTTGGGATTCCATCCAGGAAGCCGTACGGGAGGATCGCCGTCGGACCGGCGGGATCATTCTGAAAAGACTTAGGATTGAGCGCTAGCGCCAAACCAAGTCGGGCCGGTACAAAAGAGTTAGACGTGAACGACCCAAAGAGAGAGGTAAGACAATGCCCAAGCAGTTGACCGATGAGGAAATCCTCGGCTACAAGGACAAGGAGAGCACTGCCGTTCAGGAACGCTTCGCGGACTGGCTGATCGAGAAGCTCGAGCTCGAGTTCCCCAACGCTAAGGCCGAGGCCGCTTTCCGTGAGGCCGTGCGGCTCGCAACCGCGCTCCGGATGATCTTCCAGGCCAGCCCCGAGAACCAGGACGCGCGTACGGCGGCGCGTGCGGAGCGCGAGGAAGTCAGGTCCGCCAAGCCCAAGAAGACGGCTAAGGCCAAGCCGGTGGAGGACGAGACCGAAGACGACGCCGACGCCAGAGTCTTCCCCAAGACCAAGCCCGCCAAGCGCGGTCGGCCGGCGAAGGCTTCCAAGGTCGAGGATGACGAGGACAGCGGCGACGAGGTCGTGGCTCCGGCGCCCAAGAAGTCCAGTCCCCGCAAGGCTTCGGCTCGATCCGGCGTTGCCGCTCCGTTCTAGGCCCCACCCCCGAGGGCCGGTTGCGCACCCCTGCTAGCGCACCGACGGAAGCAGCGCCTAGGAAGGGGAGTGTCCGTTCGGTCGGGTCCGGACACTCCCCTTCCGATTTGTTGTTAGAGAGGGAACCCAATGGCTAAGGTGAAGAGAGACTTCGCAACCGGACTCCCAATCGAGACGATACCTCCGCCGCGAATCCGCGCTAGCGAGCGGGTCTCGTTCCAACGGTGTCAAGCGGCTTGGTGGTGGCGTAACCGGGAAGGGTTGGTACCAAAGGGGATCCCATCCACCCCTTTGTGGTTCGGGACCGGCGTCCACCTAGCGTTAGCGCTCTGGTACTGCGGCCCCGGAGTCAAGCGTGGCCCGGAACCGGCGGAGACTTGGGACAAGTACGCCAGCGAGATGGAGATGGCGTATGTCAGAACCGATGACCCCGATGACGATACCGTGGCCAAGTATGTAGATGCACGCGAGCTAGGCATAACCATGCTGGAGGGCTACCGGAAGCTGTACGGGCGGGACGAGACCTGGTCGATCGTTAGTCCCGAAAGGACGTTCAACCTCAGGATCCCATGGCCCGCCAACGCTTCTAACTTCTGGGACGCCGCCTCCGTAGACCCCAGCACGGTCATGGCTGAACTCGTTGGTACGTATGACGTTGTGTACCTGGATACCGAGACGACGCGGTACTGGTTGGGGGAGCACAAGACGGCTAAGGCCGTCCAGACCCGCCATTTGGCTATGGACAACCAAGCCGGGACCTACTGGGCGACCGCGACCGCAGAGCTACGGCGCGATGGGCTGATCCCAGAGGACGAAGTCTTGGCGGGTATCATGTACAACTTCCTACGCAAAGCACTCCCAGACGAACGTCCGTTGGACGCGGAGGGCTACAAGACCAACAAGCCTACCAAGCAGAGCTACATAGAGGCTTTTGAGGCGCGCGGAATACATCAGATAGACGGTAAGCCGCTAGAGAAATGTACCCTGGTGAGGTTGTCCGAATTAGCCGTTAGCGAATCTATGTTCGTTCTTGGCGACAGAAGTAAGGTCCAGCCGCCGCCATTGTTCCTTCGCCACGCGGTTCATAGGACTAGTGCGGAGCGTAGATCGCAACTCCTTCGGGCGCAACAAGACGCGCTCCAGATGGAGCTACTCCGGGACGGACTATTGATTCCCACCAAGACCGCCACCCGTGAATGTTCCTGGTGCGAATTCTACGACATGTGCGAGTTGCAGGAACGTGGCGGCGATTGGGAATCCCTACGGGATATCGCGTACAAGGTCCAGGATCCGTACGCGGATCACCGGAAGTCGACTGACGAATAGCACCTAGCCCCACGGCCGCCTAGCGGGTAGGCTACCTGTTACGAGAGAGGGAATCCATGGAAGACAAACTTGCGGACCCTGTATCCAATGCGGTGATGGAACAGGTCACGGCTAAGAAAGCCTCAACAAAGGGGGTTAGGCCCCAGTCCAAAGCAGGCCGGGATAGGCGCCGTTCGGCCGGTGAAGCACGAAGGGTAAGGCGAGTTATGGCGCAAAGTACCAAGGTCCCGGACCGCGCGGCTAGGCCCCATGCACGCTTGGGCGGGGCGAAACTCACCAAGAGCGAAGCTCAGCGCGCTAGCGAGGAGCGGCTAGCAATGCGCGGCTATTTGAGTAAGGTTAAAGTGACTAGGCTCCTGGTGGAGTGCCCGGAAGTCAAATGGGTGGCGAGTGTTCCGGGGATCCGGAACGTTTGGCAGTTGAGCCAACTCCCGACATCCGCCATCCGGGAGATTCCCGGGCTGGGTCCAGCACGGCGCCGGAACCTACGCGCCTACCTCGTCGGCAAGAGCATCCCCGTAGCTTGGGAGGTGTAATGGCTACCGAGCGTAAGGGGATGTCCATCCGGGAATTCGAGGATGGAATGTTCGACCTGGACGGCTCTACCGAGTATTGGAACATCCTGCTATATGGGGACTCCGGTTCGGGCAAGACCGTTCTGGCCGGCAGCCTCCCGGGGCGGGTACTGTTCCTGGCCGGCGAGCCCGGCTATATCACGGCTGCAAGGATGGGCGGATTGGCGCCTGGAGCCAAGTGCCGGCTGATCCCGGATACCGCTACCGCTTCGGCCGCCATACTCTCTCTTGAGAGCGGCGGGGCCAACAAGTACGACTGGATTGTAGTGGATGGTTTCACTACAATGGGGGTCAAGTTCCTTCTCAACTACGCGGCGGAAGCGTTTGATGCCAATCCCGCCAAGCGCGCGCACCGCAACCTACCCGACAAGCCGGACTACTTCAACACTCAGAACTTCATGAAGTCCTGGTCTGCGCGGTTCATTGACCTTCCTTGTAACGTCTTGTTCACCGGTCACGCTATGCGGCCGGAGGATGAGAATGGGGAGACGCTTGTCTACCCCGGGATCCAGGGAAAGGGTTACGAGGTCAGCAACTACATATCCGGGCTGATGCACGGTGTTTGGTACATAGCGCCGCGAATCATAGAGAAGAATGGAGAGGCTTTCCAAACTCGGCGTATTCTCTTCCAACAGTACGTGGATCCCGTCAATGAGACGCGGTACTTTGCCAAGGACCAAACCACTATGTTGGGGAACTGGGCGACCATGCGCGATCTCAACAACACCGGGGCTGAAGGCGTGATGATGCCCGAACTCATCGCGCTGATGAACAGTCCAAGTAAGTCGGGCGACAAACCGCGCAAGGCGCGCAAGTAACAGGAGGGAACACAGAACATGCCGAAGATCAATTGGGCGGCAGCGGATGAGGACGAAGAACTCACCGCTGAGGATATCGAGAATGCTGAGGATGGCTTCGAGACCTACGCCGGGGACATCCCCACCGGCGGTGTGTACCGATTCCGTTGGCGGAGGGGGAAGTACACGGAGTTCGGGACCGGCAATCAGGGGCTGAACGTCCTGCTCGTCATGGACGGCTCCTGGAAGAAAGATCACGCCAAGTACAACGGCTGCCCGCTCTGGGACCGTATCGTCATGACCAAGTCGGCCGCCGGTTTCGTCAAGGCGTTCGCAGCGGCTCTTGGGGTTTCCGCCAATGACCTCCTGACCAAGGTGATCGTCGACGAGGACGGCGTGGTCACCAAGATCGGCCGGAAGGTCATCAGCGAGGACATCATTCTGTACGTTGCGGTCAAGCGCGGAACTTGGAACGACGAGCCGCGTCTGGAGAAGGCAGGGACCGGATACCAGGTCGTGGAGATCGCTGACTCCGACGAAGAACCGGCCGATGATGCCAAGCCGTCCAAGAAGCCGGCGACCGCCAAGGCCGGCAAGGGCAAGAAGAGCAAGGCCGACGACGACGAGCCGCCGTTCTAGCTATGGCGGGATAGGCTAGGGGGCGGGCGGGGTCAAACCTTCTATCCAACGGATTTACGTTGGCGCCTGCCCCCTTCCCCCATCGTACCAACGAGAGTAGCATTACGTTAGGAACCGAGAGAGGGAACAATGTCGGCCAAACGTACTCGCCCCAATCGTGCCGTAGAACGCTTCGGCGAGCCTGTGGTAATGGTGGCGTTGAATGCGCCTTTCCCTGGTTGCTGCGAGCCGTATCCGGATGCGACATTCGTTAACCAGTCGTTGGTAAGACTTTCGGCGCACCATCAAGGGCCGCGTTGCAAAGGTTACCTCGAGCCGATGTCAATGGAAGATTGGCTTGCTGATGTTGACGCTCGTAATCGCGCTAGGAGAGATGACGGATGAGCAGATCGCGCTCCACTTCAAACACAGGCACGCTGAATGCTACGGGCGGGGTGGACCGCTCGAACCGGTCCCGGGACCCGATCGGGTCGCTCGCGGACGACCTTTTCGGCTCGGCGCAAGGGGCGCATGGGAGAGCGCCCACGCCGCCCTGCACCGAAGATCTGACTCCGGACATCGGCACGAAGAATGATTTTGGAGACTGCGCGATAGATCTCCTGTTCTCCGGTGACTCGCATCATCCAATTGCGATCGTCTGCGAAACGCACGGATGGCGCGGGAGCGTTTCCTAATGCCTGCGCGGCCCGGAGACGCAGAGCTATTGCGTCCCAAGTACGCCGGACCATCTATCATTGAGGTTCTCTGGGAAGACTTGATCTTATGCATCGATAAGTTGATGGAGCCGGATGAATACTACGACGATGACTCGGGATGGGACCGGACGCGAACGGAGGGGCGCGCGGAAGGTGTAGCATGGAGCCTAGCGGTGATGCTACATACCCCCAGAATGCCGGACATTAATGTCATTAAGGATGAGGCCATGGAGCGCTGGAAGGCAGAGCGAGAATGAGCTTCTGGAAGCCGAAGCCAAAGCGTCCATTAATGGTTGCGATCTTCGGGTCCGGTCCGGCGGGACTCTTCGCGGCCCAGGCGGCATACGACACCGGGAATGTGGTTCAGATCTATGCAAGGGGCGAGCGTTCACCATTGCATGGAGCGCAGTATCTTCACGAACCGATCCCCGGTTTGACCATTCCTCCAATGGCTCGCGAAACGGTCTCCTACATCCTTAAGGGGACCGTTGACGGCTATCGCCGTAAGGTATACGGGTCTGGGTCATCGGTCACGGTATCTCCAGACGCGCTCGCTCCCCATCATGACGCCTGGGATATCCGTGCTACATACGAGAACGCTTGGGAGCGCTTCCAAGGACTCATCCAACCAACCGAGATCACGCCGGCTTGGCTCGATAGCCAAGGAAGGATCATCGGCGCCGATCTCGTTGTCTGGGGTATCCCGCTAGCGTCAGCCTGCGTAGGCGGACACCAATTCCTGGTCCAAAGTGTTTGGGCGCAAGGGGACGCGCCGGAGTTGGGGCTTGAATGCTCGGTTACGGTTGAGCCCTGGACGGTCATCGTCAACGGGGAGGACAGCCCGCGCTGGTATCGGGCTAGCAATGTCTTCGGCCATCGTACGGCGGAGTGGCCGGATGGTCCTCGGCCGCCTATCAAAGGGATAGCGCGCGTCAACAAGCCGATCCGGACTTTGTGTAGTTGTTGGCTCCGACTTGGCGACTCGCCGGTCTTGCGGGTTGGCCGGTATGGCACTTGGACCAAGGGTGAGTACAGTCATCAGGCGTATACAAAGACTCGTACCGTACTCGAATCGATGCGGTGATCCCTATGCGAACCAAACCTATAGTGGCGTTGGATATCGACGGGACGCTAGGCGACTACCACGGCCACTTCCTTTGGTTCGCGGAGCAATGGCTAGGCAAGCCCATGCCTAAGTCTGATGAGATCAATCCGGGAATGCGGCTCCATAAGTTCATGGGCGTTCAATTGCGGCAGTATCGTGAATGCAAGCTGGCCTATCGTCAAGGCGGGCTTAAGCGGTTCATGCCTTGTTATCCGGGTGCAGCGGAGTTAGCAACCGATATCCGCCGGAAGGGTGCGGAGGTTTGGATCTGCACCACCCGCCCCTACTTGCGGCTAGATAGCATCGACCCCGATACCAGGGAATGGTTGTTACGTAACAAGATCAAGTATGACGCCATTCTATATGGAGACGACAAGTACCGCGAGCTGAGACGTCAAGCCGGTTGGCGGGTAGCAGGCGTATTGGAGGACTTACCGGAGCTATACGCAGAGGCCCAGCGTTTGTTCCCCAAGGCGTTCGTGGTCCTGCGAGACCAGCCTTACAATCGGGTGGCGGGAGCTAATCCTATCCAAGCTGCTGAGTCAGTCGAGACTCTCATCCGCGCAAGGGAAGTCCTACTAGATGCTGTGCAATCCTGGAAGGAAGAGAGAGGGAAATGGATAAAGGAACTGCAGATAACGGGGCTGTAAGCCGGAGCGTCCTGGTCCTTGGAGGGACCTCTCCAAATGGGATCGGGGAAGCAATCTGTACGCGGCTAACGGATCTAGGGCATTTGGCATTTGCGCCCCCGCTGGAAGTCCTAGACGTGACGCGCGACGAGTATGCCATTGAGGAGTTGGGCCTACTCTTGGACGAGTGCAGCCCGGACTCCGTGGTGTATTCCGTTGGGGTCAATGAGCTTGACTGGAGTTGGGCGGTTGAGCGGAAGTCCTTCGACCGCATCATGGCGACCAACGTCTGGGGCTTCATGAACGTTCTCAAAGGACTACAGCTTACCAGTAAGCCGTACTCGGTCCTGGCGATTACTTCGGATGCCGCCGTACGTCCAATGCGGACTTCCATGGCCTACTGCGCTAGCAAGGCTGCGTTGGATATGGTGATTCGGGTAGCCTCGCGCGAGCTAGCGGCGGAGGGCTGGCGGGTCAACGGTCTCGCGCCGGGGAAGGTTGTCGGGACCGCTATGACCGAGTACGTAGATGAGCGTGTGCCCGAAATACGGGGCTGGGCGCGCTCCTGGGCGACGAAGTATGAGCTATCCTCGTCCCCAATCGGTCGCCACCTATCTACGACCGAGGTTGCATCTGTTGCTTGCGATGTTCTCCTATCCGACGTCAAAGGATGGACGGGAGACATCATTACCGTAAATGGAGGTCGCTGAAATGAATGCACGAGATGCAATCCAACTAGCCATGGATGGGGACGGGTCGGTCGAGAGGTCGGATGTGATATGCCTCAGCCTCGGGATCAGTCCGGAGGCTTGGGATCAATTGGGCCCGCAAGCTCGTCGGATCATAATGGAAATCATTCCGGCGTTCGCCCAACGATTTGTCGAGAAGAGTCTTCACTACGGAGACGCCAACGCCAACGTCCTCGGTCCGGCCGGCCAGTTCGCTGATATTTGGCGGAAGATCGGACCGCTACGCCGCGCGCTCTGGGACGGCGAGGAACTGACGCAAGAGGGACCGGACGAGATCTGTAGGGATCTCATCGGTCACGCATTCCTGACAATCGATATGATCCAGCAGAAGGTTGATCGTCGTGGATCTATCTGATGTTTACGAGGCTATCCGGGAGGATGATGGTTGGAACCATCTTCGGCAACCGGGCATCGTCTTGGTCCCTGGACGAGGCAACTCTGACGATCCGTTAGCCATGATTGTTGGGGAGGCACCAGGGGCGACCGAGAACCTCAAACGGCGTCCATTCTGCGGTCCTAGCGGGCGGGTGTTGACCCAACTGATGGCGCTGGCCGGTCTGTATGCGGAGGATACCCGTGAAGGCGAAGAGCACGATATGGGGACATTCTCTGCGAACTCCTTCATTACCAATGTGGTGAAGTATCGGCCGCCTGGGAACCGGACCCCAACTATCGCTGAGATCCTCCACGGGCAACAAGCTCTCAGAGAGGAGTGGAAGGCGATTGGCCGGCCGACTCTCATTGTAGCTGTAGGTGCAACGGCGCGCGGCGCGCTTACTCCCGTGGAGATCCGTTCTAAGCCTGGTGATTGGTTGGCGATGCAGGACGGCGAGACCTTCGTCTGGATTCAATACCATCCAGCTTGGGGTCTCCGAGATGGACCGCGAGCGCGCACCATAATGGAGCGTCAATGGGAGGAGATGGGAAAGTGGATCAGCTTGAACCTGATGTGATATCCCACTCCAATCCGATAGTCTTCCTTGACTCCTCGCATTTCATGTACTTACGTATCGCCCATATAGTCGGCGATATGATGGGGACCTGCGTGCGGCGGAACGTGGGTGCGGTCCTGGTATCCAACGGCCGGCAACGCGAGCTCGGATGGAACGGGATGGAGCGCTCCGAGAACGCGGCTACTTGTATGGGTGGGGGTTGCCCGCGCGGATTCCTCTCGGCCGAAGAGCAGCCCCATGGTGTAGGGTACTCCAATTGCGTGTATCTCCATGCGGAGTTAAACGCGGCAGAGAACTTCCGCCATTCGCAGAGAGCGCGTAGCCTTGAAGGTTGGGCCCGACCGTTAGGCGTGACGATCTATACCTCATCCGTTCCGTGTGAGGATTGTTTGAAGTATGCCGCTTGGGCGGGTATCGATCTAGTCTGGGAGGGAACGGATGGCAACCAAGATAGTACGCGACAGGATCCGTGAGGCGGAGGGATTCGTTCCCTGTAGCTCCGATAGCTTTCGGCCGGTAAGGGACCGGACGGAGCACGAGACCCTACTTCTCAAGAAGATCCTGGAGGAACTGAGCGAGCTAGTAGAGGCCCACGAGCTAGGGCTGAATACGGATATCATTGCAGAGGGTTGCGACGTAGTTGAGGTCGCCGTCACATTCTTGATGGTCCGAACGGGAATCCAATGGCCTCAGATAGAATCGTACATCAGCGCTAAAGTGGCGGCTAAAGGCGATTTCACCGGCGGCCTGGTATGGGAGCATCCGTGAGGCGTTGGAGGATTCGTTGGCGTTGGTACGACTTCTGGATCGGAGCCTACTTCGGACCGGGGGAGCTATTCGTTTGTCCCATACCATTCCTTTGTATCAGTTATCGTTGGTGGGATCGGGATGCTGACGCCTAGCCTCCACCACCATACGACGTTCAGCTACATGGATGGGTTCGGGACGCCGGCTCAGCACGTTGAGCGCGCTGTTGAACTGGAGTTACCCGCCATTGCGGCTACGGAGCACGGCAACGTCAGTTCCCATGTAGGATTGGAGAAAGCCGCACAGAAGGCTGGGATCAAACCAATCTTCGGTTTGGAGGCATACACTCACCCGCAGTCAGATTCCCAGCGCAAGTTCCACTTGACGCTATTGGCGGCCGACCAGACTGGTTACGCTAACCTCAATAGGATCGTTACCCGCTCTTGGGCGGAGGGGTTCTATTACTACCCAACGGTGAGCGGCCAGATGCTCGCGGATCATGATGAAGGCCTGATCTGCTTGAGCGGATGTAGCGACAGCCTCCTAGCTTGTACGCTCTTGGGCGGGAAGGACATCCCTGAAGAGGATGCTAGCTTCAAGAAGGCCCAGCGGGTAGCGACCAACTTCCGTGCGCTGTTCGGTGATCGATACTATCTTGAGGTCCAAGCATTCCCGGAGTTCCCGCGCGCCAAGCTGATAGCGGAGGCATACCGGCGGATTTCGGAGCTACATAGGATCCCGTTGGTCGTCACGTTCGACGTCCATACCATTAGGCCGGGGCAAGGCGAGATGCGGGCGCTTCTCCACGCTGCCGGTCGCGGGAACAATACTATAGCCAAGCAGCTGTCAAGCTGGGAATATGACGTCCCGGATTACCCACCTATTAATGATGAGTATGTATTAGAGCGGTTACGCGGGATAGGCTACAAGCGCAAACAAGCGCAGCAGATCATGGCGAATACCGCTGAGGTAGCGGAGCGTTGTAACGTGACGTTGCCCAAAGCAGAACGGTTCCGCTATAAGGGAACGGAGGCCGACCTAGTATGGTAATGACAATGGTCCGACCGAAGACCTTGAACGTTGAACCGGTAGAAATCCTGTGGGCTTGGCTTCGGGAAGGATGGCGATACCGGTTCGCGCAAGGGAATCGCAACCTCAAGACCCGCCAAGCGGAGTATCTGGAGCAAATGCACCGAGAGATGGAACTCATCATCTCCAAGGACTTCGTAAGCTACTTCCTATTGGTGTCCGATATCGTTCGCTGGGCTAAGGACCAAGGCATCGCGGTGGGCCCTGGGCGCGGTAGCTCAGCGGCCAGTTTGGTGTGTTACCTACTTCGCATTACCGAACCCGATCCGCTCCAGTTCCCGCTTACAGACTTCACCCGGTTCATTGACCCTACCCGTGTTGACCTACCGGACATTGACGTTGACTTTGATGACGTCCGGCGGCACGAGGTCCGGACTTATGCGGTCAATCGTTGGGGGCCGGACTGTGTCGCTAACATCGGGACCTTCACCAAGTACAAGGGGAAGAATAGCCTCACGGACGTTGGGCGGGTCTACAGCATCCCATATGGTCCACTGGAGACTGTCAAGGGGATGATCATTGAGCGGTCCGGCGGCGACTCTCGCGCGGACGCCTCTCTTGTGGACACCTTTGATTCCTTCCCGCTAGCGGCGGCGGTCCTGGCGGAGTATCCCGCGCTACGTATGGCTATTGCGCTTGAAGGCAACTACCGTGGGATGAGTACCCACGCGGCCGGGCTGGTGATCTCCGATACTCCGATCGCAGACGTTTGCGCTATGTACTCGCGTGATGTTCATGGCCGTCCGATTGCAGCGGTCTCGGTGGACAAGAAGGATGCTGAGTACCTAGGACTGATGAAGATCGATGTCTTGGGTCTCACCACCATGGGCGAGATAGCGGAGATGCTAAGGCTGACTGGAATGAGTCTGGAGGAGTTGTACGCGCTCCCGTTGAACGACAAGCTGACATTTGATGCGTTTGTCCGCGCAGATGTGGTTGGCGTTTTCCAATTCGAAGGGAGAGCTACCCGCCTGGTCTGCCGTGAGGTCAAGCCCGAAGACATTTACGAGCTCATTCACGTCAACGCGCTCTCGCGGCCAGGTCCGTTGTTCTCTGGGACTACCACCGAGTTCATCAACATCAAGCGCGGCCTGATGGAGATTCCGAAGATCCATCCCATTGTTGATCGGATCGCGGCGCCCACAAGAGGTCAGATCATCTATCAGGAACAGGTGTTGCATGCGCTCGGGGAATTCGGTGGCCTGCCCATTGGGCGGGTACATGATATTCGGCGGATCATCAGTCAGAAACTAGGCGAGGCTCAGTTCAACGCTTCCTCGGAAGACTTCATCACTACGGCTATGAAGCTCAACGGGGTCTCAAGAGAGGTAGCCGCCAAGGTTTGGGAGCGCGTTGTTACCTCGGCCTCGTATGCGTTCGTATATAGTCACTCGCTTTCGTACAGTATCATCGGATACTGGTGCCAATGGTTCAAGCAACACTACACCACTGAGTTCTATCAGATCAAGCTGGAGCGGACGCCGGACGCACAACGTCCCATTTTGGTAAGGGATGCTGAACGGCATAAGGTTCGGGTCCGGGGAGTCACCCTAGGCGAAAGCGCCATCGGTTGGTCGTCTCCGCGTAAAGGCGAGCTCGTGGCGGGATACGAGACCCTACCCGGAGTTGGGCCGGTAGTAGCCGCCAAGATAGCGGCGGCGGAGGCGGAGCGCGGCGGATTCACTCAGGTGGAGGAATTGCTTACGGTATCGGGGATTGGTCCTAAGATCCTGGACAAGATGCGGCCATTAGTCAATGTGGACGATCCGTTCGGGCTTCGCCGCCTGGAAGAGGATATGGGGCGCGTTCGAGAATGGTTGCCCGAAGCCGGCTTGCCTAAGCCTACGCATGTGAGCGATGAACTGCTAAACGTTAGCGAATTGGAAGTGGTGTTCCTAGGATTTGTTTTGGAGCGCAACTACCAGGACTATGTAGAGAACAAACGAGCCCGCTATGGGACCGAGGTCAAGGACATCCTGCGGGATATGAAGCGGCCGGACCTCAAGACGAGCGTTGTCCTCCGATGCGTAGATGATGGCGATGAGGATGTGTACGTCCGTATCAATCGATATGACTTCCCACGCCTCAAAGGACGGATAGATGGCATAGTGGTTGGGCGAGACATGATCCTGGTTCGGGGCCGCAAGAGCGACAAGGTGGCGGCATTCGGGATCTCAGTCCAGACCAAATGGTTAGTCCCCATTGATCCTAATGACTAAAGAATCTTGAGGATCCTACTATCCCCAGGGCATCGTGATCGGTAAGAATCACTTTGAAGGATCGGAACCAGAGGAGAGGATTGAAGTGGAGAAGGACAAGACCGAGCGCGACCTCGAGAACGAGGCCAGCGAGGCCGCCAGCGGAGTCGACCCGGGCGATGGCACCGACGTCGGCGGGCTGGAGACGAAGAAGGACGACGGGGCCGAGGCCGCCGACGCGCCCGAGCAGGTCTGGGGATCCAAAGACCGGATCTGACCCCCGACCGGGGCGCGCACAGCTGTCGAGTGCAGGGGGCGGGGCATTGGTTCCTGCCCCCTGTTTGCTTCAAACCTGATGAAGATCCTTTAGAGAGGGAATCTGATGACTAAACCAAAGGGCGACGTAAAGTTGTTGGTCCCATTCTTGGCGGGCGAATTGCTCACGATCCAACGGGAGGTGAAGGACGAGAATGTCCTTTACTCGATTGTAGTTCGCGACCCTTGCAGCCTGAGTTCCGACCGGATGGTGATTACTGGCGGCATAAAAGCTTGGGGTGTGTCCGCCTATGCCGATGGCCGTGTTTCCCGCCAGGCGGCTTCAATCGGGCGATTGCTCGCACATCTACAGCAACATTGCGTCGACCCTGATTGCCCGTATGTTGGAGAGGGAACCCCGTGAACCAATGGCTTTTGGCCTTCCTGGTCTTCTGGATGGGGACCGGTACGCTTGTAGTCCTAAGCATGTTCGCCGAAGCCGCCAAGGAACGCGCGAAGCGCTGCGGCGGAAGCTGGATCAATTCGAATTTGGAGACGGGAGAATGACAGACTGGTTGCTGAAGCATAGGCTCAGCCGGCCGTACGGCGGAATGGACGGTCCGATGTTCTCCGCGCACCAGGGCGGATACGACGATCTCGCGAATGTGGCCCAAACGGCTTTCAACAATCACGCGAAGAACACCGGCGCGCACGTCTCGCCCTTCGATACGGGGACCGTACAGGTTGGGGTGGACGGGCTCGAAGTCCGGCTGATGCAGGGCCTCGAAATGGACAGCCTATTTCAGGTCGTCGCGTCCGGAACCCAAGCTACCATTGGGCGTCCGCGTCCGACCCAAAGCCCTACCTACTCCGACCGTCATCCAATCGCGGATGAGGACTGGAAGGAGATGTTTAAGGGCGGACTCCAGGCCGCGCTGGAGTCGCAGACTGTTGTCTTTGAGGTCTGGGGCGCCTCTCGGGTTCTGACGCATCAACTGGTCCGCAGCCGCCGCGCAGGATTCCATCAGCAGAGTCAACGGTCTACCTGGTACGGAGACCGGCCGGAAGTCCGTATGCCCGAAACCGTCTGGCGCGCAGGTTGGGAAGTCCGTACCAAATGGCTGGATGCCTACAAGGCATCTTGGGGCGCTTATGCTGCCGCGTGTGACGTCGGAGTCCCTTATGAGGATGCGCGCTACATCCTCCCCGAAGGGACCGTCAACTACATCCAGTGCGAGTACACGATCCGTGAGTTCATCGCGGTCTACGCATACCGTGGCTGCTCAATGTTCCTCCGGGAGATGGTGGAATGCATGCGGGCTATGCGGGCGCTCATCGTTCACGACACGCCAGATCTCGCGGAGTTCATCAAGATCTCCTGCGAGAAATCGAAGCCGGGTGGATACCAGGATACTTCGCAGCCGGGCGCCCCATTCGTTCCTACCGAGCACGTATGTACCTTCCAGGGGTGGGAGAACGTCGAGTTGGCGTGTAGCTTCCCTTGGGCCAAGGAATCCAACCGCGTGTTCGTTGCTTCGCCGCGCCTCCGGATTGGAGCAAAGTAATGGTGATGTACGACGGCGATGAACGGCATGGGACTCACACCAAAGCGCAGCCGCGCAAACCAAGAAAGGATGAACCGGTGGACCGCAAGACCAGGAACTGGATCACAGTTATCTTGGCGGCTTTGTTCGTCGTCACGTTGTGTGTGGTCGGGGCGGCGTTGGTTGGCAACGCTACCGTTCAACATCCAACGGCTACTACCTCCGATTGGCCGACCAACTTCTACCCGTCCCAGGTTACTGTGGGCGCCAAGCCGCCAACGGTACCGGCCCCGACGCCGGTGACCGTCAAGGGGAAGGGTAATGCGGTCGGACCGGTGAGCGTTACTCTCATCGGCGCATTCAATGTTGAATACTCATTCGGCAGTTGGTGCGGGATCGTCCACTTCCTCAAGGCGGATGGCAGCGAAGGTTCCGGTACATTCGAGAGTATCAATGACTGCTCCGACAACTTTGAGACCAAGTTGACCGGGAGCACCGTCGTTCATCTCAAGGATGTAACCATGGTGAAGGTCAGTAACACTCAGGGGAATTGGATCCTCAAGTTCACGCCTCTGGGGTGAAAGCCGATCGCTTCCAACCGGTCGCTGACCCAGCGGATACATACTCCCCTTGGGACAAAGGTTGGCGACTTCTGATAGCCTGGTGCGCTAGCTTGATGATCGTACTATTAGGACTAATGCACCTGGCGCTAGGAATGAAGGTCTTGGAATGGTGGATGACACTACAGTCCTGACTCCAACCATACCCGCCCCCGGTGCCGTGGAGCTCGAACTCCGAATCGAGCCGCGCGCTTGGGCCAACGGCGCTCCCGTCTGGGACGCTACCGACGAGATCTACATCATCTATGACCAGGAGGGTCACCGTGCCAGCACCACGCAGGAGAACCGGCAAGCCTGGGACGAGGAATGGCAGTACCAAGAAGCCGGCAACGGTAGTCCCCGATACGAAGCCCTCCGAGGCCTTGGAGGACACGAAGACGCTCCCGGTGTACGACGTATCCGACCCGAATGGTACGTCGGAGAGACCGGAGAATCGCCGCCGGTTTACGTTGATCGTGCGGGGCACGATACCGGGGATGGATCTGGACCTGGAACGGGAACGGATCCTCAAGAGCGTAGAGGTAGCGCTGCACGAGTTGTCCCCGAAGTGGGGGATCTATCCGACCGGCGCAGCGTACCGATCCGATCCCATCGCCACTGTCCCGGATGCACAGGACACAGTAACACTCGAGGTGGTTGGGTCTGGATCGTCGCCAGAGTTGTCGGATCCTTCTTCATCGGATACACCGCAATCTGGACCGCCCACATCGGAGTCGACTTCGCCCAGTACGTAGTCCTGTCCTGCTTCGGACTCATCGCTCTCGCCCTTATCCAGCCCGCTTGGCGGGAATACGTCAACGACCGTGATCGGCAAGCCAAGGGCGGCGTGCTTTGAGAGAGCAGTACATAGCGACGGAGGCAGGGGAGATTCCCCTGCCGCCCTTGCTACCATTCGAGGGGAGGGGGATTGGAATGTGGACCTGCATCAGCCTGGATCCGGGCGGCACTTCTGGCTGGTGCGTGTTACGGATTCATTTGCTCGCAATGATATCAAACGAGTACCGAATCCTTGACAACATTGTAAGTTGGGCGGCCGGCCAGATCAAAGGAACAGTCGGGCATCAGATTGACAAGCTGGTCGATCTGGTAGATGCTTGGCCGGAGGCGGAGCTAGTCTGTGAGGACTTCTATCTTCGCCAACTACGGGGCGGGCCGGAACTCTTGGATCCTGTGCGGATTACGGAACCGCTCAAGTGGTGGTTGGAGCGCGGCGGCGTTCGGGCTTGGGATGTCGAAGAGGGGGAAGACTGGAAGCCGCGCGAGCTACATATGCAACAACCCGCCTTGGCCATGACCACAATCACCGACGAACGCTTGAGGTCATTTGGGGTACTTCACCTGACCAATGGTCAGCCGCATGCGCGTGATGCAATGCGCCATGCATTGACATTCGCGAGACTTCGCAAGGCCGCAATGGTTGAGTTGACATCGCTGGAGAGACTAGCTAATGAGGAGAGATTGAGTGACTAGCGTTGCAGATGCCTATTTCCTAGGCAGTTTGAATGACTTAGCACGGGTCATTCACGAGCGTAACGTCCGGCTTGGATTCTACGGCGGAGCTGAGCGCCCGTTCGACGGAATGCTCATGAACGTCGTGACTGAGGCTTCGGAGGCGCAGGAGGAGTGGCGTGACGGGCGCGGATTCAATGAGCATCATTGGTCCGTTAAGGACACGCTGTCGGGCGAATGGTTCAAGGTAGGCGTCAACGGGAAGCTCATGCTTCGCAACTCTACCGCTTGGGGCTACCGCGAGGCCGAGCCGGTAGGGCTGCCGGACCATGACCCCGAATGGGTGGAGCTAACGCCGGAGCTACTCCGGAACCTGCCCAACATGATCGGCCATTTCAAGCCGGAAGGTATCCCGTCCGAACTCGCGGACATCATCATTCGAGTTTTGGATATCTGCGGGTTCCATGGTATCGATATCGCACACGCGCTGGCGGACAAGATGGCCTACAACGAGACCCGCCAATACCGCCACGGCGGCAAGCGATCGTGAAGATCGACGTCTGTAACGACCGGGCCCTGACGACCTCCTGGACGCTACGCATTCGTGCCAGGCGTTGGGAGTTCTATCTCTGGTTCCGGCCGTTCTGGCGGCCACGTATTACCATCTTGAGAGGGGATGACGTTGCCTGACTCGGGGCGGGAGCGAGTGGCGGCCCGTGAGATATCTAGTGCGTTGGAGATCCGTTACGTACATGCGCTCCGGCTACTTCGCTTGGCGCGTGTGGATAAGCCGCGCCTACGCGGGGTCGAGCTCCGTAACGCTTGTCAAACGCTATTAGACAAGGAACGAGACCGTGGCTAAGCTATCGCCGGATGGGCGATTCCTCATGCAACAAGTCGGCGGCATAGTGATGTTGATCGACGACATCGGTCTGGCCCTCGGGCAATTCGAAGCGTTAGCGGGGAACGATATCAACGTCCATCGGGCAATTGACGCAATGCCGCAATTGGATTCCGAGCAGAAGGCAATGGCGCACTTCTGGGCCGGGTACTTCTACGCGCACGCCTGTCTATGGGAGCGGTAATGACCAAACCGAAGACCAAACCGAAGTTGGACGAGGGCGGCGCGATCGTTTGGAAGGGAATGGAGGACGAGCATTACATCCCGGTCGCGAAGCTGTTTGACGCCCAACAGGCTTTTGAGCCAGGCGCTTGTGGCCGTTGCGATAAGCCTTACCGGAAGGGCGATTGGCTGTTCAGGGGGAGCGAGGAACAATTGGTTGCGGTTAACTGTTGCGCGACTCGCGACGATGTCCGGTCCGATTCGCTCGGAGACTTGGACGGGGCCGAGGATATCCAGGGGTCCGACTTCGTGTCATTGGATCAGGTATTGCCGCTTCGGAGGACTAAGGCCGATATGTGCCCGGTCTGCTTCCAAATCCCAGCTAGCAATGGGGTTTGCGGCTGCTAACCACGGTAGGCGAGGGGCGTCGGTAGCGGTAAGCTAACCGACGCCCCTTTAGGCCCGCCCCAGGCCCTTGACGAAAGGCTACCCTATCGTGACCGACGCCAGCTCAATGCCCTATTGGCAAACCGCTCAAACGTACTTTGATGCCGGTTGGTCGCCCGTCCCGTTACCATACAAAGAGAAGTCCCCTGTCCCGGACAATGTCACCGGGAGTACGGCACCGTACGTAACCGCTGAGCAGGTAGCCCGTTGGTTGGGGCGAAAGCGTCCTGGGAGTACGTTCAAGGGGCGCCCGGAGCTAGCGCGGGCCGGCAACCTATCCTTCATGCCCGGTAACATAGCGCTCCGTATGCCGCCTGATGTTCTGGGCATTGACGTAGATCTCTACGGCGGTAAGGCTGGCGCCGAAACACTAGCGGACGCTGAGAAGCGTTGGGGGGCGCTACCGCCTACTTGGGCTTCGACTTCCCGTACCGACGGATCCGGTATCCGGTTGTATCGCGTCCCGGAAGGTCTGAAGTGGCGCGATGTTGGGCCTGGGATCGAAACGATCAAGTGGTATCACCGATACGTTATCGTGATGCCCTCCGTGCACGACAAGACGAACAAACGTTACATATGGGTCCGACCGGACGGCCAACGAGTAACCGATGAGTTTCCGGCCGTTGATGAACTCCCAATGTTACCCGCCCAATGGGTGGCCGGGCTGACCGATGGTCAAGAATACAGCGGCTCGGGCGACGCCGGCGATATCGACTACAACAGCGCAAAGGCTTGGCTTGAAGCTAACGGCGCCGGTGAGATGTGCGCTACTATGCATGGGACCCTTACGAAGTACACCCGTGAGGTACGCGGGGCGGGCGAAGCCGGGGGTGCTCACGATAAGGCGCGCGACGGGGCTTGGGCGCTCTTGGGGGACGCCGGATTAGGTCACGCCGGCGCCGAAGACGCCATCCGCCAGTTAGGGGCCGTGTTCCTTACGGCCGTGGCGGGTAGGCGCGACGGTCAAGGCGAGTGGCGCCGAATCGTCATCAAAGGCGTAGGCAAGGTTCGCGAAGAGATGCGGCGGGGCAATGGTGGCGATGGCGCAGTAACGGAGACCGACCCCTGTGATATGTTCTCCGATGTGCCCGCCCAGCCGGCGAAGGCGAATGCTGGGTCATCGGCGTTTGATTGGGAACGGGACGATATCGGGAATGCGCAAAGGTTAGCCAACGCGGTTGGAACGGATGCTCGCTGGGTAGACTCCTGGCAGACTTGGGTCGTGTATGATATGGCTACCGCTACCTGGAATCGGATCCAGGGTAATAGCCTCATGATGCGGCAGGCGATATCAGTTGTCCGCAAGATGGGGACTGAAGCGGCGTACATAGAGGACCCCGAATCTCTCAAGGCATTCAAGTCCTGGGTCAAGACCAGTGGTGGCCTGCCCCGACTGGCGGCTATGCAGACCATTGCTCGCAACCTGGGCGGGCTCGGAGCGCGGGCCGAAGAGTTTGATGCCGATTGGGGCGTTCTGCACGCGCTTAACGGCGCGCTAGTCCTGGGGCCGAACGGGGTAGCCTTCCGGCCGCGCGTCCACGGAGACATGGCTACGCTCTGTGCGCCGGTTGCGTATGACGCTAAGGCTAAGTCGGCCTTGTGGGAGCGATTCCTCCGGGAAGTCCTGCCTGATGCCGAGACCCGCCAATGGGTGCAGAAGCTGGTGGGAGCTTCCCTTGTGGGCGGTAACCCGGACCGGTCTATGGTCATTGGTATCGGTCCTACTACCTCGGGCAAGAGTACCTTTGTTGAAGTCCTCGCCACCGCCATAGGCGGGTACGCGGCTACCTATAACCTCCAGATGTTCCGTGAAAAGCGCGACGAGGGGCCGCGTGTTGACTTGCTCTCGGCGTTACCAAAGCGGTTCCTTTATACGGTTGAGGCTAGCTCCGATGTCGTGCTGCACGTTGACTCAATCAAGCGAATGACCGGTGGCGATCGGCTTACGGCGCGCGGTATGGCATCCAATGTATATGTGGAGGCTGTGCCGGCGTTTACCCCTTGGTTGATGTGCAATGAGCCGCCTAGCGTGCCGGGCGCCGACGCCGCGCTCCGTCGCCGGCTCAAGGTGGCGCCATTTGTGGTGTCGCTAGACCCTGACCGAATTGATACCACGCTACGCGCTAAGCTGAGCGACCAGTCTCAACTACCCGGCATCCTGGCCTGGGCGGTGGAGGGTTGGAATCTGTACCAAAGCGAAGGGCTAGACGGGCCTGGAATGGAGGTTATGGAAACCACGTTTGAGGTTCGCGAATCGCTCTCGCTGATGGATGCATGGATGCGGCAAACGTGTGAGTTTGGTGCTGAATACTGTGAGCGGACCGAGGAATTGCACACCTCGTATCTGACCTGGTTGGAGCTGAATCGCGAGGAGGATAAACGCCATAGTTCACTTTCGGCCTTCGGACGGGCGATGTCTAGCAACAACTACCGCAAGGAACGTCGCTACATAGATGGGTCGCAAACCATCGTCCGTATTGGTTTGCGGTTGCGTAAACTCGCAACTAAAGGCTAGAAACCGTACTACTGTACTGCTGTCTGTCCTACTGCATTCCCATATATATAAGGTATTAGTACAGTTAGTATACTAGAACACTTAAAAGTAAACTACTACGTATATACGGGTTACGAATGCAATCGTTACGCGCGTATACGCGCGCTACGCGAGACGCGCTTTACGGGAGGGTTTCCGAAAAGAACCGTTCTACTGTCCTACTGTCCTAGTCAGAGTAGGATTGTTGTTGTTGATCGTTTGTCGTTTTGTTTGGTTACGAGGAGGATGCAATGGCTAGGGATTTCCGGACTGAGAGCGAGTTTGGACTGCCTGTGTTACCCGACCCGTTTGGAGTACCGATCCCGGATGACGCGGTTGGGGCGAAGCGGATCACCGGGCTGACTGATGCCGAAGCGATTAAGGCTGGCGCCGGTGCTGAGGATGGCAACCAGCTGTTTACGAATGGGGCGCAGTTGCGCGAGATCTATGCGCAAGGGGAGGGAACGCTCGGACCGCAAGAGCCCAAGGCCGGGACCTCGACGCCGTAATTGACGCCGTAAGGTTGGTGAGATGATATGTCGGGCGAAGAAACTGAGGATGTCGCCGCCGCCCGAGTGGCGGGTAATCTGGGCGACGTTCTTGGTGGGTTGGATAGCGCTTCGGTTGACGCCGGCCGCCTCGCCGGGCGGGTAGAGACTTTGCTTTGGTGCCAAAGTGAGCTTCAGTTACGCTTAGCCCAGTGGAGGCGGGATCAGTTTGCCGACACCAGGGCTTTGGAGGACATGCTGACTACGGTCCAGGATAGCCTCAGAGCGGTTCAGGACGGCAGCGGCGCGTGGGCGGGGCTTGTGAGTAGCGTCGTGGGAGAGTCGGATACGGGACGGGCTGAGGGTATGCCTGTTCCAGAAGCGGAGATGGGAGGATAGGGTGTCGGACCCCTCTCTCGATGCAGTATCCCTTACGAATGGCGTTCCGAAACCGCCAAGGAATCATCGCAAGCGTTGTCAGGGGCGCTCTCTCATTCGTTACAAGAGTGACGTGTATGAGAAGGGTGAGCGCATCCATCGCAAGGATGACCCCATTCTTGATGCCGACTACGCGCGCCAATACCGGCCTTGCGAGGGTTGGGGGGCGCACGGGACGGACTTCTGCGGAGTCCATGGTGGTAGTGCGCCGCAGACAATCAATGCTGCTAAGCGGACCCTCGCGTTGGCCGCTGATGACTTCGCGGAAACAATTAAGCGTTTGGCTACCGATGAGCGCGTGCCGGTCGAAACGCAATTGAGAGCGGCGGCCCAGGGATTGGATCGTATTGGAATCCGGACTGGTGTGGACGTAGGATTTGAAGCGCCCAAATGGCAAGGCATTCTCGGCAAGATGTTCGGTTCTCCGGAGGATGAACCGGAGCCGTCCCCGGAGTCCGAGGAGACTAAGCCGAAGGCGCGTAAGGCTGCGAAGCCAAAGGCGCAACCGACGGCGAAGCCTAAGTTCGAAGGATGGTGACCGGATATGCCCATGGGCGGTCTTGGATATGTAAGGACTCTGGCAGCGTTACGCGCAGCCGGACCTAACCGCGCTACCTTCAGCACCGCCATTACTGCGCTCAATGAGCAAGCGCGCGTGGCTATGGATCCGGCTGATTGGTACGAAGGCCGTGTACTCCGGTTGACGTTTGCTGGTGCTATATCTAATGTGGTGACCGGCCCAACGTCATTCACGTTTGAGTTCCGGCTAGGTCCGACATCTACCATTGCAGCGTTCTCTACCGGCGCGCTAGTGTGTTCAACTACCGCCCATACCACGGTTCCTATCTGGGGCGAGATCCTCATGACTGCGCAAGTCCTAGGTGCAGGAACAACGGCCAAGCTTATGGGCCAGGGCATCGTCACCTCCCGTGCCATTGTGGATGTGTCCGGCGCCGATGTGACCACCATTGGCCATCCGACGCTGTTGGGGCCTGAGACCACGCCGGCGCAAGGGACTGGGTTCGACTCCACAATCCAGAACATGGCCGACTTCTTTGTGGCTTGCTCCAATAGCCAAGCTACGAATGCATTCCAGCTACAACAGTACACGCTTGAAGACCTAGGCGTGTAATGGCCCGCGAGGCGGGTATCCGTTCTGGCCCACGCGCTACATGGCCGGGCAACAGACCGAGCCCCGGTGGGGGATACACAGCGTTAGCGACTTTTGTAGGTAGCGCCGATCTGGCTTTGGAGATATCAAGCGCCGCTGTTGGATCTGCAATCGGTAGCGGTTCGGCAGCCATAGGCGTCAATGTTGGTATGGCTGCAACTGGCGCTCGAATCAGTAAGGGAACCGTTGCTGTAGGTTTAACGCTCACCATTGCTGCTACCGGTAAGGCTATTGGTCGCGGTACATCCGCAGTAAGCACCACCATAGGGTTGGCGGCGACTGGTAAGGCTTTAGTCAAGGGCAATAGCGCTATTGCTGTCAACGTAGGACTGGCGGCGATCGGTAAGGCGACGCGCCGGGGGAGCGCGGCAATTGGTGTCACCGTTGGATTGTTGTCCGCAGGAAAGGCTATTGGTAAGGGATCAGCTGCAACAGGCATGACCGTAACAATTGCAGCAACCGGACTTGCGCCCGTTGTAGGTGGAGCTAGCGGGACGGCAGCGGTTACTCTCGGGGTTGCGCTTGCAGGGACCGGACGCGCTAAGGGGTCCGGCACGACGCAGGCCGGGATCAACATAACGTTGACAGCAATCGGGAACGCTCCTGGTGTAGGCGTAGCTGAAGGTAGCGCCGCATTCAATCTGGGAGTTGGGCTCGCTGCATTTGCAGCTTCTGGCGGCGAAACAGTAATCGGGACCGTCTTGTTGACTACGGACTATGTCGTGACGTTGACGCCGGTCGCGCCCGTAGGATTAGCAGCAGACCATGTTGTAACGTTGGCGATTGACGATCAGGCCTCGCTGGCAGACGGATCCCCTACAGACCTGACGTTGGATGATAACGAGGTGAGCTTGGCGTGGATGAGTTGACGATCAAACGGGGCGATGAGCATGACGTCCGGCTTACCATTGGGAACCCTCCCAGAGCGCTAACTGGTGGCGTTGCTAAGGTCCATGTGCGGCCATCCCTCGGCGGAGCCTCTATTGTCTATAATGCAACGCTAGACGGTAACGTTGTTGTTTGGCCGTTGGATGGCCTGTTGCCAGCCGGGCGGTTCCTGTTGGAGGTACAGGTTACCGTTGCAGGAGAGGTCATTACCGCTCCAAGCAATGGGATGATGAGCCTGACTGTGTTAGCGGACCTAGCTTGATTGCTAGCGCCATAACTGCGTCGCAGTATAGCTTTGATAGCACCGGGAGTGGCCCGGATCAATCCCCCGATACAAGGAGATGTAGTGAAGTCAACCAACAAGTGGCGATGGACATTCATTGCTGCTGTACTGGCGCTCTTCGCCGGTCTGTTCGCGAATGTGGGTGGAGCATCCGCCGCGACGCCGGCCGAAGATCTGTTGTTTGCGCAACAGCTTCGCCACAACTGCGAATTGCAATTGGTCTACGCGACTACGCCGGAAGAGACGGCAACGGCGCAGGCATGCATCGTCATTCAGGACAAGGTGATCGCCGGACTCACTGCGCCTACCCCAACGCCTACTGCGACCACGCCGCCTCCCACTACAACGGCGCCACCGACGACAACCCCGCCACCCCCTCCGCCGCCCGCAACTTGGCCCACTGCGGCAAACACCGGCTACCTCGGCGCGATGAATGCGCTTTCCGCGCAGGGCTGCGTCCTGAATACCAACAATGCCGTTTACGATCACAAGCTCTTCGACTGCAACGGCACGAACTGGTTGACGGTGAACGCGACTGGCGTCAAGATCACCAACAGCGTCATCTACGCCGGTCAATTCGGTGGTGTCCAGGTGTTCGGATCGGCGACATTCGAGGACACGACGGTCCAAGCCAAGGGATCCAATCCGTTCGCTCGTGAGTCCGCATTCGGAGGGCACGACTTCTCTCTGCTGCGCGTGAAGTCATTCAGCGGCGGCGATGGCGTGGATGTCGAGGGCAACAACATCTCCGTGACGGATTCCTTCCTGGAGCAGCACCCCACCGGAGGCGCCCACAGCGATGGCGTTCAGTTGCTGGGCTCCGGCGCCAACGTGGTCCTGCGGCATAACACGATGACTCAGCGCGGGACCCCATCTACCTCACCGATCTTCTGGTCTGGTGACGTCGGTCCGGCGCCACAGATCCTCGACAACCTTCTGGTCGGCGGTTCGTACAGCTTCCGGATCGGTGGCGCCTCTGGCACCGGCGCGGTCGCTACCGGGAATGTCATTGCACGCAACGAATGGGGTGCGGGCACCGGCCCGACGCTGATCGAGAACCCCTGCGGCCGGATCACCTGGTCCGGTAACAGCCTGGCCGATGTGAGCGCGGACTACTCCGTGGTCAACAACTACACCAACCTCACGATCCCCTGCTAACCACGACCATATAGGAATGAGGTGGGGCGGCCACTCCGCCCCACTCCTCATTGGAAGGAATGATATGACTGACGTGGACCGAATGGCGGAGATGCAAGCAAGACTCTCCAAGCTGGAATCGTATTTCGATTCGATCAGCAAGCAGTTCGCGCAACTTGCCATCAAGGTCTCGCAATTGGACATGCAGTCGTTGACCGGCGCGCGTCATGTCCTTTGCTATGCCTGCAATCAGATCATGCCGGTTACCTTGACCGGCCACTTCATGCCCCACCAGCAGGTCGGGACGGCCGAGAAGTGCTACAACTCCGGTGGCGAAGCTAATGGCTAGGTCCGCCGAAGAGAAGGCCGCGCTGGAAGCGCTCGAAGCGGCAATTGAGGCGCATAGCGCGGTCTGGTACCAAGAGAACCCGGATCACCCGCGCGGGACCATGGTGGATTGGATCATCGTTACCGCCGAGATCAAGCCGGACATGGAAGACAGCGACAACGACCAAACGACGTACGGCATCATCTATCGCGGCGGCTCGATCCCTTGGTACCGAGCGCGCGGTCTCATGGACGCCGGCATCAATCGCCTGGAGAATCAGGAGGAGGAGGAATAGCCCCAAGAGTCCCGCAGAAGGTAGGATACAATGGGAGTGCTGTTGTTGTGGCTAGCGGTTCGGGCGCTCATCGAAGGACCGGAGCTAGATCGTCAGTTAATGCGGTATATGGAGCCCTTGGAGGCCGGAAATGAGATCAGTCCGAGCAATTGCAATCTGTATCCTGCTAGCAACGGTTGCGTCGTGCATGGCGCCCAAGACTCCCGGTAGCCAGCCGGGGCCGTACCATGAGTGGTTCAACCCTTATGGCGAGAAGGTCAAGGATGTCATTCCGGAGCAAGGGTGCTCCACTATGCCAATGCCAGCGGACCCCATTCCGCCAAAGGTCCCGCTGGAAGGCGCCGAGGCCGGCTGGCGCTTCGCCACCTACACTCTCTTGGTTGATGCGGTTCGCGTCCCTCACGGTGAACTGAAGCGCTTCGATCTGGAGTACTGCATCCCGGTCAGTCTGTATGTATACGTGACCGCATCCGGACAACCAGGAACGGTCATCCAATTGGCGCCAATTGTTGAGACGACCGACGCCGGCGTGATTCGTCACACGACACCTTGGAACGCGCTTCGCAACACGCCTTGGCGGGCCACCATTATCGTCAAATGGGATCCAAAGGCTACGTCTCCGCCGGTGATGAACTTCGAGTTGAGTGCGCGACTGGAGCGCGGTCCTGGTCTAGCCGAGTTGGCCGAGCCAAAGGACGCCACGATCGGGATGATGTGCCGCATTAGGCAGGACACCAATGTGTTTTCGATGTCCATGAGTACGGATGTGTTTGCCCCTTCCGCTAAGCTTGATGTCCCGGATCTCACCGGCGAATACTTCCAGGGACCATTCGTGAAGTGTCGCCCACCGGCATTCAGCGCCATCGCCAAGTAGGGGGAGCTACGTTGAGCAATCTGGAACCGCCATTGATCCCGCCAGACAGTCCTATCTGGGACATGATGCAGAAGCGTGATCCCAACAGGCCGATACCGAACATTGCAGACATATTCCCTCCGCAACCGGGGAAGGTACACAATCAATACTGCAAAGATGATTGGGACATGTACCACGGAGATGGCCCACGCGGTATGGGGGCAAAGGGCGACGGTTGCGTCTGTGAACTGGCGTCTCCGCGCCTTTGGGATAAGGCGCCCGAGGATGGCGTGGTACATATAGCCGGCGCTTGGCTTACGTTGTTCGGCCGGTATATGCGCCAGCGATGTGAATGGTGCGGGATAGTCCTGGTGGAGTATGACCTCCATCGGGTTGCGGTCCCTACTGGTCAGCCGGGCGAGCCGCCCCACTGGGAACCGGGTAGCCTAGTCCGCGTGGACGGTAACATGTCGGCCGCCATCGACAACCCGAGAACGGAGGATGGCGAAGTCCAACTTCCGCCGGACTCCTGCGGATATGACCCCAAGACTCAGGTGGGAACATGACCATCCTGAGAGTCTCCGATAGCCCCAAGATGTTGCGCGAGACACTTTGCATTGCCCAGACCTGGATGGGACTCTCACAGAGAACGGATAGATCCGATCACATAGCAAGGTTACAGCGGCTGATTGATGAATGCGATCGGCACCGTCCGCTAGGTCCGGATGGCAAGCACGGGGATAGGCATACCAGGACTTGTGGTTGTGAGGACAAGTAATGGAAGCGAATGCCATCCTGAC
>Ga0184625_10000001_pt1 | contig 57879 bp, 103 predicted proteins | sample PLM3_30_b1_FD_133151 | JGI IMG/M metagenome (GOLD analysis project Ga0184625, IMG submission 133151) | Groundwater sediment microbial communities from an aquifer in East River, Colorado, USA - PLM3_30_b1 | ecosystem: Environmental > Terrestrial > Soil > Riparian zone | place: USA: East River... | reverse complement strand
TTTCCGTCAGAGATTTCTTGTCGCGCAGTTGACTACAGCCGGTCTTGCATTCACTTCATGTCCGGCGTTGCCGGGTGTGCGATGGCGTTTGGTCGATGCGTGGATGATCTCTATCGGTGGAGCGGTCACCACATCGACCTCCATCAACATCGCCGGCACGCGTGCTGCAGCGGCAGTCGAAGCACTTGTCGTAGCGGCAGCGGCACTGACACAGTCTGCGCTCGTACGAGCCGGTGCTGCGAACGCGGTCATCCTCGCGGACGGTGCCTCGTTCACGCAGATGGACGCGAATGCGGCTCTGATCGCGCATTCGGTCGGTGGCACGCCTACGGTCGCAACTGCTGTAGACATGCAGATCCGTTACGTTGCGGATCCGGCGTAGGTCATGCCAACGTCCACCATCGTTACTACGGCTGGTTCGGCACTCGCCAACGCGTATTGCGATGTGACGTTTGCCGACCAGTTTCATCTCGATCGTCCCACGATCGGTTCGACGTGGGCTGCTCAGGCCATAGACCAGAAGACCGCTGCCATTCTCTGGGCTACGCTTCTCTTGGACCGTCTGTGGGTGTGGACCGGCTACCCCACAGACGCCATCCAAGCATTACTCTGGCCAAGAGGTGCCATGCTGAAACGGAACGGATGGGAATACGTAGACATCCACATCGTTCCCGTTGAAATTCAGCAAGCCACGGCAGAGTACGCTCGTCAACTCTTGGTATCGGATCGCACCGCCGATTCATCGGTGCAAACACAGGGCATCACGCACGTCAGAGCCGGTCCTGTCGAAGTAGACTTCAAGGATTCGGTGTTCGCAAAAGCCGTGCCTGATTCCGTGTACTACCTGGTACCACCAGAGTGGGGCTATCCGATCACTCGCGCAACCGGAGTACGAGATCTCCTGAGGGCATAAATGTCACAACGCTATGAACTCGCTGTTCGGACATCGAACGTCACGTCCGCTCAAGCATTGTTGGAGATCATCGCTCCGACAGTGATTTCCGGTGTGAAGGGTGTTCGGATACTGAACTTCAACATTACGGTCGCGTCGGCCGTGACAGGGGTGTTCGGTACTGGTCGTCCTGCTGTCGCGGGAATTACTCCCACTACTCCGGTCTCGTTTTTATCGGTAGAGAACGGAGAACCGTCGCTCACAAAGGTCGCATTGGCATGGGGTACCTCACCCACCGCTCCTGCGGCTTTCTTCCATCGAGTATCTGTACCGGCAACCATCAGTGCTATTCGAGATATCCTACCTCTCATTTTGGGAGGACTGGACCGTGGTGTCGGTATCTGGATTCCTGCTGGACAAACGTTCACGCTGCACAACATCACCGGCGGTCCTACTCTCGACGTGTCGATGGACATCCTGGAGTAAGTCATGATGGGACTTCTCGATGATGTCGTCGCGATCGCTGATTCCATCACAAATGATTTGGGAATGCAGGCGATCGTGAGTCACGAGTCCGTCATCAGTATTGATGGTGCCGGCAATCGTTCCTTTGCTGCGGCAGTGGCCCGTCGTGCAGTGGTGGTGAAGAAACAGAAGTTGGTGAAGACCTCCACTGGAGAAATGGTAATGTCGCAAGCCTACATTGCCTTACTCAATTCTACTGTCGTGAACTTGCAGGACCGTTTTACACTACCGGACGGAACCACCGGTCCAATTCTCAACACCGAAGGTTTTGTCTCGAACGTCAATCCGATTCTTACAGAGGTCTATCTCGGCTGATGGCTGGTAGCTCGATTTACTCTGACATTCTCAAGAACATAGCCGACATGAAGAAACTCGCTGCTCATGCACCGGGTGAGATCGGTCGTGCCTTAAAGGAAGTCGCAGATGAACTCGTTCCAGAGTGTAAGGCCGTGACACCGGTCGCTGACCGTACCTACGGAAATAATCCACCCGGAACGCTACGTGACGAGATTCATTCTGAAGGACCAATCCAGGACGGCAAGACGATCATTGTGAAAATCAAGACCGGACCGAAGTCGGCAACCTATGCTGCGGTGCAGCACGAGGATCTCGATTTCTTTCACTCTGTCGGTGAAGCGAAGTATATCGAACGGCCGTTGGGGAAAGCTTCTCGGTTCATTAAAGATCGTGTAGCGAGAAAAATCCAAATGGGTAAGGCGTTATGAGTGCATCCACCGTCTATCCGGACTTGCTGTTGCTTCTCACACAGGGAGGATATGGTACGTTCGGTACGACACTCTTCAGGGGACCGCGAGCCGTCATTCCGGACGCGCTACCGGTTGGTGCTCGTGCGTTCATTACTCTCATTAGAACGGGAGGACTAGGTGACGAGGGTACGCATAACTTGTCACGCACTACCATTGCCTACGAACGACCATCCGTTCAGGTGACCACCAGAGCGGAGCACCCGCAGGACGCAGAAGACGTCGCATTCGAGTTATATGAAGTCACCTTCAACTTCTACGATCAGTTCATTAACGGTACGTGGTGGCGAAAGTGCGCACCGAAGCAGGAACCGTTCGAACTACCCGTTGATGAAAAAGGTCGAGCGCGATACGTCTTCAATCTCGAGATCGTCAAGCGCCTATCATCGGCAACCAGTTAAGGAGATCTCAACATGGCCGCAACCGTTACGTCAACACTTGTCGTTCGATTTCAATCCATCTTGGCCAACACGCTCGGTCTTGCGTCTGGTCAGGCTGCTCTCGAGACTGGCATCAACGTTTCCGTCCCTAGCGGAACCGGTGCCGGTCAGGCTGATCGTATCTTCACGGATGCAGGAAAGTCAATCGCTGCTGCATTCGACTATGACTTGAGTGGGTCACTGCTCGACGCTTTCGGTGCCGCGTTCGTCTTGGCACGAGTCAAAGCCATTCTCGTCATCGCAGCGGCAGCCAACAGCGGCAACGTCATTATGGGCAATGACGCGGCCTCTGTTCTTCTCGGTTTCGGTGCCATTGCTCATACGTGGGCCATCAAACCGGGTGGTGTGTTCTTCGTGTACTCACCGGATGCGGCCGGGTGGCCGGTGACGGCAGCGACCGCCGACATCCTGCAGTTCACTCCGTCGGCCGGTACGCAGGTGTTCGATCTCGCGATCCTCGGAACCAGCGTCTAGAACTCATCGACCCGTAGCAAGATTTCAAAGGAGACACGAGTATGTCGAATGCAGTGACAGCGACTGGCATCCTGATCAAGCGAGCACCGTTCGCTACGCCAACGGCGTTCGTTACGATCGGTGAACTTACTGAGCTCGATCCCGGCGGAATGATGCGCAACAAGATCGAGACCTCAACCCACAACGATGGGTCGGAGTCTCACGTGTTGGGCATCTTGCGCCAGAACGATCCCACGATGAAGATCAACTACGTGGCATCGGATGCGACGCACATCACCATCCTCGCGGACATCACGAACAACGTGAAGAACGCGTGGCAGATTCTATTTCCATCCGGCAAGACGCGAACCGGATTCGCGTACGTGCAACAGTTCAAGTTTGATCCGGCACCGGTGGATTCCAAGCAAGGTGCGACACTGGCGTTGACCTGGTCTTCAACTGTGGCAGAAGCGTAGACTCCTCGGACATCTTCGAGGAAATGGAGCACAATCACTTTTTACTGTGAGGTAGAAGTCATGAGCGTATTACTTTCGGCCGATCAGATTGACGCAGCAGACGATCTCGCGTACGTTGATGAGTCCGTTCCGGAATGGAAGGATGCTGAGGGGAAGCCGGGCGTGGTCCGGCTTCGCCAAATGCCGGCAAACGACGGCATGGAACTCTCTGCCGAGATGGATATTCAAGCAAACGTCCGTGACGGTATGTACGTCATTCTCGTATACTGCGCCGTAGACGAGAACAACAATCGTCTCTACCCGACGCCGCCACGCACCGATCCAACCTACAACGATATCATGCAAGGTCACATTACTAAACTGAAGCGGAAGAGTATGTTTGTGCTTAACCGACTTCAGAAAACCTGTTTGAAGTTGAACGGCATGTCGAAAGATGGCGGGGTGGCCTTAAAAAAGGATTAGTGCGAGGCGGTGATCGCCGCTTCGCATTTCGACTCGCGTGTCGGCTCGGCTTTCCAAACGTGAATCAGATGTTGCGTACGATGTCGTGGCATATGTTTCAGGAATGGAAAGCCTTCGAAGACCTGGAACCATTCGAAGACTACCGTGCGGATATGAATGCCGCACACATTGTTCAAGTACTAGTTAGAGACGGACGGAAGCTGAAAGACTTCATACTACCGTTCGGTGATCTCACTATTCCAACGGCACCGAAACAGACGTTGGAGTATCAAGAAGCAATGATCGATGCGTGGATCTTCGGTAGCAATGCGGCCATTGCTGCTAAGGAAAAGGGAATCCGCTGATGGCTATCGATCTTGAAGCAATTCAAGGTGTAATAAAACTCAAAGACGAATACACCGAGACGCTCGAGACCGTCCAGAAGAATCTCGAGAAGTTCGGCGGTGAACACACGTCGTGGGTAACGAATCTGGTTTCCGGTGAAGCATTGGTAGCAACGGCCTTCGTTGCTGCCGGTGCTGTGATCGGAGCCGAACTCATTGCCCTGGGTAACGAGTCTCAGGAAGTTGGTCAGCAGTTCGGACGGATGGCCACGCAGTTCAACATCCCCGTTGAGGCCATCGACAACTTGGACTTCGCGATATCCGCAGCGGGAGGTACGCTCGAAACCTTCGGTAATTCGTTGTTCATGTTTCAGAAACGTCTTGAAGACAACGCTGATGCAGTGGACAAGGGACTCAACAAGCTGGGACTCTCAGTTGCTGAGCTCAAACAACTTCGACCAGACGAGCAGCTGCTGAAAGTTAGCGACGCATTTCGAAGTGCCGGAACAGAGGTGAACAAGAGCGCGGTGGCCTTCGAGATCTTTGGCCGTCAAGGTCGGGAGATCCTACCGACACTGCTCAAACCGTTGACGGACCTTTCCGAAGAAAGTGAAAAGCTCGGTCATCTCTGGAGTGATGCAGAAGTCGCGGCGGCAAAGGCGTTCGGTGCAGAGGTTCGGCATTCGGCGACGCTTACAAAGGAAGCCTGGGAAGATGTCGGTCGAACCGTGGCACCATTGACCAATGAGCTCACGTTGGCATGGGATCGATTGAAGCTGGCATCTGCGAATGTGGCGCTCGCGGCGGTTGAACTGATATCGTTGAAACCCATTGCTGACTATCTCGGCAATGATGCGTTGGAAGCCGAAACTGCTGCCGCAAAACTTGACACCGTAAACAAAGCGTTGGAAGCCGGTGCTCCGGCCGGAATTAAGTACGGTGAGGCAGTAAAATTCCTCAACGAGCATTTCTCTCAGTCCGGAGAAGTGATTGATCGAGCAGCGGTAAAGCTCGACGAGCTCCGCAACCAAGCGTACATACCGCTGACAGCCGTCCAGGAACAGGAGATCCTCGAACTGAATAAGTTCGGGCAGTCGATGAAGGACATCGCTGAACTTACCGGGACCAATGTGGTGGCGGTAAAGACACTCATCGATGCGCACAAGGAGCAGGAAGCCGCAATCAAGAAGACCGCTGAAGCTGCCAAAGAGTGGCAGAAGATCATGGACGATCTGAACTCCGTTGGAAGGACTCACAAGGAGACGTTGGATAGTGTCAGCGGTACCGTTGTGGAAGCCGTAAAGTTTTATTTGCAGGCCGGCATCTCTCAGCAGGAACTGGCGAAGGCGTACGGTTTGACCAATGCGCAAGTAAAAGAAATCGATGGATCCCTGAAGGAAGAAACCGAGTCTACGAAGAAAGCGCAGAAGGCCGCTGAGGACTGGGCTAAGGTCTTGACGGCCGTGGCTTCAGGATCGATGACCTTCCAGCAACAAATAGATTCCATTGACGGGAGTATTGTGTCCTGGGCTGAGCATCTGTTGCAGTCCGGCGTCTCAGCCAGAGACGTGGCCGCGTACTATGGTCTCACGGACGACCAGGTGAAAGCCTTAGAACAGGATCTCCATGCCGCAGCAAATGCAACGGCTCAACTGGCCGGCGCAAATGCCGCCAGTGCAAACGCGGTGAATGCGAATGCCAATGCAGTAAAGAAACTGTCATCTGAATTGGGTTCGCTAGCGAAAGCGTCTTCCGCTTCGTTCGATGTTAACAAGACCAACCTTGGTTCGACGGCCGCAAGCTTCGGACTCAATCAAGGAGATGTAACGGCGTGGGCGAAACTCGGGTATTCGTTTTCACAGATTCTCCAGTTCGCGAAGCAAGGTCCACCACCACCCGGCACGCCCACCGGTCCGGGTCCGAAGATTCCAGGATTCGCTGAAGGTGGTTTGGTTATGGTTGGTGAGAATGGACCAGAGCCGGTACGGCTACCATTTGGTTCATCAGTGTATCCATCCGGTACACCGCTCTCGGCAACCGGTGGCGCATCACGTTCACAGGTCAACAACATCTACATCAACGATACCCTTCGCAGTGCCGCTACGAAAGTCGGTGACGAAATTCTTCGAAAGACCGGTGCACTCTTCGGGTCGAACTGATCATGGCTTTCAATTGGACAAAACCCGCTACTGACTCAGCGGCCGGTACACCCACCTACAACAAGTGTATCTTCGCCGGAGGATCCATCAATCTGTTCGTCCTTGTAGAATCCCGTACCGGTGCAGACTTGAAACGCGTACTGACGTCTCCGGACGCGATTACATGGACAATGCGAAGTACGCCTGAGGCAAACTCCTGGTTGAGCGTAGCTTTCAACGGCACCACACTTGTGGCAGTATCAAGTTCGACCGCGGCGGTCAATCAGGTAATGACTTCTGTGGACGGTATCAGTTGGACCGGTCGAGTGGCTTCAGAAGCGAATGCGTGGCAAGATGTCACGTGGATCGGTGGATCCATCAATCTGTTTGTAGCGGTCTCGCAAGGCGGTACGCATCGTGCGATGACGTCGCCAGACGGGATCACGTGGACCAACCAGACGACACCGGTGACCTTAAAGACTTGGGGCGGGATCGCTACGAACGGTACGACTCAACTCGTGGCGTCCGCCGGTACGAACAGTACCCAGAGCATCATGACGTCGCCTGATGGCGTGACCTGGACGTTGCAAACCACGCCGATCTCGTTGGGATTCCAGAACCGAGGGATTGCGTATTCATCTACGCTCGGTATGTTTGTGGCGGTATCGCAAACCGGTACTGGGCACGTGGTGCGTTCAACGGACGGTGGAGTGACATGGACCGATTGGGGTACTCCTCCAACGGGATGGACACTCACAACCATTCGAATGATCGCGTACTCTCCTGAGCTCACGAAATTCGTATTGGTTCACTCCTCTACGGATGCGAAGGTTGCGCTGTCTACAGACGCCGATGTGTGGACGACAGAGTTGATGGACAACGGTGTCGATGACTTCTTCCGTCCATGGATCGGTGTCGGTTATTCTCCATCGTTGACGAAGTTCGTCATCTTCGAATCGAGTCCTAGTCCTGATACCGTTGCGGTAGCCGGAGGAGCGGCCGTTGCCCCGAGTGTCGATCTCATCACACCGAACAGCGGAACCATTCGCGGTGGAACAGCGGTCAGTATCGATGGTCACGGTTTTACGGCCGGAGATCGCGTTTTCTTCGGCGCAAAGGAAGCGACGAGCGTTGTTGTCAATAGTGCAACCAACATTACGTGCGTGAGTCCGAAAGGGAACGCACTCGGTACGATTCAAGTTATCGTCAGAGGACCGAATGTCTAAGGGTGCGACATATAAAAACGATCTCTTACTGTTGATCTTCAACTCGATCACACTCTCAGATCTTGCGCGTCAGGCTTTGTCCGGGATCGTGAATCTTACTGTGGCACTGCACACCGGAGATCCAGCATCCAGTCAGGCAACAAACGAGATCGCCTACACCGGCTACGCACGGCAGTTGGTTTCGAGAACCGCTGCCGGATGGACCGTGACCGCAGGTTCGGTCAGTCCTACAACACCGATTAGTTTTCCGCGTATGACCGGGGGTGCAGGAGGATCTGTTACCTTCTGGTCGGTCGGTACCGGTACCGGAAATTATCTCATATACAAAGGAGCGGTGGCACCGGCCATTGCCGTAGTCGTGGACGTTATTCCCGTCATCGGTTCAGGTAGTACAATCACGGAGGCTTAGATGAATCGAGTTCCGACCTGGAGAGAAATTCTTGTCACCGCACAAGGTGACGGTACCGCACACACGACGGCTGCACGCGTTTCCATTCTTCCCGTACAAGCGAAGGGCGTTCTGGATCCTGGTTTCTTTCAGTACGCTGGACGCATGTTACGTGTCTGGGCTGCAGGACGCATCTCCACCGTCATCACCACACCAGGGACCGCACGATTTGATATCGATTTCGGTGGGACGGTGGTGTTCGACAGTCAAGCCGTCCTGTTGGACGCGGTCACGGCTCACGTGAACATGCCGTGGGAACTCGAGATCACGCTCACGTGTCGAGCCGTTGGTACCAACGCCAATCTGATGGGCGTCGGCAAGTTCATTTCGGAAGTGGTCAAGGGTTCCGGTGTGATGCCGTTGGGATCATTGGTCGGCATGTTGCCTTGGAATCAAGCACCGGCCGTCGGTGCAAACTTCTCTTCAGTGGTATCGCAAACGGTAGATCTCTTCTTCACTCAAGTGGTGGCAACGCACTCTCTGACACTGCATCAGTACTGTCTGGAAGCATTGAACTAACATGCCCATCGCCATCGGCGGTCCCTATAGTCTTCCTCGCCCGTCCGGATCCGGTATCTCCAACATAGTTGAAGGTATTGGATCCAGTACGAACACGAGTGGAGGGTCGGCGATAGGTCAGGCCAGTGCCTTCATTGGTGGACTGCCGTTTACCTATACGCCGAGTCCGCTTAGTGTGTGGGCACAACGCGTACATCGCGAGCTCGGACGCGCGTTGTCGATTGATGACTCACTCGGCCAGGTGATTGCAGCGACCTTCGCAACTAGTTTTACGACACCAGCCGTTGGTATGCAGATCAACTTGGACTTCGGAGCCGGCGATATTTTTTCCGGCGTCCTACTGACGGTTGAAGCCACGAAGAAGGGAGACTCAGACGAACTGTTTTATTTGGTCACTGCTGGTGACTATCAGTACATGTTCAATCGTCGTCGTCCGATCGGCGGTTTTCATAACGTATCGGCAACAACTGTAGCCACGTCTCTCATCACGAACTATACTAACGGTTTCACATCCACGGGAATACAAGCGGGACTGCCGAAGGTTACAATCGAATTCGATGGATCCAAAAGCATGTCACAATGCTTCGAGGATCTTGCACTCCAGATTAACGGTAGCTTCCGGCTCAATGTGCGAGATGTTCGACTCTATGTGTACGACTTGGACGAAGCACCAGACGAACTCAACGACACTAATACCAACCTCCTGCGTGAACCGAACTTTCAATGGACCGAGGATACGCGTCAACTACGGAATCGAGTTTTTGTCAAAGGCAGCGGCACCACAGTAGCAGCCAATGTTCCAATCGGCTCGACGACGATTCCTCTCACCGATGTCAATCTACTTCCAGGATCGGGCACCGCATACGTCGCTGGTCAGCTGGTAAACTACAGCGGCTTCTTCGGTGCACGTGTGGTCGAGAATACCAAGACCTATCCTAAGCCCACCATTCCGCCGACCGTGTCACAAGGTGGGGGTGGCGGGTCATACCCGGCCGGGAATTATTGGGTAGCGTACTCGAACGTGTATCCAGACGGTCATGAGACCACAGTGGGTCCACGTGCACTCGTGACACTCGACGGTACGCACCTACTGCATCTTTCAAATCTTCAAGTGTTCGGTGTACCGAGGAATGTCTACATCTCGAGAGAAGCCGACAATATGGATCCCGGAACGGTGGGACTGCTCGGAACCTTAGACAGTACTTCCGCGAGTGGCGACCTAGTGGTTACGCCGTTTAGTGCCGGTACCGGTTCATTCGAGATTGATTTCAATCCAGATGACGGTTCAACGCTTTCTGTACCAGTACCAACAACCGGTGAACGAACGGTTCATTTTCTCACGTACAACATTTTCTTGAACGGTGCGTTCAATACACCGTATTCCATCAACACGCTTCCAGGAAACGGTTTCCGAGTAGTGATCGATACCACTGATGCGGACCCGAGCGGTAATCGTACGTCAGCTAGTATTTCACATACCGACTCCGGGTTTGATCCGAACGTTACCCTTACGGTAGAAAGTACGCCGTATCCCGGTGGCCAACATTTCTACGACCAAGATTTCAATCGCCCGACGATCTTCAGTCTGGTGACGGAATTATTTACGCACCGAGTAAAGGTCGTGAATAATGCCGGTTCGGCGATCGATCCGTATCTCGTGTTTAATTGGCAGGCTAGAATTCTTCACGGTAAATTTGCATTGGACGGTTGGACCGGCCGACTCCCGACGGTGTCTACGGTCGGCCCACTCGCGGTTTCTGATCCTTCTCGATTTGATCCCGTAGGTAAGGTTGACGTCGGATCGCAAACCTTACCGTATCACAAGGTGGATGACCAACTCGTATTGGATGAAGATCCTGCGTGTCCGATACGCGCCAGTAGTGCGGACTGTCCGGATGGTGGAGGCGGTGGAGGCGGTGGCGGTGGGGATGCTGGTGGAGACGCCATCATTCCTTCGAACAACGGCTGCGAGACTATGGGTGATGACGCGTGTGGAACCGGATCCGGATTTGGTGTGGACGGTGCCGGAGCGACTGGCGGGAATGGTCCCACTACGTCAAACGGTTCGCTGTTGTTGACGGCGCCGATAACCATACCGATCCCAATGAATTCACCTATCAACTTTTGGGTGCAGCGAGATGACGTCGCCGCACAGGTTGCGGCAGCAGCGAGAGAAGGTGAAGGGGATGGCATCCATGAAGGTCCGGTGATCTCGGACGACAACATTCTGACCATACGACAAGCAGAGATTCGAGGGGACGGCGAGTTGGCATTGTTCAGTATGCCAATCCGTACGGCGAACTACTCGACACGTGATCCGAAAACGGCTAGTGGAAAGACGGTGTCTATCAATCTCACCAATCCGCCATTGGTTGGACTCTTCAAGATTCAAACCGTGGGCATCGATGAGATTCATATGGACATGGTGGAGAGTCTCCCGCCAGTGTATGCCGTATCGGCTTCCAGTGTGCGTTTTACTTTAGCGGACTTCCTTCGTAGACTGGCCAAACAATGACCGAGTTTATCGAGTTTGCTAAATCTATTTCATCCGTTGGTTTTCCCACACTGCTCATGTTCATTCTGTGGGGTAGCTACAAGGGTGTGTGGTGTTGGGGAAAGGATTTAGTCAAAGCCGAAGCTCGTGCCGACCGTTGGCAGGATATCGCCTTACAATCGATTGGCTTAGCTGAGAAGAGTGTTGTAATAGCAAAGCGAACGTGAGCGCGGATATGTGGAATAAACTAGTGCAACAATGGCGGCAAACGTTCGGGACCGTCCCTTCTGACGCGCCTCATCAAGACGTGGCGTGGTTAGAACGGGAAGAAGCACGACAGATGCAGGAAGTTCGTGAACGACTGGAACGTATCAGAGAACAACTCATCATCATAGACCAAACCAAGACGCATCGGTATTGACCATGACCAATCGATTCTTCTTTCGGATGTTTCTTTTCGTTAGTCTTACGGCATTGGCGGTGACCACATTGTATGATACTTATCCGGCGTGGATGACGGCGGCAACCTTCTATCGTATTTTCACATGGACTATTCTGTTGGCCTGTTTGCATCGGCTCAATAAACTCCTCCTCATCGGTCAGCAAGATCGTATCGCTCGTGAGATTTCCTTACTCGAACTCAAAACCGCAGCGGATACGTTAACGATACAGACGGCTGAGATTGCTGAGAACGTTAAAAAACGAGAGAGTATCGCAGCGGAAAAGGTTCGAGATCAGTTAATAACTATCGACCAGAAGGTCGATGAGAACACCAAAGAAACTCGGAAGGCTGCAGAGGCCAGTGCTGAAGCGGCATCCGTAGCGAACTCCGTGAATGAAAAGATTGCCAGTACCAACGCTCATCTCGTTGAGGTGCTCAAGGTGGCGACCAACGGCAAACAAAATCCGTGAACACCAATCAGATCATTGACGACCTGCTTACGCGCGAAGGAGAAGGTAAACCTCCGTATCTGAACACACATGATGCCGGGGGACGTACGTCGTGGGGGATCTCCGAACGTGCGCATCCGGAAGCCTGGCGACCCGGCCCACCGACACGGGAGCAGGCGGCAGCGATTTACCGTCGTGTCTATATCGCACCGTTCTTCGCACTCGCGAAGATCCCCAGTACCGATCGTTTGGTTACGGTATTGGTTGATGATGCCGTGATGTCAGGAGTCTCTTCAGCCGTCAAGCGATTGCAGTTCATTCTCGGTCTCGAGATGGACGGGATCATCGGACCAAAAACCATTCAAGCCTTGAAGTGGTTCGGCGCGAACGACATCATCGTGCAGCGGTACGTCGTCGAACGTGCGGTACGCATCTCGAGACTCGTACAGCAACGCCCATCTGATCTGCCGTTCCTGACGGGATGGATTACACGCATCCTGTCTTTTCTGCCAGAGGTAAAATAATGAAACGATTGCTTCTACTCGTACTCCTGCTCTGCGTCGTTCCTGGATGTAGCAATCAAGCACCACCCAATCTCACTCCTCAAGCCACTGCGGCCTTTTACAGTCATCGTGTCCAACGTGCATTGGATCTGATTCGTGACACTGTGCAAGACGGCTTCAACATGCAGCCACCGGTGTTCTCGCTCGCGACCGCGCGCAAGGTCACGATCTGGCACAAGGCGACGGTCACCTCCATTCACGCAACCCAGAATGGATGGCAAGCGGCGGTGGACACCGGCCTCGATGAACTCCTGCACGCGTTGCCGGAGACCGAGTCTCGTTTGTTGCATCCGTATGCGACGTTGGCCAAAGCGATTCTCAAGGAGGTGATTCCGTAATGATGTATACCCTGTGCTGGATCTTCTTACGACTCCCTCGACCGATCCGGCACTGGGCCGCTCGACACGTACCCAAGGAAACTTTCACACAAGGAGAGCACATGACACCTCATGTCGGCGACGGAGCGGGACACGGACACGGTCGCAAGGAACACCCGATGCACAAGGCCATGCGGTCGAAGGCGATCGGGAAGATCAAGAAGCACTCGGACGTCGAAGGCCGGGTGCGCGCCTTCCTCGATAACGAGGTCGAGGATTTCGAGACCATGCTCGCTGGTGCGTCAGATCCAGCGGTCACCAAGGAACAGATCCTCGTCGAAGTACGTCAGGCGATCGAGGATCGCAAAGGCGACATCGACGAGATCGTGCCGTTCCTCGCGACGGGAAAGGTCCAGGAGTAGTTCACCGCAGTACGACAATCGTTTTTTGTTAGGAGTCAATCATGGCAAAGGCCTCACCGAACTTTCAGGCACAGGTCGCTGCGGCTCAGGCAGCGGCACAACGCGTGAAAGATGCGGCTCGTGCCGCAAACAACGATGCCGCCAGCAAGGACAAACTCCTTGCAGCGGCTCACGATCTCAAAGACGCCGTAGACGCGATCGTTTGGGACGACTAGTCCCGAACAATCTCTACCTCACGTATCGTCAGAAACGAAAGGAACTCCATGGCTAAGAAAGATCCGAATCACGAAGCGCAAGTCGCGGCTGCACAAGCAGCGGCACGTGCGTTCGTGGAAGCTCCCAGTGCTGAGAATGCGAAGAAGCTGAGAGCCGCAATCGACACCATCGTCTGGTCGGACTAGTTCTTCCACCGATACTTCCCGTATCCACCGGGGTACGGGAAGTTCTTTTCGGAGTATCTATGAATCCATTGATTGCATTGGCGCTCGAACAAACTCCCAATCTCATTCTCGCGTTGAAGGCAGCGTTCGCCAAGCGTCACCCGGACCTTCCGGAACCGACTAGTGAAGAGATCATCGCCGCATACAACTCCGCGTTCGTGTCCACGGTCGCGAAGGACGACGCGTTTCTCGCGGCCCATCCCGATGGAGGAGGACTGTAATGACGAAGAAAGTTACCGCAGTGGCGGTCGTGGTTGCTGATGCCAGTGGCAAAGCGATCCCCGGTACCGTCGCCTATCTCAAAGCACCGGAGCTCGTCGGCGGGTTTCTGTTCGCCATCACCAACGACAAAGGCTACGCGTTGTGGCCTGAGGTACCGGTCCCGTTCACCGGTGTGCTCCAACTGGCTGCTGCGGCCGCTCCGTACGGTTCCAGTGCTGATCACGGCGGTGAGCCGGTCAACATTCCGGACGGCAACAACATCACCATTCGCGTAGGACCCACTCCGGCGAATCCACAAGACGTCCAATTACCGCCAGCGTCTTTTCGTAAGGCCGCTGGTGGGAGTCCGACCATCAACGGCCGACTGCGAGGGAACGGACCACGCTTGTTCGACAACAGCGGTCCCTGGAAGTGGAAGATGGCGACCGGCTTCGATGCGCTCCGGTTGCTCATCACCGGCGGAGAAACGCAACTCCTGAACTACCTGCACTGGATCGTGTCCATTCGTGGCAACGGGATCCGTGTGTTCTGTAATTGGAAAGTCACCGGTCTTGACTTCCGTCAAGTGCCGGATTACTTTGCGTGGGTTCGGCGATTGGCCGTACTCACGAAGAATGAAGGCATGCGGGTGGAGCTCTGCGTTGTGTGCGATTTCATTCCAGAATCACTGACCGACGAACAGGCGTTTATCAACGCGATAGCGGAAGTCTGTTCGGAGTTCGAGCACATGGTATTGGTATTCGGCAACGAGCCATATCAAAACATGCAGAACCCGGAGTGGATTGTCAAGCCGGGATTCGAAGTGTTGATGGCGCGCGGGATGTGCAATCCGAATGACCCGGCCGCCGTACCGTATCTACCGTCCGCAGGCTTCACCACCTACCAGACCGTACGCTCCGATGACTGGATGCGCAAGGTCGGGAAGGACGGGATGGAAATCCGGAACGGCTTCGGCGATTCGTTCCCCGGTACCCACGACGCCACCATCAACACCGAGATGATGGGTGCCGCCGAAACCTATCAACCAGGTCGTCGGTCCAATCGGCCGGACGAATTCTTCATGGCCGGTGTCGCAGCCGCGATGTTCAACTCCGGGGCGACGGCGCACGGCGATAGTCAGACGATGCAGTGGTGTGTGGTCCCTGGAGAGATCGAAGCGAAGTGCGCATCCGAACTCTTCCGTGGGATTGATATCGTACCCAGCGATGCGCCAGTGTGGGACTACGCACGCTACGGTCCGGCGGCACCCGGTGTCCCGATGCCGGTCGAACCCGATCCGATCGACGGTGACGGAGATAACGTACGCATCCATGCGAAGGTCGGCGACACCATGGCGGTGGCTGTCAACTATCGATATTTGCTGCCGGGACATGACGCATGGAAACCGAAGGGCGTCAACGGATGGCGTGTCGTCGAACAGGACGGCTCGTATGTGCGGTGCGAGCGGTAGATGAAATATTTACTTCCGTGCACGGTGTGCGGAAAAGAACGATGGACGGATCAGTTGGTCAACCATTCCGATCTTTGTCAATCTTGTGCGGCCTCACTTCGTTACGCACGCGAACGTCAGGCCGCACTCTTTCCCAAACTCCGTCAGGTCCAATCGATACTTGCACGGATGAAAATGTTTGCACAACCGTTGCCACGACTCCGTGTCACTTTCAGTTCGAAAAATGTTATTCATTCGGTAGTGGCATTGAAAGATGAGCTCGATCATTTGGAAAAAGAAGTGGCTGTCCTCTGCGACGACTGGACGGCGGAACAACTTGCCATCATCCCGTGCGTGTCCACGCAACTACGCCGGAACCCGACCACACGGCCGGTTCCTTCCCATCCTAAGGCCTCTGTTCCCTCCTCAGGCCTCAGGCCTTCATACCCCGTAAGGACCCACCGAACGTCCAGCTAATTGCTTAGGAAGGCCTTCCCGGCCTGTCCGGCTCACAAGGCATCACCAAGGTTGGGCGATCGCCGACCTCAGACGGGGATAGGGTGGGGGACAAATCGATGGTTCCTAACCAATATGCCGTTAAACCCCGTGTTCCCTAAGGTTTAACGGCCTAATCTAGCTTATGGGGAATGTCGCCTAACTGACTGTAAACAAAGGCTTAATAGGTATAGCGGACGTAGGGCGGGTATGGCCCGGAGGAAGGCGGTCGTCTCCCGGCCGGAACCGGAACGGACGACCCGGAGGTATCGGCGGAGTCTTGACACGGACGTGCGTAACCAATCGTGTAACTTTGGATGACACGTCGCACACATGGTGATACCATTTCTAACCGTGAACTTAAATTCGGGATGTAATTCTTTTGGAAGTAAATGATGAGCGGCGATTCTACTCGAACCGCAAACCACACATTGATAATGGTCGCGATCAAATACTCGCATCTTCCAAATCCAGTGTTGCGATGCACTAAGTACTGGACCAGGTCTAATTCCGGATCTCAATTTATACTTAGCACGTCGGGTAGATGCGAGATGGGATGCGAAATGATTTCTCATGCTAGGGGAGGACCTTCGCCCCCATGGCGGGACCGGGGGACGGGGCGGGGACGGCCGGGGATGCGGCGGGAAATGGCAACATCACCGATGTCACTTTCGGTTTCAGGATCGAGGCGAGTTTGAAACCTTTGGTGCCTTTCATTTTCCGTAACCGAATCTGCAAGCCGGTCGCGCGAGATATTTCTTCCTGCGTCGTGTAGATACCGCAACGTGTAATGCAGTCGTGCACGTAGTCGGAGACACGCCATCGGTGTTTGTACGTACTACCACTACGCACGACGATGTCGAGAACATGAAGGTCCTGCAACAATCGTAACACGGTAGGAACCGGATACCGTGTGAGCTTCGCGAGATCACCCGTCGAGATCGGTCCGCGTTCATGCTGGAGATGCAATGTGCGGAGCACGTCCTCCGTGCGTTGCATCACGGTATCGAGCATGACCTTCTTCACGACCTTGTAATCCTCATCGTTGACTTCCTCGCGTTTGTGCAACATGGCAAGAGAGCGACACAACTTCGCGAGTTGGATGCCTAACCGGCTACCCACTTCGGCCGTCGGTCTGGAGGTCATGATATCGTTGCGGTAGGAATCCCGCGATACCGTCCCACGCATGCGAGCACCGAACTTGCCAAGCCAGATGATGCGGTCCTTGAGCTCTGGTGTGATGGTCGGCAGCACCGTTCCCTTCAGGGATCGATTCACGTACTCCCGCACCGCGTCTCGAATCTCCTTTCGCATCTTGGTTTCATGGTCGGTGTTCTCGATCGCTCTCGAGATGATTTGGTACTCGTCTGGGTGCACCAAGTTATCAGCCAGGCTGTATTTCAAGAACCGTTCTCCGAGTTGTGCATGCCGATACCCAAGATCATAGATCATGGGCGTCACAGCGGCGATGACGGTGAACCGCGAATGATACGCCCGCACCACACCGTTCCCGAAGATCTTCCCGCACTGCCCGTCATACGCATCACGTAGGATGCTAAAGATCTCTTCCTTTTCCTGGTCCTTCGTCCCCATCACGGCGGTGAAATCCTTGATGACCAGCACCTTGCCATCTAGCTTTGGGATCAACGACGGGTCTTCCTTCATGCCTTGGAAGTTCGCTCCAGAGATCAACGCATGCGGCGTCACAGTACTAGTGGCGTAGATGTCCTCGTTCAAGTCGGACAGAGAGGAGATGAGCTCCGTCTTCGCCGATCCCGGTGGACCCACGAGGAACAACCACACCGGAGGACCTTCCAACCGTTGAGAGATCAGCGTCGCCAGCAAGACATCGATGCCGTCCGTGCTGTCGAGGAACAACCACTTCTTGAAGACGTCATGCACGTCTTTCAATGTCGGTGGCCGCTTCCACATCAGCTTCTGTTTTCCCCTCACCGTGCGTCGGATGACGAACGATTCCGGTTTCGCAGGAGCGAGCTCACGGACGCGAGGCTTCGGTTCGTATAGCAGTGAGAGTCGTGCCCAGGATTTCTTCGGGGTGCCCTTGTTCAGACCGTACAGAATCCAATCCCGAATGTCGAAGCCTTCTGGGAGGTCATCCGGCCAATGCGTGTAGGTGATGGTTCGTACCACGCCAGCCAGTCGTTTATCCGCGAGTTGTTCGCCGAGTTCACCCGCACTGTCCTTGTCATAGTGCGTATGAACCGTGCGTCCCTGGAACCACGGCAACCATTCCGGTTTAAAGATGCCGGCACCGGGTACGCCCACACAGACACCACGCACGCCGATCTTGCTCATGATGTAGCGTGCAGCAATGGTATCCCATTCGCCTTCGAACAAGTAGATGGGCTCAGATTTTCGAGTGAGATGCTCCGCACCCAATAGACCGACATTGCACCCAGCGGTAGAAATGATACGCCCACCCAAGTGATACATGCGAATGTCAACGGTGTTACCATCCAAATTACAAATCGGGATGGTGTAGTTGCGGCCGTCCCAGCCGATATTCCAATCCTTGAATGCCTTCATTGGCAGACCACGATCATCGGCCAGTCGTTTGAGCAGAACGTCGGTCATCTGTGAGACGTATTGTTTCGAAATCTGACGAAGGAATTGTGAGATGTTGCCGGACAGTCCAGCGGTTTTACTATCCCACAATCCGGTCTTGACGTTAACGTAAAACTTTTCTGGCTTGCCGGTAAATGGGCAGGTACCGTATCGCTCGTCTCCACGCTCTCCTGTGAACTCCACACCATGAGTTTCGAACGGCCGTAGCTTGGTTGAGGTCGATGTAGGCAAAGCGTATCCTCACAAAGAAATTTCTTTGGCTTCAGACCAGTTGGTCTGCGTCCATTTCATGCCGACCGGTAACGGTACCGGTAGGTTGGGCACCACATGCGAATCCATTTGCATGATCTGGATCAGTTCACGCATCAATCGCTTGCTGTGGTCATCTCGATGGATCTCTAGGATCTCTTCATCGTGCACGGTACCGACCACGTGCGACCCTTCGTAGTTCTCGATTCCGGCGTCATCACGCGTCCAGATGCCCGGATAGTTTGTGACGAGGTGTTCATTGGTGCGCACGATCGCCCGTTTCATGATCTCCGCACTGCTACCTTGAATCTGATAGTTCACGGCCTTGTAGGCGAAGGACTTATCAATCGGATACTCACGACCAAACAGATTGACCAATACGCCGGTGTCTCGCACGCGGCCCACGGTCTCGTTCATGTACTCCTTCACACCCGGTAGGTTCTCGTTGAACTCGGCAATGAACCGCTTTGCTTCTTTCAGCGTGCAGCGAATGAGGAACGCGATCTTACCCACACCACCGCCATACAATCTCGAGAACAGGATCATCTTGGCGCGTTGCCGCCACCACTTGATGAGGCAGCCTTTCTTGTGTAAGGTCTTCTCGACATCCCATATCAACACGAACTTCTTGTTGCGCCGCATCTCTTGCTCGACTTCCTTCCATCGGCCGCAGGTACAGAAGTCGTTCCGATCATGCCAGGCTGCTCGCGCGGTCGAGAGATGGAAGTCGCTGCCCGAGAGCAGCGCTTGTTTCATCGACTCTTCATTGGCTTCGAACGCGAAGACCCAGACTTCAATCTGAGAATAGTCTGGCATGTACCATACGTAGCCTGGTCGCGGACCGTAGCATTCGCGCTGTCGAGCACGAATGTGGCTATGACGGCGAGAAGTCTCTGCAGATGCAATTTGTTGAGTGTTCGGATCATGACAACTGAACCGTCCGGTCTTCGCTCCAGCCGAGTCCCATGCCGGATGTAACAGTGCCGAACCGTTAGCGCGAAGGCATTTGAAGAATTCGTAGCTATCGATATACTCAATGACTTTCTTTCCGGCTTTCCATTCAAGAACTGCTCTCGAAAGTTTGCAACCGTCCTTCGCATCTCCGTCAACGTCGGCACCGGCCGCGGACCCTCTAGCCCAGACCATGAGTTGTTCGGCGTCGATCTTCGGTTGCGGTCGTTCGTACTTACCACCTTTGGTTTCATGTTCCGCCTCATAGCCGAGATCGTTGATGAACAACTCTACCATCTGCTTCGGTGATTGCAGATTGAGATCGCGGTAACCCATCTTATTGATGGTACGACGATGTTGTTTCATGTAGTCGGTGTAGAACTCTTTCAACGCTAAACCGGCATCGGACAGGTACGACATCCCGACCCGTTCCATGTCCATGGCCGTACGCATGGTACGGAGTTCCCACCGATACACTTCCCAGAGTCGTCCACCGAATTTCTTGTTGTGGTCGAAAATCTTTCGGTAGTATCGATACATGCCGGCCGTTCGCACCCCGTCAGTGCCGCCGTAGATGTTCACCAGATTCCGAAGCTCTGGCAACCAGTAGTCCGCCTCTGCAGGTTTTTGACCGTGCGTCTCCTTTGTTGCGATCGCCCACTCTTTACTCTTGGCGATACGTCTGGCACTAGCCAGTCCATGTTGAAGTTTTTTCTGATCAGCGTCACTGATGCCGAGATACTTCTTCGCCAACGGCTTTAAGGAGTAGGTCGGCTCGTTAGTGGGATTGGCGACCCGCGCCATGATTCTGGTGTCATGAATCTTGCAGCGCCAGTCCGCCTGAATGTCAGACTGAATCGTCATCGCCCGATCGAACCGTGCAGAGTGACACACTACACGCATGTTTGGGTCACTGACAATCTTCTTGAACCACCGAAGTTCGGCTTCGATGCCTTTGTACTTCACCTGTCTCGTGTAGGGATTTATTTTCGGTGCTCGCACCGTCACCGTTTCACCGTCCAGGTTGGTGAACACGAACATGAACGGTCGGTCCGGGTAGATACCGACCTTCTGTCGGAAGGCCGACGGCCACGGCCACAGGCCAGTGGTCTCCGTATCGAAGATGAGCGTTTTGTTTATAAGTTTGAGCACGGCTACCCGACCAGATCGATACACGCACCTGACATGTTCATGGCCATCTCACTGGTCGCCAGAGACGCAATGAACTCAGCGACTGCCGGCGGTTCGAGTTCCATTCCGGTTACACTGCATGACCGGAAATAGTTCATCGCTTCTTCTGCGGTCCATCCTCGGATCTCTTGGACGCGCTGATCGATGTAGGCGGACATCGCCGTGTGTGCCATCTTACCCGGACGCACGCCGATGATGCTCAACTGACGCGGCTTGGTGAGCTCGCGCGCCATCTGCTTGGTCGCCATGTCCAACGCGGCTTTACTACAGTTGTACGCGAGGGAGTGCCGCATTGGTCTCCATGCCGCATCGGAGATGATATTGACCACCACTGCCGGCCGATTGAAGTGTTCGAGAAAGCACTGGGTCATGAACACCGCCGTCATGAAATTGACGTCCATGATATGCTGAACGAATCCCGGTGTCAACTCCTCGAACGGACAGATCGCATTGGTGCCCGCGTTGTTGACCAGCACATCCACGGTATCGAACATGCACATGATCTCGGACACGCAGGTTTGAATGGGTGACGCGTTCTGTCCAGCTTCGTAGAACACGAGCTCGGGATCCTTCGATACCTGCACGCCGTCATGCGACGTACCGATCACGGTGTGTCCACGTCTGCGAAACGACGTGCACAAGGCTTTACCCAGACCGGCACTCGCACCGGTGACAACGATGTTCATGGTATTTTCTCCTGCTGCATCGCCTCTAAACGAACAATGATTTGAATACCGCGTGCGCTGTAGACGGCTAGGTCCGCGAGAATTTCGAGTACTTGATCGACGTCGGTCATAGGAACCGGCGACGGTCGTACCATGGTCTTGAGTCGGCCGAACTTCCGTTCGATGTCCTGGTACAGTGATTGAATCTCCCATCGCCAATCCTTCTCCATCTCATCGTATCGGAAAGGACCGTAGCCATCTACCTTTCGTGCGGCGATCTCTTCCAGCGCACAGAGGATACGTTTGAATTCCTGATGCACTTCGGTGTTGTGGTCGAATGGATACGACGGACCGGGTGTCGGATACCCGGCCAGTCGTAACAAACGTTCTCGCAATTGATTGAACGCCCGTTGGCGCAAATGTTTACCGTCTACCGTGGTTGACATGTGAGAATTCCTCCACCATCTGATCGACCGTCTTGCGAGCCGTCAGGCGTTGGATCACCTTGGTGTAAGTGCCGATCTTCGCTAGAGTGTCCACGAAGGCGTAGAGATACCGTCGCGATGAGTTAAGATGATCTGTGGTTAGCGACACTTGAGCGATGGTGTGGTCCAGAGAATTCCACCACGTGAGTTCGTTCACCAAGCTTTCACTGTCCGGGATGTGGTAGCCGAGATGTGACAAGCCTTCTGCGGGATCTCCTTGGACCAGCTGAACACTGGCGCCGGAACACAACTGAATGAGTTCGAGTTCCTTGGTGGGGACGATGTCGTAATTGAAGGCCAGTCGAACTTCAAAAGCGGATCCGATTGGTTGACGAAGATAGCGCGGATGCAAGTAGACGTGCACCGCATGGACATGATCCATGACCCACAAACTTTTATCACTCTGTTCGAGGAGAAACGGATACACGCGGTCAAGTTCCTTGGCACGTTTGGAGACATCCAAGGTCTTGAGTGCAATCTGCTCGTAGGGACGCATGAGGACCTCATAGAGAGAAAACCGACCGGCACCTAAAATGGTGTCGGCCGGTTTCGGGTGAACTACTTCTTGACCTTCTTCTTTTTCTTTTTTGGTTCTTCGGGCACTTCGACTTCCACGATGTCATCGAAGGAGACCTTCCGCTTCTTGTCGCCGGTCTGCACGCGGACTTCGTTCTCCTTCGGGAAGATGTCGAGTACGGTGCCCTTCAGCTTCTTACCCTTGAACTTGTACGTGACGTCGGAGCCGACAGACAGTTCGACATCCTCGGATGCGCTATCTTTCTCATCCTCATCTTCGTCTTCGTCTTCGTCGTCATCGTCTTCGTCTTCGTCGTCATCGTCTTCGTCCTTCTTCTTTGACTTCTTTTTCTTGGACGGCTTCTTCTCTTCTTCATCTTCGTCGTCCGAATCGTCGTCGTCCTCTTCCTCCTCCTCCTCGTCGTCATCGTCCTTCTTTTTCTTCGCACTCTTCTTCTTGCTGCTGCTCGTTTCTTCTTCCTCGTCGTCGTCCTCTTCCTCCTCGTCGGATTCTTCCTCTTCCTCGTCCTCGTCGTCTTCGTCTTCGGCATCCTCGTCGTCATCGGATCCCTTGACGGCCACGATGTTGACGTTCTGGAAGTCACCCTTAGTCTTGAGTGCGATCTTCGCTTCGGGTTTATCCTTGCTGATCTCCTTCGCGATGCCCTTGAAGTCGGACACCGATTCGACTTCGTCCGTGTCAAAACCCAGTTTGTCGAGATCGATCAGCAGGTACTTCAGGTTGTCTTCGCTCTCGAGACCACGGTAGTCAAACTTGGTCTTACCCTTGTACTCGCCCTTGAGGAACTTCCATGACAGCACGAGTTGAAGCCGACCGTTGCCGGACTCGCCGATCTCTGCTTTGATCAGCTTCGCCTGATACCGACCGTCATCGAACTCTTCGAACCCACCGCTCTTCTTACCTTCCTTCGCGCCTTCGAGATGCTTCTTCAGTGCACTGGCCAAACGCTTGTCGAGATCCATTTTTTTCTTTGCCACGATCTACTCCCTGTAATGAAACCGTTACCGCTTGATCTTGAATGACTTCTTTTTCGGTTCGTCTTCCTCCTCTCGATCCTCTCGTGGCGGTTCGTACTGGTTGTTGAATGCCGCCAGGAGATTCTTGAAGCCACGCTTGGCAGAGCGGCCCATGTCAATCTGACGCACCGGCTTACCGGCCGGTGTGCGGAACCGTTCCACGAGTCGGTGTCCAGCTGAGATGTGGTCATCACCCTGGATCACCAACACCCGTCGTTCCTCATCATACATGTAGTAGCACCAGATGTCCACCAACGGCTCAATCACCTTTCGTGCTTGGTTGGACATGGTCGGCACGATGCGGTCGTAGGTTCCGCCTCCACGCCGCTTGACTTCCCGTTCTTCGGTGTGCGTGATGAGAATCAAGCCGACGCCGATCTGAGAGAGGAGTGTGATGAAGGCATCGAACTCCTTTCGACAGGCCGCGTACCCTTTGCCCCACTCCTCATCTGAGAGATTGTTGATCATCAACTTCTCACAGATGTACGATTCACAGAGTGCGTACAACTTGTCCACGGTGTCCACGATGATGGGTCCGTACTTCTTCCCAGCTTTCTTCAAAGCTCTGGCAGCGGCCTTCGCTGTGCGCCAGTCCGTGATGTCGGACTTGCGAATACGAAGACCGCGATACCCAACCTCAGTTGCGAGGAAGTACGACTTGTCGCTGTTGAACTCACTAGCCAGTGTGGTCTTACCGATCTTCTTTTCACCGGTGAGCAGGATGATGTAGTCCTCTAACCGGTCGCTGGGCTCAGTGATCTCAGTGGACAGGACGAACTTTTCTTTCGGCGTATCGTCCTCGTCCTCGTCCCGGCGTTTCTTTTTCTTGGTGCCACCGGGTTCTCGTTTCACTACCGCCATGATCCTCCTCCTAAGAGTGCTTTAGCTTCTTAACTTTCTTAATCAGCTTCAGCATCTTACGTTCGAGCTCGTCAATCCGAGCATGGGCTGCTCGCACATTTCGGAGCGTCGCGTCTTGCGGATTCTTCTTCTTTGCCGGCCATGCTTTCGCCATCACTTGAACTCCTTCGGAAATTGGCCGTTGGTTGGAATCCAGACGACGGGGCCACCGGCCATACTATCTGGATGGAGCACGAAGAACGGCATCTGCTCCGGACGATGCTGCCGAGGAAGACGGTCCTTCGGCACGAAGCGATGAAGCGGAGCGATAGGTCCACCATCGTGCTCGCACACTGAACACACGGCTTCTCCAGGCGGCACGTCGGCATTGACCTCACCATCATATTCTCGGTGATTGCTGCCGGCATGGCCGCATGTGGCGCAGTCGTCGAAGGGTGACCAGTACTTCCGATCCGGTGGCCAACTCTCCAACGCCGCGAATGCAGCGGCCTTTTTCTTGTCGCTGTGGCTCCCGAGATACTTGGATAACAGCGGTGGGCATTTCATCTTGATCTCACGCAGCATCAACTGAGCGACGCAGTTGATCTCCCAATCCATGACGTGTTCCAACCGGTTCGCCAGCATTCCGGACAAGGACACGTAGTTGTACTGGTCATGAATGTAGGTCTGCATGCCGATCGGGAGCACGCGTCGTGCATCCTGCCACGGAATACCGGCATCGACCAAGGCCGCGTAGAGTTGCCGACTGTTCTCGACGTGACCGGCAATGGCATAGTGCAGTGGAATGTTCGGGGAGAAATCTGAGAGGTAGTGGTCGATGGGCTCCCAGTCCTCGATCGGCGACTTCAATGGACCACTTGATTCTGTGGCGACCCATGGGACACCGGATGCCGGCCATCCATCCAAGGTAGCGTCGTCATGCTCCACGCACGCACGACGTATGGTTTCCGGCATAGTCCACGGTCGATGGCGCCAGTCATTGTCTCGACCGCCATGCTGCATGAATCCGGCTCCGAGTCTGGTGCGCACATTCTGATGCGTGAAGGCGCGACTCACGCCGTCAACACAGAAGTCGAACGTGATACCTTCAAGCACTTGCTGGAGTGTCTTACCCGCGAAGCAAGACTCGACGTAGGCGCGTTCATGATCCTCAAGCATCAACCATCCCGTTCGATATTCCCATCGGCTGGTATCTGAAATGATATCGTAGGGTACTCGATCCACCGTGCGTGATGGGTGCTCACCCCAGTTGGCCTGCAACGCGTCGTACATCGAGGTGAACAGATTGTCTACCGGTCCCCACCGATCGAGTGTGACCTGTAGGGACTGCGGCCCGTAGGTGATGGGATTCTCCGGAGCCTCTCCGGTGTGAACTGCGTGCGGGCGATGTTTGGCGTCGGCGTAATCAGGCATGTACCTTCTCCTTCTCCATGAGTTCCATCAGTGAGTGAACAACCGAGATGTGGGTAGGGGTTTCTGAGGTCCGACGATTGAGCCAGTAGCAGCGAATACCCTTGGTCCGATACTGGTTAATGAACGTTAGGTCGTCATCCACCGCGAACACCACATGGAGCCGCAGTGGGATGTCGCCGTACTCATCCAGCCGTCGAGCCTTATCGTCAGCCCACCAGAGATAGTCGAATGGCAGGTCGTTGTTGTGAAGCCAGGTTAGCGTGTCAGTGAAGATGTTCGGGTAGCGATCGATCGGCCTGCTAGTGACTAGAATGATTTTCCAGTCTTGACGTCGGCACCAGTCGAGAAAGATCTTGGCGTCAGGGAACACTGGCAAGGTTCGTTTCCCGCCTTGCGTGCGGAAGCCGTGCTTGACCGCATTCCATTCGCTGGCTGATAGACCGACACTAGAAGCGTTCACGTAATCATGTGAAGCTCGTAATCGATCTAAATTGTCGGCTAGTCGAATGGTCAAGGTGTTAGACAGTTTGAGCAAGGTCGGTGCGTGTTCCTTTGCCCAGAGACAGACACCTTGAATGTAGTCCGCCAACACATTGTCAATGTCCACCAAGACACATGGACCGTCAATCCGCTTCATCCACTCTTCTTGGTAGCGATACTGCACCACCCGACTCTTGGCGTAGTAGAGTTCCTCCAACCGATCCATCGGGAACTCTGCGAGCTCGGCACAGGACAACCAGTACTTGAACATGTCGATAAGTTCTTCGTGTGAGTGGGCGACGTTCTGAAGCTTGCCCTGCCGACGACGATGAGACTTCCATTCGAAGGTGCGGAGGAACTCTCCGGTCTCTTCGATCATTCCGAGTGCCAGATCTTTCAACCGCACTCGGAACCGATCGGTATCGGACTCACTATCAACTGGGCACGCGAGTCCACCCGGAAAGATCTGTTGGTTGAAGGCTCGTTGATCTTCGAGCATAGCCTTGAAGTTCACAGCGTCCCCTTCCATTCGAGAATGTTCTGCCAAGTCTGATGCGCGAGCTCATCTGGTCGCCATGTCGCAAAACGACCGAAACAGAACGTGTCGAACACCTTCAATGCCCGGAGCACATCTTCGCTCTGAGGATGCGGATGAATTTTGCCGAGTGGGAGCGGCTTCACATCCGGACCGGGTTCCAAGGTCTCGAAGAACATTTTATCGGCGGTGAGTGTCTGACGGTAGAATCGACTAGTGGGATCGGAGAGATAATTCAATCGCATTCCGGCGTAGGAACCGTCCAAGGTTTCTGTGCGCAGGTAGATACGATCTTGTTTCCAGGGAGTATAGATCGGCGGTGAGATGAGGCAGAGTTTAAGGAACGCGTCCAAGGGGACGGTGTTCAGCAGTACGTCGTATTCAATGATGCGGCCGTCCGCCATCCTGAGTCGGTGTCCAGACAGGTCCACGGCTTTGACATGTTGGTTATACTCGACTCGTGGTGTCGGAAGTTGACTGTGCCAGCCGGTAGTGAGATGTTGAAATTGAAGTCCCCAATCACCGCCGTCATGTTCCTTGCCGATCTTTCGTTTGTAGGCGAGGACGGACTCCGGTGTTGGTGGAGCGGAATCTACAAGGGTTTCGACTTCGAACGAATACGACTCAACACCGGGAATCGGTTCCCATAAATATTGCGGACCGACCATGCGGGTCTCGAGATGATTCGCTGGAGCGGTTTTGCGCCAGTCCAGGAGTCGGACGGACGGCATGGCCCACTGAATCAGTTGACCAACAAACCCTCCGCCGATGACAACAACATGCGCCAATTCGAGTCTCATACGTTGCTCACCACGAAGGGAGATTTGGCGCTGACCTTCTGCGGTTGAAGTGGCTTACCGAAGTTCAGTTGTGAAAGCCACACCCGTCCTCGCATGAGTACAACAAATCGTTCAGGCCATGACAACGTCCAGCAAGTGACGGTGACGCGATCGTCGCTGAAGGCCGGTAGATCTTTCACTTCACTGCCCGGTCCGCCAGTCCACGTGCGTGTTTGTTCGGGAAACGAAATCGGTTTCATGCTTCCTCCATCTCGGTTAGGATCTCTTGCTTCTGATAGAACCGACTGCGGTCTCCATGACCGCACATCGGTAGGAACATACAAGTGCCATATTTGTTTTCGCAGTAGTCACTATTCTTGTAGTGACCACTCTCACCTTTCCACCACAGTAGGAAGTCCGATACTACGTCGTCGAGTTCTTGCTTGCGTCGGAAGAGATCCTGACTGTCCACGGTCATTCGCAGCCGAAGAAAATAGTACTCTGGTCGCTTTTGCACATCACGAATGATGCGCTGAGCGAAGGTCTGCATGTCCTCACCCTTCTTCGGCTTCACGGTAGGACGACGCACGATGTTGTACAGAAGACCGGCGGGTACTTTACCTTTGTAAATGATTTGGAGGATGAGCAGATAGATACCAACCTGCATCTCATGCGGGAGGATGTCGGTGAGATTGGATTCACCAGACTCTCCGATGCGAGACTTGGATTTGGATTCGAACAACCACGGACGCTTGGCACTGCCTTCATGAAAGCTGGCGTCGATCTTCCCGCGTAGGAAGGTCTTCATCTTCTTCTTGCTGCCGTACAGATGATGCCCACGCGGATACTCGACCGCGTAGGGATGCAGGAATTCATGTTCTGGTTTGTTCCAACGCAGCTTGAAGTCTTTGTGCCAGAACCGAAAATACATCGGCAACACACCTTCAGCGATGGCGCAGGTGACCTCCAGTCGTTCCAGTGTCTCTGCATCCGCTTTCGGGTTCTCTGACCGCCATTGCTTCTCGATCACCGCGACATGCTTGACCACATAGTCTGTGGACGGAGCCTTCTTCAACTTGCCGGCACGGACGTCCTCCAGTACTTTCTGGAGCAGTGAGTGCATGATGGTGCCGAACACCTGTCCCATGCTGGTGGAACGTGGACGCCATCCCTTGAGATGCAATCGTGCGAGCTCTCGGCAGTTCTTGAATTTCTGTAATGTGCTGAAACTAACTCCATCCCGTTCCGGATTGTAGGTCTTTACGGTCACCGGCCGCAAGGCAATAATTTTTCCCATGTCCTCCTCTTTCTAATACCCCGATCCGTCACTGCGAAATCCTCACTCGGGGTCACATGGGTCCCAGATGACTCCCATCAGACCGGGGCTCCTTTTCCAAGGGAGCGGCCTGACAGGTGATCATCCTCGCAGCTTAGTTGAATCGATCTAGTGCCCAGAGTCCAATGCCGACGGCGTCCCAGGCATGTGTGTCGGACCGACGCTTGATCTCTGGTAAACCGAGTCGATGACAATGATGCGCACCGATGATCTTCTCAACACGCTTCGCGGCGACGTCCTTCGGCAGTTGTCCTTTCCATCCGGACGTGGTGATCGGAATGAAGGTGCGTGGGTAGACACGGCCTGCGATGACGCCGCAAAGGAAAGTAAGCCGTTGGAGATCTCCGGTACGCCAACCCATATTCGACGTTGCCGCTGCATGGTACTCTGTGAACTCCGCGACCACGCGGGTTCGCGGATCACACAACGCTACGAGTTGGTCGGCGATCTGTTGGGCACGTTCCCACCACTCACCCTTCCCGGTCTTGATGACGCCGATGCGGTTGGGCATCTTATCACCCAACCACAACGCCCATCCAGTACCGGTGAGACCGGGATCGACCGAGAGTAGTGATCTCATATATCTCCCGCTTCGATCTTACGATGCCACTCACCGAGATGTCGCGCCTTCGCCCACTTGCGTTCGTTGACGGCCACGGTGTTCAACCGGAAGTGCACATGGACCAGATGCATCGTGGCCTGTACATCCGCGATCTCCTTGGATAGCCATTCACGGTTAACCAGGCCGGTGATCGGTTCACTTTCATCGATGCCCTGGATAATGCACCGAGCGACGGCTGACGCACACTCGTTGAGCTCCTCTAAAAACTTCCCCAACAATGCGAGCCGGAGTGGACTCGTTTCCGGTTTCCATGGACTGAGGACGTGCTTAAACGCTTCAGGATCTCCCATCACCTTCTCCTCCTCCTAATCGAAATGTAAAACGGTTTGTGGCTCTCACCCTTGCAGTTGATGAAACACTCGTAGCATACCATGTCTTTAAACGCGGAACGATTCCGGCAGCTGAACGGATACTTGGCTTTGCATGGACAAGGATGGCGTGGGAGTGGGATGCGAGGTCTGGGAATTTGACGCGGCTTCCGGAGCTCCGGTCTCACGCGGCACGTTGGAGGAAGTTCGTCATCACGTCACGGAGGAATCGTTTGGAGTCTCGCTTCTTTTCCTGCAACGCATCCAACACGGCTTCGTCCACCGAGTTCTTGGTGATGAGATCAATATACAGCAGCGGCACTTTCTTCATCATGTGCTCGATCCGCTGCATACTCTGGGAGCGTACCTCATGGTCCCAGGCGTTGCTGTAGTAGATAGCGGTGTTCGCACAAGCTAGATTCAATCCGTACTGTCCGACCTTCACCTGCATCAACAAGACTCGATAGGTGCCGGCATGAAACTTCCGCTGGATGATCGGCCGTTTCTTCTTCGGTGTACGACCGCGAATGACCTTACAACTGACCTTGGCTTTTTGCAACATCGCATACGCGGCTTTGATCTCGGATGTGAACCGGAACCAGACCACGATCTGTTCTTTCGGTTTCTCCTCGGTGATGATCTGTTTCAACAGTCGTAGTTTGTTGTCTGTCAACATCTCAAGACCAGGAGCGAAGCCTCCTGCCAGTCGTGCCAACCAAGTCTGTTGTACCGGTGCCCATTTGGTACTGTACTGGCCGGCAGTAAACTCGCGTTCGATTTCTTTCTGCAACCGTGCCTGAGCCGGGGTCATGTAGACGTACCGACGTTCGCACACCTTCTTGTTTCCCATGCCGACCTGACGCTGCGACCGGATGAAGCACTGGCTGTGGATAGCCTTCTTGATTTGTTCGACGACACCCTTCCTTGGAAACCACATGTAACCGATTTGATTGAATTTGGATTGGCGGAAGGCCCAGTAGTTCTCGAAGCCGAGGAAAGTGCCGTGAAGGAATTTCATCTGGCAGAAGAGATCGAGCGGAGATTCAGGATTGGGAAGACCGGAGAGGATCGCGCGGTGTTCAATGTGGTCGGTATTGCGGAGGAGGAGTTTGGTGATCTGTGCTTTGGGGTTTCGAATCTTGGTGGACTCGTCGAGGATGATACCGTCCCAGTCCAGGTCGAGAATCTCTGGACGGTTGCGGACGGCTTCGTAGTTGATGCCAAACCATCCGACAGTACTGGAGGATGCCGCCGTGAGCCATGCGTCCTTTTTCTCATTCGGCCAAATGTGAACCGGCCGTTTGCTTTCTTGTTTGATTTCATCTTCCCACTGCATGCCTGGGAGGACATCGAGCGGTGCGACCACTAACACCTTACGTAGCTTCTGTTCACGTGCCCAACGAATGGCCACCGGAGTCTTGCCCAGACGCATGGCCAGGAAGAGACCAATGGCTTTCCGCTTGCGAGCGTAGGCCATGGCCTCATCCTGGTGCTTGAGAAACGTCTTGCGCATTGTTTACTTGACTCGTAGGCCTCGTCCGAAGGCGACGCCGGTTAGAAATCCCGCCACGTAGCACAACCACCCGACTACCCAGATCATCGGTGGTGCCGCCGTATCTCGGTAGGGTAGGAAACAAACACTGACCAGTAGGGTGGGATCCCGTACACCGTCGGTGGATCGTCAACACGCGTTCCGTCCAGACGTCGTGCGGGCGTAGGTTCTGGGAAGTCCCACGGTCCGAGTGTCGGCGTCTTGGTGCTGAGGATCGTCACCGTCGGTCCGTCACATCGGCAGACCACCGGTGTCTGATATTGGTGCGACTGAAGGATGGTGATCGCTTCAGCCGGAGTTTGTTTCGCGGTCAACGGTTTGCCGAGATCGGCGTTGGTGAGCGTCTGTGCCTGTACCGGACAGGCTGACAGAAACATCAGCGCGACGCAAATGAGCAGGATGACGAGCGTCATGGTTTCGGCGGGACTACCAGCCCGATCGTCTGTGCCCCAACCAGAGACGTCATCATCGTCGTGAATCATCATACCTCTTCTCCTTCTCCATTCCGAGTTGCTTCGCTGTCGGATCATCCGGCTGTTCTTCTACGATCTCGAGAGCGTAGGCAGCCGGACCCTTTACCGGTTCCGGTTCACGAGCGGAGAACCGAATCCGTGTCACCTGCGTGATGAGTGTGTTGAGTGATAGATGGTTCGGGAGATCCTTTGCAAAAGCAAAGTAATCCCGACCATCCGGTCCGCAGATGAAAAAGAATCCCTTGTCCCGGTTCACTCCGGCGACCGTGCCGACCATTCGATTAGGCATCCGCTTTGTCCTTTGTTCCGTCAAGTCCTTGTCATCCATGAAGAACGAAAGCGGCACCCCATGAGATGATTCACGTGTTACGGGATGCCGCTTTCTTTTCATGACAACCTACGCGGCCTTCTTCTTCTTCAGCTTCAGCACGACCTTCTTCTTCGCGCTGTTATCGGTCTTCACCTTCCGCACGTAGCCTTTGCTGACCATGCGGTTGAGCCACACACCGGTCTGGGTGAGCGGATCCTGTCCGGTGTAATCCTTGAGACCGCCTTTGACAGCAGCCTCACTGATGTCGGCAACGGTGCCTGACTTCATTTTCTTGATGGCGTTGTAGACGACGCCCATGATGGTCTCGTCTACCAGGTCCTTCGCTTCCTTTGCGAACTCGAACGTCTTTCGGCCGCGACGATCGTCACCAGTGGTCTTTTTCTTCGCCATGATCTCACCTATCTCCTGTTGTTGTGTTGCCTGTTTACGAATTCGTTTCCGTTGATTCGACTTCGAGATCGCATCGATGGCCATCCGTTCGGTCCACAACATAAAGCACATTGGACAGTAGACCAGCTTTCGAATCTTCAACGGATGTTGCGGCCGGATCACGATGTGACCGCAGCGCAGCCGAAGCATCAACGAATCGTTGATCGGCGTACCCTGCGGAAACTTCGGGTCTCGAAACAATGGCCGCATGTAAAGTGCTGTTTCTAGTTTTGACACCTTCCTTTTTCGAAGGATGACCGTGGGACGGACTGCGCGCGTCACCGCGTGTCGCAAATGAATTTTCATGTGCGTTTGATTTCCGCCTCCGCCGCCACCATCTCCACGCCGTTCGAGCCGGGGGATTATCCCTCTGAACCGAGCGGTTCACGCGATAAAATTTATCCCCCGGCCGCACAGCAAGTTAAGCCTCCCCGATTGGCGTCGGGTCGGATGGAATTTTCGTCAAGCTTCCTGATGCCAAAATGTAACCGCGCTCGGTGCGACCGTTGTCGTCCCAGCACACGGCTACGAGCTCGACGCCCTTATCAAGTGCAGATGGCACACCGCGATACAGTTCCACCACGGTGCCGACACGATCAGGCTCTTGTCGCGACAACCATCCACGTGTAGAAACACGATCCCCTACTGCCAGCTGATTCATTTCTTCGCCTTCGCGGCCTTTGCATCCGGATACTTGTAGATGTTCAAGCCGACCTTGACATCGCCGACGTCCTTGTTGCCTTCGGACGACGCGATGATGACGGTCTTGCCGGACGCCGACGGTCCGAAATCCTTGCTGAGGTCCACGACCATCGTGAGCTTGCTGCCATCGATCGAGTACTCGATGTTCTTGCCCAGTGTTTTCTTGGCCACGTCAGTACCTCTTCAAAAAGAAACTGGTTAACTCAGTCCGCGCCAACAACTCGTCACGATAGCTTGTATTCTCATCGATGACATGTATCTGGCGTGTCCTCTTTCTACGTTCGACTCGCTTTCGTTTCGGAGTCCGCTTTTTCTTTTTCATGCGCGTCTCCGTTTATTCGAAACTTCCTCCATGTAGTACCGAGGTTGACGACGGATCTTCAACGCATCCGCGAGAATGGTCGCGCGCACCCATGACGGTGATACGCCGTACTTCGCAGCAATACGCTGAAGCTCTCGATTGATCTCCGGCAACAACGATGTGTGAGACGGTTCACGCACCACACCGGGGATGCGAGGCTGGCATCGCTTCTTCATTTGCCACCCCACATGTTGAAGAACACGGCGTCCTTCACGGCCTGCATCAACGCTGGCACCTCTTCAGCGGCGACGGCGATCTTGGCGACGCGCACGTACTGATCGACGCGCATCGTCATGGCTTGCTTGCCGACCTTCTTCTTGATGAGCGTCTCTGCCTTCGACGACGTGGCGGTCTTTTTCTTTTTCCGCCAACGTTTCTTCATCAGTCGTGACATCTTCTTCTTTCCTTCTTCAGTTTGTAACCAGTGTACCTTTTTCCTCACCATGTCCTCCATTTTCCTCTCCTTCTCTTATCTCGGTCCCATTTCCTTAATGAAGTTTTTGGATGACCACCATTCTATCAGCATTGGCTTCATTCGTTCAAAGTCAGATGCTCTAAGGAGTTTCCGCCAACCATGAAGGAACTTCGGGAGTCTTCGTTTAAAATTCTGTCTCGCCACACATTCCTTACCCCGTGAAGACTGATACCACTTTTTCGCTGTCCGCTTTGCTTTTTTAGTGGCTCTATATTTTTTGAAATACTCCTTTCCCTTGTCTGACCGAACAAAGTCAAACATGTACTTCGCGTAGTACGCACGAACTCTGGTATCAGTTTTTTTACGACGTCGCTCGTACAATCGACGCTTTTCTGGGTCAGCACGATGTCGAGCCTTTGCTTGTCGCCTCCATTTCTTTTTATGTTTGAGGTACGACTTTCGAGAATATGATTTTCTCGCGGCCGCACGTTCTTCTTCGGTGTTAAACCTAACCACGATAGGTATTCCCAATCGTCTACGTTTATTCCACTCGTGCAGTCTATGCCTTTCTTTTCTTTCCTTTATTTCGGCGTCGCTGAGTTGTTTTGCCATGGCTCATCTGCTTTTCAAGCTTCTTCATGATGCACCGAACCTGGATCTCGTTCGACAGTGCCGACTTCAGTCGAACGAAATTACCGATGTACCCGATGGCCACCTTACATCGTGCCAGGATCTCATCTATGTTCTTATCTCCGATCGGAGTTTCACGCAAACGTTTTCCCTCCGGAACCTGATCGTCCGCTTCTGTCTCAAGATGGTTCAACAGGTCTGTGATCACAGTCTGCACTCCTTCGGTTTCTTGTCCTCCCTCTTCCGAAGGAAGGATGGGAACCGTAATCCGGTCTCCGACATCTTCTCGTACTTCACTTCGACCACACACGGATACTTCCACTGCAACGCCTCCACTCGTTGCTGATCACTGAAGCCGGTCCCGACATTACCCATCTGGATCAGAGCCCACTTCGCTTTCCATGGACCGTAGATCCCCAGATTCAATGCCCCGACCACTTTCTCGTTCCGACCCTTGCCGAGCTCGTAGCCGGTGGCGACGAAATCTCCTTCCACCATCGGCTTGAACTTATAACAGTTGCATCGCTTCGGCGAACGATTGAGATGCACCTGCGTCGCCTGGTCTGCACGCCACAACACCAAGCCTTCCCATCCGCGTTTCTGCACGCGACGAATGCACTGCGCCAGCGACTTGGTGAGTCTGGGCATCACGACGACATGATTGAAATGCGCACGACGGCCGGTATGCGCCTTCACCAACGCCACTCCCAACGCGTTGTACCGTTCTCGATACGGCAGTTGCCATGTCGGGAGCCGGTCATAGAAGAGAAGGTCGAACACCAAGAACGAAATCTCGCATCCGTTCCGTTCGTAACTGATCATGGTCCGGATCGCGCGTTCTGATTTCGACCGACAGATCTCGGACACCGCGATGAAGTCGTCGGCACCCTTCGGTGTGGTGACCACGAACTCACAATCCAGGATAGTCCCCGCTGGCAAGGTGAGCTCTTGCGTGAGCCGGGTGAAGTGGGCGGTCATATCGTCCATCCCCCGGCTGTAGACGTGAATGGCGCCATCCTGGCCAGCCACAATGTAATGCCGCATCCCATCCCGTTTTCGTTGGATGGCGAGCAACCCGGCCTTGTCCAGCCGAGCGGCTTCTTCCGGCGCGATCTCGCGAATGGGTTTGGCCGGAGCGAATGAACGTGGCAGCTTATCGAAGTCCAACTCGGACTTCAATTTCTCCAGCTGCACTTCTTGCGCTCGTGCTTCCGCCTCGACGTAGCCGGCACGCATCTTCTTCTCCACTTGCCGTGCATGCTCTTCCACCGCGACCGTCTTCGGTGACTTGTACGCAGCCGTACCTTTCCGTCCTCGACTGGTCATGGTGTCGTGAGTGATCTGCATCTTCCCGCCTTTGATCCCCCACATGCTAGTGACCGTGATCCCGTCGGCTTCAATCCAACAGGACCAGGTTTGCAATTGACCCTTTGAGGTACGAGAGAAGAAGGTCACGAAGGCCTTTCGGCTATTCACTCTCAATCTCATCGTCGTCCTCCAGGTCATCGGCGTCGAGCATGGCATCGAACTCCGATTGCCAATCGCCTTCCGCTTCGTCGGTGTCCGAGCGATCGATCTCGTCGTCATCATCGCGGTCTTCCATCACACTACCTCCACCATACCGGCCTTCAACATCCGATGCAGCATGATACTGGTCTGTGTCGTGGGGTCTTGTCCGGTCACGTCACGCAGACCTTTCTCAATGGCCATTGTCGCGATCTCCGCCACTGTGCCTTCCTGCATCGTGCTGATCGCGTGCCATACAATATGCATGATCCCGGCCGGCACTTTTCCGTCCGGCTCTTTTACGTAGCGAAATCGTTTCTGTTGTCCTCTGGCGCCAACCTCCGCGCGTGGGGCATTGGGATCTCGCGGAAGGCGTACACCTTTCCGTTCCTTCTTCGTGAGCTCCTGTTTCATTTTCAGCATCAGTTGTTGACGCTTGTACCGGCTCATCTTCGGTAGATGGCAGGGACAATGACAGTACAGATGCGTCCGACCACGATCCTGGTCCACGGTCTTCGGGCAATGACGGTGTCGAGAATTCTTACACGCCGCAAACAGTTTGGGTCGGAACGATTCGAAGTAGACACGAGGATACTTCGGACAGTTCTCGGGAGTGGGTGGCAGGAGGAGCTCTGCCATCCGTGCATGCTCGCGAATCTTCGCCTTGATGAGCCGAGCCTTCGAGCGCTTACTCAAGTCAGTTTCTCCTGTGCGGATGCCAAAGCATCTCGAAAGGCCGTGAGACCGGGACACGTGTGTCCGTTGTAGCGCCAACCCTTACACGTGCAGTAGACCATGTTGTGCCGGTCCAGACAGATCTTGTGCGGTGGATGACCTTCCTTACTTGATGGCACCAACGCGAGTACGATGTGGACCGGCCGTCGGATGCGTATCTTAATCTTCTTGGTGACCATCTCCTTCTCCTTTCCGTGACTACCAGTCTTCTGTCTGGTCCGCGTCTTCCTTGGTGGCTTCCCGAACCGACACGCTATTGTACCGGCCGGTCGCCATCAGATGATACTTTGCCGCCACTGCGTCGGTGTGGTTGGAATAGATCTTGCTGGTGCGACGGGGCTCATCCTGGCCGCGATCACGCACCATGATCACCCATCCGAATTCCGAATGATCCATGTCAGCCATATGCCGGTGCTCCGTGTGAAGGATCCCCGCATGGCAGTACACGCAGTCGGGATCGCCTATGACGACTTCCTGTTTGAACAGGTACTGGCTCATGCCCGCTCCTTATTGAAGCGTGCCGCGCACGCCGCACACATCCCATGGGTCGCATTCCGGTTCTTCGGATCGCGCGGATCGAATCCCGGACACCACGCACATACCATCTCCAGCACTTCACGCAGTGGGATGATCCGGACTTCCCGAAACAGATGATGCTCCGGTTCCCCGATGCGGACGTAAATCGTTTTCATGACCTTCTCCTTTATGGTGCGGCGTGGCGTTGAATCTCCTGGTCTACGAAGTCCTTCCACTCCTTGAACGTGTACTCCGGATCGAAAATTGCCATCACGCTCTGGACTACGGCGTCAGCGGTGTCCGGGTCCAGTCCGGCGTCCTTCGCGCGTTGATGGGCAATGCTCCGTGCGGTGGTGCGAGCGATGCGGTTCACTTTCATGACCATCTCCTTCCGCGTGTGCCTGCGAGCACGGCCTTAAGATGTTCCGGACTCGCCACTGCGGCCAAAGAAATGATGTTGTGACCAATCTCTCGGCCAGACACCACCGGCTGACCGTAGCGAGAAAACGAAGCCTCGATAAATTGCCGACCCGCGTAGATGCCGTTGTAGCGATACAACATCTTGGCTTGGTCCTGCCAGTACTTGATGGTGTGATATGGGATGCCGTATCGTGGCGCGCGTTTCGTCTTCATCGGAGCACCAAGAAGGTCTCTGCGTCCTCGTCGTCGTCATCGTCCGGTTCGGCAATTGCGAACCCACTGCTGCTGTAAGCGGATTCTGAAACGGTGACAGTTTCGCACTCACCTTTCAAGGGTAGTGCCTGAGCGGTGTGTGAATGATCTCCGTAGTCGGCGGTGACAATGATCCGCATGTCGGGTGACTCGCCTTCGAGCAGGTCAAGGAGTTCTCGAACGGTGATAGTGCGTAAGCCTCTTGCCATGATCATCCTCTCCTTCATCACTTCTGATTTGATGTCACTATTCCTTGTACATATTCCAGTAGCTGATGGCGATGCGGATGGTTTCCTCCAGCGTGGGTGTCGAACCAGATTGCTCCTCTATCCGCCGTTGCATAACCAGCAACTGTAACACCACTGGTCTGGACAACTTGAGTCCCTGACGCTTCGGTAGCGCGGCAATGTGGCTCATGACTGCGGTACCGTGGGCATCCGAACCATTGCCGCCGCGCATGGCTGACGGTCATGCACCAGTTTCGGTACAACGGAATCGATCACGCGAAGGAACTCATCTTTGGTAAACTCAACGTGGCAATGCCAACAACGGTCGCTAGCGACTACGTCGTAAGGATACCATGGCGAGTTCATTTCACGAATCATGACCTTCTTCTCCTTCTCATTCAATCGATTTTACACATTCCAATCGTACAAGTCCATCCAACGTGATTTCGGATAGCCTGCGGCGACCGCGCGACGTTTCGCTTCAGCGACCAGATCCTTGTAGCGAGCGAATTGCTGGAGGCATCGGCCGCGTACCCGACGCGGACGATTCGAGCCGTTGAAGAAATGGTACTCGTTGGTCCAGAGATAGAGTCGGTAAATGCGCTTGACCACGACGGATTCCCCTTCGCCGACGTGAACGATTTCTCCGATTCTCATCTCACCCTCCGCACGTGTTCCAATGGCGGCACGTATTCGGCTTCCACCTTCACCCACATGTCGTCGTTGATGGCCACCACGACACCGGTGATCAGTTTCGCCGGACCACCGGGCTGTTGACTGTGATACGACCCGGTGTTCGGCCGCATCTGTGCCCACGAGTGTCGGTCGCCCACCTTGATGGTCTGAGGAATGTTGGTGCCAAGGACGAAGGTGTAGATGATGAGAAAGTCTTTCCAGGTCTGGCAGGTCTCGCACCAGAACTGACCGGTCTCCCGCGTGTTGGCGATAGCGGGTTCACTGCCGCAGACGTCGCAACGGAAAATCTTGGACATGACCTTCTTCTCCTTCTTCTAGGAACGGAGGTGAGCCAAGCAGATTGCCTGGCCCACCCATCGACGCCGCGTCACGCTATGCGGCCTGCTTGATGCGCTTCACCGCCTTGATGGCCCGCAGCCGGTTGAGATGCACGTGAGTCTGGACTAGAGGATCCTGGCTGGTGACCTTCTTCAGTCCCAGCTTGATGGCGGCCTGCGCGATGTCCGCCACCGAACCATGCCGCACCTTCTTCACCGCCTGCAACACGACCGCCTGGATGCCTTCCTGCGCCTCGACGGCCTTGACGAAGGCGAACTGCGCACGACCACGACGGCTGACGTTCTTGTTGCTCTTCATGATACGATCCTTTCGATGGGAGCAGGATTGCTCCGTGATAGGCGCACCGATGTGTGCCCACCACGCAACGTCCTATTCCTTGGCTGAGAACAACACCGGCATGTCTTCTAGCGATTCGATTTCATGATCAATCAATTCGACCTCGCCATCCTCCATGTCCTCGCCGTTGGCATCCAGGAGAATGCCGGAGAAAACTAGATACGCTGGATCTCCTTTCATGTCCTCATTGTCGGTGCCTTCCGGGATGGTCTCCATATTCGTGATACGTACGAAGCACCCTTCCATCTCCTTGGTGGGGTGATGGTCGCGGCCGCAGAAACCGTTCATATCCACGTTTTGAATTCGCACGATGATATTCAACATGACCTTATTCTCCTTCTTGTTTTCGATGTTCTTAGAAATTTCGAGGATCCTTTGCCAGCTGGTCGCGCATATCGGCGAAGTGTTCCGGCGTGCCGTACAACCACATCACCGGAACCGATGACGAGAACCAACCCGAGGCATCACCGTCCACGAAGTAGTAATAGCCTCGTCCACGCACCAGACGTTCCTTGTGGCCGCGTGCTTTAAGCACCTTGTTGACGGCCGATGGTGTTGTGCGTTGTTCGGTCATCATAGTTTTACCTCGACCCAGGTCGTGTCCTTCTTGATTCGCTCAACCGCCAATGCGTGTTCGAGTTTCTGCGTGGCTTGGAATTTTTCAAATGTACTCATGACCTTCTTCTCCTTCTTCGTTACCGAGAAACCGCTGCGTGCGCGCGACGCGATGGAGTGTGGGTCTCTTCGTGGAACTGTCCCTGTCCGTGAAACGACGCATACAACAGGAATATCAATGTCAATACCTTCGCCTTCATCATCTTCTCCTTCAGGTCCGGCCTTGGAACCGGCCCACGCAGTGTGGGGGGATTTACAACACACGGCCTGTCACGCCGTGCGCTGTCCTCATCATCGCTTCCGTGTGCACTTGGTTTCGTGCGGTCTGGGTGTAGGCCTGCACAACGGAAGAAGAAAGGTCAAGCAGCCAACGCCAGGATGGCGTGTCATGTTTCGACTTCAGGTCTGCTGGTGTCCGTGGACAACCGGTTCAGCGTTCGCGATTTATTCCGTGTGCCGCTATGCCGTGAGGCGGTGTGGGCAGGATACGCTAATGACGAACCGGCCGCGCCATTGGAAGGCGCGACAGCTTTCTGAAAGCTTGCTTGGTATTTTGTTTTCAAGCGGCCCACCCAGTTCACCGGCCTTGATTCGTAACAGCCTGGGGTGGTGCCCGTGTCGCTGTAGATTTCGGTTTGCGGCTTACGGCGTTCCGGGCACTCGCCTGTGTGGCATCGGCCCTTGCCTGCGCTCCGTCACCTACCCGACACCACTATTATCGCTCAAACTGGCATCGGCCGCGCACACAAAGAAGAAGGTAGTCAGCCCAAATGGGGTCGAAAAGGTGGTTAACCCGTACACCGGCCTGGGGATAGGGAATATTTGCAGTGGCTTTTGGATTGGTCGAACGGAATTGCACAGTGGTGGAATTTGCTCAGGAAATTGAATGCCACTTTTTGCCCGAAACCGAGGTATCAAGCCGAAAAATCTCGTCACCCCCCCTTTTTGGAGTCGTGAATTCGAGCACTTTTTCTCCGTAACTTGCGCCGTCATATTGTCGGTTGATGAGCCGGGTAAATGCTAGTTGCTGTTTGAGTATTTTCAACCCTTCACGCATGATGACGGCGTGGACATCAAATGTCGAGGGTAGAAAGATCGTGCGCTCACCGGGAACCCAGAGCAACCGTTCGATATCGAGCTCGGCAACGGCCGTCGTGGCGAGCACCGCGAACGCACGGCGAAAAAACTCTCGACGATCCATTACAGTTCGAACTCCACCTTCACATCACCCAGTATGTAACTGCGCATGTCACCGGAGACCGAGGTATCAATCATATCACAGCGAATGTTTCGCGGCGTGACGCCGGTTCGTTCCTTGAACCGCGCGAGACACGGCGTCATCGCGTTGTACAGTTCGCGTTTGAGTGTGCTGATGTGCTCTGCGAAGTCCGGTGCCTTGGTTGCATCTGCCATGGTCTGTCTCCTAAGGGGTTCCACGTGTTTGAGTAAAATCCATGGTGGTGTGCGATTCCGCCATTGGTACTGTCCGCAGAGACATTTAGTTTGACCGAATGGCTCTTCCATGGTGTCTGCCGGAACAATCCAGCCGTTCACTTCTCGAACACCGGTGCATATGAACCAAACATGTTTACCGAGGATGCAGGTATGGCCGATATGTCTGGCGGGATCAACAATAATACTCATTATGGTTCTCGTTCGCTGTCCTGGACCGGTTTGAACCGCGCCTCGATGCTTTTCTCTCCCAGGCGTTGGAGTGCGCGACCGACTTTCTGCAACATCTCATCCGTGAGATTGCACCGGTAGATGAGTTGGTAGATATTGTCCACCTTGAATTCTAACGTGACATCGACGCAGTCGTCCGGCATATCAATGCCTTCAAACTTGAGTGCGTCATACAAGCTGTAGGTGCTAATCACTCTCGCCATTTTCCTCCTCTAATTCATGAATGGTAAAGCCGTCATCGCCAATGGGAAAAGAAATCATCTCCCCATTCTGCATGTGAAAGTAGATCCGGGTTTCTCCGTCTTCTTTGAACTCGTCTTCGTCCTGTTGGGTGATGTCGAGAATCCGTTGGCCGATGAACCGACCGAGGAACTCTCGTACGTTACTGTAATCCGTCATGCGGATGCTCTTCCAAATAGCGTCGGAGGTATTCTTCCTTGCTGACGCTGCGGCCGTTAATCAGATACCGCGTCAGGCCGGGAACATACTGCGTGCAGTCATCGGCCTTGTAACCGGGTTCAACCTTCTCCTCGCACCGTACGCAGCGATGTTCGCCAATGGGAATCTCTGCGCCGTCTTCAAAGTACTCTATACCGGTCTGCACCCAATGCAATGTGGGTGTGATGAAGTGGTCGGTGGGACGATAACTAGTGGCCGGTGCGCCGTTGGTCCACCATTGATGAATGTGTCCATGACGGTCGGTATGGGTCCAACGTTCATTTGGTCGATGGAGGGAGGTCGCTTCCATCATCGATCGTTCCATCCGGAATTCGCTGCTCATGTTGTCGCTCCTCAAATTTATCGAGTAGGTACTGCATCGCGTCCAACCACGTGACGTCGGTATCACTGGCGATATCGAGTGCGGCCGCAATCAAATGTAAGGCGCCGAACTCTGGATTGGGTTCGTCTTTGACCACTTCGATGACGCGTTGTCCCATGAGTTTGGTTTCATCATCCTTGGCATCGAGAATGTGCCTACATTTCTGGCGGAGATTACGGAGTTGCGCGCGAGTCCCGCAATGCGCATGCCACTGGAGCTTCCGATCGGTATCGAGCTTCGCGATTTGATAGGATGGAAAGTTTGGACCCTTAAATGATCTCCAGCCCATACGACGGCCGGTCATGGTTGCCATCCCTCGCCGAACTCATCGGCAAACGCACCGGGACAAGTTTCCAACCAGGCGAGTACCTCCAACGGAGCGAAGCCCAGCCAGGTCGCAAACCGATACGCCCATTCTCCTGGAGTGGAACGTGGACGGGAATGAAAGACCAGATCGAATGCCCGAGCGAGCTCGTCCAAGGCGCGAATGGTTTTCTCGATCGCGGACAGAAACCGTGTCATATCGAAGGCGAGCGTGATGCGGAGATCGCGTACATCACTCATGGCGTCATCTGGGCGAAGGCCGCTCGCCAGCCTCGATCAAATGCGAGTATCTCTGAAGCGGTGTCGCCTTTATGATTGTCAACAGGTTCGCGCGAGGGGTGTTCGCCTTCCCGGTAGCCCATGGTCTTGAGAAATTGGCAACCGTTCGCGGCGCATTCCGGTACCGATCCCATGCAGGCAATGACAACGGGATCCGTGGTCTGTAAGTCTGCGGCACCCATCCGCCGATTCATCAGATCGCCGAGTCGTGCGGCCCAACGCTCGCGTTGTTGCGCGGCAACGGGATCGAGCATGGGCGTGCTCTCAATGTCTTGCCGTAGCAGGAACAGTTGTTGTAGAAATTCGCGTTGTGTCATTTTTGCTCCTTGTTAAATCTCGCGCCAACTTCGGCCGCTGTTTCCTCTCGACATACTTTCATTGACGCCTCCGAATGTGATCGCGCACCGCTACGATTAGCAACAGCGCCAAGATCGCAATCGCCGCAACCCTGATCATGGCTTCTCCTCGCCGAAATCTGATTGGTCGCTTACGCCTGCCTCCGTGCTTCGTTGTGTCAATGTTTCTTCTCCTTGTAAAAGTGCCAACGATGACCGAGGGATTTGGTAATGGATTCGGGTATGCGTATCGGGAGCAGCAGTTCGTCTTCAGTACGGCCGGACCGGACGTAGGTCCAGATCGGCGTGGTGTTGAGATCATAGCTGCGAATGAGTTTGGCCAAAGCGGAGTAGCTGTCGGCTTGTTCCCGCTTGAAGTAATACTGGCCGCCGGCGTGATGGCTGTAGGCACCCCATCGCTGGGGCAGATCAGAGGTGATCTGCGAAGCCGAAGGGGGAATCGGGGTCGGGAGCGGATCGGGTTTGCCGGGATGGGTGTCGCCTTTCTTCCGCAGATGCTGCGGGATTTTAAGGTGATAGGCGCTGAGCGCTTGATCCACCAGATGGCTGCGTCGGGTGAGCGCGCGTTGAATCCGTGCGCGATGGGAGGGGGATTGTTTGTAGCCTTTATTCGGCAATCAGGTCCTCCAGTAGTGCCCGCAGCGAATGCAGGTCCACCCATGGGTGGTGAGTTGCCAGGAATGGCCGTAGCGTTTGCAGCGGGCTTCGCGATTGGATTGTAGGCCGGTGATCATGACGCTGAGGGCGGCGAGCACAGCGAGGGTGGCAATGCCGTACCAGGCGTAATCGTTCATGGTTGTTCCTCAATGCGATGCGCGATGACCAGGAGCGCGAGGATCAAGGCATACAGCATCGCAAAGTACATGTGGCCCAGCGAGTGCGTGGTGGGATCGATGTTGTCGAGTGCGTCGTACACGGCTTGTTCGTCGGCTTTCATTCGATGCGATCCTTTGGTTTGCGGCAATCGGTGGTGGTGATGCGAAAGCCTTCTTTAGAATAATGCGAACGGATGGTCGGGGCCTCGCTGGTGCGAATGATAGGGGCGGCGAGTTGTCGGATCATGCGTGGGCCAACGCAGGTGGTGCAGATCGGCGCCGGATCGTGATGGTGATGCTGGTACAGTTCAATGGTGATGGAGCAGACCGGGCACCGATAGTCATACAGCGGCATTTATTGGATCCTCCGAACAGCTGATTATAGAGTTTACTAGATAAAGTGTCGAGAGGAAATTCAGGGGTGGAGATGCAGGTGTCCCTTTTAGCAGCGATGAGCGATTACTGTATATAGTTATGCGTAAGAATTGAATAAATGGGAATTCACGTCTAGAGTGGAGGGGGTATGGGTCATTCTTCTAGAAGTCTTCCTTAAATAAAAAATCATACGAAAAAATCCTTAGTAATGTAGTGGTACTTCATAGGGGAAATGCTGAAGGATGGTGCGGAAATGACGCGAGCGAACGACGAACAGGGGCGGTGTATGAAGGGGGACCCTACCCCTCGCGTTTCAGGTGTGAACTGCCGGAAAAGTGATGTTTTTTCGAAATACGCACAGGGAATTGCGAATTCGGAGGAGGAAATACCATGGAAGAGGGTCGGTTTTTCGGGCCTTAGGATAATGGGGTGTTGGAGGAGAAACGAGCCACTTTTCGTGGTTAGGCACTGCTGAAAATTATGTCAAAAATCACGTTCGTCACGCCATCTGCATACAAACGGACACCCGGCATTCGTCCGCGTTGTACGCATCGACACCGCGAGACGCGCCAGCACTGTCTCAAGCCGCAGGGTCATACGCAGAATCATTCATACAAAGATTCTCCGGTACATGCGGCAGAAAAAGCGGCCCCGAAAAAGAATTTCGTCGTGAGCAAGGAAACCAAGCTGGATTGTTTGCAAATGATTGAGGATCCAGTGTACCGAAAACGCCTGCTTGCGGATCTGCGGGAGCGAAAATTACGCCCAGCAGTAGAATGCATGCTGTGGTATTACGCCAAGGGCAAGCCGAAGGAAATGGTGGAGCATTCGGGTACGCTCTCGCTACAGCAGGAGTTGAGTGCCTTGAGTAATGAGGAGCTCCAGGAGCGGGCACTCCAGGTCGCCGCGATGCTCAAGGCAGAAACGGTACATTAGTATGATCGAGATGTATCATCCGGAACATGCACGGGTCCATCCCTGCGCGGCAGAGGAGAGCGAGCTCGAACGCTTACTACGAGAGGGATGGGTCCGTACCAAAGAAGAACTCGATGCTCCACGAAAAGAATTCTCGCAGCAACACATTGATGACGAGTTCGATGCTCGCGTCGATGAAATGTTACGCGAAGAACAGCGAGCCGATCGACTGGCATCCCGCAGGAGGGGGAGCATGCACCCCTGAAATTCAGTGAAATCGTGCGTGGTACATTCTCACAGTTCAATTCAATTTTCATCAGGTGTCATTATGAATATCAAATCCCTGCTCTGGCGTCTGGTCTACGCGGTCATCCTCGTCCTCATTTGCATCTTCGCCATCCCGCTCCTCTTTGAACTCGTCGGCCTCTCCATTCCCGGCGGTCCCGGCATCATGCTGCTCAAGTTCGCCTTCGCCTGTCTGATCGTCCTGTATGTCTTCTTCGGCCCTGAACCTCCGGCACCCTTTTGACCCCGTGCATCGCTGTGCCTTGAACAACTACGCGAATTGACATGCGCCGATTCCTCACCGCCTGCGCGTTGCTGCTCCTGTGGTTCTTCGCTACCATCCTCATTCTCGGGTGGATCATCCTGCGCATGTGTCCGGATAGCAATCCCTGTTAAATTTTAAAATTTGAAACCTACCACTCATCCCCATCCCGATCCCTTCTCCCTAGGGGGATCTCCTCGCGCGCGTTCCTTTCTTTCGCCAGCCGAACAGCTGGCCGGCATCATTGCGGAACAACGGCGCCGACGCTACCTCGCCGCACCGGACCGCTGGATCCAGGACACCCTGCAGGAGCATCTCTGGACCAAGCAACGCGAGATTGTCCTTTCAGTACGGGATCATCGCAAGACCGCCGTTCCCTCCTGTCATGGTTCTGGCAAGTCGTTCCTCGCGGCCAGAATCGCCGCGCATTGGTTGTGCAATCATCCCGCTGGAGAAGCCTTCGTGGTTTCTTCGGCTCCTACCGGGCGTCAGGTCCGGAACATTCTCTGGCGGGAAATCAATCGCGCCCATGGCAATGCCGCGCTCATCGGCCGCACCAACCAGACCGAGTGGTTCCTCCCCACGGCCAATGGCAAAGAGGAACTGGTGGCCTTCGGCATGAAGCCGGATGATCTCGACCCAGCGGCGTTCCAGGGCATTCATGCCCGCTACGTGCTCGTCATCTTTGATGAAGCCGGAGGCATCGCCAGCCAGGCCCTGTGGGAAGCCGCGGACTCCCTCTGCGCCAATGACGACTCGCGCTTCCTCGCGATTGGGAACCCCGACGCACCCGAGACGGAATTTCATAACATCTGCAAACCCGGCTCCGGATGGAATGTCATTCCCATCTCCGCCTTCGACACCCCCAACTTTACCGGCGAAGCGGTACCCGACAAACTCAAACACCTGCTGGTCGGCAAACTCTGGGTGGACGAGAAACGCCGCAAATGGGGCGAGTCGAATCCCTTCTGGGTCAGTAAAGTCCTTGGGCAATTCCCCGATACTACCATCGATGGCCTGCTGCCGATCAAATGGGTCCTGGCCGCGCAGCAGCACGAACTCCCCGCTACCGCGCCCTATGAGTTCGGATTGGACGTCGGTGGCGGCGCGAACAACTCCACCTACTGCGAACGCGAGGGACCACGCTATCGCATCATCCGCCGCGATCAGAACCCCAACACCATGGAGACCTGTGGACAACTGCTCGCATTCATCAACACCAGAAAGCAAACCAACACCACAACCGCCTACGGCCGGGTGAAGGTGGACGAGATCGGCATTGGACGCGGGGTGGTGCAACGCGCCCAGGAACAGAAATACACGACCGTCATTGGCGTCAATGTCTCGAGACCCGCCAAGGACAAAGAACACTTCGAGAACATTCGCGCCGAAGGCTACTGGGCGCTCCGCGAACTCTTTCAATCCCGCCTCATTGACATTGATGACGCGGATGATGATCTCGCGGCGCAGTTGGTGGATCTCCGCTATAAGCGCAACAGTCGCGGCAAGATCCAAATGGAATCGAAAGACGATATCAAGGCCAGAGGACGCCCATCTCCCGACGACGCCGATGCCCTCATGCTGGCGTCGCTGTCCTATACCGGCATCGTCGAGGAAGTACGTGTCCATGAATCGGCCTGGGGTTAATTCATGAAGGAGGTGAGGCTGTATGCGGTAACCCATCCATGGACGGAGCCTGCACGAAACCAGAAGATGAGCCGGTTGTCAACATCCCGCAGGCTCCGTTTCTTATCCAGAGAGAGGAGCAGATGCCATTCAAAATCTCAGCGTATATCGGAGCCGCGAACTCCTTCGTGGCGGAAGGAGACACCTTCGAACCGGCCTTCGCTACGGCGTTCACCAATTGGATCAATAAAGTCCCATTCGAACAAGGCGATGCCGCCGCAGTGGTTCGCCTGCTCGGCGATGCCTCCAAGATTGAAGCCGTCGCGGCGGACATCAAAGCCAAGGCCGCACAACTCGACTCGACCGCACCCGCACCCACGACGTAGGCGCACTTCCGCGCATGTAGAGGAGACACCATGACCGATCTCACTCAGGCACTGCAGAAGGTGGACGATGCCACCAACACCCTCGCCGCCAATCAGGACGTACTCAGCGCGGCTCTCGATGCGGCCAGCACCCGCATTGCGGCGCTGATCACTACGCTCAGCACCAGCATGACGGCGGCACAGGTTGACGCCGCGAAGGCCGTGCTGGACACCGAGACCAATCGCATCGATGGCGTGGCAGCGGCACTCACCGCGTCCGCAACCGTGCTCAACGGTCTCGCAGCCGTACCGGCGGATCCGGTCCCGGTCGATCCGGTCCCGGTCGATCCCGGCCTGCCGGCAGATCCGGCACCACCGGTCGTCAACTAGCCTTGTACGACGTTTGACACGACGGAGTCGAGCCTCCAGACTCGGCTCCGTCCGTTTTACAAAAAGAAAGGATAGAGAGACATGACTCGCAAGACGGGTGGAATGCAATTTCCGGTAACCCTCTATCACAAGGACAACGGTACACCGGAGTTCGCGGCCGATGCGCGACATTCCCAGTACACGACCTATCCGATCGTGGTGCAGAATCAAGAGGCGTATGACCGGCTCGGACCCGGTTGGTGCGAGGATCCAGTGGCCGCATCGGCGTGGACGCCGGATGTGGATGAATCCGAACCGGAACAGACCGAGGATGACGAACGATCGGAAGCGGCGGAAGAGCCGAAGAAGCGGAAGCTGCCGACGACACGGAAGAAGTAACCGCGAGAGGATGGCATGCCCGTTGATACGAAACGCAAAGACTTCGTAGAGATGGAAGACAAGTGGCGACGCTTGCGCGACTGCTACGAAGGTCGGGATGCGGTATTGAAAGCCGGAGAGAAGTATGTCCCGTCGTTGCCTGCGAAAGATGCGACGGAAAATGAAGCGTATCGGAAGCGTGGCAGCTTCTACAATGCCGTTCAGCGTACCACCAACGGGATGACCGGTGCTGTCTTTCAGGAAGCACCGGAAGTCGAATTCCCCGAAACCATCAAGACGTATCTTGACGACGTCACACTGACAAACATTCCGTTCGAGATGTTCGCTCAGGAAGCCGGTCGTGAGGTCGTCTTGATGTCGCGGTACGGGGTCATGGTGGACATGCCGGTACCGCCACCAGAGGGAATCATGTCTTCGGACGTGCGTCCTTACCTGGTTGGTTACAAAGCGGAAGACATTATCAACTGGCGTACCGAACGAATCGGTGGCCGGCAAGTGCTCACCTATCTCGTACTCCGAGAACTGATTGAGTACGTGGACCCGAAGGATCCCTTCCTGTGTCTCACGTTATGTCAGTACCGCGTCATCAGACTCGTGAACGGTGTCTGTGCGGTGCAGTTGTATCGAGAGAAAGGTCCGGGACAGAAAGAGTACGAAATCTTTGGCGGTGCGGTCATTCCTACGCGACGGGGTGTCGCACTCAATTTTATTCCGTTCATTTTCATTTGTGCGAAGAACGCGACACCGGATCTCGAGACGCCACCGCTCATCGATCTGGCGGATGTGAATCTCGGTCACTGGCGGAACTCGGTGGACTACGAGTACGGCTTGCATTTGGTTGCCTTACCGACGCCGTGGGTCTCTGGTGCGAGGAATTCCGGCGACGGTCGCGTACCGATGAAGATGGGACCCAGCGTGGTGTGGGAACTTGACGTCCAGGGAGAAGCCGGGATGTTGGAGTTTCAAGGTGCCGGACTCGCGGCCATCGTGACCGCAATGGAAGAGAAGAAAAAACAGATGGCCGTGCTCGGTGGTCGTTTGTTAGAGGATCCCTCCTCGGTCCAGGAAACCGCGAGCGCGGTTCGTATGCGTCATGCCAGCGAGCACGCCTCATTGCGCATGATCACGCAGTCGTTGGAAGTCGGCCTCACACTGGTGCTCCAGATTCTGGTATGGTGGGACAGTACGTTGGTCAAACCGTTGGATGCCGAAGTCAGTGTGGAGTTGAACAAGGACTTCCTCAACGTGAAAGCCACCGCTCAGGAAGTCACGGCGGCACTCCAGGCCTTGCAGGCCGGAAAGATTTCTTTCGATACCTGGTACAACTTCCTGGCGACCGGAGATTGGACACGGGATGACGTAGACGCGGATGCGGAAGGAAAAGAAATCGAAGCGGAGAAACCGCCGGAACCGAAACCCGCACCGCCACCCGGACCGGTACGGAAAACCGTACTGGGTCCGGACGGGAAACTGAAATATCAAATCACGGAGGAGCAGACACCTCCTGCTGCGGCATGATCAAACGTGTCGGACCCGGAAAGTACGTCGTGATGAGTGCGGACGGTACGAAGAAGTTATCAAAGCCGCTCTCGAGAAAAGGTGCGGAGCGTAGACTCGCACAGGTGGAACACTTCAAGCACAAGGAACACAAGTGATCGCTCCAGGTACCGCCATTTCGTTTTACTACGATCTTGCTCGGTCCTTGTTTCAGCCGATGGACGAGTACCGTATCGCGTTGTACTCCGATAAGGCGAACCTGTCGCCGATGACGGAGAAGTACACCACGGACGGAGAAGTCATCGGCGCACCTGGTTATACCGCTGGAGGACAAGTGCTCACCGGGATGACGGTGGTCATGGACGGTCCGACGGCGGTTATCGATTGGGCGGACGTGGTGTGGCCGAATTCCACGATCGTGGCCAGAGGCGCACTCATCTTCAACGCGACACGCAACCGTGCAGTGGTCATCCTAGATTTCGGTCCTAGTCCCTCAGGAGATCCACGCGGCTATTCAAGTACCAACGGAAACTTTTTGGTTCCATTCCCGGAACCGAATGCATCAACCGGACTTGTCCGGATTGGAGGATAGTGTGGATCAACCGGCACAATCGGCCGTGGCAGGGCAGTCGTTAGTTATTCCTCAGGATGCACAGTTGGCGATCCTGGTGATTCTTACCGCTGGAGGACAGGTGTCCGTGGCGGGAACGATCGATAGCAAGGTGGCCGCACTCGGGTTGCTGGAAGTCGCGAAGGGAGCGATCTCTCAGCACGTGGACGAACTCGCGAAAGGCAAGCAGATCATCGCACCGTCCCCCGGTCTTTCGCATTTGTTGAAGTTCGGCAACGGTCGGAGCTAGTATGGCGCAAGAGTCTGTCGTCCAAGTCGCCCCGGATTCTACCGGGAAGAAGATTCGGAACCTGCAGCTGGATATTGTCCAGCCGGATGGGACGACAGCTACGGTGCAAATGCAGGTGGTCTCAATCGCTGATGCCAACGGCAATCTCATAGCGACGGAGCCGGTACGAGGTTTCGGTCTTGTATCGGTAACGGACGAACGAGTTCTCGAGCAATTGAACGGTATCAACGACGCACTCACGAAAATTCTTGCCATGTTGGCATACGAATTTGAACAGACGGTGGAGGATTTTGATGGCGAAGATTAATGTCCTGGCATTTGTTCGTGGACTCCTCACGCCCAACTGGCCGGAAGGTAGTGACAATCCAGTTTGTGTCAACAATCGTGGGGATGTCTGCGTGGTGCAGGCATTACCTCCGGCTGCTGAACTCGTACGACTGGGTGGTAGTTATTTTTGTCTCGGTACGGCGGTCGCTCCGGTCGCCGCTCTGCCAACCACCACGTCGCATCTTTCGTTGTGGAACGGTGAAGCTCCCGGCGGCAAAAGCTACATCATCGACGCCGTCGGAACCATGATGGCGACCAGTGCAGCTGCAGCACTCAATCTCGGTGTCGCAGCACAGTTGAACACTACCAATCCGATTGCCAATCCCGCTGGTGCACTCGCAATCAAGTCACTGTCCGGAAAAGCGAACTACGGCGGCAAGGGCAACGCGAAAGCATCGGTTACCGTGACCAACGATTCGGCCTGGCACGAGATCGGCACACAGCTCATCTGCGCCAACACCGCCAACATCACATTGTCTGTGGAGTTCCCGGTGTACGGTCGCTACATCGTGCCACCACAGGGCATGTTCTCGCTCGCCACTCTGGTCAATGCCGCAGCCGGTACCGCGCAGCCGATCATCTTCTGGCATGAAGTTCAGTTGACCCTTGGCTAGATTCGGTATTGCTCGCGCATTCGTTCGAGGTTTACTCCCGATTGATCACGGGATGAGGACGGCCTCGTACGCTCGTCGTTCTCCGCAAATGAATCCGCGAGGAGAAGTCTGTACCGGTCAGTCCCTTCCTCCAGATTCTGAATTAACTCGATTCGGAAATTCTTGGCATGTCATCGGTACTGCTGGAACTCCGGACTTGTTTTTCCCACCGTCAGGTTCAGTGTTACTCAAGTGTTGGAACATAGGACCGGATTATGGTCCCTCAATCGTGGTGGATGCGGTAGGGATTCGAGTGAATGCATTACCCACGACACCAGTTGCCACCGTGCTCAATATTTCCGTAGCCTTACGAGCGCGGTGGCCGCTTGGAGCCGGCAGTAATACACCGGCATCTGGATTGGCGCTCGCAACCCGCACATCGTTGACCGGACGAAAACAGTATCGAGGGATAGCTGCGGTTTCAGGAGCCGCAGCGATCAACGGCCATATCAGCAGTTCAGATTGGCATGTGGTAGGTTCGGTGGTTTGTGCGAACACAAACATCTTGCACTTGCAGAAGTACGTTCCTGTGTACGGCCGTTACATTGTTCCCCCAGGTGGGATTTTCGCACTGCATGCGTCGATGTCGTTAGGAACGGAATCTGGTTCCGGTGTCTTCGGTCAGATCTGGTGGCACGAAGTACAACTACCGAATGCATCCGGTATGGGTCGAGGGCAGTACTGATGGCGCTCGTAGTTGTGAATGTCGGTGAAGTATCGATACTCGAGGTGCTCATGAACAAGCACGCGGTATTTGATATGGTAATCCGATTGTTCTCCAATAATCATACACCAGCAGAGACGGACACGTTTGCCGACTACACGGAAGCAACGTTCGTTGGTTACGTGTCATTGACACTAACCGGTACGGACTGGACAATCACTCCGGGAAATCCGACACAGGCCGTTGCGACGCAACAAGTGTTCACGGCAGGAGGACCGGGACTTCCTGAAACGATTTTCGGTTATACGATCGAACGAGGGAATCCCGGACACCCACTGTTGTGGGCAGAACGATTCACGAACGGTCCGTACGACATGCTCCAGGCCGGTGATGCAATCAAGGTCACCCCGAAGTTTACCGGAGAATAGTTCATGACACTGCTTGTGCCGAACGCAGCGGAAGATGTGATGCTCCAAAACATCTTGAACAAGACTGCGCCGCAGAACCAAACGTTGAAGTTATTCAAAAACAACATTACTCCGGCTGAGACCGATACCGAATCCACCTACACCGAGGCGGACTTTACCGGGTACATATCCATTTCGTTGACCGGAGCGAGTTGGACGATCACGCCAGGGACTCCCAGTAGTGCGGCCGCAGCGGAACAGACCTTCACTTCGACAGCGGTGCAGAGTCAGAACGTGTTCGGGTACTACGTCGTTCAGACTACGAGCGGAAAGATTCTCTGGGCAGAACGATTCACAAATGGACCGTACTTGGTCCAGAACAACGGCGATTTGGTTAAGGTGACTCCGCAGTTCACCGGAGAGTGATATGCGAAACGGACAGTGGTGCACGGTGGACGGTCAACTTGGCATCTTCATTCGAGGTGAAGGTGTTCATTTAGTTGATCCGAAGACCGGTGAAACGTTGATGAGTGGACCACGACAAACTCGAATCGTGGATGCGGCCAAGGCCGTTCCACTCGGTGACATGAAATTGATTCCGAAGTCCCGTCGGCCGAAATAGTCAATGCTTTTAGATCTTCGTTCGCTCGAAGAAGCTTCCGGAACCGTAACCTACTCCTATACGGGTAGTGGCGGGATAGTTTTTGCCGGCCAGGCAGTAGAGAAGTTTGCCTGGAAGTATACCGTCTCCGGTGGTATTGTCTTCGGTGGACAAGAAGCAGAGAAGTTTGTTTTCAAGTACACACCATCCGGCGGAGTCGTATTCGCCGGTCATGCGACGCAGAAGCGAACGTTTGCGTATGACCCGACTGGAGGCATCGTATTCGGCGGCACGATGGACGAGAGTCTTACCAGAGACTACGTCCCCACTGGCGGTGTGGTGTTCAGTGGTGCGGCCACTACGGTCTTCGAACCGCACGGTACCAATGTCTTTGTCTATGCCGGTTCCGGAGGAATTCTCTTTGGCGGTGCCGCCACAACCGTTGGTCCGTCAGCGGTCGCTGATTCCAGAGGGTGGTCACAACTTCGTCGTCATGCACGAGCGCGTCCCGAACATGTTACGGATGCAGTGGCTGTGGCATCGAGTCTCTCTCGAGAGGTTCGAGCAGACGCATCCGTATCAGTGGTCGGATCGGTTGTTCGTGTTTCGGCCGGGTTCGTATCCGTTTACACCGATGTTTCCATTGCTGCGAAACCCCCAGCACTTGGGTCCGCAGTTCGAATCGCAAGTGGAGTCGTACAGATTCAATCGGATGCTCGAATCGAAGCGATCTCTGCGAGCGTCTATATACAAACCTCGTCAGTGTCAGTGTTGGGGTCCACGGTCATCCCGATTCGTGGCCAGAGAATCCGTACCGCTGTTGGCCGAGTGTTGGTGGAGATCGGTCCGGATCTCGTACAAGCGGAGGAGGACGAGCTCTTCTTCTTACTGGAAGTCGCGTAACCTTTGAACAGGAGTGTAGAGTATGGCAGGATTACCACCGGTGGTGGAATCGCTTGACAAAGTCGCCGAACCGCTTCGACAGTACTATGAACAGAAGGACGGGAAGTACCAAGTCATTCTCGATGCGGCTCCGCCGGGATTCGTGTCCGCAGCAGATCACGCAGTGCAACTCGGGAAAGTCGTCGAGTTCCGAGATAACAACGTGAAGCTGATGAAGGAAGTCGAGGAGCTTCGACCAATCAAGGTGAAGGTCGAAGGTCTCGACATCGACGCCGCGAAGAAGGCGTTGACCGAAGTCGAGGAGCTCAAGAAGAAAGGTGTCACGAAGCCGGACGACATCTCGGCTTTGGTCACCAGTGCCGTAACAGCCGCAGTGAAGCCGTTGGAAGAAAAGATCGCTTCATCGGATGCGCTGCTCGTGGCCGAACGGAAGCGAGCCGATGATCAGACACTTCGATCCACGGTCGGAGAACACTTCAATAAGGTCGGCGGCATTGCCTCAGCGCTGGACTTCATCGTGGGCAAAGCCACGGATGCCTTCGAAGTAAAGGACGGCAGGGTTGTCGCCAAAGCGAACAAGTTCAGTTCGGTGAAGCCGGGTGATCCACTCAATGTCGAAGAGTGGCTCGGTGTTCAGATGAAGGAAGTGGACTTCGCATTCAAACCGTCCACCGGTGGTGGGTCGGAAGGTAGCCGGGGTGGCGGTGGCGGTGGCGGTCTGAAACCGGGTCAGACTGAGCTCCGCGACCCGACACCGGCACAACTCGGAGAGTTCTCGGCTGACATCTTGAAGGGCAAGGTCAAGGTCGTGTACTCGAACGCAGGAGCGTAGAAAGGAAGGGCAATGGCTGGAAAGTATTCGGCTCCCACGCAGACGAAGGCGGTCAATGCGCATCCGATGCATCGTCCGCCGACCAAGAAGTAGTTGATTCCAAGGGTGGTTCTATCCGGTGGATGGGATCACCTGCTCCAGAGGAGCACCACACTTTCGTTCGTCGTTCGACCGCAATAGGAAACGCTGACTCGGCGAGCACAGCGTTTCGGCTTCTCACCAGCGGTGAGAGTGCCCGACTCCGGTGGAGTTGCCTGACAAAACAATCTGGGTTTTTTCAAGGAGACTTCACTTATGGCAGGAGCACTCGTCACTACCAATATCCTCGGCACAGTTGTGGCCATGGGTCTCGCGACCCTACGCGAACAACTGGCCCTGGTGCACATCGCCAATCGTGACTACGAAACGGAGATTACGGCTGCGAAACGATTCGCTACCGTAAACGTTGCCGTACCGGCAGCGGTCGCCACTCGTACCGTCGCGCCGGATGTTGTGCCTCCGGCGGTCACCGCCGTCACGCCGTCCACGATTCCCGTCACACTGTCGCAGTGGAAGGAAGCGCCGTTCGCGATGGACGACAAAGGTCTGTCGCAGGTCGATCGGGGCATCCTGCCGATGCAGGCGAAAGAAGCGATCAAGGGCATGGCGAACACCATCGAGGACTTCCTCTGGTCGCTCACACATGCGGCCGGTGGGTTCTATGGATTCGCCGGAGTGTCCGGTACCACGCCGTTCGCTACCGATCTGTCGGGCTATCTCGATGCCCGCAAGATCGGCAACAACCAGTTGATGGACATGGATCCTCGGTACATGGTCATCAACACGGACGCAGAAGCCAACGCTCTCGGTCTGCGTGCGTTCCAGGATGCTTCGTTCCGTGGCGACACGGACGGGATCATCAATGGCCAGATCGGTCGCAAGCTCGGTGCACTGTGGCTGATGTCTCAGCGCGTGCCGACGCATACGGCCGGTACCTACGTGACCGGTTCGACCATCACTGGTGTCAACGCCATTGGCGCGACGGTGCTCGCCATCTCTGGTGGTGCAACCGGTACGCTGTTGCCGGGAGACATCATTTCATTCTCGCATGAACCGGGTATCACGCATCAGGTGCAGACGACGGTGGGTGGCGGCACGATCACGTCCATCACTATCGAACCGTTCCGGGGGATCTCGGCTGGTGTCGGTGGCTTGGTCATTGCCTCAGCCGGTGGCGAGACGATCACCAAGAAGGCATCGTTCGTGATGAACACGTTGATTCACCGCGATGCGATCGCGTTCGCCATGGCTCCTCTGCTCGATACCATTCAGGTACCGGGTGCGACGCTCACGGCGACGGCAGTCGATGAAGTGTCAGGACTCGCGCTACGGTTGGAAGTTACGAGACAGCATCGTCAGGTGCAGTGGTCGTTCGACGCGTTGTACGGCGGATCGATCGTCCGCACCAACGCCGGTGTGTTCCTCGGCGGATAGTCGGGTACGTGGGAGAAGTGCATGTGAGCGGATCCAATTTCGGATCCGCTCATACCCAGCATTTCGATAGGCAGGAGTTGACATCATGTCAGATCTCAGAAACTTCCCAGAGGGTCGTGGCGCCGTTCAAGTACGTTACATTCGTGACATCGAAGTAGCGTTCGGTGTCACCAAGTTTTTCCGTCAGAGATTTCTTGTCGCGCAGTTGACTACAGCCGGTCTTGCATTCACTTCATGTCCGGCGTTGCCGGGTGTGCGATGGCGTTTGGTCGATGCGTGGATGATCTCTATCGGTGGAGC